>Ga0315904_10001398_pt1 | contig 38224 bp, 19 predicted proteins | sample LakEriMetagenome_6_FD_203529 | JGI IMG/M metagenome (GOLD analysis project Ga0315904, IMG submission 203529) | Freshwater fungal communities from buoy surface, Lake Erie, Ohio, United States - Buoy 12 MA120 | ecosystem: Environmental > Aquatic > Freshwater > Lake | place: USA: Lake Erie, Ohio... | reverse complement strand
CACTATTTACATATCATTGTAAAGATTGTAAAAAAGTATTCTCTGATGTATACTCTGGACCAGCAAGACAGTGCGTAAATTGCAATAGCGCTAATGCTGTATTGCCATCCGCATCTGATGGTGTATCAGACGAAGATCTGGCAACAGTTTATAACTGTTTTGATATGTACGTCCAGTATTCTATATGCGAAGGATTCGGAGTTCCTCAGATAGAAGCTGGTGCGTGTGGTGTTCCTGTGGCCACTGTTAACTATAGTGCTATGGAAGATTTAGTCAATAAAATAGATGCATATCCTATAAAAATAGGAACTAGATTTAAAGAAATGGAAACCCAAGCCATTAGAGTATATCCAGATAATGATGATTTAATAAATATTATCGAAAAATATCTTAATCTACCAGATCCCATCAAAGTTCAAAAGAAAATTAAAACTAGAAAATTAACAGAACAACATTTTAATTGGGAAAATATCGTTAAAAAATGGGAAAAGTATTTTGACGCACTTATTCAAAGTAATTCTTTTGGCAAATGGGACACTATCACAAAAGCCAAATTAATTCCATCAATTAATAAAGACATTATTTTTTCTGATAAAATACCTAATATAGAAAAATTATCTTATATTAGCAATATTATTAAGCATCCTGCTTTTTCTATGAATTCTACATTCATGCTGGATATTTTAGATAGATTAGACAATGGATTCTATTTTGAAAATCAAAAAGCAAAACAGTTTACTTGGAATGATGCATTAATCATATTTGATAGTATTATTAGTAATAATAATATTTGTGTTGAAGTTTTAGTAAATAAAAATCCAATCGAAGAAGATTTCATATCCTATGCTAATATCAAGGATCCAAATATACAATGAGTGATATTTCCATCATAGACACAAATCTATATAAAGAAGATCTATCTGAGACAATAAAAAAAGAGCTAGATAGTATTAAACCAAAAGATAATATATTGGTTCAAATAATCGATGACGAACAACCCATTATTTCTCAGCGATATAAAAAAAATATTTGTATCCCCAAATTACCCTATTTACAATCCAAACAGTATGCTACATTATATCAATATATTTCTCATGTTTGTGTTTTTAATGATTTCATAAATAATTTTTATGATAATCAATCTATGCCCTTTCATCAATTATCTTATCCTGTATTAAAATCAGATAAATTTTTAACAGTAAAATGGATACACAAGCATAAATATAAACTAGTTAGTTTTTTAGATTTTAAAGATGATGAAATAGTTATTCAGGATCTGATCTATACGTTCTATGAGTCTGTAAAAAACATAGATGATATTCTTTTGATTTTATGTATTAAATCAGATGACAGAAACTCGGTTTCGTCTATGTTTGAGCAGATACATAGGAGTCTTAATATCAATAAGAGTAAATCACAAATACTATTATTAATCCAAAATCATTTTACAAAATCTGATACTGCGGCTATTATTAATACTGCTGATTGTCTTATTTTATGCAATGCCATATATCTATCTGATTTTGAATATTATTATGGTATAAGTCAAAATAAAAAAATTATTAGTAAATATAATCTGAATTCAAACTATAATATTAATTTGATAGGATCCCATAAAAAAATGATTAACTATAAAGGATCTAGAAATTTTTATGATCATTTTAATAATGACGATATGTATTATGCGCTAAATAATCGACAGCATTTTAACTATAACTTTCAAAATAGCGATACCACCAACATAATAGATATTATATGAATATTTTATCCGTATACAATCAAATTTTACCAGAAAAAAAATTATTCTATATTAATCATAATTCATGTTTTGATCTGATTGTAGACAAATATTTTGAAAACGATATATGTAGAGTGGATTTGAATCGAAAACATATTCAATATTTTACCTATAATAGATTTATATCAAATGATATAGTTGGACTAATATCTCAACAAGTACTAGGAAAACTATCAGAGATAGGACTACATAAAGGCATATGCTTTATTCATTCAGACTTATCTATTCTTAAAAAAGAAGATAGAAGAATAATATTTGATACATTGCAAGATCATCAAGTTATTAATCTTCATCCATCAAATGATATAATGACAAATATTACCTATGGAATACCATGCGTTACAATAAAACCAAAAGAAGATACTAATAGAATACTTATCATTAATAATAGAAATAATCAATTTTTATCGTATATTGCTCAACAAATTCAAAAAACATATTTAGTAGATTTACTATTAGATTTTAATATATTTGATTCGTATGAAGCTTGTGTTGATTTATTTTCTAATTACTCTATAATAATAACATCAGAACTTATAGATCAGTTGTGTGCAACATCTGTTGGATGCGACACTATAGATCTAAATGCCAATAATAGTATGCCATTGATAGTAGCACAAATTAAATCTATCCTAGATAACAAAACAAGTAAAAAATCTAATACATTTGATTTTAATGAATTTAGTATCAATAATTTTGTTCAAAATATAGAAAAGGCTATAAATAAATTATGAGTAAAATTTTACACATTAGTAATAATCCAGAAGAAAGCGATTTTCCCATAGAGGAAATAGGATCAAAAATATCTGATTTCTCACAATTAGCCATATCTTACTCATCAATAGATTCTGTAACATCAGAACTGAAAGAACAGATAATAGATTTACTAATATCTAAATTAAGAATAAATGGAGAAATTATTTTTAAATTTAAAAACTTAAATAAAATATTTTTAGAATACTGTAACAATACATTAACAGAAGAACAAGTATTTTTATATATTAAGGATATTACATATCCAACAAATATTAATAAATTATTTTCTTATATACTCAATAAATATGCTGATTTAATTTTACTTAAATTAGTAGAAGAAAACTATGACTATGTAGTATCCTTTGGGAGACATCGACTATAATGGAAACCAATTGCGGCCTATGTCTGTTCTTTAACGACGATCATTGTGATTTTGATATACATAATTTAATTACTTTTCCAATCATTAAAACTGCAGAAAGTACTAAAATAGCAGACTATGAATGCAAATACGCCTTTTCTAGAAATGTGGGTGTTCAAAATTCTGATAATTTTAATTATGAACAAATAAAAACAAAAATACTTGATATTAATAGCATAAAATATACTCTGGCTATTCATATAAATAAAGTAAACAGATCTCTTGATGTAATTATTTCTATAATTAATAATCTCAAATATAGACCTGAAGATGTTTTATTTATTAGTGAAACAAAACAAGATATAGAATATATAGAAAAAAATCTAAAATATAGATGGAAACTAAGTCATATAATAGTTCCATTAGCAGAAACACAACAGATTAGTTGCGCTATAGATTCTTTCCTGTCTATAAAAAAGAATAGTAGATATATTTTATACTATCATTCAGATATTTCAAATATAGATAATGATATTAATAATATTCATATAAAATTATATATTCAAAATTTAGATGGATTATTTATTAAACAAATTACAGATATAGATGGGTTATTTATGTCATACGATCAATATAATAGTATTGGAACAGAGAAACATATATTGTTTAAAAATCCTGAGGAATTTATTAAACTTAACAACCTTATAAGAATTGTTCACTATAATGATTGATATAGTAATTATTATGCCAGAAATAACCAGAGGCATGAAATCCTTTGGTCCGAAAGCACTAATTACATTAAAAGGACTAACCCTATTAGAACATCAAATCAATAGCATAAGAAAAATATATAAAAATAATACCATATACTTATTAACAGGTTTTGAATGCGAAAAAATCAAAAAAACTATCAACACCAAAGCCGCAACCAAAAAAAATGTTATTGTTTTGAATGACTCAGACTATGCTGTAAACAGTCAGGTAGCATCTATCAAGAAATACCTTGAAAATAAAACAAATACTAATGGATCTTTATTTATTAATAATGGTATTATTCCCAAGTATGATTTTTCAAAAATTAACTATGAAAAAAATAACATATTTCTAATTAATGGACACAAGTCACACTTTAATATTGGCTGCTCAAATATTCAAAATGTAGAATATTTATTTTATGATCTACCGTTTTTATGGTCTGAATGTATTTTTTTTAATAATGAATCATTACAATTATTAAATGCATCTATATCTGATACTGATACTAAAACACTATTCTTTTTTGAAATTATTAATAGACTTATAGAAAAACAAAATATAAAATTTCAAACTAATTTTATAAATAAAAACGAAATAATAAAAATATGCAACATAAAAGACGCAAAAAAAATAAGACACTATATATGAACATACTACTATCAGATACTAATTGTAAGTTTCTAAATAATATTAAATATGCATTAAGCCAAACTAATAAATATAATATATATGAAACAAATAAAAGAAATATTTTTAATGTATATGATCATACTCATCCAGATGTTATTTTTTTATCCGAAACTGATCAGACACATACTGATATCATAAATTTTTTAAATACTTGGGATCAAAAATCTAAAATAATTATAGAATCATCTAAGAATAATCTCTTAGTAAATGATAATATATATATTCATCAAAATCAATTAAATAGATTAAATAAAGTAGCTATATTTTTAGATAACTTAAAAACAATTCCTAAAAATTTAGAAAAAATACTATATCCATATATGATTAATCCTATACATATGTTTAATAATTCTAATATTAGACATCCTCAAAATCTTGGAATATTATCTAATGAATTTGAAAAAAATGAGATACTTAACAACTATAAAGTATGTATTTCATGGAATAATTTATATCGATCAGAATCTCATATTTGTAGATGTTCACATATAGACGGAGAATCAGAAAATTTATTAGAAGAAATAAAAAATAATCTAGAAAATAATATAATTAATAACAAAGACTATACTTACATAACTTATGAAAAATTTTTGAAAGATATTTTATGAATAAAGATATTGGTTTTATTATTGTTAATACTGAAAATAGCTACTTTAATATTATTTCAAAACTATTTGATAAACTACAAACTTTTAATAAGCTAAATCAATATGCTGTATTTTGTAGCACATTAAAACTCAGAACCAATAGGATCGGAATACCTTTTCTACCATTGGTAGAAGCTCAATTTTTTCAAGGTAGTTTATTAGTTTTTGATATACAAAGTTTTTTATATGTTAAAAACTTTCCAAATATTAACAAAATATATTATTATATGGATAAGATATCTTGGGATGGATTACAAATGAATCCATATCGTGACTTGAAAAATATATTTGACACCCCTAATCTAGAAATTATAGCATCTGACGATATTATCTATTATTTATGTTATAATTGCTGGAAAAAACCACTATGTATAGCAAAGGATCTTGATTATGACAGTATCAAAAATTTCTTATAAGAATTTATCTGACTCAAATAAAAAAACTCTGTTAGAAAAACTATATATCGATCAACAAAAAAGTTTTGCAGATATAGCTGATATGTGTGATACTTATGCGAATAAAATTCGTAGAGATGCCAAAAAATTAGGCTTACCTATAAGAGATAAGTCAGAGGCTCAGAAAAACGCATTAATAACCGGCAAGCATAAACATCCAACTAAAGGTAAACAAAGAGATCAAAAAACCAAGGAAAAGATTGGGTTGTCGGTTATGGAGTCATGGGATAATTTAAGTGAGAATGAATTAACAGATAGAAAAAATAAAGCTAGGGCAGCTTGGGAATCTTTGAGTGAAGACGAGAAAAGCGAAATATTATCCAAAGCTAATCAAGCTGTCAGATCAGCTAGTAAAACAGGATCTAAATTAGAAAAATTTCTATTAGAAAAACTAATTAAAAATGGTTATAAAGTTGATTTCCATAAAGAACAATTTCTTGTAAATACCAAGTTGCAGATTGACCTTTTTCTCCCTACTATGAATGTGGCGATAGAAGTAGATGGTCCGTCACATTTTGAGCCGGTTTGGGGCGATGATTCTTTGAAGAAAAATATCAAGTACGACAATAAAAAAACAGGTTTGATCTTGGGTAAAGGTTTGGTTCTAATACGAATAAAACAAACCAGAGATTTTTCAAAATCAAGAGGTCAATTGATTTATACCAAATTGGCAGAGCATCTACAAAATATTAAAAATAAATTTCCAGACATTGATAAAAGAACTATTGAAATAGGAGATACTGATGGTTAAGTCAAAAAGTAAGGCTGATAACGAAATTTCTTCGACAAATACTAGTAATGAACAAGTAAAAATAGGACCAAATGATATAGCATGGAATGATCATGTATTAGGATTATTAAATGATGATGAAAAAATAGCCGGTAATCCTACAACTGACGGCCTAAGAAGAATTTTTGAGTTGGCTTTAAACTGCACAATTATTGATTCTATTACCACAATTGTTCAGTCTCCTTCTCCAGAAAACGAAAAAAGAGCAACTGCTGTTCATTTCATTTCGTATCGTTTAAATGATACCGATGAGTCATCGCCAGATTTAAAAACTAGGTCTGTTACCGGCGCTGCGGACGTATATTGGGGCAACTGCGACAAGATTTATCGCAACCATCCTGTTGCCGTGGCAGAAACCAGAGCAGAGGGAAGAGCATTAAGAAGAGGACTTAAACTAAGAAAAGTGGTTGCTGCAGAAGAGATAGCATCTAATATAGAGGATGATCCTGATGGTACTAATGTATCCAAAATTAGCAATAATCAGATCAATTTTATTGATGTTATGTCAAAAAGATTAAATATCAATACTTTGAAACTTATTGATAGTTTAGGATTTGATAGTAAGCAAATTAAGTCATTAATGCATGATGATGCTGTGAGTATAATTAGAGAATTATCAAAACATCAGCAGAATATAGAAAATATTAACGAAGCTATTAAGGGTTATACAGAAACCTGGAAAGGTATATGATTATGAAACTCAAATATAAGGTCAACGACAAACTAGAATTTGAATTAGAGGGTGAAGGACAAAAAGAGATATTCAAGGAATTATCTGCTATACAGGAAATATTTGGAGAAGAAAAGTGCGGCCTTTGTTCAAGTACTAATTTAAAGTTTGTTGTTAGAAATGTTGACGGCAATGATTACTTCGAATTAAGATGTAATGATTGTGGAGCAATTCTAGCTTTCGGCCAACATAAAAAAGGCGGAACATTGTTTCCAAAAAGAAAAGATGACGAAGGCAACTATCTACCCAACAAAGGTTGGCACAAGTGGACCAAAGATAAGTCGTAATAATTACCACTTATTTATTGGACAATGTTGATCTTTCCAATCTAATTTGCTAATAAAATTAGCTTCTCTTAGTATTGGACAGCCGCATTGTAGACAAACAGAGCCGTCATAATATTCGCATTTCGAACAAATATCTAATCTTTCTTGTCTCTCTTTTTTAGATGTTCTTTTTGCACCAGAGACAATATGCTTCCATAGAGACGAAATAAAATTTCTGATTCTCTTTGCTAAAGATGGCAGTAATTTCTTATTTTCTTCTCTTGCCATTTTGGTGGTACAAGGAATGAATGGCAAATCTTCTGGTAGTCCTTCTTCCATAGTTAATAAACTTCCACATATATTACATAAAAATTCTTTTTCATTTTCTGTAGGTTGAAATTCACAAAATATATTTTTATCTATAATAATATCTGACATAAATTCTCCTTTTTATTTATAAGCTGGGTGTGGGCGTAGATGGACTGACACCACCATTTACATCTTGATTTGGATTGGCTGGTGGTCCTGCTTTTTTAATAATTGATACTGTTTGTCCAGTTTTGGTTTTACTAGTTTTACTAGGTGTTGGAGTAGCGGAAGATGTAGCAGTATTGGTTGTTGTATTTGTGGGTGTTGGGGTTCTAGTATTTGTTGTACTAGGTGTTGCTGTGGGTGTTGACGTATTAGTTCTAGTGGGCGTTCTTGTTGGTGTTCTTGTTGGAGTAATAGTAGGAGTCCTCGTATTAGTACGAGTTATTGTCGGAGTTGGTGTTTTGCTACATGAAAATTTTAGTGTAAATAATTGTTCTATTTCTGGTATCGGCGTTGGTAGACCAACACGACAAAGATATCTCTGTGTTTCTGTTTGTGTGGGAGTAGGAGTATTAGTTGGAGTCACTGATCTAGTAGGAGTTCTAGTGGTAGTAGTCGTAGGAGTTTGTGTCGGTGTTCTAGTAGTAGTAGATGCCGGTGTGCTTGTAGGACTTTTACTAGGATCTGGAGTTCTGGTTATTGTTGCACTTGGTGTCTTAGTTTGGGATGCTGTTGCGGTTTTGGTTGGAGTTGATGTCCTTGTATTGGTTGGAGTGCTAGTTGGGGCAATATATCTATAAACATCTACAAGACTAAATAAACAACCATTGGCATTAATACCGTTTCCAGCAAAAGTAATAGAAGTAAATGGATTAGTTGAAATCAAGTTAAATCTTGCTCCATTATTGGTATTTCCTGATGTATTTGATAGAGTATTCTGAGAGATATCTATACCACAATTACAATATACCGAATGACTAATGTTGCCATTTGTATTGGTGGAGAAGGTGATAGTTTCGTTTCCAAATGATCCTATACATACCTCTATACCCTGAACTAAAACATCAAAATTTAAAGTATAAGTAAATGCCCCATATGACAAAGGATTCTGGTTAGCACCTAGCCATTTTATGTATCCTGTTTGATTCATATCTATCGATGTAGATACACACGACACATGAGATCCATTAAATTGTGAAATAAATCCGGAACTTGATTCTGATATAGAAACCTGATTCCTTCGAGAAGGGATACTAATTCCGCTAGAATTGCAGTTGGGTGTTTTTGTCGGGGTAGACAATGGGGTTCCAGTGGGAGTCATGCTTGATGTCATACTCTGAGTGGGAGTGGCAGTAGGAGTACTACTAGGATCAGGAGTAGAAGTTCTAGTAACGCTCGGACTATTAGGTGGTGTTTTTGTGGTGGTAGGATCAGGAGTTGACGTAGCAGAAAGACTCTGAGAGACCGTAACAGATGGCGTCAATGAACCAGTAGGAGAACTAGTATTAGTTGGAGAGGATGTTGGAGACCTTGTTTGACAGAAAAATTTAGGAGATACTTGATAGCAATTATAATAATTTGTTTCTGTTTGAGAAGGAGTACAAGTATTGGTGTTCGTCGGAGTTGGAGTTCTTGTGTTGGTAGGAGAAGCTGTCGCAGTAGCAGTATTAGATGGAGTCACACTTCTAGTGACAGACGGGGTTGGAGTATTACTACTAGTTGCGGTTCTTGTATTAGTCGGAGTAGGAGTAAATGATATAGATACACTGATTGAAGGCGTTGGAGTAGGTGGTACTTCGGCTCTTTCGATCACGAATGGTATTTTAAGCTGTCCTTGTGGTTCGCATCTCGAAGGCCATCTTAATTCTATTTCATAAGGACATTTCACTTGATCTCCAATACATTTATAAATAAATGGAGGATTGTCAACATTTCCAAATGTTTTATTTAATAGATTTCCTGTTCGTTGACGATTTTCATCTATTTCATAAAGTAGCCCGCTTCCTTCAAACTGACTACCAATAATTTTCGCCTGGCCATTGTCCTCACCACTAGCTTCATAAATAAATTTACCACTAAATTCTAACGTTGTTTCTCCATCAGCCAAAAATGGTCCAACAAAATATTTGATTGGTAAGTTACTTGGAGTTACTGACGGAGTTGTTGAATTTGTAGGAGTATTGGAGCTTGTAGCGGTACTAGTTTGAGTCGGAGTAATACTAGGAGTAGCAGATGGAGTAGCGGTATTAGTTGGACTCTGTGTTGGAGTTCTTGTATTTGTTGGTGTTAAAGTAGGAGTTTTTGTTGGAGTTAAGGTTGGTGTTTGCGTAGGTGTTCTAGAAGGTGTTCTAGTCACACACATTATATACTTATCCGGAGGAGGTATACATAAACTAGAACTAGGAGTAATAGTAGGGGTTGGAGTCATAATATATTATGGCAAAAAAGTTTTTACTAGTTTATCAAGTTCAGATTTTGCGGTCGAATCCCTATCTTTATTTTCGTACCAAGTATCAAACTGTTTTTTATCTGGGACAATTCCATAATTTGCAGAAGTTGAGCCTGGAGGATTCAAGGCTTTTATGTATCTGATGCAATTATATACTATTTTATTTTTATTGCTGCTTCCGACAACTAATTTTTTTAATAGCCAACATCTTAATGTTAGTCCAATTATATCTAATCTCTTAACTGTAGCGATAAAAACATTAACTTCTTTTTCTTTCTCACAACCTAAACTATTATCATATTCGTAAGGTATCCAATCATGAGGATGTTGTGTTTTACTGTATATTGACTTAAGCTCTATTCCATCAACACTACCAAAAAATGATCTAAAAATCATTTCATTTAACATCTTATAAAATGGTGGAACCGCAGATTTTACTGTTTCTGTTCCCATATCTACAGCATTACAAAACCATGAAAAAAAATAATTTTTAATTGGACTTTCATCTAATAATCTGTTACTACTAATATAAATACTATCTCCTCTTGTATTTATAATGTATTTTTCAAAATAATTATCTAAATTTAAAAGTTTACGAGTAATATATTTAAATCTAACCATAATATTATTTTTGTTAGCGAGCAATGTTTCAGCTTTAACTTTACTTTTTGCTCCCTTCAAATCATTAATAGAATTATTATTAATTGGCACAGAATAGTATTCTCTACTCCAGAAAAAATTATCAATAAAAGCATCCCCACATGATAATCTCATATTTCTTTTTTCAACTACTAATGTGGTCCACTGGATAGTACCGGATGTTTCTGTATCAATAATTGTTTTATGAGCATCGAATTGTTTATTAACAAAAACAATATTTACTTCAGAATTTCCAGCTACGTCTGATTTACCATCATCTGTTCTGATTCTCATTAGCTCAACCGGATCCACAATATTGGGATTTAAATCTCTTTTGATAAATCTATTACTTTCTCCACAAACATTAAAACAAGTAGGAGTATTTTGCGCAGCATCTGAAGTTCCAGGAGTTTTACAATAATACTCTATTTTTTGTAATATTTTAATACTAGTTTGAGCAGAATACGCTCCTAGTTGCTCTTTATCTAAACTAATCCAATATAGATTGTCGTTATGCTCTTTGACATATGATGAACCAGACAGATCCCTATTTGCACTATCATTATTATCACTTAAATTCTGTTCATATGCATAATTATCTATAATTTTCCATGGAACCAAAAGATCCGTTAATATCATTGGTCCTTGCTGATATATGCTACTATTTTTAAAAAATGATCCATTAGTAGTAGTATAAAAATAAAAATTAGAGGTTATATGATCTATAGAGTTTTTATATCCATAAGGTATACCATTCACACTGTTTACTAATGGCCATGCTTTATCATCAAAAAGACCTATATAAAATCCGTCTGTGGTAGATGCTATTTTTTCTCCTTGTCCATAAAGATTCACCCTTCCTCCATATCTATGATTGCTGTAAAAAATACAATAATTTAATAAATCTAAATCTTTGGGAAAAACAATCTTATTTATTTTTTTGATTACGGATGATGATGTTCCTGTGCCCCAAGCAAATTCTCCAAATGCTGAATGAGTAAAATCTAAATTATAAATATTTTGATACATAGCTTTCATCATAGATAAATTATATAATTCCGAATTAGTAGTTGCATTATAGGTTTTTATGCCCAAAAAAGATGTTGAAGCGCTGGGTTTTTGAAAAATACCTTGTTGACCAACATTGATTTTCTTTAATTCTTGATCATTAGATATAAAATATGTTTTATATTTACTATTTTCTATTGTTGTTATAATTGCACTAGCTGTTTTACTTTCACACTTAGTTCTACCAGTAGTAATATTATTATAGATAATATCTGATGGACCACACGTTAATAATCCATTTCTAAAATAAAAGAATGGTTTTATTCCATTGAATTCAAATACGCTATAGGTTTTCAAAGTTTCATCATTCATAGATGGAGTAATTAGAGTATTAGACCCTAATATCAGAGAGGAGTTGCTTGTTGAGATATTTGGGGTTGTACCAGAAGCAAATTTGTATCCATTATTATTAATTAATAATTTTTTAGGATTAATTTTTGTTCCATTTAAAATTAATGAATTATCTATATACGAAGTAGAACTATTTTCTGTTTTATTCAATTCGATTAACGATGTAAAGTTTGAAGCATCTCCGGCACCAACATAGCCTAACATTAATGGCTTATATACAGGAGAACCTAATTGGTTATATTTAAAAATATTGGTTTCAAAAGTATACCAAGTATATCCTTCATCTACAGATAACTCTATCAAAGCTTTTTCTGGTATACCATATCCATATAAATCATAACTAGCATCATAAAAAGTGTTATCGTAATCTTCTGTATTTTTATTTAATCTTTGATTTGTAAACCAATTAATTATTCCCGCAGTAGCAATATTACCAGCAATTTCTGCTATACCCATACCTACCAATGCTCCTCCAATACCTCCAGCATAACCTAAACTAGCACCAATTAATATTCCCAAACTGAAAACATTAAAAGCCTGCAAAAATGCTGTCATATTTACTGGTTCGATTCTGTTGTTTCTAAATTTGTTTAGTGTAGAATCTGGTAGTTTACATTCATTTGTCCCCAATAAATATTGATGAGGAGCATTCATATTTACTGGAGGTATCAAGAACTTAGTGTCTGTAAAATCACCTATAAAATTATATCCTTCTGGATAGATAGATGCTACTGAACCACCCGAAATATACGCATCTCCATGAGTATAATCTATATGCTTTGCTACGGGATGCTCTATGTTTAGCCTAACATCTTTTTTTACTTGAATATCTGATGAGCGATATGTATCTATTATCAATTCCCAACTACAGATAGAATTTGTAGCTATTATAGATCTTTGTCTATCTGTTAGATCTCCTTTAAGATGAAGATCTTTAATGGACCCAACATTATTTGAATCATAAGCATCAGTTATTTCCACTTCTAGAGTGAATTTAGTTCCTATTAATTTTGTTCCATGCCATTTTCTAAATTTATTATCAATAATACAAGCATTATAATTGTTTAATACTTCTTTAAATTTTTTAACATCATTATAAGAATAATCATCAGTTTGCATAGTGGGATGAATTACTCCATAATTGTCCATATCAAAGTTTAATATTCTGCTAAAACTTTTTTCTTCTTCATTTCCAATATTATTTACAGGTATATGATTTACTTTTTTCGAATCAAAATTAGTATGAGGATCAGCATAGTCTGAAAATATAAATGAAAAATCTTTGATATAATTTTTTATATTTTCTTTATTCATTAATACTATTTTATTTCCAAAATTTTGATTTTGCAAAGAAGTTAAATATGAAGATAGTGATGAATTAGCTATCATTCCTGGAGTTATAAGATGGTAATATTGATTTCTACCAGAAGTTGTATTAGATGTTTCTGGTAGTTCCATTTTTATTGTTATTTTCATATCTTGAATATTATCAAAATTAATAAAATTTAATTTTAAAGCTATATCTTTAATATATATATCATTTAATTCTGATGAGGTTACTATATCAGTATTAGAGTTATTTTTTAATGGATATAAACTGTATGTAATTTTTGGATAATTATTATTTTCGCAATCTGTTTCTTTTAACTCGTCCGTAGGAACTATTATTCTGCCATTACTATCTCTTTCTGCTTTGAACGGAATACATTCATCCACAATATATTCGTACGAGTATCCGTTAGTAAAAAAATTAATATCTCTTCTTCCAGTTTCAGCAGCCAATTCTGTTTCTGTGGTTTTTTGTTCTGAAATGCTTGATGCTTCATTAATGACTATAGAACTTTTATATAATTGATTTGGCAAACTAAATAATGATCCTTGTTTATATACTTCTGTTGATCTGTTTTGTAGTAAAAATCCCATACCTTTAAAAGAAAATCTTTTCTTGAAATTGGGCTTATGGTCTACAACTGCGGTTCTACCATTCAATGACAAGTGATTATATAAAGAATTATCATAATCTATCCAACCTATATGAGGATGAAAAAAACCTTTAGTAAATTTTGTACTAGCAATTAAATTATCTCTTGAAGTATTATCATTCGAATTCGTATAGTACATAGGATCTTTTATGAGTCCTGTTCTCATATAGCATTTTGTATCATTAGAATATAATGGATTATGCATTTCAACGATAGGAACATTTTCCCCAGGAGATGGATGATCCGGTAGCTGTATTCCTATTGCAGTTACAACGGACTTGTCATATCCCCCGTAAGCTTTTACTGGCGGAGCAAATTTTGTAGAAACTCCTGGTAAAATACTTTCACTAATTCCTTCAACAGCTACTCCTCCAATTATATCGGTGTTTTTGCCAAGATCTATAGTACCACAAAATCCTTCTCTTCTATATCCAACGCTTTTAGGCACATCCTGAAATAAAGTTCCCAATAACCCTGTCTCTACACTAATAGTTTTTATGTCATTATTAGTACGAGAAATTTCTTCTTTGAAGAAAGACATACAATTACATAAGATATCAGAATTGTATCTTAGAAAATTTATAGAAATTCTGTATATTTTTATGTAGCTGGTTGCTCCGCCATAACTACCTTGCTTAAAACCTATAGAAACTCTTTTATTTAAGGCATTATCTGCAAGAAAATAATTATAATGTTTTGTATTAGAGTCTGGAATATTCCATAGAGCCCCTAATTTTTGTGTTTTAAGAAAAATAGGTTTATTGTCTAATTTACCATTGGCTAAACTATATTGACCTATTCTTTCATCTATATAACATTCGCTATTTATAATCTTAAAACCACCTTGTTTATAAAACATACTATATTTAATTTCTGGAACCATAATATAATTATTCACATCTGATGAGCTGTAAAAAATATTATCTTTTGGTTTTATTACATTAGCTATTGTGGTAGCTTGTGAGCTACCGCCGTCTAACGACTCAAAATATATTAGTTGATTATTCAAATCTGTTCTAATCCTCATTGGTCCTACACGAATAGTTTGATCATAGTATTCATTTCCGACATTCCCCGGAAATGCCTTTTGTGATGATTCTGCAACTAAATCTCTATTTTTAGCTGTCCAATATTGAAAATCTAGATCAACAGAAGCATTGGGTCCACCAGTATACTCAGAACCAGACTTTTCTTTTAACCACTTTAATTCTTTTTTGATAGATAATTGTTTTTCACTTGTAGATAAAGATATAAGAGCATAACAACCGTATTTAGAAACTAATTTAAGATATATGTCATTATATACCTTACATGGATCATTATTATCAATAACATTATATTGATAATGATTATTAGAAGTATTATAGATTTTATTTTTATCTAGATTTTTATTTTCTTTGTATACTTTTTTGCAGATCTCTATTGCATCATCTATATTTTGTCCTGAAATGCTTGTTCTATTAATGAAAGCTTCTATCTCTGGAATATAACTTACATAGGTCTGAAAATTAGGATCAGTAGATGTATCAATATATCCATTAATATTTATGGTAGTATCATCAAACTGAGGCCCAGTAGAAAGGATATAAGCTAGAGTCCTTAGATTAATATATTTTCGATACTTAGTTTTAGCGTCCTGCTCTGCACCAAATACGCTTATTGGCAAGATATTTAATATTTGACTGTATATTTTCCTATATGTTGGTAATAAATTATAGGATAAGAATTCTCTTGGTGGATTTACTGCTCCGCTATCCAAAAGTTTTTTAGCGTACTCATCTTCATTAGCGGCAAGAACTGCCAGATCATCAGTATAAGAAAAATAATCTCCATCTGGAATATGAATACTATAATAAGCATCGTCTTTTTTATGATAATATAAACTATTATATAATTTCCATTTTTTATTAAATGATGGATTCTGCTTATGTATGTCGTTTAATTTTAGTTTATATGGCTCATAAATATTAGTACCAGTACCGAGAGGATCATTTTTTATATTAATATAGTCACTAAGACTATTATAGGTGGATGTTTCATCTTTAATTATTGGTAAAACTTGAACTTCTTGATTATTTAATTTTACCATTAGTTGATTAGCTGGAATAGTTTTATTTCTAGTTCTATCTATTAGTTGTGATTCACTATATATCCAATCTCCAACTTGCCAATTTTCAATACTTCGTGAATCAGATAATACTATATTTTTTTTATACCAAAATAAAATGCCTTCAATAGGATTTATAGTATCATTGATGGTATCATTTAATATCCAATCAACACCAATTTGAACAGAGTTGGCTGTAACGATATCTATATCTTTAAATTTTGGGTTATTTATTACAATAAACTTATTAATACCTAATATTGGTTTTTTATTAATTTTGCCATTATTATAAGGCATTTGTTGAGTGGAATAGCTTGTCGTAGTTACTTTGGCCGGTATCCAAATATCTGAGTCTGTTGTATTAGTTATTAAAGTATCTAAAACCCCAAATCCTTCTCCTCCAATAGCGGATGAACCAGAACTAAATCTACTATTAATGGATGTTCCGCTTGTCCTGTGTAAATAGTGTTGCTCTAAATTATCATATATTTGCGTATTAAATAATACGCAAGATTCACTGTCATAATTTTTCATTTTTTCCTATCCTACTTATCTTGTATTCGTTAAATTCCATGCTCCGTCGATATACATAAAAAGTCCCTTTTGTCCAGCAGTAACACTAAAACTAAATGGATTATTAAAATTAACAGATATTGTATTTACTGTTTGAGATCTATTCCTGGCTTGCATAAATGTCAACTCCAAACTAGCTTCTGATCCATTGCCTTGTATTGTACCAAAGCATGTAAATGTTGGCTTACTAAGAACCTCATAAAATCCGCTTTCTGCATTAAAAGAACATAGTAATTTAGCTCCTCTAGGAGCAGTATATCCTGATTGATCTACAACAAAGACCAATTTTCTTTCTTTCTCTGATGTTGTATCATATTCTAAATCTGTTATAAATCCTCTACAAGGTTTAATAGTATCTTCTGGATTTTGTGTTGTTACTAAGTCTTCTTCCATTGTAATATAAACATTCTTATATACTTTTGGTTGGGGAGCTGTCCAGACTTTCCTTTCACTATCCCACCTTAAATCTATTGGACCAACTGGCCAAAGATCAGGCCTTTCTCCCCAATTTAAATAAAACTTATCTAATTTTTTAGGTTTAGTCCATGTTGTTACTCCATTAATAGTTATCCTTTCTTGACTTTTACTAATAACGCTACCTATAGATCCTAGCGCCGGAGTATAGCTTCCTTCTTGAGCATAATCATCTTCGTATACAAAATTTCCATTTTCGTCCAAACGATCTGTTCCATCGGCATTTTTAGATTTTTTAGATATGTGTCTTTTCATTTTACCATCAGCATCAATGAATTTTGGTTCATCAGCAGCATTTGGAACAGGAAAACCATTAAGGTCATAGCCCCATGCGTGTAAAATAAGCGGTCCTCTGAGTCCCATGAATCTATTATTAAGAGGATAAGAAGTAAAAGAACAATTACCCATACTAGATGTTGCTGTTCTTGAACTGACTCTTTCGAGATATTGTTTTAGTCTAATATCTTCTATTCCGTGAAAATCTGGATTAACACCATATTCATCATTCTCATAATTATTTTTAATGACCATATCACTTTTACTATCAGGATGGCGCCCTCCTCTTCCTACTATCCCTATAGAGTGTCTTTTTTTATCTTGTGCCTGAGCATTAGTATTTACAAAGTCTCCATTGCTTTGTAATATGGGTTGTAATGTCAACATGTTAACTTGAGCATCACTACTTTTTTGACTATATTGATCAGCTCCAATACTTAAAATATAATTATCGTCAATATTATTTACAGATATAAAAGGAGGCAGATGCAAAAGATCATTATTAACTTTTTTAATAGTTGTTGATGGCTTTGTATTAGTATCATCATAACAGTATTTACAAATTTTAGTAATAGTTTTTTCGGTCCATCCACCACTAGCATTATAGGTAGCAATAGGAATCTCAGAATTATTTTTAGTTCCACAACATATAGGACATTTACTCGTAGGCCATTTAGCCATACTATAACAAGAATTTTGTGGAGTTGGATAAAAAGATACTGGAGAAAATAATCCGTCTAAACTCATAAAAGATTTTGTTCCATAATCCTTTAATTCTGATTGAGCTTTTTCTTTATCTTGATAAATATGGGTAAAGGCAGAGTGTCTTTGATCCTTTATCATTGCGATAACTGGACCTTTTGCGTCTTCATAAGATACATTAACTGCAGATCCATTAAAACAATCATTAATATTCCAATCTCCTCTATCTCCAACAAAGGCTCTATTCCCGGATTGGCCATCTGGTTGAGTTTGGCTCGTTCCCGTGGTTCCCACGTTTGTATTTTTCTTAACTCCTTTTCTTAAGTTTCTAGAATAGCTTTTGCTTGGAGCAGGCATGTAATAGGATCCGTGTCCCACCATTACTCCAACAGGACTCCATCCTAACAGTTTTTTAGAGCCGTCTGATAATGAAGTTCCTTGCATACCAGAAGCTCTTTTATTTACAGAATCCTGAAACTGTTTCAGCTGCTTAGCTATAATTTTATTAATATTTGAAGCACCCCTTTGCCCAACTTTAATAGAGTTTAGAGCCACTTTTTTGAGCCTATCTGAGGCATCTTTATTAAATCTACTTAACGGCTTTGAGTAGATTTTAAAAGAATATATAGTAGATACTTTACTTTCTCCAACATTAAGTTGAAGGCTAGATATAACAGGATTGGTAGATGTTAGATGCTCATACTCTAATTTGGTGGTATTAAAAGTGGCCGTTCCTGTTCCATCGCTAAAGCTATTATGAGTATACGTATAGGTCTCATTGGTTTTAGTAAAACACTGTCTACTATACTTAATACCGCCACAACTTGCTGATGGAGGTAAAAATTTAGCACCTAAACCAAATATTGGAAGTCCGAGAATTTCGATAGAACCTGTTTCTAAAATATTCTGGTAATTTACTGACCCATCACTTATTCTTAATATGGCAGCTTTATCTAATAGCGCAGCATTCCCGTAGTTCCATGGTACCATCTCTGGATCTACTTCTACTTTTACTCCATTAACTAAAGTTTCTAAAGCTTCTGCTGTATTTGAAATATTAGGAAAAATGGTGCTTTGATTAATATGAGGATAATTTATCCACGGCCCATATACTGCCATATTACTTCTCGTAGGAACTGCCGCAAAAAATGGATGGGCAGCCTTAGGATATAAATCAATCATCTGATTGGATTCTGATTTCTTTCCTTTAGTTCTCAATAATTTATTGTTGAACATATGCCCTAATCTACTGCCAAAAGCATATAAAATAGCATTACTTCTCATGCTGGGAGGAGTATTGTGCATATATAATAGAAGATCTTCTAAAGCAACATTTGCAATTACTGTTCGATTAGGATCTTGGGTATACTCTAAACTACTACAATTTAAGAATAATCCTGGGCCATCTATAATAGCTTGTGGATCGGTTAAATTATTATTATCAGCAAAATATAAAGATTTTCTTACTTGTCCTTTAACATATAGTTTTTTAACAAAATTTGTAGGAATACTATTATCTCCATAAGAATTCAGTATCGGTCCAGACCCATCTTTTAATGTATATTCTTCTGTAACGTTAGACAGATCTAAACTGGGATAATAAAATTTTGCATTGTCACAACCATCTCCAAACTGAGAAGTTTGTAAGGAGTAGAGTTCTACTCCGAATGCCGGAGGATGTCTGTATTTTTTATAAGATGAGCTTGTCAAAAAGCTACTATTGCATAAATTATATGCCATATAATCAAAATTAACAGAAGCATTATATCCTAATATTGGCTGTATTTTTCCAACTTCATCTATTAATTTGAGCCAATCGGATGATCCTACAATGATTCCATCATCTATATAATTGCCAGGTTCCTCCCATGCTCCATCTTCTGCTATTTCATAGCTGTAGTAAGCCTTAGGAGAACCAGCCCATAAATAAACAGGTCTGCCCATAGCGTCTGATCCAATTTGCTGACTACCTCCGGATGTCCAATCTCTATATCCATGAACTTTTGGTAATTTAATGGCATAACTCTTGCCATAGTATTTTTGTCCTAATTCATTGATAAATCCATGGATAAGCATCAAGTCTTCTGTAAAACTTTTTGACAACAACAGAGAAGAAACATTAACATCTTCGTCCTGGTCAGATATGGGAGCATCTGGACCTTCATCACCGGCAGCATTAATGTCCTCTATCATTCCCCACGGACCAAGGCCCATAGGAGGATCATTAGTCTCAATAATGCTTCTTCCGACAGCGGCATACGCAGCCTGCAACATAATCAATAAGTCTGGCTTATATGTTTTGGCAGCATAGTAAAGAACAAGATTATCAAATCCTGCCATAGCAGCTCTTATTTCTGTTTCATTAACAACAAACTCATCATTACCATATAATGTTTGAACTCCGTACTTTAACTGAGGAAGATCTGCTATTTTACAAATAATAGCTAATTGACCAGTAAAATTATCCATATAGACTCTACGAGGTCTCTTAAAACTTTCTTCTGGCAAATCAGAAGATTCTGCCAAAGCTTCATCATATTCAAATCCAAAAAATGGACTAATAATGTCTTTATATATTGGTGTCCATCTACATAGTGATTTGTTACTTCCATCTGGCATCATATTAGCGCATGGTCCTGCAGTAATACCTCCTCCAGCAAAAACATTATAAGTGGACTGAGTATCAGATTTATAATTACCTGCTACAGGATTAGCAGCACCTCCAGGACCACCACGAGCGCTATCCGAAAAACTAGTACTTCCAGCAAAGTTAACTCCATCAGCAGCGTTATGTATATTATCCTCATCGGCAAACATCCATGCATTGGCAGAATTTATTAAATTTGTGTTGGTAGGATTCCTGGTAGAAAAGGGACTAGGTACTCTATAAGAAGATGAGTTATATTTCACTAATTGAGCCATAGCAGGAGAACTAGAATTCACAGCACAATTTACAATATAATTAGTTTGAGAATATGCTAGTCTATGATTTTTAGCCTGAAATAATCTTTGCTGAGCCCCTCCAATGAGCATGGCTCTATTTACAGAAGCATTAAGTTCTTGACCATAACTACTCTGAGTAATATTATATATTTGTTCTATTTCTGATAAAGTATTTTTAATCTGATTTTGTGGGGGCTGCACTGACCTACTAATTGTTCTGACTTTTATTGTTGGAGTTAAAACTCCATTAACTACAGAAGGCATAAGATCAAGATAAAAGTCCATAGCTAAAGCTTCTGTAACTTGTGTTATAAAGTCTTCGATGCTCATCACCGGGCTTTGTAGTCGAAAATTTCTTCCAAAATTAGTAACTCCTGTTCTTAATTCCGACAAATCAAGAGTATATTGATGTCTAAACATTCCTGTAACATCGGCTGTTGGAGGATATAATCCAAAACTATAAAATCCAATTCCACAAGCATTAAAACTAACACTTTCGTGAGCTGTTCTTCCGATAATTCTACCAAATGGACTATATTGTCTTAAAGTGTTAGATTTAGTATTTTCACTAGTAAGAATAGACAGAGCATCAAGTACTTGTAGTACCGGTATTCCTTCTTCAGTTTGGTACGATGCTCCAAATCCAAAACTTTCTAAAAATCCATAAACATTAAAAACATTAGCAAGTGCTCCCTCAGCAATTTTTCCCTGATAAGTCAATGCGCTTCCGGTATAATTTTTTGGGCCTCCAATACCCTGTAATTTTCCAAATATTGATCCAGCATAATTTCCTATTATGATCCAGGAATTATTTAATAGACTAGCAGGACTCTCTATAGTAACCGAGGTTACTCCTCCTCCGGATGACAATGACTTTTCCCAATTTTTAATTACTCCGGAAAATTCAAAATCTTCCATTTTAAAGAAAACTGGATTGCCGATAATATCAAATCCATTATTGTCTCTGTTTAATTCCACTTTAGGATTAAATCCTCCACCACTTTGCCATCTAGTTGCTAGTCCAAAAAATCCAGGATCAGGATTTTTCCAATACCTTGAAACAAATTTTGTCCCATTCCAATGAAAATATAGTTTTCCTGGTAATACTAACTGTCCGGATGTTGCATCTCGGGTATTGCTTAATTGATCTCCGCTACTGTTATAATATGCATCATCTTCTTCATCTCCAGATATTCCACTGAATCCACTTAGTAGATTTCCTCCTGTATTTGAACAGTTACTTGCTACATCATCTACTAAATTTACGGTCAGAGAAGAAGCTTGTGCTCCCCAACCTAAACTAATATTAAAACCCGTAACGCTTGATCCTAAAAATACTGTTTGAGGTATCGGCTTATCATAGCATGGTCTGGTGCCAGTTGTTCTTAAAGTCATAGTCCTTAATCCTATTATGTTCCATTCTGAGATAAAAATTGATAATTGTTATTATTTTTTGTACACGGTTGATAAATCCACTCTACATTTCTTGTATATCTGCCGTCCATTGGATTCCATTGATAACTATCTTGTTTTACATAAACGTGACCTGTTGTTGCTCCCATTGTAGCTCCGGCATAAATACCTTGTCTAGCACCGAATGGTTTTAATCCTTCTATAAGCTCCTCACACTGATTAAATAAAACTCCTCCGGTATAAAATGGACAATCACTATTGTCCATTAATAATCCTTTAATACTTGTAGGAGGAGGAACTAATAATTCCACAGTTACGCTTTTTGTTGTAGATGTTTTTGTAGCAAGACTTTGTAAGACCGGACCTAGTGCTCTTCCTATAACAAATACTTCTGCTATCTGGTCTCCTGGCCCGTTAGTTGTTATGCTAACGTTTTCAGATATAACTCCACTAAAAATTTTAAAAGAATTATTGTATTCATGACTATATGTTATGATACCTTTAATAGGATCATGACCTTCGCTAGTTGATATGGGAATATGATTTAAGACTCTTTCTTTTCTGGCAACAGGATTTTGACTATTCTGTTTAGCGTCATAGTCTTGTCTCCTATCTGCGCTATTTATCGCTATAGATGCTCTGCTATATAAACTTTTTTTAACGTTATTAATCCAACCACTAAGAGCATTATGATACTTATCAGCTTTCATGGTATCGCCCAAATGATTAGCAAAACTGCCTGTTTCCCCCATTTTATTAAACCCACTAATTTTAATACTTTTATCTCCACTATTAGGAGGAGTTCCCAATTGATCATCTTTTAGCAAATCAAAGTTGGTTGCTTGAAATCCTCTTATGGTACCTTGTACTGTCACTTTTTTGACGAATTTATCATCTGTTGAACATTCTATGCTGTATTCTTCAGCATAAGGAGTACCACTACCCAAACCTATCCAGCTATCGTTAATCTCGTAAGTACCTTCAGTAATGCTCCAATTGATAGATCTAGTATGATTACATAAAGCTAAATTTAATCCTCCGATACTTGCGGTTGTTCCGGCTAGCGGGGTGTATTGACCTCCCTGATTTTTACTTTGATCAAAAGTTAATGGAATTCTACTGTCTACCCATTTTTTAGCTTGTAAATATGCATCATTAGCAGCATCTTGGCTAGATTGTTGTTCAAAATTATAGTTTTTGTCTCCTTGGGTATTTATATGGGAGACGTATTTATCTTTAGATACTCCTGTAGCAGATAATTTGCGAGTAACTCTAAATTGAGGTATGCCAGTAACATAAGGAGTAGCTTGAAAATTTCCTTCTTCGCTATCACTAGGCGCACTACCATTAGCTGTTATTCCAAATGATGAATAGATAGCTTCTTCTGGTTCTATAGACCATGTTTCGTTAACTGCTGAAACTCTATATTCAAATGAGGAATCAGTATTTTCAAAAGCCTCAAGTTCAATAGTATAGTCTATGCTACGTTCCCAGTTATCAGATGTTTTTTCGGTATTATATGATACAACTTTAGCATTAATCCCAGAAAATATTGTTTTGTTATTATATTTTATCTCAAAATCACCAGCACTAGCAGCAAATAAAGTTCTAAGATTGTACTCTTTGTCTAATACTCCATCTAATCCAGGCTTAACATTTCCAGTATCATATATTTTTCCATTAATATTAATTTTATTATTTATTCCTAACAAGCTGCCAGCACCATCCTTTAAAAAATCTCTACTAATAGAAACCATAGGAGTAGCGCCTAATTTTAGGTCACTCTTGAATCCGCTATGAGCAAAATATACTTCAGCACAATTACTAGATGATGCTGATGGATTAGGGAATGGTCCGCCCATAATATTTCCTTATGTTTATTTAGACTGTTCCGCCATCAATAATTAAATTCTCACTATATCCTAATAAAATATCTGATTGGAATGGTATGGTTTGACCAACCTCTACATTTTGTAAACTGATTTCACTAGTGTTCGAAATATGTACTGCTAAATTAACAGCATCTGGTTCTCCAAGATTAAGAGGTATTTGAAGATTTTGTCCCACTTTACCAATATATGCATAGATATAATTATTTACTAATGGATCAAAATAATTTAACAGATTAATCGATAGTCCATTACTTGTTGTATATGTCGTGGTTTCTTCCAGATCAATAGTAATAAATCCAATAGGACTAGGTGTTGGAGTAGGATACATAGGAGTCGGAGTAACAGTATGAGTAGGAGTAGGAGTAATAGTTGGAGTAACACTAGGATAAGGAGTAGGTATAGGCATTTTTCTATCGTCACACACAAAAGAGATAAAAAAGGCAAGATTTTTAATAGCATTACCTAAAATAGGCAATAGGAATACTCCTTTTCCAGAGCCTCCCCCAACAATAGTAACGTCTGGCAAAGAGACATAGCCGCTACCAGGATCGTCTATTTTAATAGATGTAATTCCCTTGGTGGTGTTGTCTCCAATTTTAATATCTCCGATTGTGGCCGTAACTTTGGCGTCTCTTGTCGCTCCTCCTCCGCTAAGAACTATAGAAGGAACTTCTGTTCCAAAATCGTATCCGGCACTAATAACTTTAAATCCTATTAATTGGCCAGTAGCAATAAAACTATGTGTTTCAGGAAATACTTTGGCCATATAGCTTGTACTATTATCAAAGTATACAGTATATTCTTTACCAACAGTCATATCTGTACATACAACATCTATAACGTTAGGACAACAACAATTGGTTAGTGTTGTTACTCCGTTATAGCTTTTGCCGTCTGGAGCTAAAAAATTTACTTTAAAATTAGACATAATAGTATTCCTGTGTTTATAATATACACCATTTAAAACTTATCAATTTCTATCTTTCTCCTCGTCCGCTAAACACGAACAATTCAATCTGATCGCATCTTTTTCAACATCATTAAATTCTATTGCTGCTCCATCAATATCCCAAGAAGCCCTTTGAGTAGAAGTTATAGATATTGTTAGTGTTGGAGTTGGAGTTTTGGTTCTGGTAACACTAGGAGTTAAAGAATTTGTTATACTAGGAGTAATTGTTGGGGTCGTAGTGGGTGTTGGAGTTGTTGTTTCAGAAGGTGTTCCACTAGGTGTTTTAGTCGGAGTTCTTGTATTAGTTGGAGTGACAGAAGCAGTAACACTAGGAGTAGGCGTTTGAGTGGGCGTCGAAGTATTAGTAGGAGTATTAGTCGGAGTTTCTGATGCTGTTGGAGCAGGGGTGCTTGAGGGTGTAACGGTTGGAGTATTGGTGGGAGTAACACTAATACTGGGTGTAATACTAGGGGTTACACTTATTGATGGAGTAATTGTTGGTGTAGGTGTTGGACTTGGTAATGGAGCTAATTGAGATAATGGCCCCATAGGAATAATATCATTAACTCCATTCCTAAACGGGAAATCAATTACTTTAGGAGAAATCAATTTCTGGTCCGACACATTATATACTGCTAAACCAGGATCTGCAAAAAAAGAATTAGACTGAAAATATCCTCCAATCAATAATTTTTCTCTATAAAATGTCAAGGAAGAGACACTTGCATTATTAGAAAGAGTAAAGATTGGTGATCCTCCAGCATCTCCTCTTTCGTATATGTTGTTGGTAGTTTTATCAAAATTCCATTGAGAAGCTATAAATGTAGATAATGATCCGTTAGGTAGTAAATATAACAATCCATCATTATCAATACCAAAATAATTTGTGCAATCTCTCCATTTTTTATTTTTAGTCAATAAATCCCATTTATATTTTAGCCCAGACTCTAGTGCTAAACTATCATTATTATCTATACAAGCTAATCTAAAGTTTGTTTTACCTTGTAGATCAGCTGATGGATTTTCATAAGATACCTTATTATCTGTAGAATTTGGAGCAGATCTTTCTGAGAGTTTAGTATCTATTAAATTAAATTTTACATAAATCTTTTTGTATCCATTATTCCAATTTAAATTATCAGAATATATATTTGATGTTACGGTATCAGAAGTGTCTGTAACGATCCATCTATAAGGATCCTGAGTTGTGCCTGTTCCACTTCTAGTTATTTGTCCAACAAACAAAGAATTTATGCCTGACTGCTTAGTAAAGTCTCTGCCCTCTTTGAATTCAACATCTTTATCTACAGTATTTTTACTCCATATTTTAGTATAATTAATTCCATCTAATATATAGCTAAATACAACAATAGAACTATCAAAATAATTAATATATGAATAACCAGGATAAGACGTGGTGATCCATAAACTATCATGAGTTATAGACGTATATTCTCCAGGATCTCCAGTAACTGGAATGGACTTCTCAGGATCAGAGTCTCCTTCAAATTTTGGACAACCAAGTAATACAACTTCATTATTACTAGATGGAACATCAGATATTGGCTTAATATATGATTCATTTTTATTAAAGCTATAGTATTGTGATCCAACTCCATGAAAGCCCCAATAATATAAAAGCCCAGTACTATCTATTGCATAGACTCCATATGGACCAACTGAAACTGTTTTCCATAAAGATCCAATATTATTAGTATCAGATATACTATTTTGACCAGTTCTAGATAACGGAACATAATACGGTTTGGGATTGATTGTTATTTGTTGCAAATTTGATACATAAGTTGTTGTATCAGTTAATCCGGGAATCAAATATGCGGAACCTCCACCATCCATAGTTACTATATTTTGTCCCCATGCAAACATTGACCCATCATTTTTAATAGCATAATAAGTATTATTGCATACAAATATCTTGTTAAAATTATCTCCAATTTTAATGGGCTCTCCAGAACTATCTCCAATTTTTATAGTTGATCCTAATTGACCATAACTATTATTTCCCCAAACATAAATATCTCCATCGTTAGTTAAAATTGCTACTGTATCTAAACCTAATACAATATCTTTAATGTTTCCATTGAGTTTTCCCAAATCATACTTAATCAAATTACTAGTATTGCTCGTTGAAGATGGAGGAAAAAATGATTGATTATTGAGAGGTACATAGTATTTAGTTGTAGTATCTCCATATTTACCTGACCATGAAGAGTCAAAGAAATAAGCATTATTATCGACATCTAATAAAACAGCTGTTTGAGTCTTATATGACGGATTATTATACAATGATATTCCATTGTGAATCTTTTTAAAATTTAAATTACTATATAAATATGTTTTGTCTATATTTTTACTATTTAAGATTCTATCAGAAACTAATCCGGTATCTCCGGTCCCACTCAAAGAACTTCCAATATGATATGAGACATTATTATATGGTAATACTGATGAAGCTAACGACCCATTCAATACTGAAGAATAAGAAATATCAGAAGTTATTAAATCTAATACAGACAAAATATTTTGCTGACTATATGTATTTACATTATTGTTTAATCCTCTAGCAACTACAGCTGATGAGATATATACTTTATCATCTATTTTGTAGTCATTTAAAATAGTGCCATAAATTTTTTTCTCAATTAAGCCACTGACACTATTTAGAATATATATATTTGATGCAAGATTAACACGTGTGCCTGAGATAGTGTCTAATGTATTTTCTGTATATTTAACATTAAAATTATTTAAATCAAAAATGCCTTTATCTATGATGTAAACATCTTCATTACTATTAACATATAAAGAAACTATTTTATCATCAGCATACGGACTACTAGATGATTTAGGAGTATAAATATTAGAATTTGTAAAGTCTGGTAGTGCAACAGATCCAGGAATCTGGGAGAATTCAGTTCCATTATATAATACTATATATTTGCATGAAGTTTGAGTACCATCATAAGTAACATTTGTAAAATTACCAAAAACATATAATTTATTGTTAACAACTTTCATCTGAAAAATACTATTTGGAAATAATCCATTTTGGATATTGCTAGACATACCTCCGTCAAAAAAAGCAAATTTTTCCCATATTTCTTGTTGTTGATTCCATTTTTTAAGTCCAAAATCTCCTCCAACAAATATTTCGCCATTATAGATAACAATATCTCTAATTTTATTTGCAATATAAGTGGTGAATCCGATTAATATATTTTCACTTAATCCAAAAACATTAATATTTGACACAGTATTATTGTCATATAATACTTGAAGAGCAGTTCTACTATTGGAAATTATACTAACAGCTTTAAATAAATCATTAATTATAATATTTTCTTTATTTTCAAACCATATTCTTACATTGTATAGAGCTGATCGACCTCCTGCATTTAGTCTTCCCATTATCGATATCGTAGCATTTTCATAAGCAAATATAGAAGCTATTTTAGAAGATGGATTGATATCGAATAATACTTCGCCTCTTTTATCTACTACTCTAATATAGAATTGATCTGTACTAGCACTAGTATTATCTCGTTCCCAAGTTAATTTAAAAACCCCCTGATTTGATGAGGTAAATTGAATAGCTTCTGGTTGCTGCAAATTTGAAGAGTTTATCTCTGTGACAAGATATGGAGTATTTGATAATCCTAAATTTGGAGATAAAGAACTTTGAGATAATAGTGTTCCAGTAGCTAGTAATGTCATAGTATTGTTTCCACCGGTGGATCAAAAATATATGGGGGATCTAGTATCAAAGGAGGAAGAGGTGTTTCTTTGTATGGTATTGTTTGACTCGGCGTTGGGGTTGGAGTGGTTGTTATTATGATAACATGGAATAGTGGTATAATTAATGTTTGACTCGGTGTTAGAGTAGGAGATGATGTGATAGTAGTTGTGCAAGTTGGTGATGGTCCTGGTCCGTTTGTGGTAGATGGAGTTGGAGTATTTGTGGGGGTTTGTGTTACTATCATTTGCTGAATATCGACCGATATTCCGCCGCTCAAATCGCCATTTGCTGATATATCCAACCAGTTTCCTGTCCAAATATTTGTTGGAATTTTTAAATATTCTATTCCTTCTAATCCAAATTGGTAATTTTTGCCATTACCCCAACCATATAATACCCCAAGCTTATTAATAGCTAAAGAATGTGTTTTACCAGCAGCTACTTTTGACCAATTTGTTTTTGATCCAACTTGAGTTAAAACATTCAAATATTCACAATCCTCTATGCCAAGTTGATTATTATTATTAAGACCAAACGACCATAGCGTTCCATCTGATTTGACTAATAATAAATGATTATCTCCAACACTCAAACTATTATAGTCTAGCATCCCTTTTCCGACAATGAGTGGCACACTATTTAATGTTATATATTGTTGATATATATCAGAATCTGGTAATATCCCACCAATTAGATATAAATTATCATCCTCTATTTTGCTTGCAAAAGTGAAAGAGTCCTTTGTGAAAACTTCTTTCCAATTATTTCCAGGCATATACTGTATAAATTTTTTGGTTTCTTGCTTATGAGCGGAACCACACATCATTAATCTTCCGTCTGATGTAACAATAAAAACATGATCATATCCACAAGATACTGATTTAAAGTATGCAGTACCATCATCTAGTATTAATTTATATGGTATATTTATTTTTGCTAAATCAGAACTTAAAACATCATATCTATTAGAGCCCCATCTATATATATTATCATATTGATCAATAATATAAGTAAATTCTTCCCCAAGAGAAACTCTTTTCCATCGACTATTAACTTCCGATATTGGAGTATTTAGTTTATCTATATATTCATCTGTTTTAGATATATTTAATCCTAATTGTCCACTATTATTATTTTTAACAGGAAAGAGGATATTGTCCTCTCTTGAAACCATAAAAAAATTACTTCCAGTAAAAATACGATCAAAATTAAATTCTGATCCTATGTATGTATTATCTTTTTGTATCAGTGTTGGTTGTTTAATAATCTCTACATCAGCAACTCCCCATTCATAAATATTTCTTCTTACCAGAGCAGATGATACTGACGGGCTACACGTTGGAGTTGGTGTTGGAGTGGGGAATGGTAATGATCCTGCTGGACTGCCAGTATTAGTATTATCTATAGTAGATCTTAATGGACTATATTCATATTGAGTTGCATATTTATTATATCTATTATATCTGGCATAATACGCTGCTTTATACCATTCATTTGCTGTTGGTAGCCAATAGCTAGAAGAGCCTATTCTACTTATAGAAGTAATATCTGGATTAACTATTTTTTCTAGCAAGTATACCCCAGTTTCTGTGTCTGCTAAATCAGCTGTTGTTGATAAACAATTCTCTTTCCAGTTAATATATCTTAAAGCATTTGCTATGGTAATAAAATTTACTGGTAAATCTCCCATATTGGCTTTAACAATATATTTCCCACCATATTCTTTTACGATACCTTGATGTATTGAATCAGCATTAATAAATAATTCATATTTATCTACTACATTATTTTTAGCATTTAAAAATATACTATATTGATTATTAGTAATGCAAAATCTTGTTATCTTATAAGAATAGCTCACAGAACCATAATTATTTTTATCTGAAATATTATTTATATCAGAAACGAGGGTCATATCATAGTCATTCAGAGTGCTTTTACCACAAATACGAAATCCTACCAACTCTGATCTTATATTTGTATATTTTGTTTCTAGTAGTGCGTCTGATGATGCCGAGGCAAAATTACCGCCTAATATCAATGTAGCATCAGATGTAGTTGATTTTTCATATACTAATTCACTTATATTTCCATTTTGGTCATATGTTCCGTAATAACTTGGTCCACCGTTAGTACCAACTTTTGATAATCCGCTATTTTGATAGTTCGCAGAATTATAAGTTTTATTACTTTTAACCATTGAAATGGTAGGAGTAGGGGTCGGAGTATTAGCTATAGTAGATGTTGGGGTAGGACTAATTGATGGATATTCATTACAATAAGATCCATCCCCTTCTTCTGTTGCCGAACAGGCGCATGGTAACTCATAGCTTTGGGTGGCATACTCGTAATATTTTGATCCATTAAAATATGCAGATTTATACCATTCGTCTTCTGTTGGAAGCCAGTAATATGCTAATTCGTTATTGTTTACTCCTGGAATATCTGCAATTTTTTTAGGTTTAATAATTAAAGTATTAATATCTGGATCAAGATTTTCATTCAATAAATAAACACCTGTCTCAGTATCTGCATCATTCTCTAGATTAAAAATACAATTATGTTTCCAATTTATATAGCGTAAAATATTTCCTAATGTAATGTAATTTACTGGTTTATTTTTCATGCCAGTTTTACAAATATAATCTCCATTTAATGTTTTATATATTCCTTGATTATCATCTGTAGTTGAATAAAATAATTCATATTTATCTACAAAATCTTTTTTAATACTTAGAAAGTATGCATATTCTTCATTAGTTAATTCATACTTAGATATTTTGTATAAATATTCAACTCTACCGATACCATTAATATCTGGAGTATTATTAATGTCTTTAATAATTGTCCATTTATTGTTATCTTCAATAAAATTTGAACAACATAATCTACATCCTATACTAGATGATCTATTTATAGAAAAATTATTAATAAATAATTCATTCTCTGTAATTGATGAAAATGATCCACCTATTGATCCAATACTATATGTATAGTCAAGATTTTTTGAAATTATTAATTCTGAAACATTTCCATTTTGGTCATATGTTCCATAATAGCTTGACGATCCATTGGTTCCTACAGAAGTTAAATTGCAAGATTCTTTCCAGGAAGCTCCATAGTTGTAATTAATAGCATTATTATCCATAGTGAAAATCCTAAATTAATAACAATCTAAAATATCATTACATTTAATTGCGATAGAATTATATTCTAATGCACCAGTATTTAGATTAGTTACTTTAACATGAAGCATCACACTAGCTACATTAGCAGCAAATCCTAATCTACAATTGATTCTTTGAGGATCAGAAGTTGCCATAAAGTTTATAGTGTCTGGAGTTACTTTAGCCAAACCGATATTATCTGTAGTAAGATCAACTCTATATTGATTTCCAGGAATTACTCTAAAAATATTCATATTTATTGACTTATAAATATAAGCTGGAGTAGATGTTGGAGTAGGAGTATTAGTTGTTGTGTTACTTGGGGTAATGGTCGGAGTAGTAGTATTACTTGGGGTAATAGTCGAAGTCTGAGTTATTGTTGGAGTAGGAGTATTACTGCCGCTTAAAGAAACAGTAGGAGTATTTGAAGCAGTAATTGATGGGGTTGGGGTCGCACTATTTGACGGAGTAATCGTTGGCGTATTAGTATTAGTTGCTGTATTTGTAGGCGTAGGAGTTCTTGTTGGACATATACTCTGTAATCCAGCAACAATTACATTATCGTCTCCAAAACTTCTTGTTACTATAACTATCGGTCCAGTATTATCTGTTTTTCTTAAAACCATATATGTATTGTCATAAGAAAGATTAAAAATATCAAGCAATTCTGTAAATGTCCAATTAACTGATCCATAAATATCTTTATATAATATGTCTGTTATCTCTAAATTATTTGAATCATAAATATTAATATAAGCAATAGGCATAACTGATGGGAAACAAACCTCCTCTACCGTACTCGATCCATAATAATATCCTCCATTTAAAGGAATAGTTGGCGTCGGAGTACTAGTTGTTGTAACTGATGGAGAAATAGAAACACTAGGAGTTATAGTATTAGTTGGAGTAGCGGTATTAGTGGGAGATGGAGTAAGAGTAGGAGTAGTTGTTGGAGTTGGAGATTCACTTGGCGTTAATGTTGGAGTAGATGTATTAGTTAATGTATTTGTAAGCGTCGGAGTACAACTACTAGTGGCAGTTTGTGTATTTGTAGGAGTATTAGTGGGGGTTGCAGAAGTAGTAGCAGTATTAGTCGGAGTTGCTGTTGTAGTTGTAGTTTGGGTTGGTGTAACAGAATTGGTTACTGTTGGGGATATTGTAGCTGTTTGACTCTGTGTTGGTGTCTGCGTATTTGTACAAGTTTGTGTTGTTGTGGGGGTAGCAGTATTAGTAGGAGATGGAGTTATCGTAAATGTACTTGTGTTAGTTGGAGTACAAGTAGATGTTCCTGTTACTGTCTGTGTTGGAGTAGGTGTTTTTGTTGTAGTTGTAGTGTTAGTTGGTGTTATTGTTGGGGTCGGAGTATTAGATGGTGGTGGTTCTCCAAGAGCAAAAATACTATTATTATAGATACTAATATCGTCCCATTGTCCCATAATAGAGACAGGGGTTATAGAATCAAAATTATTTCCGGTACCCAACATATACTCATTATTTCTACCCCATCCGTATAAACTCTTATTATCTTTTCTGGCTATGGAATATGTATCTCCTGCATATATAGATATCCAATCTAATGATACTAAATTTTTAGATATTGTTGGAGAAAATCTGGGCAATGCTGTGCCATCTCCTAATTGACCATATCCGTTAAATCCCCATCCGTATATCTGTCCTTCAGTATCAATAGCCATAGTATGGTTTTTACCACTACTTATATATTTCCAAGTTTTATTAGAAATTTTTGTTGGAAATTGAACGTAGGAGGTAGATCCATTACCTAATTTCCCATAATTATTATTGCCCATAGACCAAATAGTACCATCATTTTTAATTGCTAATAATGAACCATTAGCATTAGCAGACAACTGACTATATTCATCTTTATTAAATTTTAAGAAACTATCATCGCCGCCAAGACTAATTAATAAATCTGTTTCTCCAGAATATAAAACAGCAAAGAAGTTTGGAGCTATACTAACTATATCAGTAATTTCTTCATTAATAATTGGTATTTTACTTTTGATTTTTTTAATTAAATCATATGTATATAATTTTTTATTATTACTGTTTATAAAATATATAGATGAATTATTTTTAAATACAAAATTACCAATATCATTGGTCATAAATAGTAATTGTGGTGATCTATTACCAACCTGTGGATTTAGATTTTCTGACTCTCTCCATTCCCACAAAGTATTATTTGTTTTTATACCATACCATACATTACCTACAGTATCATCAGGAGATACTGTATCAAAATATGGATTTGTAATAATTTTCTTCCAATTAGGAATATTAAAGATTGTTGGAACAGATCGGTCTATAGTATCTCCTTGACCTAATTGACCCTTATTATTCTCTCCCCAACTATATAGATCTTGGCTATCATTAATGCCAACATAATGCTTGATTTTTAGTGATGAATTCTTATAAAATGTGGGAGTAATTGTGGGCGTGACTGTGTTAGTTGGAGATATTGTGGGCGTGATTGTAGGAGTATGAGTTTTTGTTGGTGTGGGGGTTCTAGTTTCATTAGGTGTTCCGCATATAGAAATACTATCTAACAAAATGCCAGTATTTGAAAAACGTTCAGGATTTGATGAAGTTGTTGTGTCTTGAAAAACTATTCTGGATCTTGATGATGTTGCATTAAAAACCAAAACTCCATCTAGCCAGACAACATTGGTATTGTTTATCCCCTCAGTAGTTCCTTCGACCGTGTGATTAGTAACTAATCTATTATCAAAAATAAAATCCTTATTAATCCCATTCGTGATCAAGCACTGGCCAGCAGCAGTACCATAATCTCCAATATTAACGGTTAATTTTTTGAGTAAGTATTCTATCTGAGTTTCTTTATTAGTAGTTTCAGCACTATATTTAAATCTAATAATATAAGATGATCCTGGATCAGTATTAAATTCTTGACTAACACATCCATTATAATAACTTAATAAACTAACTATAGATGATCCATTATCAGACACATTTGTAAAAAATAAGGGATTACTATCTTTAGTAAGAACATTACTATTATTAAATGTCCAATCAGTAAGACCATTTTCAAAACTAGCATTTTTTAATAAGTTATTGTTGTATATGCATCTTGTTGATGTGGGAGTAGGCGTTGATGTCGGAGTTGATGTTCTGGTGGCTACAGGAGTAGCAGTATTGGTTTTTGTTGGAGTATTAGTAGGAGTACTACTGGGTCTTGGATAATCAGAAATATTATTAGCAATACAAGGTCCAGTTGGAGGATCAATAGGAGTCATTTCTCCCGGTACTCCGATTCTCTTCTTGATACAAACGCAAAATCCTCCTAAATTATTTTGGTAATCAGAAGCTTGGGATAGGCTTCTTTTGTTCCAAAAAGGATCTCCTACTCTTAATTCTATTCTGCCTCCTGCCGATCCTCCGAAATTATATATCGCTCCACTACTATAGATTGGGAAAATTGAAGAATATGTTCCATTAGCATATTTGGCTCTTCCTTGTAGTATTGGTTGTGTTTCATTTGTTCCGTCAAAAGTGGTAGCTGTTAAAATTAACTTATCTACTTCTTTTGAACTATCTACATTAAAAGTTTTTCCTTGTTGTCCAGACTCTAAATTGACACACCCCGTTGCTGTAAAATAGACTATATCTTTTTCGCCATACTGTATACCTGTATCTTGCCATTCAAATTTATTGGCTGCCACATAAAAATTATCACATGCAAATGGCCCAGTGATATTAGGACAAGGAGTAGCCGATGGAGTTAAACTTATTGTTGGCGTAGGCGTTGCTGTTGTGGGAAAGTCAAAAGTACCATAAACACTGTTATAAGACGAAGAAAGAACCCTAGAATCTACCACATATCCTCTACGAATATATCCAATAGGATCATAAGATAATCTATATAAAAATTGTGAAGCTATACATCTACTTTCTGGATCAAGTATAGGATTGGTACCAATCATACTTTTAAGCTGTTCGATGCTCAAGCCTCTTGGTAAATATGTTCCTCCATTTCCGATATTATTATATGCCATCACATCTTTATCAAAACTAACATAAGAGCTACGACTCAATAATATTAATGAAGGACCATATGTAGCATTATACATACTAGCATATAATTCATTTTTTGATGCATGATACCAATACTTTGTAGTTGGTGAAGTTGAGAAGACAGGAGTATTTGTCGGAGAAAAAGGTTTTTGATTTTTAATGATATTTATATCATTGAATCCTAAAAAAGAATTAGTTGGAGAATATAAATCTATTAATTCAATTGTTGCAGAGAAGACTTGACTATTATTTGCTAGTGTTAAACTACCTTTAGTATTATCATAAATTATTATTAATTCTGAAGGACTTGCGTTTAGATACGGAGCAGATACTTTCTCATTTGGCAAGATAATATCAGGCCACATTACAATAGGTACTCTTGTATTAGTCGATGATCGATAAGTCTGCACGATATCAAGAATGATATTATCATTTAAATAATTTTGATCTTTATTTTTTGGTAAAATATTGCCAAAATCTAAACGACTATTTATATTCATCGTATAGAAAGATGATGTGACAACTGCTTCTCTAAGAGTAATTTTGCTAGATGTAAATTCTCTAAATTCTGCTGCTGAATAAGAAGCATAATACGGAATAGTTGATGATGAGCTATAGTCTTTAAAATTAGAAAATATTAAATTTGATTCAAGAGATGTAATGATCAAAGTATTTAGATCTGCACTAAAGTTTGGCGATTTATTGTGTAAATATAATGATCCATCATTAGGATCATAATAAGCCACCATTTGATTATCAAGCGTTGTTAATAATGCCATAAAATTATCTTTTAAATTAGGTAGTACTCATAATTCCAACATAAATATTAAACGTTAAATCTCTGCCACTCTTCAAGCAAGACTCATCCTCACAGAAAGCTCCGTCTGCATATTGATCATTTGTTGATATTACCATTCCATATGGATTTGGTAAGTTATTATCTGGTACGAATCTAAATGTGTATGATGATCCAATTTTTAAATTAATGTCACTTCCATTATTAATGATCCAATTTGTAAATAATTGAGAGTTTGTTCCGACAACAGTTACACTCTGACTATACACCGGATTTTGACCAGTATATTTACCTTCAAAGAATTGTAAAGTTCCTGTTCCATTATATGATCCAGAGAAAATGACCTGAATCTTGGATAAACGACCGGCTACTTTATTTACAAAAGTTTGCGTCCAATTTTTAGTATTATCTAAACCTATAATAGCTGACTGTTTAGTCTGAGAAGCAGATAATACCTCTACCAACTTGGGACTTGGAGTTACTGTTGCTGTGTTACTGGGTGTAATAGTTTGTGTCGGAGAGTTACTAGGTGTTTGTGTTGGAGTACTAGTAGTTGTTGGACTCAATGATATGGTGGGAGTATTTGTTGTTGTTCTTGTTGGTGTGCTCGTGCATGTTGCGGTAACACTAATTGATGGAGTAACTGTTGGTGTTTCTGTTATAGTGGCTGTTGGCGTTGCTGTTAATCCTGGAGTCACAGTATTAGTAACAGAAGGAGTATTAGTGTTTGTGGGAGTTAAGCTAATACTCGGACTTACTGATATTGTGGGAGTATTAGTAGGACTCAAACTAATTGTTGGAGTATTACTAGGAGTAATAGAAGGAGTAGGAGTATTTGTTAGGTTGGGTTCTCCGCATATTGATGTTGATCCTATTACTATTCCACCATTATTTAATTTATCATCATTATAAAATACTATTCTAGATATTATTGCAGAAGCGGTGAATTTTAGATATCCAAATTTCCACTTCATATTATTCCAACCATGGTTATCAAATTTGGTTTCATCAAATACGAATACTTCTTTTGCATCGTCTAGCCCGCCGATTGGATTCTGATAATCCCAAG
>Ga0315904_10001397_pt1 | contig 38225 bp, 67 predicted proteins | sample LakEriMetagenome_6_FD_203529 | JGI IMG/M metagenome (GOLD analysis project Ga0315904, IMG submission 203529) | Freshwater fungal communities from buoy surface, Lake Erie, Ohio, United States - Buoy 12 MA120 | ecosystem: Environmental > Aquatic > Freshwater > Lake | place: USA: Lake Erie, Ohio... | reverse complement strand
CTAAATTTCTTGAAGGGTCAAATATAACATGGGAAGATTGTGTAAAGTATGGTTGGCAGGTGTACAAGGTTGATATTGTCTTTCAGCCTTGCCGCTAACTATCTGATTGGTCTAATTTATTGTAAAATAACCAATTGATTTTCAACTATGATTTTTACAACGTGGATATCTTACAATGGTTTGATTGGCGTAACCAAAGATGGCGAATACTATGAGCTTAAAACAGGTAAAAAATTAAATAGAGAATATCACAATGGCGCACTATATTACAGGGCAAATAAAAGCAAAAAAAGATACTCATGGAACAAAATAAACATTATGAAAAAAGAAGAAGTAGTACAAGTAATGGTAATGCCATTTTAGAAGATACAATGATGCGTTTGCCACCACAAGCAACAGAATTAGAAGAAGTAGTATTAGGTGCGTGTTTGATAGATACTTCTTTTTATTTGATTTCTGACAAGATAAAGCCCGAACACTTCTACCTGCCACAGCATCAAATCATTTACAAAGCAATGCAGTCATTGTTTGATAAAGGCAGCGCAATTGATATGCTGACCGTTGTTACTGAATTAAAGTTGCAGGGTAGGTTAGACGATGTTGGCATGTGGTACATTTCGCAACTTACTAATAAAATAGCAAGTTCAGCACACATTGAAAGCCATGCACTAATAATTAAACAAAAATTCATACAAAGGGAGTTAATAAGATTAGGCATGAATGCCGTTAAAGAAGCATATAATGACACCACAGATGCTTTGGAACTCCTTAACAACTACACATCTAATTTACTTACCTTGTCTAATGAAGGCAGTCTTAAAAAGATTGAAACCAATGAAGAAATGGTAGATAAGTTAGCGAAAAAAATAGCAGAATTAAAACAAAAAAAAGGCGATGTAATAGGCATACCTACAGGCTTAAACGAATTAGACAAAGGCACATGCGGACTATTGGCAGGACTTCACATCATTGCAGGGCGACCAGGCATGGGTAAGTCTGCATTTGTTTTGACAATAGTAAAAAACATTTGCTTGCAAAAAATACCTTGTCTGTTTTTTACAATCGAAATGGACAATATAAGCCAAAGTGAAAGGTTATTATCTTCTTTGTCAGGGGTTGAATACCAACGAATAAAAGACCCAAGATATTTAAGTAAAGATGAAGACATAGCAATTAATAACGCTTTATTAACCATGCAGAAAATGCCTTTGTATTGGGATGATAGCAGTTCAATTGATACCACCGAAATTAGGGCTAAAATAATACGCCAAATCAAAGATAATGGCATAAAAGTAGTAGTAGTTGACTATTTGCAACTAATGAATGGAAAGGGACAAAATAGGGAGCAAGAAGTGGCACACATTACAAGAACACTAAAAGCAATAAGCAAAGAGCATAACATACCAGTACTTGCATTGGCTCAACTAAGCAGAAGCGTAGAACAAAGGGGTGGTTCTAAAAGACCAACACTATCAGACCTTAGAGAAAGTGGGAGCGTAGAGCAAGATGCAGACACCGTAATGTTTATTTATCGTCCCGAATACTACGGAATAGAAACAGACGACAAGGGCGACAGTACTAAGGGGGTAGCTGAAATTATCATAGCAAAACAACGTTCAGGATTTACAGGTACTATTTATTTAAACTGCGATTTAAAATATATGAGGTTTGACAACAAAAAAGAAAGTTATTCGCCAACATTTGAACAAAAAAAGGCAGAAGTGATGCAGAATAAAATATTACCCAAAGGCAAAGAAGAAGATTTTAACGATGATTTTTGAAAATTCAAAATAAATTAGTAGATTTGCAAAAACAAAACCTATGACAGCACAAGAACTAAGAATTGGCAATTTAGTTTACTTAGACGATACTATAATTACTATAACACTTAAAGACTTAATAGCAATAAGTCAATCAGAAGATTGGGCTAAATTATATCAGCCAATACCACTAACAGAAGATATATTGTTCGAGCATAAGTGGTTGCAGGTAAAATCTAAACACAGTACATTTCAAGCAATACAAATAGGCATTAATCACAATATACTTATATTAGATTACAAAGACCATTTGAGTTGTGTAGTTTCAAGAATTAAATACCTCCACCAACTTCAAAACTTTTACTTTGCATTAAATGGCGAAGAACTGCCTGTAAATCTTTAAACCACTAATTGCAAATAACAGATAAAAATAAAACCTTTGAAACCCTTGAAAACATTGATTAAAAACCTTAAATTTGTTAAATGACAACACTCTTAATTATAATTGCATCAGTAATATTCAGCGTAATGTTTGCTTATAGAAATTATTGGCAGATAGAACAATTCAGAACAACAAGACACGCTTTAGGCTATGTTTATGAGGAGTTAGACACCGAAATAGATTACTATAATGAAAAGTGGCATAAGTGGCAATTTGCACTTCAAATCTATATCGGGCTTATAATATGGTATTTTTCATTTCTAAGCGGTTTTAGCGCATTAAATAGCTTTGGGCACGGCTTACTATTCGGGAGTATCTTTTGGCTTGTATTTGATACCTTATTAGGCTATAAATTAACAGGAAACCTATTACACGTTGATAGCAATGGCATAGGAACGATTTACACCAAAACATTTAAAACCTATGACAAAATAGCTTTGGCAGTTTCTAAGGTGTTATTTGTGGCAATTTCAGTAATTTTGAGTTTATTATGAGAGATAAAACCAACAACAAGACCACGTTCGGCAAACGCAAAGGCGGAAAAGCCAAGAAAAGAAGAAGCGGAAAGGATAAAAGAGTAAAACAGTCAAGAGGACAAGGATAATTATTAACCATTAAATAAATAAACATGATTTACATTCCAAAACAATTATGGGTAAACACCCAATCGCAATCAGTAGCATTGCCTATTTTAAACGAAACAATTAGCGAACAAGCAAAGGTATTTAATTTAGCCTTTAATGAATTTGAAACTACCAGCGTTATTCAGTATATTTCAGAAGATGGCGAAAACATGCATGAAGTATTAGAAGATTATGAAGAAAAAGTATTTGAAATGATTTACCAATTCAATGGAATGTAATATGTACCACCAAACAAGCTTGTATATTTATTACAAAAAAACAATAGTAGGCGGTATATCAATACATGATGACTTAGAAAACACATTAGATTTATTTTATTCAAGCACAGCATATTTAGAACAACCCAAAACAGTAAAACAATTGAAAGATTTAGTTGAGTGGCAAATCAAACGGTTTAAAAAACGAAACAAGCTATTCAAATACGAACAAAAACTTTTGAGCCAATGCGAAACATTGTTGTTAAAGCTAAATTGTTTTAGGAATAATTTAATTGTATCAGATTTATTGCACGATAAAAAATAAATTAGTATCTTGCATTCGCATTGTTGCTGATGCAGTAAAGATATTTGATGTGGTTGCGGACACATGCCCCACATATAAAAGCCTTAACATGCCAGCAACCTTGTTAGGGCTTTTTGCTTTTTAGCCCTTTACAAAGCAACGGAGAGGTTGTATAAGAGCATCGGAGTAGTGGTTTGGCTAAATACGTTTACAGCTACTCTTAAAGCGTTATAAATGGGACTATGCGAAGCGCAACGGTGGTGCGAAAGTTACGAGCCGTAAGACATAGATGCAAGTTGAATATTGCAGACAGTGGGTAACAAGTAATCGGTAATCAACGACACGATTAACGCTAAGGACGAGAGGCTCATTTCGACAAGCTAATTAAGTCTAAAGTGGTGCAACCAACTACTAATTAACTTTAGTAGGGGGGCTTGCTATCACTTTAACTCAAGGTCTATTTCTCTAAGCTATTATAATAATAAAGAAAATAATTACTAACTTTATAAAACAATTATGGAAAAAAAATACGTAGGCTCAAGCAGAAACATTCAAGGCAAATTTGGCGAAATTCAAAAGATAAGTTTCAACAAAAAAGATTTACAATTAATGCTTGACAATTTAACGAAAAAGGCTATGTCAATTTAAACCGAGTAGCCAAAAAGGAAACCGATAAATTCGGCAACACTCATTACTTAGTCATAGACGAGTGGAAAAAAGACAATGGCGGTAATTTACAGTTTTAGATTAATTTACTATATTTGTATTAACAAAACAATGCAATGGGCAACCCTAAGTTTACAAATGAATTATTTGATAAAATATGTGAAGAAATAGCATATTCAGATAAAGGATTAGTTTCTATTTGCAAAAAACATAATATAAACGCTAAGAGTTTTTATGATTGGTTAAAAGAAAGTGAAGATTTAAGTAACAAATACGCGCGCGCGCGAGAAATGCAAGCCGATTATTTAGCAGACCAAATAATTGAGATAGCAGACGAAAGTGAAAACGATACAATGACAAATGATTTAGGGCAAGAAATGACAAACCACGAAGTAATTGCACGAAGCCGATTAAGGGTAGATGCAAGAAAGTGGAAAGCATCTAAATTATACCCTAAAAAATATGCAGACAGGGTTGATAGTGATTTGACTACAAAAGGCGAAAAACTTAATTTACCCCCATTCATGCGAGCCAATGAAAGTAAACCCTAATTTTACCTACCTTTATGATAAAATAGAAACAGACCGAGTAATATTATTACAAGGTGGTACAAGGTCGGGCAAAACATATTCAACTATTTTATTTATTATAGACTATTGCTTGCAATATACAGGCATGGAGATAGACATTTGCCGAGATACATTCACGGCATTAAAGGCAACGGCATGGAAAGATTTTAAAGACGTGCTAATTAGTTGCAACTTATACAACGAAGCCTACCACAACAAAACAGACCACACATATACATTAAACGGCAATACTATAAGTTATTACGGAGCAGACACTCCCGATAAAATACATGGTAGAAGTAGAGATATACTTTGGATTAACGAAGCACATCAGTTCCCAAGTGAAACCATAGACCAACTTTTTCCAAGAACACGATATAAAATAATAGCAGACTATAATCCTGCATTAGGTTTAGACCATTGGCTTGACCCCTACATAGATAAATATGGAGTATGTATAACTACTTATAAGGACAACCCACATCTTACACAGGCACAGATTGAAGATATTGAAAGCAGAAAAGGAAATGAGTATTGGTGGCAGGTGTATGGTTCAGGTCAAAGGGCAAATCGTGAGGGTGCAATATTTACGAATTGGGCAATAGGTGAATTTGATAACAGCCTACCTTATTGTTACGGTCAAGATTATGGTTTTGCGATTGACCCCACTACATTGGTTAAGGTGGCAGTAGATAAAAAGAATAAAAAGATATACGTTGATGAATGCTTCTACAATAAAAATCAATTAGGAACTGATACCATCTTTGAACTAAATAAAGCGCACATACAAAAGCCAAGTGATTTAATAATAGCCGATAGTGCTGAACCACGATTGATTGACGAATTAAGGCGTAAAGGCTTGAATATTCGAGGTGCTATCAAAGGTCAGGGCAGCGTAACGGCAGGTATAACTCAAATGCAAGACTATCAGATTGTGGTTACCGAGCGTTCAACCAATACCCGAAAAGAACTATCTAATTATTGTTGGAACGATAAAAAGGCAGGCATACCGATTGATGACTATAATCACACGATTGACCCGATACGCTATACCCTAAAAGAATTAACACAAACTGCATTATCTTTGCCTAAACACTTTGCAAACCGATGATAACAGTTAAGACACCTGCAAACACATACGAAGTGCCAACTAACTTTGACGAGTTGACTTGGAAACAATTTGTTGCTTTAGTCAACCATGCAGACCGTAATATCATTGAACGATTAAAGGTTGCCACAGGCATAAGTGAAGATGAACTTTTAGATATGTCTATAAACGATTTTAAGACCATTTGTGAAGCGGTAGTTTATACAGATATTCTATTTGTCGCAGAAGCATACGGAGGTATAGAGATTGATTTAAACATAGGTAAAGAAAGTTACGGCAAATTAGAAAAAGCAAGGCAGGCAATTATTCAAAGTGGCAATTGGGTAAAAGCAGCGCAACAAGTTGGTTTAGTTTATTTGAATGAAGATATAAACGATTATCAATTGCCTTTAGCAATGGCAAAGATTAAGACCGTTTTTGAATTATTAAATGAGTTCTTGACTAAATTCAAGAAACTATACGAAGGCGAAACCGAAGCCGAAGAAGAAATAGCAGGCGTTGAAGTGTTTAGAAAGTTTGGCAGTTTTCCAACGATTGACAGATTGGCTATTGTTTACGGCAAATCACATGATGAAGTTTTGGATATGCCAGCCGAAATAGTGATGACTAAGTTATTATACGATTTAGAGAAAGCGGAATACGATGAAAGGTTAATGAAAATAAAGACAGCTAAATGAGTTTCTTAGACACCATAGGGCAACAAGCGGTAGCAAGGTTAAAGAATAATATCTTGAATGTAACCTATAATGGTATTCAGCCTGCAAATAACACAGGCAAGTTAGCCGAAAGCATAAGATACGAAGCAACAGAAACAAGGGTAACGGTTTACGCTGAAAACTATGTGTATAATGTATCAGAGGGCAGGAAAGCAGGTAAATATCCGCCTTACAATCCAAACGATACAAGGTATGGAGTAAAGACTAAGGGCGTGAACAAGGGCAAGCCCCGTGGTACATTTCCTCAATTAGCCGATTGGGTTGAAACAAAATCGGGGGTAAAAAGTAGATTAGGCTTTGATGCAAAGACCGAAGCAGAAAAAGCAGGAACTGTTTTTGCAATAGCTAAAAAAATGGCAGAAGAAGGTAATTTAATACACCGTAAAGGCGGTAGTGATATGTTGAGCAGCGTAATAGATGAAGCGTTCACTAATGCAATAAAAAATGAAATAAGTGGTATATTAGTGCTTGAATTTAAAAGTATATTAAATGGCAACACTTAGCACATATTTAGACAATGTAGTTACACCGTTTGCGTGGAGTAGTTGCCACCAGCCTATCATTTATGAGGGCGAGCCACAGACACGAACAAACGTAATCATGCAGAATAATGCAGGTAGGTTGCAAGTTACTTTTAGTAGTGCTTTTAGTGTTACGTTGTCAGCGGGTGAATTATTATATATTGGCGATGGCGTGTACAAAGGTTTCCACACCATAAGAACAGTTAATACGAGTGTTCAAGTAGTATTGGAAACAACTTATCAAGTCAATGATATTTTACCAAGACCTATTAAGTATTGCCCTAAGTTAAACTTTGAATTATACTTAGGTTATGACATTGGTGAACAATACGCAACGGAGTTACCACTAACTAAGATAGCAGACTTAACGGCAGAAATCAATACAAGAACGATTAAGTATAAATGGGATGTATCAGGTTTTTTAAAATCAACATTTCAGATTAAGCCCCCAACCATAGGCGTTGACTTTAATTTATTCAACCGTTTTAGATTATACTTTCAAGACCAAGAACTTGAAAGCTATCAGGTAGCCAATGCAGCGATTGAGCAAGACTATTTTAATCAAAACTTTGTCAATACCGATGCGTGGTTAAACAGTCAAGACGTTATACTTTTTACTTGCGGAAAAACGATTGCAAGTAAATTAGAAAATAACGTAATTGTAAACTATTTGACTACCGATAATGAAACCGAACCTGAATTTGAACCCACAGAATTTAATAATCAATTTAAAATAACGTTATGATAAAGACACGTTCAGAATTATTAGCCGAGATAGCAGCATTGCCCGACCCGATAACACGTACATCATTGACTGCTTTATTAACGAATATAGTAGATAGTGGCGCACAGCTAACCACAGGTATACCATACGGCAGGGAATTGTTATTTAAAGCCAATGGCAACACGAATAGAGAAGCTATACAAGACAATGACATTACTTTAGGCATGAGTGCTGAAGGGGTATTAGAAAATACTTTAAAATAATGGCAACATATAAAAATTACAGTATTTGCTTCGGTGATGTGGTACAGGAAACTTTACCCATTGCCAATCCTTTTGTAACTTACTACACAAATTTTATTAATGTACCATCATTTGTAGAATTAGAAGAAGATATATTGGCAGGTAATTACATAGGTTGGCAAATAAACGGCAATACCACAGGTCAATTTACGTTTTCATTTCAGGAGTTTATAGGCACAGGCTTTAAGAATTGGACTGTTAATATAAATATTGGTGCTTGTGGAACGGTAGTATATGAGAATTGTTGCGATAATCAATACAACATAGCATGGCTTAATCGAGAGGGCGGTTGGCAAAATTATATATTCACAGGTATAAAAACTTTTGAAATAAGACAAGGCGACACCACAACATTTAAAACATTTAGCAAAGTATTAAAGTATCAGTCAAAGACCAATGTTTACAATGGAGTAGTAGTAACCACAGGAAGCATACCGAAATCACACGTAGATTATTTGTCAAGTTTAAGAACGTCAATACAAGCGTATTTATACAATGAAGCAACCCAAGCATGGGATATAGAAATATTTATTGACACCGAAGATTTTGAAACGTACACATCACGCCAAAAAATATTTGATATTTCAATACCATTTATTTACGCAAAAGAATTAATAATACAATCACAGTAGATGCCGTTTGTAGAACTTTATATTGAAGACGTGTTGATGGATTTGCCTGAAGATATAAGCATACAGGTTGACTACGCTATTGCAGAGATTGGCAACTTTGAAACAAGGAACGGATTTAGAAGCGTGAACTTTGATTTACCAAGAACTGCCACTAATAAATTAGTTTTAGAAAATGCAGACATAATCAATAACCTAACTACCCGACCTTATAGACGTTTGAAGTGTAGGCTTTATGTAGATGGTATAGACCAGCTAATAAGATTTGCAGACATTGAAAGCGCACAAGATAATTTTAATATCAGGGTTTATGGTGGACTTACAGGCTTTTTTGAGTTGATTAAGAAAAAAAACATTACAGACTTATCATATTTACCTGCTTTAGCACACGAACAAAATTTAACAAACGTAATTGCAAGCCGTATCAATTCAACAGGCTACATCTATCCGTTAATTGATTTTCACGCTGATAGCCCGAACAATATCATAAATAATAACAATAACAACTTTGATATAAGATATTGCCTTCCATGTTTGTTTATAGACGATTTATTAAGGGAAATAGTAGGCGATGCAGGTTATAGTTTACAGAACAATATCAACCTTTTTGATATTCAGTATCAAAGCGCAAAATCATTATTTGTACCATCGTTTGAAAATCCACAATACTTTAATGCAAACTCTTCGACAGACATAGCAAACACACAAAGCAGTAATTTTTCAAACCCTTTATACTATGCTTCGCCTGTATTGCAAACTCGTGTAGGATTAGATATTAAAAACGAAGCAGGCACGTTTACAACTGATGGCGCATTTACCACATACCCTATTACATTTACAGACGTTATTTATTATTATGAAATACCTGTAAGCGGAAAATATACATTTACATTAAAGGGCAATGGCGCACAGACATTACCTGTGGCAGCGTTAATATTAAAAAAGAACGGAACTAACTTAGATGAAGTTGCAGGATTGCAATCTATGGTAGGTCCGCCAACGTGGGACGTAACAGTTCAATATACAGTCAATGCAGTAGCAGGTGAACAATATGTTGCTTTTTTTGCTTCACTAACTTTTTTTAATATAGCACAAGCCGATTTTAGTTACATGAGTAATGTACTAAACTTTAGACAAATACAAAGCGATTTTAAACAAGGTGACTTCATAAAACAATACCTTCAAATGTATTGTGCTATAATTCAAGTCAATGAGTTTACAAAGTTGGTACAGATAAATAAGTTTGATGATTTACTTAAAAATATTGGTTTAGCAATAGATTGGAGTGATAAAATTGATTATACCGATGAACCCGAAATAACGTATTCACTTGATGATTATGCACAAGTAAACACATTGACTTATACCGATGATGATAGTGTTATTAAGCCAGCAGGTACAGATGGTGAAATACTTATAGACGATGAAACCTTAGATGGCACAAATGAATTTATTGAGTTAAACTATGCAGCAACTGAGTTGGTAACAAGATTAGAGGGTTTACAAATACCAAACATAAAAATATGGACTACTGAGATAGAAGATAGTGTACCTGTAACTGAAATAACAGAAGAGGTTGAGCCAAGAATATTATTGCTTGAAAAGATAAGCGGAAACATAGACTATACCGATGGAACGACTACAACAAATGTAACCACTAATTTACCAATTACATGGTTTATAAGAAGCGATAAGACTTATAATTTAGGATTTAGCAATAGTTTAATACCAAGCTATTACAACACTTTACAAAAGGTTTTAGACCGAACTAAAATAGTAAACGTAAATGTAAGATTAACACCTTTAGATATTAATCAGTTAGATTTCTTAAAACCTGTTTACATTGACAAGTTTAATTCTTACTTTTATATTTCAAAGATAAGCGGTTTTGATAGCACGACAGTAGATAGCGTAGAAGTTGAATTAGTTAAATTAAAATAACATGGCAGAAGTAGTAGTATTTGATATAGATGCACAAGCAGCGATACAGAAACTTGCACAATTAAGGGCAGACACAAACGCTTTAAAAGAAGCACAAAAGCAATTAGCAGAAGAAGTAAAGGCAGGAAACAAAGAAGCCGCAACAAGCTATGAAGCCAATGCAGTTATATTAAAGAATTTAGCCAATGAACAAAGGGTATTAAGCAGACAAGTTGAGGGCTATGCAGAAGTACAAAAGAAAGCAACAGATACCACTAATTTTGCAAATAATTCTATACAGCAAAATAGAGATTTACTTAAGCAATTAACGGCTCAATACATAGGTTTAAAGAACCCACCAAAAGAAGCAACCGAGCAAATAAAAAAGCTATCTGAAACTTTAAAAACACAAGAGGCAGCAATAGGTGATACACGTAGAAATGTAGGTAACTATGCAGAGGCTTTAGGCGGTTTAGCAAATCGTATTCCCATTGTAGGTAAGGCTACCGATGCTTTAAATAGAATACAAAGTGCATCCCCAGTAGGTAGGTTAGTAGAAATATTTTTTGCATTAATAGATGCTTTAAAAGGCAATGCAGAAGTAATGGACACTATTACATTTGTTACAGCAGCAGTTAATAAGGCTTTAGGCGTTTTAGCAGATACAGCAGTAAATGTAGGTAAAAGAATAGTTGAAGTATTTACAAATCCAAAAAAAGTATTAGAAGATATTGCATTTGTATTGACTAACCCTATTGAAGCCTTTAAACGGTTGAGCAATGCAGTAGTAAGTACAGGTAAGGACATGCTAAATGCAGGGCAAGAAGGTTTTGAAGCAGCTAAATTATTAGATGAATTTACTATTACTATTGCCAAGACTAATGCAGCGATAAAAGAAAACGACATACAAGTACAGGCATTAACTAAATCTTTAAAAGACCGCACTAAGTCAGAAAAAGAAAGAATAGCAATTGCTAATCAAATAGCAGATTTAGAGATTAAAAATAGTGAGTTAGCTACTAAGTTAGCCGAAGATGAATTAAAAGCAGAAGAAACAAGATTGAAAGGCAGGAAGTTAGCAGCAGAAGATGAAGCTAAATTGATTGAATTACGAAGCGCAGTATTGCAAGCTAATTCAGAAAAGCAAATAGCCATAGCCCAAAGAACAACACGTATAAACATCTTATTACAAAAAGAAGAAGTAGCAGCAAACAAAGCAGCTAAAGAAGAATTGAAAAAAACAGAGTTTGATTTAATAAAATTTTATGAACAAGTAAGGAAAGAAGAATTAAAAAAGACACTTGACAATTTAAAAATAAATACTGAACAACAAGAGTTATTAGCTAAAGAGCAATATGCAAATGGAATATTAAATAAGCAACAATATGAAGCGGAATTGCAAAGAATACAATTTGAAAGTTTAGAAGCGCAAAAAGTTGCATTAGAAGATTATGGTGAAGAAACAACTGAAAAACAAATAGAATATGAAAATGCTGTTTTAGATGCAAAAATACAAGCTAATGAAAATTTATTAAATCAACAACAACAACAACAAGAATTATTACTACAAGCTGAACAGCAATTACAAGATGCAAGAATAGATAATGCAAAGGCTGCAATTGGTTTATTAAGTGAATTAGCAGGTCAAGATACAGTTTTAGCTAAATTAGCATTAGCAGCAGATAAATCATTGGCAATAGCAGAAATAATAATAAATACACAACGTGAAATATCAGCCAATTTAGCAGCTGGCGCAGCAAACCCATTAAATGCTATTGCACCAGGTACAGGTCAAGCAATAGCAGCAGCACAAAATATTAAAGCTAAAATAAGAGCAGGGATAGCAATAGCAACAATAGCAGCAACAACTATTGCAGATGTAGCACTACCTAAGAAAGCCGAAGGCGGTGAAATATCTATTGAAGGCAAATCACATTCACAAGGCGGTGAAATAGTAACAGTAGGGGGTAGGGCAGTAGCAGAAGTTGAAGGCGGTGAAGGCTTATACGTAATGAAGAAAAACGCCTATCAAAAAATAAAACAATTTAGTGCAATCAATGAAGCATTTGGTGGTAAGTCATGGCTTAAAGGTAGCAGTAAATATTTAGCAGATGGTGGTGCAATTAATACCACATTACCAATATTAGAAAGTAGGGGTAGGGTTAATTCACAAATAGAACAAAACAGATTATTGACTAAGGCAATTGAAAAAATACCTGCACCTGTATTATCAATAAAAGAATTTGAAAAAAGACAAGCGATAAAAGATAAATCAGTTAGAATATCAGAACTGTAATTACTTTTTCTTTACTTCTAAATTTCTATTGTAGGTTATTTCACGCAAGCCCTTTACTACTAAGTATTTCAAGGCTTCACTTTCTCTCATGTTTTCATCATGCATGAAGAACCTAAACTTACTTAACAAATCACCTTTTAATGTAGTCTTTACTTGTTTCTTATAGGGTGTATTCATTTGCAGGGCTAATTTAGCCCAAATATACATACTTGCTTTGAAATGTAACAATATTTGTTACATGATTTTGAAAGTAAACATAGATGGGTATATTGATAAATACGGTGGCTTTGGCTTAAACACGCTAAAGAATATCGTAGAAGCCAATCCTGATGCTACTGAAATAGAATTATTTATCAATTCAGAAGGTGGTGATGTGATTGAGGGCTTTGCAATCCATGACTACATACAATCATTATCTATTCCTGTAAGTGTTACCATTGAGGGCTTATGTGCTTCTATTGCTACCGTAATAGCTTTAGCGGTTGATAAGAAAAAAAGAAAGATATACAGCAATGCAAAAATCATGGTTCACAATCCTTATTGGACACCAAGCGCACCAATAGGAATGGAAAGCGAAGAACTAAGCGCACTTGCAAACGAATTAGAAGCTACTGAAAATCAGTTAGCAAATTTCTATTCTCAAAAGTTAGGCATTGCAATAGATGAAGTAAAAGCTATGATGAAAAGTGAAACATGGTTAACAGCATCAAAGGCATTAGAGATAGGGTTCGTTGATAGCATAGTAAATGCAAGTATAGCATCAAGAACACCATTACCAATCAAGGCACAAATCAATTTAAATATGCAAAAAGAATTTACAGCAGAACAAAAAACATGGTTAGAAGCCAAGCTATCAACCATTGAGAACTCATTTAAGAGTTTATTCAAATCCAAGTTTAAAAACATGGTAGTTAAGTTGCAAGATGGCAACGAAGTATTTGTAGAAACCGAAGATGGCGACCTTATGGGCAAAAAGGTTTTTTTAATGGATAACGGCAACATGACCGAAACTCTTGCACCCGATGGCGAACACGTAACTGAAGATGGCAGAACCATTGTAGTTGCAGGCGGTATAGTAACCGAAGTAAAAGAAGCCGAAGATGTTGAAGCTATGAAAAAAGACTTAGAAAAAACTAAGGCTTTAAACGCTGAGTTAGAAAATCAGGTAGCAGACGTTACAGCACAATTAGAAGAAGTAAAAACCGAATTTACCAACGCAATGAATGAATTTAAAACATTTAAAGCAAGTGTATTAAACGGTAAAATAGAAGCATCACAAGACTTCCCTAAAAACACACCAAAAGAAAATAAATCATTAATTGAACAAGCATTAGAAATCAGAAATAAAAAGTAAACAAAATGGCAAACGTAATCACATCCGTAGCGGTTCAGGCTAAACCCGAATTTCAATTATTCATAAAGCCTTTATTAGATGACCCTAAAATTAATCAATTGCCTTTCGACTTAATAGTCGGAAAGTATCAAGGACAGGAGTTGTATTTCAACACCCAGCTTGATAAAATTACTTCTAAGAAAGTTAGTTGCGGTTGGACTTTTAGTGGCAACAGTTCATTCACAAAGAAAACTATCACTCCCGTAGAAGTGCAAGCAAGCGTAGAAGCGTGCTATGATGTTTTGAAAGAAACAATCTTTGCAAACGGTTTGGCTGATGGTTGGAAGCGTGGCGAATTATCACCAGAGATTTTGAACTTCTTATCAGAGCAAAGGGCTTATGCTTTTAATCGTGATATGTTATCATTCTTATTTTTAGGTGATACAGTTTCAGCTACTCCTTACTATACCGTTTTAGATGGTATTTACAAGAAATTAAAAGCAGGTGCAAACGCTGCCGATGGTACAGTAAATGCAGGTGCGGTAACAGCAACTGACTTAAACGCTACCAATTTCTTAAACACCATGAGAAATATTTTTAATTCTCAATCACGTTTCTTGAAACAAGTATCAAACGAAGGTAAAGTATGGTTAATTACTGAAGAAGTTTATGATGCTTACATTAATTACTTGTATGCTTCAACACAAACCAACGCAGGTATTATACAAAGAGAAAGCATAGTAGATGGTTTAAGTGCTAATTCATTGTTCGGTATTCCAATTGTAGTAGCTAAAATCGTAGATGAAAGATTAGCTGCTGACTTCACGAACAGTTCAGGAGTTATCAACCCTTACAGAATAGTATTAACCACAGGTTCAAACCACAAAGTATTATTAGATGCTAACGGTTTCATGGATGAGTTGGCATGGTATGAGAAAAAAGACGATACCTACTACTTAGCAGGTTCTGCTTTATTAGCATACGAATATGGTTATGGTGAATTGAACGTAATCGCAGGGTTCTAATTAAATAACAAGGGGGTGTAACAGCCCCCACAAATTTTATAACAATGAGTAATTGCGTAGAAATATTACAGGGCATAGACCCTAATTGCGATGCACTTAATAAAGTAGGCGGTATTAATAAAAGAGTTTGGATAGGGCAACTATCACAACTAAGTGGATATACTACTGATGGCAGCGGATATATCAATACCGTAACATTGGCTACCATTGCAAGCATAGCACAAACATTAAAGAAGTTTATTGGTAAAAAATTTAAACACGCTGCAACATTTGAAGGTGTAATCGGTGAAAACGTAAACACCGTTAATCAATCTTTAGCGTTAAGCCTTTATTATTCAACACCTGCTGAAAGAGAAGCAATAGAAGCGTTATTTAATGCAGACGATGTATTTGCTTTTGTAGAGGGTAATTACGGTGGTATTGAAGTATATGGCATTGACTTAGGATTAAATGCTTCAGCGTTAACAGGTGGCTTACAAACACTTTTAAATGACAATACAGCCGTTATCATTACTTTGTCAGGCGAACAAATGACAATGCCTAAACAATTTAAGACAGGCACATTAGCACAGGACATAGCCTACTTAGATGGCATAAGTGCATAAGTAAAAAATAATTTGTAATTTTAAAGCGCAATCATAAAATGGTTGCGCTTTTTTTATGTCAGATAAAGAACGTGCAGAAAAGGCTTATGAAATAGTACAGGATAAAGGCATGATGGAGTTGAAATTTGCACAGCTAAACAATGCCTATTACGTTATTTATGGCGAATACCTAAAGCGTTCTTGCTTGAATACTATTAGAATGGCATACACTCAAATACACAAATTTATAAAAGCACATAAATAATGGATTTACTCTCACAAATTGCAACAAAATACGATACTGATAAAGGTTTACAACATCATGGATATACAGTAACCTATGATAAATTATTTAATCATTTAAGGCATGATGTCAAAACATTCTTAGAAGTTGGCATAGGTGGCTATGAGTTCCCAGATAGGGGTGGTGGCAGTCTTAAAATGTGGGAAGAATATTTTACAAATGCTGAAATACATGGCATTGATTTGTATGATAAGTCAAAGTTAGATGCAAATAGAATTACAACATGGCAAGGTAGCCAAGACGATGGCACATTTATTAACGAAGTAATTAGTAAAATAGGGCAACCCAATATAATTATTGACGATGCAAGTCATATAAATGCTTTGACTATTCAAACGTTTAAATTATTATTTCCGCATTTAAAAAGTGGTGGTATTTATGTAGTTGAAGATGTACATACAAATTATTGGGCAGAACATTACGGAGGTAGTCAAGAAATTAAAGATAGAGATTACCCAACTGTAATGAATTTCTTTTTAGACTTAGCACATGATGTAAACAGGGATTGGATTGTAGGTTATGAAAGTTTGTATCAGTTTAAATCTATTCAGTTTGTAAAATCATTAATCATAATACATAAATGATAACATTTAGCAAGTTAGGCAAACATGGCAACTTAGGTAATCAGTTGTTTCAGATTGCTTCATTAATGGGTATAGCAGAAAAAACACTACATAAAGCAGTTATACCACAATGGCAATATAGGCAATACTTTGAAGGCTTACCCGATGAAATGAATACAACAGGAAAATTAATTAATGAGGTTAATTTTCATTATGACCTCAATCAGTTTAACGAATTAGTAAAAGAGGGTAATTTTGACATATTGGGGTGGTTGCAAAGTGAAAAGTATTGGAATGATGCAACTATATTTAAACTAAAAGATTGTGAAAAATTAGAAACGCCTACAATCGGTTTAAGTGTACGCAGGGGTGATTATGTTGACAACCCTAACTATGTACTACTACAAATCAATTACTACTTAAATGGCTTATTACAATTCAATTTATCTGAATTTAACATCATTGTATTTTCAGACGATATAGAATACTGCAAAATACATTTTAGCTGCCTTAATAACGTGCAATTTGCACAAGGCAACGCAATACAACAGCTTACTTTAATGAGTAAATGTCATGGGTTTGTAATTTCTAATTCAACCTTTAGTTGGTGGGGGGCTTATTTAGGTGAAGGAACTACTGTAAGACCTAACTGCTTATTTGATGGTGAATTATTTAGAACGTCAAATAGTAAAGACTTTTACCCCGAAAAATGGCTAATACAAGAGTATGATAAAAAAATAGACTTGCAAGATGTTACGTTTATTATACCTGTAAAATACGACCACCCACACCGAGAAGAAAATTTATTACTAAACATATTGCATTTGCAAAAGTATTTTGATACCAATATTATAGTGGGTGAAATCGGAAATCATTTTGAATGGTTAAGCAGTCATGTTAATTACGTCAACTTTGATTTGCCAAAGTTTCACAGAACTAAGATGTTAAACGAAATGACTTTATTAACTGATACTCCAATAGTATTTAATTGGGATGCCGATATATTTATTTCACCTGTACAGATATGGCAGGCAGTTGATATGCTAAGAAGTGGTACTGATTTTGTTTACCCTTACGATGGCAGGTTTGCACGAGTACCACGAAGCGAAAGAAAAACCATTGCTAAATACTTAGATGTTGGAATGCTTAAAGGAAAATATTAGGGTATGGATGGATTTATAAGTGTGGGCGGTGCAATCGGATATTTAAAGAAATCATTTATCAATGCAGGCGGTGAAAATGAAAATTTTATAAGTTATGGGGCAGAAGATTTAGAGCGCAATTATAGATTTAAGACTTTAGGCTATGAAGTGGAAAGAGTTAAAGGTGCTTTGTATCACCTTGACCATGCCATTACTTTAGACAGTTCGAATAAACACGAAGATTTTGAAGCCAATAAAAAAGAATATGAGAAAGTAAGTAAAATGAATAAGGCTGAATTAGCCGACTATGTGGCAACGTGGCAACTAAAAACAGATAAAGAATTGAATAGAAAAAATTTAGTACCTTTAAATATTAAATTAAATAGCACAATGAAAATAACATTAAATAAAAAGTTTTACGGAAATACAGCAGTATTGCAAGGCGTGAATATTAAGTTAGATGCAAACACGCCACAACATCATTTAGAAATATTGGCAGATAAAATGCCACATCTTGTAAATGTGGAATACGATGTTGAAGTAAAAAAAAAGCAAGAACTTTTGTGCGACAATTTCCAACAGCCTATTACATCAACCTTGACCGAGCCACCGAAAGAAGAAATAGTTTTGAACGAAGTATCGCAACCACAGCCATCAAAGCCGAAAGGCAGGAAGCCAAAGATGGCAAAGTAATAGCTGGTAATCAATTCTTAAACCCTTTTGAATTGGGCTGTGTATTTTCACATATAGAAGTTCTTGAAAAAGCCAAAGCACAACAATTACCATACGTGTTAATATTTGAAGACGATGTTACTTTTCCTTTAGATTTTGACTTTAGGTTTCAGCAATGTTTAAATGATTTACCCGAAGATTGGGATTTATTCTATTTATCTGGAACGCCTAAAAACACACCACAAAGAGTTACAAATAACGTCTGTAAAGTTGGCGGAATGTGGGGTACATTTGGCTACATGATTAGAGAAAGCGTTTACGATTTTATTTTAATGGAGTGGAAACGACAAAGGTTAACAGCCGATAGTGCATTGATTAAAATTTCGGGGCTTTTAAATGTATATTGTGCAAAAAATAAACTAATTTCACACCAAAGCGGATATAGTTATATTGCTCAAAAAGAAAGACAAGTACAATGGCTGGAATAAAAGGTAAAGTTTACAAATTTTTCAACAGAATAGTTGAAGTCTTAGACACTAAATCAACTAAGAAATGGATATTATATGGATATGATAATCTATTTCCTAACAAGCTATTAAGATATATTAATGAAAGCGGAACTGCAAAGACGTGTACGGACAAAATAGCAGAATACATAGAAGCCGATGGATTTGTAGATGATACCACAAGTGCATACAAATTTAATGCAGACCAAAAAGGCGATGACTTTCTAACTGATATAGCGCAACAAGTATCAATATTTGGTGGCTTTGCATTGCTTGTAAAAAGAAACGCTTTTAATGAAGTAAAACAAGCCGAAGTGTTAAGCCTTGATAAGATAAGAAAGGACAAAGAAGAAAAAAAACTATGGTACAACAAGAATGTAGGAACGGTACAGTATAAGGAAAACGAATGGTATGAGTACCCATTATACAACCCTAATGCAGTTAATGTATTTCAAACATATCCACAGGGTGAGATAGCATATTTTTATAAAAAATCAGCAGACAACCCACACTACCCGATACCAAGTTATTATGCAGGTATTGAAGATGTAATCAGTAGTGCAGAAATAAGTAAAATGGATTTGGAGTTGGCATTAAATGGATTTATGCCGAGTTCATTAATTACTTTTATCGGAAACCCTAATCAAGAAATACCAGATAGTCATGGCAAAACAGTTGATGACTACTGCGATGAAATTTTAGAAAGTTTTACAGGTGGCATTAAAGACAGAGATGGTTTAAGTGGCAGGTTTAGCTTGTTGAAATTATGGGCTTCAACAAAAGAAGAAGTGCCTGTTTTACAATCATTTGATGCCAAAGGAATATTAGAAGCAAGTAACGCCAAGCGTGAAATAATCAATCGTGAAGTATGCAGGCTTTTTAAAGTGCCACCTGTATTAGTAGGATTTAGTGAAGCTACAATATTAGGTAATCAATTAGCTTTAGCCAACTCTCAAAAGGTTTTGATTGATACAGTAAACCCGATGCAAAGATTTATTACAGATAGCTTAAAAACTGTTTTTCCTGCAATGGACTTTACAATAAGTCAAAAACAACCTGTTGCAGTAGCTGATGCAGCGTTATTAAATACCTTAACAGAAGATGAAAAACGCAATATCTTCTGGGGCTTAGAGCCGATAGTAAGACAAGTGCCAAGTGAAGGGGATAAAATTCTTGAAATACTAAACAATCTTTCACCTTTATTGGCTACTAAGGTAATTGATTTGATACCTAAAGAAAAACTATTACCTGCATTAGGCATAGTGTCAGATAGCGAACTTCAAAAAACACAACAAAATGTTAATCAATAAATCAGATTTAAAAACATACGTACAGTTTAGCGATAATATCGAAGATAGGTTGATTGACTTTCATATTAAGTTAGTGCAAGAAACTATTATAGAGCCGTTATTAGACCCTATTATGTTTGCTAATTTAGAACAAGTAGTTAGCAATCCATCAAACACCTATCCTGAATTAGCGGAACTATTTGAAGATTATATAAAGGCATGGATTTGTAACAAGACAATCTATTCATTCTATTCACAGCATGGCATAAATGTTACTCAATATGGAATTAGAGTAATGAATGAAGATACAAGCCAGCCTATTGCTCCAGAAGATAGGGCTATGTTATTACAAACCGTTAAGAATAACGCCAATGCTTATTGGTTAAGACTTGATAAAAAAATGTCAGATGATAACTATACCTATGATGGCATTACTTACAACAATGACAACTGCAATAACAATAAAGGCGTGAACGTGGGTATGAAAAGAGTATCAAGGGTAGGTAAAAGATTTAACCCATTTAACGATAACAGCGAAAATTATAAATATCTATGACATATCAAGACGTTGTAAATATTATACGTGATGCCGCTAACTTTGTAAACCCTAATGGCTACTTTGTACATGGCAGAAAAAGCGATGGTAGTTTAGACTACAATCAATCAACGCCACATATTATATTATTAGAACCACAGCCAAACACTTCAATAAATAACAATAGCTTTTTTGAAACCACTATTTTCCCGATAATCTTTGTAACACAAGATAGCCCCGAAAGCACTAATGTAGAAAGGGAAAACTTGAAACAAGAAATGTATCTGTTGTCAAGAAAATTATTATCAAAGATTGATGAACAGCCATTACTTCAACAAGTACAATATACAGGAGGGCAGCCCGAAATAAGACAATTAAGTGGAACTTTAACAGGCTTTAGTTATTCATTACAAGTTAGTTATCCTTTAAGCGAGTGTAGCTTAGATTTAGATTTGCCACCGACAATAAAACTATTTGCAACACAAACAAGCGTAAATGCAGGTAGCACAATTCAAATAGGTTGGATCGCTGAAAACGTAAACACCGTTAACATTACACCATTTGGAGTATTGCAGGGGCAGTTTGGCTTTGTAAATACAGTAGTAAATGCCGAAACTACTTATGTAGGTACAGCAACCAATTCAGCAGGAACGGCAACAGATAGCATTACCATAGAAATAGCAGGGGTATGCGATGATGCAACGGCAGTCATTAAGGATAGTTTAGGCAATGTATTAAAAACCGAAAACATACCAAGCGGAACAAGTGAAGACATTACGATTAACAATAGTGTAGCAATAATAAAAGACACGGCAGGTAACGTTCTTTTAACCGAGCAAATTTTAGCAGAAGAAACCGAAGATATACAAGTAGGCAATACTACGGTTCAGCTAAGAGATAGTGACGGTAATAACATAGGTGGAGTAAATAGTTACTTAGCACAAAGTAACAATAATTTAAGCGCACCCGATGGAACGGTAACGGTAAGAAATACCACACCTACAACATTGGCTACCCAAGCGGTTAGAAGTAACGGAACTGCAACAGTTACTTTGAATGATATTACGTTGACTATAAACGACCAAAACGGTAACAATTTATCAACTTCAAGCGAAAAGGCAGGGGTTAATATTACTAAGGTAGTAAATGTAAATACTGCTTTAGCCTTAACCATTGCAGCATCTACTACTACACCTGTAACAAATCAATCAATCAATTTTACAGGCGGTTGCACTAATGGAACACCTACTAATTGGCGTTGGGACTTTGGCGATGGCACTTCATCAACATCGCAAAACCCAAGTAAGGCTTATAGATATGCAGGGACATATACGGTTGTATTAAGCGCAACTGATGGCACGAATGATGGCTATGTAGTATTCGCTTCATCTATTACTGTTACTTTACAAACATTGTTTTCAACTAATTTACAACAATATAATGAAGCTGGAATAGGCGCAACCCCAAGCAACATGACTTTAGTTAGTGGGGCAATATCGCAATGGAATGATAGTAGTAGCAACGGATTTAATTTAACACAAGGAACGGCAACAAATAGACCCACATATTTATTTCCTGCAATAATAGCCAATGGAATAAGTTATGGTGCAGCAGCCTTAGATGGCACAAATGACTTATTGCAAAACACATCAGCAGGATTTACGAGGGCAACAGGTAGTTTTGAAATTTTATTTTTTAGAAAAAAAAGATTAAACACAACAGAAGTATATACGGAGGCAACAACAAGCAATTTTTATGAAACATTTTCTTTAGGAAATAATTCTAACATTGGGCTTTTTAATGGTAGTCTATCAACAAACAGTTTAGGGTTTCCAATTAACGAATATTTTATACTTCAGGTGCATTGGAATGGTGCAAGTTCATACGTTCAAATAAACGAATTAAGCAGATATACTATACCTAATAACATAGGCACTAATTCAAGTGTAGGGTCAACAATAGGGGCAACATTTGCAGGTTCATCTAATTCATTAATTGATGTCGTTGAACACTATGTTTATAGTTCCAAACCAAGCGATACCGACATCACAACTATTATCAACCGTTTAAAATCAAAGTTTGGGTTATGGTAGCAGGATTATTATTTGATAGCATAGAAGACTTTAATGTAGTTAATGACAGAGTAACGGTAGCAGCTAAACAGGTTTACGAATTAGATAATTATTCGTTACCAGTAGAAGTCAATGGAAAATACTTCATGCAAGTCGTTATGGGTTATGAGCAATTCTTTACCGAAGAAGAACTTAATAGTTTAGTTGATTACTTTGAAATAAAAAACGCCTGATATTTCACAACAGCAGGCGATTAACTAAAACCTAAAATCAACAATTATGAATAAACTTGTGTAAGGCAAAGATAAATAAAAAACCCCACATTATCACAACGTAGGGTTTTAACTAAAAACAAAATCCATGAAACATGAAAGGAACAAAAATAATGATAAATAGTTAAATAAGATTAGTATGAGAAAGCATCAAAGTACATTCCTTTACAACGTAGCCAAACTTATTGTTTACGCCTACGATGTGTTAAAATTAGAATTAACAGGTGGTGAATTATATCGCACACAAGACCAACAAAACTTGTACATAAGACAGGGCAAAAGCAGGGCGAGTAGAAGTTTGCACCAAGATAGACTTGCAATTGATTTAAACCTTTTTAAAGACACGAATAATGACGGTGTAAAAGACTATGTAACTGATACAGCAAGTTACAAAGCATTGGGTGATTATTGGGTAAGTTTGCACCCTATGAATAGGTGGGGCGGTGATTGGGACAAAGATGGTGATTTCAAAGATGAAAGATTTTTAGATGGAAACCATTTTGAAATGAAAATAAACTAAATTTGCAAAAAAAGAAAAATGAAAAAAGTATTATTAGCACTATTTATTTTGATTGGTTTGAGTGTAAACGCTCAATTCATAAACACAGGTGGCGAAACATTTAGAAGCATTTATGAGTTCAAATTTGATAGACGTTATCAACCCGACACGTCTATAAACGTAATGATAAGGGGTAGAGATACCACAGGAGTAGGTTTTTTGTTGCTTAACGCAAGAGATACTACTTCAATGTTTCAGATTAGAGATACAGCGTTTCTTTCTACCACAGCAAGGGCGTGGAAATTCAAGCCTGAATTGCCTTTTAAATTAAGCAATTCTATTCCTACTAATAGTATTTTATATAAAGATACAAGCGGGTTTATAAACTCAACAGATTATAAATATTTAGAATTTACAAATAATAAACTACTTGCAATATTTGATAGCTCTAATAATTATTTCACAGGACTTGTTTCAAATGAACGAGAAACAAGATTATATAGGCAAACTCCTGACAGCACTACATTTGTACAAATAAATGGCGATGGTATAAAATTTGAGTATGCATTTGATAGTGCAGGATTTCTTAAAACTAAATATTTATTTCCCTTAGACACAGGAAGTATAGGGCAATCATTAGTTGTTGCCACAAATGACGGCAATGGCAACACTACTTTAGAATGGGCAAACCAAATACTAAAAGCAAGCGCAACACTTAATTTTGGAAGTATTGGTGCACATGCTTATGAAGATTTAACAGTAACGGTAACTGGCGCAAGCGATGGTGATGTAGTAAGCATAGGTGTACCAAATGCAGCAGCAGTAGCAGACGCTTCATATTTTGCATGGGTAAGTGCAGCCGATACCATTACAATAAGATGTTTTAATATAGATGGTGGCACTATTAACCCACCAAGTGCATTATTTAAAGTAAAAGTATTTAAAGATTAGTATATGGAGAAATTAACAAGTTTTTTAAAAGCCTTTCCAAAGTCATTGACAAGAACAATATTAGCCTTTATATGGACTTTCGCAGCAATAGGGTACGTTTATTTAATTACTGTTAAACAAATACCCGAAAGCAACATCAGAATAGTTGATACCGTTTTAGGCTTTATATTGGGAACAATAGTGGCAACTATTATAAATTATTTCTTTGGCTCAAGTCAAGGTTCAGCAGAAAAAAACGAACTTTTAAAAAATAAAGAATGAAAGACCTATTCACTACTTTAGGCATAGATGTAACTGTGTTATGCCTTGTTATATTTGGCGACATCGAAGCCCTATTTAAAATTATTTTATTAGCAGTAACTATTGTTTACACATTGTTTAAACTTCTAAACGAATACAAAAAGTATGAGAATTCAAAAAATGAACATTAGACCTATTATAGAGTTGTGGCTATTAGTTGGATTAATAATGGCTTTGTCAAGTTGTAGTGTTTCTAAAAGAATTAAGAAGTGTGAAAAGTTTTGTGTACAAATTACTGACACCATAACCCAAACCAATACCGAAACCGTTGAATTAACGGAATACGTTGATGTACCTTATTACATACCTGCTGACACCTCAGCATTTCTAAAGGCATTGATAGAGTGCGACAGCAATTATAAGGCACAAATAAAAATACTCGAAAACAAAAAAGGCAATAGAAGCGTTTTAAAGCCATCAATTAATAAAAACGTACTTACTGTTACTTGCAAGGCAGATAGTTTAACAGGCGTTGTCAAAGCCTTAAATAAGACCATTCAAAGACAAACGAATAAAATACAGACATTATCACGTCCTTGTCCCGATTTATCACTTACTAAATGGCAAAGGCTCAAAATAGATTGGGGTGGGTATTGGCTGCTTTTAATCGTTGTTTACGTAGTTTATAGGCTTGCAAAAGCATATTACCGAGTAAATACTCCTATGGGGTTGTTACTGGCTGTTAAAAGGCGGTTAACCTAAATAAATTCAATTGTTGCCATAATGTTTTTACAAAAAAGACAAAAAGCAGAAACAGAAGCTAAGATGAAAAAAAATAATGTCATGTTGTTTTATTTTAATTTGTTAATTGTTAAGCAAGTTTTAGTAATGTGAAAGACTAACAAGATTATAATTAGCCAAATCTTCTTTTTGTTGTGTTAAATATTCTTCTTTCTCTAAATCCGACATTCTATTAAAATATTCTTTTTTCATTTTTTCATCTGGTGTTTCCTCGCATAAAAAACACTTACCTTTGGTGTAATAAGATTCAGGAATATATTTTATACCACAAGCACACACAGTACTTTGTTGCTGTATTAAATAGTTGCTGGTTTTTTGTTTTTGTTTTTTCAATTTACCTTTATTTATTAACTGTTAAACCATATTTTACAAAAAGCCTTTCTGCTACTTCTTTTTTTACTCGAATTACTGAATAATAATCTTCTGGCAGTCCTATTGTGTCAATGCCAAACTCCCAATGTTCAATATCATTATCAAATACTTTGGGTCTAAAGATAATAGTTATGAGTCTGTTTTTCTTGTCTTTGATAAATTCAAAATACTCAATAATAGGCTTGTCTATGTGTTGTCTATTAAAACCTTTATCCTTGCTAAATATTTGACAACTATGCGAATAGCTATTAAGCAAAGCATCTTTAAAAATTGCCCTTATTTGTTTGTCTGATAGTAAACGTGTTTGTACTTGCATTTTTTTATTTTTTAATAGTTACGCAAAACTACAAATAAATTTTGAAAAAGCAAAACCTAAAGAAATTATTTTTTGATTTCACAAAACTTTATTATTTTTGCAGTCATGGAAACAATAGATTTAAAACTATACGAATTAAGAACAAGTGTAAAAGAAAAAATAGACACGGTTGAGTGCAAGAAAATTGCTCAATTAACAGGCATAAGCTGGCAGACTATCTATCACAAATTTAGGAACAATAGCCCTACAATTATGGATTACAATATTCTTAATACCTTATCTCATATCTTAGGTATGAGTATTAATGAACTGATACAGGAAAAGAAATAAATTTTGCAGTCTAATTATTATTGATTAGATTTGCGTTGAAAATAGCTATGTATTAGGTAGAAGATAATACAATAGTATCTATAACAACTTTTACAGCCTTATTAAGTTTTTGACGGTGCTTCTACCACCCGATAAAATTTGGTAGGGCTTTTTTAATTTATGCCTAAACAAATACAGTTTACAGATTTGCATGGTGCAATTTTGGTATTAAAAAGGAATGAAGATAATACCATAAGAATAACAGTAGCTGAAACAGCACAAGATTTAATTGATAACAATTTTACTTTTTTTGACTTAGAAATTGAAGACTTAGAAAATTTAGTTTACATGCTAAGAATATTAAAAAAGGAAATTGATATTAATATTAACGGTTCAAATAGAATTGCTCCACCTATAAACGATGATGATTTTTGATATGAAAGACCCAGCATTTTTATTCTATAGCAAGGACTTCTATGAAGCCACAAGAACAATGTTGCCTAAAGAAAGGGCTTGTTATATTGACTTATTAATTTACCAGCATCAACACGAATTTATACCTAATGATTTAGAACGAATATTGCTTTATTGTAGTGGCATAGATGAAGCTACCCTTAAAGCAGTGCTACAAGCTAAGTTTAAGCTATGCGATAAGGGTTACTATAACCAAAGGTTAAGCAATGTTGTGCAGCAAAGAAAGGAATTTAGTGAAAAACAGTCTGATAACGGTTCAGTAGGGCAATTCTTTAAAAAGGCTAAAAGTGCTTTAAAAGCTAAAGATTACAACGAATTAAAAGACTTTATCTATAATGTTTATGGCAAAGAAAATCTTTTAATACAAATAAGAAATACAGAAAATAGTGAAGCATTGCTTGAAGCTATGCTACAAGCTAAGCTAAAGCATTTAGTAATTGTAAATGAAAATGCAATTGTAAATGATATAAAAGTAGAAGAACCAAAAGAAGTTCATTTTTTACAAAAGTTTATAAACGAAAAACTTAAAAACGTAAAAAAGATACCCGACCAACTAACATTTGAGCAATGTGAAAAATTAATAAAGGCTTATGGTGGTGAAAAGGTAAAAGAAACATTGCTTTCACTTGAAAACTACCGAGATATAAAAAAATACACCAGCCTATACATTACCTTGCTGAAATGGTGTAAGCCAAAAGAAAATAAAAATCTATTTGAAAACCATCCATCATACAAACCTTATGAAAGCAATAAATAATAACATGACAAAAGAATTAAGATTGCCTTTAAAAACCCAATGGTTTGAAATGACTAAAGCAGGAATAAAAAAAGAGGACTATCGTGAAATCACGACATATTGGTGTAGTAGGCTTTGCAAACATTGGTTTCCATCAGGCTCTGAAAATCCGCTTGATTGGCTTATAAAATATAAAACATTTACTGAAAATGTAATGACATTAGGCTATCCGAAATCAACTGACACATCAAGAATAATTAAACTCGAACACAAAGGCATAGAAATTGGCTATGGCAAAGAAGAATGGGGAGCAGAACCAAATAAGCTATATTTCATAATCAAACACGGAAACATTATTAATCAATAAAAACAAAAACATGAATAGAGAGATTAAATTTAGAGCTTTTGATGATGGTGTAATGATTTACAGCCATAACAACGAAATTAACACCGATTATTTTCAATTATCATGGTTTTTTAACAAAATACGTGAAGATGCAATAGTAATGCAATTCACAGGCTTAACCGATAAAAACGGAAAGGAAATTTACTCAAAAGACTATGTGAAACAAGGTAGTGATTATTATAGAATAGAAATGTGTGTAGGAGGCTTTGAGTGTATTGAATTAAAGTTGCTTAAAAAAGGTGGTTATATAGAGGGCAGTACTTATAGTTTTGCAGTTCTTTCTGGCAGATATTGCGAAGTAATAGGCAACGTATTTGAAGATAAAAATTTGTTTCAATAACCTTAAAACATAAACCTATGACAATAGAACAAGCAAAAGCAAAAGCAAAGGAATTAGTAGATATGTTTATTCCGCACGTCCGCATGAAAATGGGGCAAGAAGATTATTTGGATAGGGCAAAACAATGTGCAAAAATAGCAGTTGACGAAATAATCAAATCTAATCCTATTGTGCCTTTACAATTTATGTTAGAAAGTGAGGCATTAGATGCAGCAAACAAATACTGGCAGCAAGTAAAAACAGAAATTGAAAACCTATGACAATACAAAGCATCTGTTACTACTATTTCAATCACAGCGTTGACGAAGTGTTGAGTACACCAGCACTTACTAAACGATTAGTAATTTACTTGCACGACAAAGGACACGACAACACCTTTATACATCATAAAACAGGCATAAGGCGAAGCGTAATTGATGAAATAGTGAACAAGTATATTTCAGTAATCAGGAAAGAAGTAAAGCGATTAGAAGAGCCTAAGAACCAATTAAGCGAAGAAAAAAGAATAGCCTATAATAACTTTTTAGGCATAAGCCACATGAATAGTCATTACGAAATGTGTTATCAAAAATGGTTAAACAGTAAAGCATGAAAATAAAAATATTAAACCTTTACGCATGTTTGGGGGGCAATAGGTATAAATGGAACGAGGTCAGTAATGACATAGAAGTAACGGCAGTAGAACTTGACCCCGAACTTGCAAGACTTTACCAAGAACGTTTCCCAAATGACATAGTAATAGTTGCCGATGCACACCAATATCTTTTAGGCCATTACAAAGAATTTGATTTTATATGGAGTAGCCCGCCTTGTCCAACACATAGCCGTATAAGGTTTAACCAAGCGAAAGGCAGAAATGATGATGTTTATAAAGCAGAATATCCCGACATGACTTTATACCAAGAAATTATTTTGCTGAATAATTATTTTGAAGGCAGATATGTAGTTGAGAATGTTATTCCTTATTACGAGCCGCTAATAGCATCTCAAAAACGTGGAAGGCATTTATACTGGTGCAATTTTACTTTGCCAACAATTTTAAGCAATAGACACGTTCAAGTTGGGACCAGTACTGATGAAGTAAAAAAACTTTGTGAGTTTCATAAAATTGATTTAAGCACTTACAAAGGCGAACAAAGGAAAGATAAAATAGCCCGAAACCTTGTCGATTACGAAGCCGGCAAAACAATACTTGCAACGGCATTAGGAATTATTCAAAAATCAAAAACAAAACAAATAGAGTTATTTTAAATCACAATATCAAACCAAACATTATGAACAAAGTAGCAGAAATACAAAAAACATTACAGGACATGCAGCATCTGATTGAAAGCATGGAACACGAATTAGAAAAATACCGTTATACGGCTTACAGGTACTATTTAAAGCATGGTCCTGAAATAGAAACAGGCGAAGTCAAAGAATTAGAAGATAGCGTTGATATTGACTTGTTCCCAAGATTAGGAGCATCAATGATAGACTGTAAAGGTTTAGGCACAAAAAGCAATTACGAAAAAATTAAAGAACAGCTAAAAAAATTAAGACAATGATAAGCAAAACACTATATATCAAGCCATTATCTGTTAATCAGGCGTGGCAGGGCAAAAGGTTTAAAACGCCAAAGTATAAAAAGTATGAGCGTGATTTGTTGCTTTTATTGCCAGCAATGAAAATGCCTAAAGCACCTTATGAAATTAATATAGAAGTTGCTTTTAGTTCAAAGCTATCTGACTTAGATAATGTTTTAAAGCCATTTTTAGACGTGCTGCAAAAGAAGTACGGAATAAATGACAAAGACATATTTAAGTTGACAGCAGTAAAATCTCTTATACCTAAAGGTAATGAATTTATTAGTTTTGATATTAAGACCTTTGAACCGTTAATATATCCGTTTTGAAAAGCTATACAAAAACATATCTTAAATACTTTGGCTACTCAACAGCAGACTTCATACCGTGCGAAGTCTGCCAACAAAAAGCAGTGGACATACATCACATAGATGCAAGAAGTATTCAGCCTAAATTAGTTAATGACATCAATAATCTTATGGCAATGTGTAGGGGCTGTCATATAAAATTTGGCGATAAAAAACAGCATAAAGAATATTTAAAGCAAATTCACATAGAATTTATGTCGGCAAATAAACCAATTTAAACCGTAATAAAATGCTTTTTAACAAAATTATTGAAAAAAGATTGTGTAAAGTTTTGAAAATTCAAAACATGGGTGTATATTTGCAATATCAAAAACAAACTACATGGAAAAATTAAACATTACTAAGAGTGAGTGGGTATTGTCAACTCAACATTTTTTACACATTGAAGATATAACCAGTCAATGGATATGTCAATTAAATGACATTAAACCAAATGAAACAGAATTTTTAAGCGATGAGTATTTAGAAGAAGAAAAAAGAGTAAAACAAGTTAAATTAGACAACGGAATTTTATTAGCCGATGCTGGCACTACCTACAACCAAACACCAATACTCCCAAGCGAGTTATTAAAACAGCGTAATGAGTTGTTAAAAGCATTGCAACTGCTAATCAATGATATTGACCGTAATGATGGTGACCATATTAATAGAGCCACATTAGTTAATGAAGCTAAACAAATAATCAAAAACTGCGAACAATGAAAAAACCATTTAACATCAACCGCATTTTAGAAGCAATAGAGCCATATAATGACTACATAGTATGGGCAATATTTATTTACATTATGTATCATGGACTTCAAGCCACAACCTACTTTGACAAGCTATGATAATTACCAAAGGCAAAACCACGTATAAGTCAATCAAAGGCGATTACATCTACTTAGAAGATGGTGTGTACTATTTCTATGCAGGAGATGGCAGAACACTTAAAAGCAACAAGTTTATGAATTATGCCTACATAATTCTTAGCCGTGAAGAAGTTAGAAAAATTGATTTTGACAAACTTAAAAAAATTATTTCACCCAATAAAAACCCGATATGGATAATATAAAGTATTACTACGGAAATGGCAAGAAACGGTTTGAAATAGAAAAAATATTAAGGCACTCAAACATTACAAAAGAACATCAGCAATATATTTTAGACGAAATAGATGCTATCTCTAAAGCAGCACAAAATGCAAATGACCTCTACGAAAAATTAAAACACCTAATAAAATAGATACGGATATTATGAAAAACTACAACCGCAAACAGAAATACGTAAAAGAAATTGGCTTACACTTTTTAATGGCATTAGCATGTACAGCGTTAGTTCTATTAGCTAATTACATAGAAACACATAAACACCCCTATAAAATATTTGGCAATACTTTTGAAAATTCAAAATAATTAATTAACTTTGCATAACCCTAAAAACAAAAATAGCCATGACAGAAAATCTAAGAATAGCGATATTAAAGCTATACACCACGCAAGAAATTAAAGACTTGTTGTTATCTCAATGTGACTTAATAGATGAAGAACTTGCTCTAAAAAACCGAGAAATACTAAATTTAGAAAAAGAAATTGAGGTATTAAAAAACGGTGAATATTATACCCATGATGTTAAGGTTGAATACACCGACCAACAAAGACACGAATTACACCAACAAGCAAAAGAAGTAAAATGATAGTTCACACATACGGTTTCCAAAAAGTAGAAAGCATTTATAAAAATGCAGCCATAAAAAAAATAAATGGTGCTGAATACATTGTTGCTGATGAACGCTATTATTGCCTATGGGATTTGGGTAGGTTTACTGATTTCTGCTACAAAGTTCAAGAATACATGGACTATACAGATAACCCATACGCCCGACCAACAGAAAGACCAATAATCAATAATGAGAGCCTATGTGCTTATATGATGGCAGCAAGCAATGTAAAAGACATTGAGCAAGAAATTAACATACAGCAACAACATTTACAACAAAAAATCAATTTTCAAAACCTTTTAAAAGAAACAAAATGAAAAACATCGCACAAGCAATTTTAAAAGTTATGGAGGATGTAAAAGGCATAGACAAAACCATGACAATTGGCACAGGTAGTAGCAGCTACAAAGGTGTTCCCGACCAAGAGGTTAAAAAAGTAATAGGCGAAAGCATGAAAAAAAATGGCTTAACCATATTACCTATTTCAGTTGAACCCACATTAAAAATTGATAGATGGGAGGAAATAGACCAATATTCCAAAGAAACACCAAAGGCAACAAAAACAAAGCAATCAATATTTACAGAGGTTAAGACCAAATATTTATTACTGCATGAAAGCGGTGAAAGCATAGAATTAGCAGGCTATGGGCATGGCGTAGATACACAAGACAAAGGGGCAGGGAAAGCAACTACTTATGCTTTAAAATACACATTGCTTTATACGTTCTTAGTTCCTACGGGTAAAATAGACGATGCCGATGTTACTCATTCTGAAACCTATGAAACGCCTAAAGTAAATCAACAACCAAACCAGCAGCCAGCAAAAGACAAATGGCTAAACAAATATTCTGACAAAGCTAAAACGAAAGTTACAGAGGAATGGAACAAAACGGTTTCATGGCTTTTAGATGTTGAAGATTTAACCCAATTTGATAAAAAGATAGAAACGATAAAAACAACTTACTCAATCAATAAAGAAAACTTAGCTGAATTGATTTCAATGCGACCATGAAAAAAGAAATGTACATATCAAAAGTAAGTGATACAGGGTTGCTACAAAAAAACGTTACTAAGCAAATACAAGCGTATTTAAAAGCAATGTCGGGTCAAACCGTTATCATAGAAATAAGCAAGAAAAGAAAACAGCGAAGCCAAAACCAAAACAAATACTATTGGGGCGTTGTAATTCAATTCTTTAAAGATGGTGCTTTAGATATGTGGGGCGAACATTTAGATAGTGAACAATGCCATGAATATTTGAAAATGCATTGTAACTACAAAGAGTTTATAAATGAAGCCACAGGCGTAATGTTTAAGATACCACAAAGCACTACAGATGCCAATACGTTACAATTTGAAGTATATTTGGAAAGGTGCAGGAAACTGATTTATGAATACTTTAATATTGTAGTGCCATTACCAAACGAACAACTAATTTTAGCGACATGAGCAAAGAATTTGGCAGAATTAAAGCGGGCTATCCCCGAAAAGAAAAAATAGATTGGAGCAAACAAAAAGCAAGTCTATTTTATGGAACTCAATTAATTTTGTCAAATGTGGCTTATTCGATGTGTGTAGCAACAAAGAACCGATTGCAGAAATTAGACAATTATAAATTGCTGAAATTTGAGATTAAGTAACGTGTTGCAGCTATGAGCAGTGCGGGCTTAACAAGTAAAAACTAACTTAAAATTAAAATATGAGTAAAGAAAAAACAAACTTAGAAAAATGTCAACCAGTACTGATTAAGGCTGCTTTTCAAATAATGGCTATTAACACATTTAAAGAAATGGAAAAAGAACTTTTAACTTTAAAAAATGATGTTTCCTTTCGTGAATACGTTGGATTTGAAATGTGTATGCAGATTTTTTGTAAAAGGTACGAAAAGTGGATTGTTGTTAACAGCAATGACTGTTAACGGTTTGCGGCTTTGTGTCAGGCTGCGAAGCGTTGGCATTGAGCGGTCGGGCAGTTTGCACAAAACCGCTGTTATACGCTGCCCTTTAACAAATTTAATTTTTAATAACATAAATAAAAAGTAAAATGAATTACACAAAAGAACAACTTGAAAAATTGCCTAAATGGGCACAGTCTGAAATAAAAAGACTACAAGGATTAACGCAAACGCTTAATCAAAGGTTATCCGAATTTAATGGAGAATCTGAAACAAACACTTATTTAGTTGAGGGTTTAGATAAAAAGCCTTTAATGAATAATGCACAAATTGAATTTGCAACTGGTCATAACAATATGAACAAAGTAACTGTATATGTTCGTTCTAATGGGATGATTGATGTAAATTCGGATAGCCGTTTAGGCCAAGAGTTGGTTATATTGCCAAGAGCAGCTAATTCATTTTACTTGACTTTTATTGAACGGTAGCCTGTCTTAGGGTTGCGTATAACGGTTCGCCACTTTGCGTAGTGGCAGATTAGATGCACTAATATTCAATAACCAATAATGTTAAATAGAATTACAAACCTTGAAGCAAGCACGTTACCTGCCATTACGCAAAATGGCTGTTATCGGCTGGGCTTCTACAAATTTTAGTCAAATGGCAAAAAGATATTTCGATTCAGAAACCTACAACAAATTAGGTCAACCAGATTTAGGTTCAAAAATGTATTTTATTAAAAATGGAAAAAAAGTATGGGGTAAAGTCGTGTCAGTTCATTTTACAGGTGAAAAGTCAAAACATAAAGGTAAAATTGAACTTGGGATTGCTCCGTTTAAGCCTTGCCGATAACGTTTTGCAGATTGGCGGTCGTTTTAATGCTGCCAATGTGCTGTTATACGCAGCCTTTATTACGAAATTAATTTAAAAACAAAAATATGAACGCAAAAGAAAAAGCAAAAGAATTGGTTGAAAAATACCTAAACACAATTATACATTTTCCATACATAGATACAGAGGATGGAAATTGTATCGGAACTGGATATATGACACATTACTCTGCTGTGAGATGTGCTATAAATGCAGTCGATGAAATATTGAGCTCTTTAAGCAGTGAATATATTATTTATGGAAGTGAATACAGACATGAAGTTTCAACTTATTATGAAAATGTAAAATCTGAGCTGCTGTCTTTATAAGGTTGCGTATAACGGATTAGGGCTTTGCGATGGTTGGGAATTTGGAAACGGAATGTTCAACTATTGCACAAAGCTAAATAGAAGTAAAAAAGTTCAATTAACCACGTCTGCCCAACTATTGCAAAACCCATGTTAGCAGTAGCCTTTTTGGGTCAGCGTACAAAATAAAATTAAAAAAATGAATAGAAAAATTAAATTTAGAGCAAAAGAATTGAGTAGCAATAATTGGGTTTATGGTTATTATGCAATGCGTTCAGAAGAAAGTCCTGTACCTGAAACAAATGAATGGTATTGTGAACATTATATCTTAATCGATAAAGGAATACAAGGATTTGAAGAAGTAGAAATTGATATAAAAACCCTTTCGCAATTTACAGGCATTTTAGATAAGTCAAATGCTGAAATTTATGAAGGAGATTTTGTTTCTACTGATTTACAAAGACCACATAATAAAGTTATTTATAAAAATGGTGCATTTATGTTTGAGTGTTACGATGATAATTTATACCACGATATATTTTATTCAACAAGTGAATTAGAACAGTCTAATTATAAATATGGTAAAGTTATAGGGAATATTATTGATAACCCTGAACTTGATTACTTGCCGTCATAAGGTTACTGCTAACGTTCAGATTATTTGCGTTCGGTGGGGCGTTACACCACCAAAGATTGTTTAACAAACTAAATTTAAAAATATGCACGAAGATTCAAAAAAGCACGACACCCCCACTGACGCAAATAATGTGTTAGCGGCTGGGCTTTCTACTTTGAAGGCTCACTACATTATTGGTAACAGAACAGGTTGTTTACAACCCGAAACAATACACTTACAAAGAAAAGGTGCAATAGCTAAATTTCTTGAAGGGTCAAATATAACATGGGAAGATTGTGTAAAGTATGGTTGGCAGGTGTACAAGGTTGATATTGTCTTTCAGCCTTGCCGCTAACGGTATCGGGCTTGGCGAAGTGCGAGGAACGAGCATTGCGCCAAACCCGTGTTATGCCCCCGAAGGGAAAGTTTGTTTTATTAAAATTTTGAGCGTAGGAAATATGAATGTATTAAGTTTATTTGACGGAATGAGTTGTGGACAGATTGCTTTAAACAAGGCAGGGATAAAATATGAGCAATACTTTGCTTGTGAGATAAAGCCCCATGCGATTGAAACGACACAAAGCAATTATCCAAACACGATTCAATTAGGAGATGTGCGAAAGGTAAAGGCAAGCGATTTACCAAAGATTGATTTACTTATTGGAGGTAGCCCTTGCCAAGATTTTAGTAGAGGAAACGCAACAAGGGACGGTTTGCAAGGTGAAAAATCAGGACTTTTTTTTGAGTATTTACGGTTGCTAAAAGAATGTGAGCCGAAATATTGGCTTTTGGAAAACGTAATAATGAGCGATGCCGATTATATGACAATTAGCGAATATATGGGAACAGAGCCAGTAAGAATAAATAGTGCGCTGGTTTCGGCTCAATTAAGAGATAGATTATATTGGACAAACATAGGTCCGGCATATTACGATTTATTTGGCAACCGTAAATGTGCTATACCTTTGCCACAGGATAAAAAAATAATGCTGAAAGACATTTTAACAAGTGGATTTACAGACCGCGAAAAGAGCCGTGCTTTGCTTGAAAGCGATAGCAGACCATTAAGAACACTTGAAAAGATGTGGCATAGGTATAATAGCACAGGATTTACAACCGTAGTATTTGAAAGCCCTGATTTAGATTGGCAAAAAGGATTAAGATATTTAAACCAAACAGAATTGGAGCGATTGCAAACCGTACCAGAGGGCTACACCAATAATTTGAAAAGAAATGATGCCGCTTGCCTTTTAGGAGATGGATGGACAGTTGATGTAATTGCTCATATTTTATCCTTTATGGCGGGTGGGGAAAATTTTAATAAAACAAATTGGGCATAACGTTTTGCGTGTATGGGTAGTTTATAACCGATTTTAAAAAACAATAATAATATGAATGATAAAGATTTAATTGAGTTTTTCATTTATTTGAGAGACCATTGTTACAACAGAGATTTTCAAATTGAACCTAAAAAAGTGGTAGAATGTTTCCATGAATACCGACAGCAAGGTTATAAATTACCTATACACGCTGTTAGTAGTCTGGTTTGCGATTGTAAGCCGATGGAATATGATGTTGGCGGAGTAAGGTATTTTAAATGCAGAATATGTGGAGAATCAATGAAGTAAGCAAACTTGCTACTAACGTTTTGCAAATATGAGAAGTAAGGGAGTGGAAGCGGTACACTTTAAAACAAAAGGCAGGTTCTAGAACTGATTACAAGCTTAGTTATCACCTAAAACCCTTATTTCTTATATTTGCTGTTATGTATCAGGTGGGGGTAATTAACTGCAATCGGTTGTGACGGATACCGACTTTAAACTAAAAACGCATAAGGCTTGGAGAAGCTGGCACCCCCCACTTGTACATAACGGATGGTGCTATAAGCAGTAGCGGATTAAAAAACGATAAACTTTCAAATATGATAAAAGATAATAAAGAGCAGGAACTTTCGGATAGCACAAAACCGCTATTGCTTATAGCACGTGTTATGTGCCGTACTTTTTCTAATATGTTCTTTTGGTTTGGAATACAACTATTTGATAGCCGACTAAAAGAATATGGTGGATTTAATCACTTTATCGCTGGTAAAATATTCAGATGGAAATATTCCTATTTATCAATTGCACTTCGTAAACAATGGCGTTTTGAATGGATACACGAAAGTGATGATTATTACTATGACGGCTATCATAATAGCATTACAATTGGGTGTCTGCAAATCTCGTATGGCACATAACGTTCAGATTATTTGCGTTCGGTGGGGCGTTACACCACCAAAGATTGTTTAACAAACTAAATTTAAAAATATGCACGAAGATTCAAAAAAGCACGACACCCCCACTGACGCAAATAATGTGTTA
>Ga0315904_10001393_pt1 | contig 38311 bp, 26 predicted proteins | sample LakEriMetagenome_6_FD_203529 | JGI IMG/M metagenome (GOLD analysis project Ga0315904, IMG submission 203529) | Freshwater fungal communities from buoy surface, Lake Erie, Ohio, United States - Buoy 12 MA120 | ecosystem: Environmental > Aquatic > Freshwater > Lake | place: USA: Lake Erie, Ohio... | reverse complement strand
CGTCGGCGACCGATTGGTCGACCCACCACTGCATGCGGGCCCGCCCTGTGTCGCTGTGGAACAGGGGCAAGAGGTTTTCCCAGTCGGCTCCGAAACAGTCCCGGGTAAAACGGAGCCTCAGGAGCTGGGGGACGGAGAAGTTGACGTCCAAGGAATCTTCGGAGATCGACCAGGGGATCGAGGACATTTTCGTTACAGCGGCAGGATGGAGGACGCAACAGCGGCGTGTTGGGTGGGGAACGGTCTATTCTAGCTTGCCCTGGCACTTTGTCCAAAGTGCCGAATGACGCTTTCGGAGAATCGCTCCATTTCCTCGATTTGAGGACTGCATTGGAGCAGGACTAGGTCGACTCCGACGGATTGGAACTCGCCGATTCGGTCTTGGACTTGTCGGTGCGAACCGATCAATCCGGCCCTGAGCCCGCGATTGCTCACCGAGTAGTCTTCGAGGCTCACTTGGCGCTCCAACTGAGTCCCAGCGATCCATTGCTGGTAGTTTTGGTATCCTGAGGCGGATTGTTTCACGTCGGTGATGCGGCGAACTTCCTGGGCGGCTTGTTGCTCGGTGTCTCGGCAGATCGCGTAAGCTGCCACACCGAATTTCATGGGAGGGAGTCCAAGCCGATCGCGTCGGGCTCGCATATCCTGGATCTTCAGTGCGACGCGCTCGGGCGGATCGCCGTGCATGAGGTACCCATCGCATTTCGAGGCGATCAACTCCTTGGCCGATTCGGATTCCCCTCCGGCATAGATGGTCGGTCTTGGCTTCGTCAGGGGCTTGGGTTGGAGTATCGATTGCTTGATCCGATAGAACTCTCCTTGGTAATCCACTCCGTCTTTGCTCCAAAGGGCATCGACGATATCGAGCCATTCGCTAGTCCGTTGGTAGCGTCGATCGTGTTGCTCGAATTCGACGCCGTATTTTTCAGCTTCGTCTTGCCACCAGCTCGATACGACGTTGAGGCTCAGTCGCCCCGCTCCTCCGATGTGGTCGATGTTGGCAGCTTGTTTGGCCAGCAGTGCCGGCGCGTGGAAGGTGGGGCGTACGGCGACCATCCACTCGATGCGCTCGGTCAGGGCCATCAGCGCAGCGGCCGTCGACCACGCGTCGAGCGAGGGGGCATCGGGCCCTTTGATGTCGTTGAGGTTCAATTCGGCGATCAAACTCAAGTCGAAACCGAGTTGTTCGCTCCGTTGCGCAAGCCGCTTGCAGTAGTCCCAGGTCCCCTCCATGGCCTCGTCGGGAACGTTCCTGAGCCAACCACCGAAGACGGGTAACCAGTATCCGAATCGCATCATGCTAGTTTTGCCTGAGCTGGTGATGCTTGAATTGGGGATGCTTGAGCTTGGGATTGCTCGTACCGCTCGACAAGATAATCCGCTAGACGCGAAAACGGGTCAAAGCCGATGACGTTGACTGGGTCGGCGACGAAATTCGAGAGCGCATTGATGTCGTAATAGACGACGCTCGAGTCTCGGTCATCGATCATCAGTTCGATCCCGCCGACATCGATGTGCGACTCGGACATGATCGCTTCGCAAGCGGCGATGATTTCGTCCGATGGGGTGCATGCTTGGACTTTTAACCCGGACTTGGGCGCATCGATCGGGCAGGCCGATCGGACCAGTTCGACCCCGTCGGAGCGTTGGCAAATGTCCGCTGGACAAAGGTTGAACGAATCGCCGTTGGTGTACACCTCGATTGCATAGAGGAACTTACCCCCGAGCAATTCCACGCGAACGATGTGACCGTTGCGCGCAGGGATGAACTCCTGGACCAGTGCCGTATGATCGATCCCGAAATCGAGTTTGTTGTCGTTGGCTGCCTCGAGGATCGCTTGCGGGGTATCGAAGCGGACGATACCGGCACCGGACCCTCCGATGTTGGCTTTCAAGACTATCGGGAAACGAAGCCCCTCGATGGCCTGGGGAATTTGACTCGGATGATTGAGCGTTCGGGACCTTGGGTATCCGAGCCCAAGGTTTTCGAGAAGGGTCAGTTGGCGAGCTTTGCTCGTTTCGATGGTGAAAGCTTCCAGGCCGTTAATGACCGGCACGCCGAGGCTCTCAAGATGGTGTAGCCACTGCAGGGTGTAAAAGGTGCCTTGGAGCCCCCCTCGCAAATAGGCCGAGGGGCTCATGCGATTGAAGACCAGGGAGTAGGGAGATTCGCGTTGGCTCGGATCGTACCAGTGGGCGCGCGGATCGAGCGCTACGGTCTGGATCCCTCGTCGATCGAGCTCAGCGAAAAGTGGACGAAACCAATGTTGGTGTTCGTGGTAGATGGCCCAAGGTTTCATCGATGATTAGGTGGGAAGGTGCAGGTTGAAAATCAGTGGTAAACGGTCGCAGAGGGAGACGATGGTCTCAGTCGAATGTCTCAGTCGATGGTATCGGTAAGGATCTCAGCGCCTTGACGCGTCGAGAGCCCGCGCCAAAGGGCCGCCTCAAGGCGGTCGCTGGTAAATGTCGTCGAACCGTCGGCTTTGAGGATCATCACCCCACCGGCATGACGACTGCGTGCGGTCCGCCATCCGAACGGGGTGTAGATCGTATCAGGTCCGCCTGTCATGCGAACACCAAGGCAATCGTGGGTCGGATCGTTCGGGAGCAAAAAATGATTGTAAAGCGCTGAACGATACTCGCCGTTGACCCAAGAAAAGCCTCTCGGATCGGCAAAGTTCCAAGCCACCGAGAGTCGGCAAGCTTGGGCCGTCAGCGGGGTGGCAAAGGTGAATCGGTAAGCGTTTTGAGGATCGGTTCGGGTGTTTCCGGTCGCACCTAGGATGCTCTCCGAGGCGGCGATGGTGTTGGACAGTCCGTCGCTGACATCGCCTGCTCGGATCCTTGAATTGACGAAGAAGAGCCCATCGGCGAGGCTTGGAGAACCGCCATTGGTTCCGCTCCCGGAGCACATCGCGTAATTGGTGGGACCAAAACTCGGATGCAATCGTCGAAACTCGTCGCTTGGACAAAGGAAGGTCGGCACGATGGTTTGGGAACCGGCGATGTTCTCAGGAGTTACCGAAAACGTGACGGTGTACAGAGGTTTGTCCAAGTCCAGGATGTTGTAGGCGGCAGTGTTTTCTAGGTAGGGCGAGAGCATCGCCAAAGCGGACCAACGGTAGAAGGTCCATGGAGTGCTCGGTACGTCGCGGTACGCTTTGGCGACGGAGCCTGGCGGAAAGGCCTTCAGGGCCGATTCATGGTTCTGAAGTGCCAATCCAATTTGACGGATGTTGTTCGAACAGGACATCCGCCGGGCGGCCTCTCGGGCTGCTTGGACCGCAGGCAGCAGCAATCCAACAAGAACGCCGATGATCGCGATGACCACGAGCAATTCGACAAGCGTAAAGCCCCTCGGATGCCGAACCTTGACTCCGAGCAGGTCATTTCGATCGGCGGGTCGGGCTGCTTGGATCAAAGGTTCCTCAAGACGTGTGGATCGACGCTATCTAGGCTGAAGGGTTGGGGGTTTTCCGTCGACGAAGCCATCCGAGAGTCACCAAGCCTGCTGCTGTGGCAAGCAACGAGGTCGGCTCCGGTACGGCGGTAAATCCCAATGCAGAGCTGTAGGGGGTGGTTTGAGCGTTAGCCGCTATTAGACTACCCGTCGAGGAAAAAATAAATACACCACCGTTGTTTTGAAAATTGTCGGCTGCGGAGGTCGGATTGGTCCTTCCGAGCGCTGCGACAATGATATTTCCTGAGGAATCCAAGGTCACTCCGGCCGGGCTGGTAAAGTCAGGGCTTGCGAAAGCTTGGGGAGGTTTGGGCAGGACCGACTCGTCGATCGCAATCGAGCCGACGATCGTCCCGGTGGAGTTGAATTTGGTGACGTTGTTCGCGAAAGCTGCGCCACCCACGTACGCGTTGCCCGCGTTGTCGATCGCCACTTGGCCATTGGCCACCGGGTTGGCGCTGCTGAAGCTCGAGAAGTTGCCCGTTGAAGGGTTGTATTTGATGACTCCTGCGCCGGCGAAGGTCGAGATGATCAAATTTCCTTGAGGGTCAAATGCCAAGCCGCTGGGCTGGTTGGCCCCGGCCCCGAAATCGGGAATGTTGATTTCCGCGAGTTTGTTCAACCCCGAGTCGTACTTGATGACCGAGTTTCCACCGTTGTTTGCCACATAGACAAATCCGCTTGAGTCGACCGTGATGCTCGCGGGGGTGACGTCGGACCCGAGCTGGCGAAATCCGGTGACATTTCCGCTATCTGGATTGATCAGATAGACTCGCTTTGAAATCCGAGCCGTGGCATAGACGGTGTTGCTGATCGGGTTGTAGGCGAGCCCTGAAATTCCTGGAAACGGGTCAGCACTGCCGCCGATTTGCGAGAACAATGTGACCGCGCCGGTCGTCGCGTTGACTCGGTCGACATTGCCTGAGAAAAAACCTCCGACGAGGATGATCTCGGCCTGAAGCGAGCTGGCCAAAAAAGCAATCGCCAAGATCCAGTTCATGGCTAGGATGGGAAATCGAATCGACATCGGTTCTCCGGTGCAGGATGCAGAGTTCAGTGGTGCAAAATCTCAGGCGATCTTTCTCGTTAGATAAGTGTCTATCGTATTCATCCGAGTTTGGATACGCAAGGAACAAGCTCTGGATTCACTCCGAATCCCATCGTTTGGGAGTGCGAAGCGAATCGAGGCCACTGGGGCCACTGGGACTGCGAATCTTGGGTTTTGCGCGGTTTTACGGCGTCGAGTTGGTCTTGGGCTCCGGAGCGTTCGGCACGTCGATGCTCCAGCAACTGATCTCCCGTTCCAAGGCCACCAGGAGCTTGACGTCGTCTTGCCAGGTGACCAAGGAAGCACCCAGGATTCGGGCGTTCAAGGAGGCTTGGTCGACGAGTCTCAAATCACCGGAGAACAGGTGCAAAACCCGGCTAGGGCCTGTGGCAACGCCCATAAGTGTCCCGTCTTTCAATCGCGTGGCTCCGAGCAAGCGGGTCTGCTCGGGTCTGGCGCACAGGGCGCGCCGGGCGAGGGTTTGGTGCGAGGGGTTGGCCACGAGGATCCCGGTCTCGCCGCTTGGTAGTTTCCCCAGAAACATCTCGACGGTTCGGCTCGGGGCGCTTCCATGGTTGCCCCAGAGCCAACTACCGCTAGCGATGCGAACCTCGAGCCGATCGAGGCGGGCTTCAAGAGTCCCTGCTCTGGATGCGTCTTGGCTGGCGATGTTTAGGTTGGAGATTTTGTGAAGGCTACCGTCGTCATAAAGGACATCCCACTCGCCGATTGAGCCTTCGGCGGTCAGTCCTGGAACGAAAGCCACTGGGGGTTCTCGAAACGTTCCATCGAGTCGTTGCTCATTGATCGGGTTGATGATCATCAGCCTCGATTCGCTCGTTGCGATCGCAAGTTTCGACTCAACGGAAGACGTCCCTTGGGATTCCGGCGTGGAGAGTTGCTGTGGGAACCAAGCGTGGCACACAGGAGTCTCGGCCGCTTGGGTGTTGTAGGCTGTCGCCAGTACGGGCGCATTGTTTACCGGTTGGCTCGGCGCGATCCAAAACCGAGGTAAGCCCTCGGGGACAACGGCGATCCACTGATGGGTCCAGGGATCGACAGAGGTGATAAGTCTTTTGGCTCCATCGGCCAGATCGGGGTCGATTTTCGCACAGAGTCGCTTGGTCCCATCGACGGAAAAAGTCTGGAGCAATCCGTCTTCGTCGAGCGTTGCGATCGAAATCGCGTTTGGCGATAGTACGCTCTGCGCGTTGAGGCTCGATTGGGGATACCAGACCCCCGAGGCGCTGACCAGGGGTGCATCGAGTTGGATTTTCCAGTCCCTGCGCATGCCGAACATTGCGAACGGGAATTCGGTGATTTCAGGCAGTTTGGCCGTCTGCTCTTTATCCAGAGCTACACGATGCAGGGCCGCGACGAAACGGGATTGGTTGTCGAGGTCTTGCTGGAGCTGTCGGCTTGCAAGGTCCTGTTGGCTACGGAGCTTGCTCAGAAGCTCAGGGATCGACGCGATGGCTTGCGGGGTGACGACATACTCGGCGACTTGGACGCGTCGAGCGCGATCCAGGATAATCATCGCCGGAGAGCGACGGACCTCAAAGGCTTTGTGCAAAGTGTCGTCGCTATCGACGGCCAGGGGTAAATCGCAATTCCAGGCGGCGAGTTTTTCCCTCAATCCGGATGCGTCTTTGGCAGAGGTCACCAGGAGGATGTTGCCTGCGGGCGCGAGTTCTTTTTCCAAAAGGACACGGCGGACGTTCAAAAGATCGTCCAGAAGGGCTCGCGCTTCGGCTTGGTCGTCGATCCAAAGGAGCACTTGGAAAGGTTTCTTTGGCTCGGCAGTATCGAGCAAGATCGCCCCGTCGGGGTCCTTGAAATCGATCGGATCGATCACTTTACCGAGAATGGGTGTCGATGCGATCGGAGGTGGTGCGACCCACCGTGCAACTCGCACCTCCTGCGGGGAGCTCGCCATCTGCCATTGGCTCCAATCGATCGGTTCGTCTGTACGAGCCTCGGAGAGTTCTATCGCACAGGTGATGCCCGAGAGCTGATTGGCCGTTGCGCCGGGGTAATAGAACTGTGGGGGAAGTTCGATTTTCCGCAGGAGCTTGGATTGCGGATCGATCCACAAAACCCATCGCAGGGACTGCGAGTCGATCTGCTTCTCGACGGCGATACGCTCGCAGCGGACCTCCTCGAACCCCATGGGTTCGAGGACCTTAAGGATCGAATCGTTGCTGGCGAGACGTTCGGTCAAATCATTCGATAGAAGCAGTTCGAGTTGGATGGGTTTGGTCATGGGATCGACCAGCAGGCCGCCCATCGTATCGTCGCCGATCCAATCTAGATCGATGCGCGCTGGCAAGGGTCTAACGAGGCGTTGGTTAGGGAATGGGTTGACCGTGCCGCGACTCTGAGCTTCCCATGTCGTGCTGGTCCAGAGCCCTTGGAGCGATCCGGTCTGGAGGCCCAAGCGGTTGGGTTTTTCCCAAGCCACTTTCATTGGGAGCGTGAGGTTCGAGGCTCCTTGGATGACCAAACGAGCATCGTCTTGGTAGCGTTCCGCCGAGCGGTAGGTCTTGAGGCATTCGGCCAAAAGGCTTCGAGCCGCGGCCGTGGGGGCTAGAGTCAGGCTCGCTGGATCCTCAGCGGCCGACGAAGGGGTTTGGCTAGCCGACGCGGCGGCTTTCGCTGCGTCGGGGTTTGCGGTGTTTTTGTTCGGTTCGCATCCAAGGAGCCCCAAAGCCAGGAGTATGCCCGTCGCTAGGAAAATGCCCGTTGGGCCGCCAAGGAGCCCTTGGGGATGGTCATGAACAAGCCGGAAGAAACCCGTCATAAGTAGCTCTGGAAAAGTGGGGTATTTGGTCAAGGTTTTCCGGATTATACGAAAACAAGGGGATTTCGGTGCGTACAGATCGGGTTCGACCCGACGTACTTGGTGCAGTTGGCTTGGAAAATCCCTAGATCTGCTTGGGTTTGTAGGCACAGATGCCGATGGACACCACTAGGTGATGGCCTGCGCGTGGACTTTTGGTGTCCTTGGGGGGGATTCTCAAGGATGGGGCAGGGGCATCACCCAACAAACCATCCTCCAAGCGTTCCGGGTTGACTCGGGACTAGGACTATCGATGCAACCGATTTTCAACGTCGCGATACGTTCGACGCTTAGGCATCGCCTTATGGCTTTCGCCATCGCGTGGGGTGCTTTCTATTGCGGTTTGACGATGCCCGTGGAGTCCTATGGCCAGCAAGGTTTCGGCCAGCAGCAGATATTCGGTACCAAGGAGTTTGAGGAAGGCTCGAGCACGCGTGAGACTCGGACCACAGCGATCAAAAGTCTCCCTTTTCAGCAACTGACTCCGGATGCCTCCCAACGCATTCGTACCGTGGTCGATGATGTCAGCTATTTCCGACGCATGCCCTCGCAGACCCTCGAGAGCGATCCAGACATGTTCCGGTTCTTGGTCCGGCATCCCGAGGTGGTCGTCAACATTTGGGATTTGATGGGGATCACCAAAGTCAGTTTGAATCGTGTTGGAGACTACAAGCTCATCGGAAACGACGGAGCCGGTACGACGTGCAAAATGGATCTGATCTACGGAAGCGATACGCTGCACATTTATCATTCAGACGGAGCTTATGAAGGTGGGCTCTGGCCGAGGGAACTACGTGGCCAATGCGTCGTGGCGCTGCACAACCGTCCTGTGAAATTGCCCGACGGTCGGCCGGGAATGGTCGCCTGGATGGACGCCTTCATGCGGCTCGACAATGCCGGAGCGGATTTGGTCGTCAGGACCCTAGGTCCGTTGGTCGGAAAAACCGCCGACCAGAACTTTGTGGAGTGTGCCAGTTTCCTGTCTCAGATTTCGCAGACCGCTAGAGTCAATCCGCAAGGATTGCAGCAGGTCGGCTCGCGTCTGAGCAAGATCTCACCAGAGGTTCGAACGGAGTTCATGAAAACCAGTGCGATCGTCTCGATGAGGACAACGCAACCGATCAACGCGCAGCAGGCTGTGACACAGGGGATCGCCACATCGACCCGCAAGCTGGTCCAGAAGCGCAGTCCGCTGTTCCAAACGGCTGATCCCCAGGACGCACTGAGCGAGCTCGAAGAGACCGAGTCGCCCACCATCCGGATGCTCACGAGCGAAGGGGCATTTGATCCGCCGAACTAAGCACCATTCTCAGGGGCAATCTAGATTCCGCTGCGTGCTTTGGCGATAGAAGAAATAAACGCAAAGACGCAAGGGCGCAAAGACGCAAAGGAAGATCCCGGCTGTTGCACTAGTGGATCTCCCGTAGAGATCCCGATCGGTCGGATCAGTCGGATCAGTCGGATCGGTCGGATCAGTCGGATCAGTCGGATCGGTCGGATCGGTCGGATCGGTCGGATCGGTCGGATCGGTCGGATCATCCGACCCGGCTCCGCACCGGGTGCCTGGCACCGATTTGGGCACCCTGTTTGCACCGCCACTCCAGTTGCCCCCAGAACTTTACCGCTTGGCCTCAAGCCGGTCGAAAGACCGCGAAGCGATCGCGACGAACAGAATGCTGCCGATCGATCCGAGCAGGCATGTGGTCAAAAAGACGCTTGCAAAACTCGTCTCTGGAATCGAGCCGACGAAGAAATTCTTCGATAGGATCAATATCGCGTATCCGAAGTAACCGACCGAGTCGGCCACATACATCATGAAACCGACGTTAGCTCGGTCGCGAGTGCATGCGATGATCCGCTCGAAGACCGTCGTATGGACTGCGACATAGGGCAAATACAGACCTGCCCCAATGCACACCATCAATGCTGTCGGCGAGATCTCTATCCAAAACCGATGGCCTAAGACGCTCAGCAAGATCAGGAAAAAGCCCATTGCGCAGGTCGCAAAGGCCAAGCGAAGCGCTGTGCGATTGTCTTTGACCAATACCGCCGAAGCGTTGGCGATGGTCGCCACGAGCATCACCCAAAAATCGATGTTCGCGTAATCCGAGGATTGGATCTTGGCCCCAAGTCCGGTCAAAATCTCTCTGGCAAAATCATCCCGAAAACTTCTCAAGATGCTCACGATCAAGTACATGCTAGCGATCGCACCGATCCCCCAGGCATACGTCCGTACCATGTGCCAGCGATCCTCCTTGCGCATCGGCTCCCTGGGACTGCGGACGGTCTGGTCCTGGAGCGTCGGTGGTGGAATCTGATGGAGCATCCAGAGAAAAAAGCAGATCGGTAGGAAGAACAACAACCCGGAGAGAAACGGCATCCAACGCTCCGATTCGGCCAAGTTCCATCCGAGCCGTTGCTGCGTTGCGTCCATCACCTGCTGGCCGACCGTCTTGGCCACGCCACCTGCCAAGATGAAACTGGCACACAGACCGGCCGCTAGAGCCTCGGTCAAGCGACGACCCTCGAGCGACCCTAGCACCAAACCGAAGACCATTCCCAACGGTAAGCCGTTGAGAAACATACAAACCACATGCCAAGGAGAGGGGACGATGGCAAAGAGAAACAGCGAGCCTAACGCCGCGAGAATCAACAGGAGGATCGTCCAAGCTCGTCGCTCGGGGCCTGCCTCGGACACCACGCGGATCCCCACCAACTTCGAGACCAAATACCCGATCACCTGCGCCGAAACCAAAACCGCCTTCTGATCCCAGTCCCCGCCGAACCCTTCCCCGCCGAACCCTGGTGCCAAAGCCTCTTGCTTGAAGGCCGCCACCGTAAAGGGCTTGCGGTACATGTACATGCAAAAATAGGTCCCAAAGGCAGCCAGGATCGCCCAGGCGTTGACCAACCAAGCCGATTGCATGAGACGATGGATCAAGACGTTTGCCTCATCGATTGTTTTTGGGTTCCTGCACTCGTTTGCTTCGGCTTGCCGACCGCATGACAGCATACCCCCAAGCGAGCTATATTGGGTATTACCCTGCCGGGATTTCATCCCGTTTTCATCAATACCTGCCAACTGCGTTGCGACCCGAGTTCCAAGCAACCGATCAACCATCCTAACTACCAACCTACCGTACCATGTGGAATCGAACCGCCTTGCTCCTGTTGGTCGCGCTGGCTCAGATCGCGCTGGCTCAGATCGCGCTGGCTCAGTCCTCCTCGAATCCCGAGGGCAACCCAGGGATCGAGCTGACGCGCCGAGCATTGAGCTCCCGGGTCGAGCAAATCGAAAGGGCCAACGACTTGCATGCTTTCGGCACCCAAGAGTCATGGAGCCTTGCACAAGAGACACTCCGCAGGCAACTTGCAGAAATGCTCGGTCTGCCCCCACTCGAGTCACGCCCGAGCCAACTTCATGCGGTCACGACCGGGACGCTCGAGCACGAGGACCTCATTGTTGAAAAGATCCACTTCCAATCGAGTCCGGGACTCTACGTCACCGGGAACCTTTATCGGCCCAAGCAGATCGATAAACCCCTGCCGGCGATTCTCTATGTCTGCGGGCATGGCCAAGTCAAAGAGAATGGGGTGAGTTTAGGGAATAAAACCCACTACCAACACCATCCGGCTTGGTTTGCCCGTCAGGGCTACGTCGCCATGGCCATCGACACGATCCAACTCGGTGAGATCGAAGGGATCCACCACGGGCTCTACCGTTTCAATCGCTGGGACTGGCCTTCCCGGGGGTATACCCCTGCAGGAGTCGAAACATGGAACGCGATCCGAGCCGTCGATTACTTGGTCACTCGGCCCGAGGTCGATGCGTCCAAGATCGGTATTACCGGCCGCAGCGGCGGGGGAGCTTATAGCTGGTATGCAGCCGCAATCGATCCTCGGATTCGAGTCGCTGTACCGGTCGCCGGTGTAACGGATCTTCGCGATCAGATCATCGATCAAGTCGTCCGAGGGCACTGCGACTGCATGTTCTTCAACAACCGCTACGGTTGGGACTACACGACCCTGTGCGCGATGGTCCATCCTCGCGCCCTGCTGATAGGCAACACCGACGAAGACCCCATCTTTCCGCTCCGAGGCGTCTTTCGCGTCCAACAGCAACTGCGCACGCTCTATGCGCTCGAACCGAAAAGCAATCTCGGTATCCAATGGACCACCGGTGGCCATGAAGACACCCAAGAACTCCAACTCGGCTGCTTCGTTTGGTTCGATCGCCATCTGCTCGGCACCCAACGGAAGCTTCAACGCATCGCCGAACCCCTCTTTGCCAAAGCCGACCTGAAGGTTTTCGAGTCGCTCCCCGCGGACCAACGCGTCACGGATGTCCAAGACTGGTTCGTTCCGATCGCTGCGAGCGCCTTTGGGACCGAGGCCCAGCTTCCCGTGGACCGAGCGTCCTGGGACTTGCGCTGCGAAGCGATCCGCCTTGAGATCTCCCAAGCGGTTCACGGCCGACTGCCAAGCTTCCCATCCGATAAACAGTCTGCTGGGGCACTTGAGACTGCGCAGGAAGCTCAGGCGCTTGGGGCATCGCGAGCGATTCCGACGGCTCGATCGCCGAAAATGCGACTCGAGCTGACCGAGGCGCAAGACAGGGGCGCTCAAGGTGTCAGGGTCTCTCGGGACGATTGGGAAGTGACCCAACTCGAATGCCGATCCGACTCGATCCCCTGCTCGACGCTCCTGCGGATCCGCGCATGGGGCCATGATGAGTCGATCGACCCGTCGGTCCAAATCGTTCTTGCGGATGAATCGCTCTGGAGGGCTTGGACGATCACCACGGACCCCCGGTCGCTTGAGAGCCAGGGGGTCGGCGGCGATGGTTTGGTCAAAGGCCAGATCCTAGGCGAAGCTTGGCGAACCCTATTGGCCCAAGCCGCAGCCAACCAGACCACCTACCTGGTTTTTCCGGAGGGACGTGGACCTTGGGCTTGGGATCCGACCGATAAGATCGGACTGCACTGGAGACGATCGTACTTGCTGGCCGGTTGGTCGCTCGAGGGTCGTCAGGTCGCAGGCATCGCCAGTTCGATCGAAGCGGTCTTGGCCGAACATCGCGTCGATCGGTGCCGACTCAAAGCCGGTGCGCAGATGTCGGTCCATGCCCTGCATGCGGCCCTGTTGTCCCCAGACAAAATCGAATCGCTGGAGCTTCATTCTCTGGACCCCGAGGCCTACTCCAAGGGGTTTGTGTTGATCGGTATATTGCGATTCTGCGAACTGCAGGATGTGCTTGCGGCCGTTTCGAGCCGGATCCCGACGAAGCTCAGGAACGCGGCAAGCTATCGCAAGCTTCCGCTCTTTGAGCATCTCGAGAATCGCTTGAGCCTAGAGCCATTGGCATCGACAGGCCCCTGATAGCATCAACCGTGACTTGATCTTTGGCGCTGGTCAAATATCGATTGTCGTGCAGGTGCACGTCGAGCACGCGATGAGTCGATCGCGACTGTCGCGAATCTCGCATTCGACAAAACCCATACGCAGTCCACGTTGTTTGACTTTGGCGGTGGCTCTGAGCAATCGGCTCGTGACCGGGCGCATGTACTGGATTTGCAGATCGACGGTTGAAAAGTCCTGGCCGCTGTCTAGCATCCGGCCAAAGGCGATCCCCATCGCCGCGTCGGCCAGGGCTGCTAGGACCCCGCCGTGGACTCGACCCATGGGGTTGTGCAACCGCTCGTCGACCTCCAAAGCTACCACGGCCGATCCCAACTCCTTATCTTCTTGGGTCGCTTGGGCGACTTGGAATCCAATCAGTTGGGAGATCGGGGCACTGGAAAAACGGTCGAAGGGCTCTTGTGTCATTATTTTCGATACTTCAGAGGGCTTCAGCGGGCAGATCCTCGAAATCGAGGACGGGTTTTCACTACGAGACGGAGTAACTTTAGCTATACTTGGAGATCCTCCAACTCCTAGTTGTCCGATTCTTTTGGCTCCGATTCCGAAATGGAAAGCACAACTCGACCCGTGTTTGCACTTGGCCTATCTACCGTGTCGTTCGTGTCGTACTTGGACCATCTCTCGGGCAGTTGCTACTGCAGCCGCCTCTGCAATCGCCTCGGTCGGACGGCCCGTTTGAACACCCATCGTAGAGCTCCCCGGCTTTTTTTGGGGCTCCTTTTGGGGCTCCTTCTGGCGTGGTGGCTCGTGCCGATGGCTTCTTGCGACGTGCGGGGTGCAACGCTTAGCGGTACCACGCCCAGCGAGACTTCCGAAGGTCGGGGCGAGCAGGCAGGGAGCTTGAAAATTCTCCCTGAGATCCTGCACACTTCGGAGCGATACCCTGCGCAGGTTGTGGTCTTGCTCGTCGGATCCGACGGAGCAGCGATCGATGTGACAGGCCAGGTGCAGTTGACTTGGGAGGCGCAAGAGCCTGAGCTTGCACGGTTCGAAGCGGGTCGATGGATCGCTTTGAGAACCGGTACGACGCAGATCACCGCCCGCTACGAACAACCTTCGGGTTCGATCGCAGCGCAAGCGACGCTTCATATCGCTTCGGACTCGCCGGTGGCTTTCGATCGCGAGGTGATTTCGACGCTGACGCGCAGCGGCTGCAATCTCGGCACATGCCATGGGAACCTTCACGGCAAAGGGGGTTTTCGCCTGAGCCTCCGAGGGGATGATCCGATTTTTGATTACTACCGGCTGGCGGTCGAATTCGGACAGCGTCGTATCGATGCTTTCGATCCGTCCAAAAGTTTGATACTCACGAAGGCCACCGCAGCGCAAGCTCACCAGGGAGGCAAGCGATTCTCAGAGGACAGTCCGCACTACAAGGCGATCCTCGATTGGATCGATCAGGGAGCCATGCCATCGAGCGCCCCGTCGGTCACTTCCCTGGAAGTCTTTCCGGCCAGTCAGCGGATTGTCCAGGGGAATCGAATCGCACGGATCATCGTCCAAGCTCGCTTCGCAGACGGTGCGGTGCGGGATGTGACCAATTGGTCGAGGCTCGAACCGAGCTTGCCCTCGGGGGTCGAAGTCCGGGGAGACGGGACGATCGAGGCGGAACATGCGATGGACCTTTCGATTGGGGCGACCTATCTCGATGGCCGTTCGGCCTCGCGCATCGTGTTTCTTGGGGACTCGAGTCTCAACCAAGTTTCCGGTCTTGCTCAAGGTTCGCTCCCTGGAGAGACCGACCATACTTACGACCATACCTACAACCATCCTTACGACCGGACGATCGCCGAGCAGTCCGAGCAGCTTCAGATCGCTCTGGCGGATCGAGCCGACGATGGAATGTTTATCCGAAGGCTCTTTTTGGCGACGGTCGGGCGGCTCCCATCGCCCGAAGAGACCTTGGAGTACCTCGCCGATCGGAGTCCGATGCGGAACGATCGGTGGATCGATCAGTTGCTAGCCGACCCAGGGTTCGATTATGCGTGGGCGATGCGTTGGAGCGATTTGGTTCGCAACGAAGACAAGGTGATGAGTTCCCGAGGAGCGAGTTTATTGCATGAATGGCTCCGAGAGCAGATCGCATCGGATCGTCCGCTTCAGGAGTGGATCGGCCAGCTCGTCTCGAGTCTCGGGAGCACGTACGAGAATCCACCGGCTTCGTTCTATCGCACCCATCGCGACGCGGAGATCGCCGCCGAATCCTCGGCTCAGGTATTTCTCGGCGTGCGCATCGCCTGTGCCAAATGCCATAACCACCCGTTCGACCGATGGAAGCAAGACGACTACTATGGTTTGGCCGCCCACTTTACGACTCTCGAGCGCAAGCAGATCGACAACAAGCCCAAGGATGCATTGGACAAGCATGTGATTACAGGCGACGAGGTGATCTCGCTCAGTGATAAAAAGCCTCAGATCAAGCATCCGGGTCGATCGAAGATGGTCGGTCCTTCCGGGTTGGGTTCCGTTCACACGCAAACCCGTGACGCTTCGGCAACTCAGGAGCTAGAGCCCCAGCCGGGCCGGACGGTTCTCCAGGACTTTGCAAGCTGGCTAACTCTGGACAATCGTCAATTCGATGCCAATTTGGCCAACCGGATTTGGTACCAGTACTTTGGTCGAGGGATCGTCGAGCCTCCGGATGACTTTAGGGAATCGAATCCGCCTAGCAATCCCGAGCTTCTCGAACAACTCGCAACGGATATGCGAGCGGAAGGCTATTCGCTCAAGCGGCTCTCGCGGAATATTTTGGCAAGTTCGACTTTTGCCCGCGCGAGCATCGCCGAGTCGAGCGATGAGAATCTCTTACCGACAACGCCTTACTTTGCTTCGTATCCTCTTCGGCGACTCGCCGCAGAACCGTTGATCGACGCGATCAGCGAGGTGACCGGCGTCCCTAGTCCACTACGAACCGGGGATGAGGACCATTCGACGGTTTATAGTGCCATGCGAATGCCGGGAATCCCAAAGAAACCGGGCTTCTTGACCACCTTCGGAAAACCGAATCGTCTGCTTGTGTGCGAATGCGAGCGCTCAAGTCAGATCTCCTTGGGGCAATCCTTGGCCATGACCAACGGGGTTGAAATTCGAGACAAGATCGCCGCCCCCGGCAATCGCCTCGATGGGTATGTCCAGCAACTTCAGTTGCATGCCAAGGGGGATTCGAGCGCGATGAGTCCCGAGCAAGTCATCGAAGAGATGTTCTTGAGAGCTTTGTCTAGAAAACCCTCCCAACGCGAGCTTCGCAGCAGCCTTGATGCGTTGGAGCCGACGGTCGATTCGGATCGAGCCGCGGTGCGTGTGGTCTTGGAGGATCTTCTCTGGGCGCTGCTCAACAGCAAAGAATTCATGATGCTTCGCTGATGCAAGGCCGATGAAAGGGCAATACCATGGCTAAAGGATGTCTTGAATTCCAACGATCGATCCACCGACGGCAATGCTTATTGCAAGCCAGCCAGTTTGGGCTCGCTGGTCTTTTAGGTGGCGGGTTGAATCTTGCGGGGATTGGGAGTCCTCCGAGCGACTCGAAGCCTCGCAAGGCACGGGCCAAGAGCGTGATTTTTCTGCATCAGTACGGGGGCCCGAGCCATATCGATACATTCGACATGAAGCCTGATGCGCCCGATGGAATCCGGGGGGAATTCAAGTCCATCTCGTCGGCCGTCGCCGGTTCGCCCGTCTGCGAGTATTTGCCCCGATGGGGGGCGCAGCTCGATCGCTGGGCGCAGATCCGCAGCGTCCATCACGATATGAAAAACCACAATCCGGCTTGCTACTACTCTTTGACTGGAAAACGGCCTGCGACCGACGACATCCGACTGCGCGATACCCTGGAGCTGTTCCCCGCGTACGGATCGAGTGTAGCGAAGTTCTCCGAGCCGGTTCCAGGTGTTCCCACCTTTGTGGCTTATCCTCACGTGCTTCGCGACGGAGCGATCGCACCGGGGCAGCACGCGAGTTTTTTGGGCAAGCAATACGATCCCTATTTTTTTCAGTCCGATCCGAATTCCGCCGAGTTCGGTCTACCGGAATTGCAGCTTCCTGCGAATATCGATTTGGCCCGTCTTCACAGACGCCGTGGATTGGTCGAATTGATCGATCTGGAGAAACGGCTCATCGAGCAATCGTCCGACGCAAGAGGTTTGGACCAACTCCAGCAGCAAGCATTGAAGATTCTCTCATCGACCGGCTTGAAAGACGCCCTGGACCTCGGGAGCGAAGACCCGGCATTGCGGGACGCTTACGGACGTTCGACGTACGGCCAATCCTGCCTTTTGGCAAGGAGGCTCGTCCAATCCGGCGTGCGGTTCGTCACGGTCTATTTCTCTCAGAGCATCGGAGGCAAGGGGAGCGAGGGGTGGGATACCCACCAAGAGAACTTCAAGGACCTGCGCGAGCGGTTGTTGCCGATGAGCGATCAGACAGTCCCTACGCTCATCGAGGACCTTGAATCCCACGGCTTGCTCGACGATACCCTTGTCTTGTGGATGGGTGAGTTCGGACGGAGCCCGCAGGTTGGGGATCGGGATGGGAAAGGGCGAGGGCACTGGCCCGATTGCTACACTGTGATGATGGCAGGAGGGGGAGTGCAAGGAGGTGCGATCTACGGCGCTAGCGACGCCAAAGGGGCTTACCCTGCCTCTGATCCGGTCGGCCCCGAAGACATCGCCGCGACCCTTTATTGGGCCTTGGGGATCGACCCCCATGCCGAAGTCATCGACACCCAAGGCCGACCGCTTGCCATTTCGACCGGCGATCCGATCGACAAGATTTTTTACTGAACCAAAAAAGAGAAAGCATCGATGAGTCAATCGGTTACGATCGACGGAGTGGCACTCTCGCTTGCCAATCCGGTGAAGAATCCCATGCGTTGGATCGGCCAATCGGAACCCTTGAGGCAATTGGCTGCCTGTTGGCTGACGGTCGCACCGGGTGATTTGCCCCTGACACCCAGGCTTGTCGGAGTCCCGGGGGTCGGCAAGACAGCCCTTGCGATGGCCGCGGCAACAGCCCGTCAGCAGGAACTTTACATCTTCCAATGCACCGCAGACACCCGGCCCGAGGACTTGTTGGTCACCCCGGTTCTGGCCAGCAATGGCAAGATCGCCTACCACGCCTCGGCGATGGTCACGGCCATGATCCGAGGGGGCGTTTGTGTTTTGGACGAAGGGAATCGGATGAATGAAAAATCATGGGCATCCTTGGCTCCGCTGTTCGACCAGCGTCGGTATGTCGAATCGATCGTCGCTGGGATCACCATTTCGGCCCATCAAGACTTTCGAGCCGCCGTGACGATGAACCAAGACGACTCGACCTATGAGATCCCCGACTACATCCTGAGTCGGCTCCAGCCGACCCTTCAAGTGGGATTTCCGAATCGAAAAGACGAGCTGGCGATCCTCGAGTACCATCTGCCGTTTGCTGAGGCGGACATTTTGGAGCTTACCGTCGACTTTCTCCAGCAGGCCCACTCGCTGAAACTCGATTTCTCGGCCCGCGATGGGATCAATGTTCTTCGGTACGCGATCAAGCGTCTTGCGGCGCAGGATTCTGGCCACCCGCTTTCGAAAGACAAGGCGTGGCATGAGGCCATCGTCGCTTGTTTGGGGGATGAAGCCTTGGATTTGGCGGCTTTGGCCGAACGCAAACGCCAAGCCCTTGGTGGCAACACTCTGCCGATGGGCCTCGATGACTTCTTTTTCGATCCCGACGATCCGCTTCGCCCGCGTCATGACGATCTTGAGGATGACGATCTCGACGATGAAGACCTCGACGATGACGATCTCGATGATGCGTTGGATGAGGATCCATCCGACGGCAAACGGCCTTAGATATCACTTTTAGCCATTTAGCCTGTTTGGCTAGCCACTTGCGTGGATCGTAGGGGAATCGATGATGGAACCTGCATTGAACGACCAGATGCTTCAGACCCAGAGGATCACGACCCCGTGGTCCCAATGGATTCCTCGGTACCTCGTGGCGATCGATCCGAAGCGCATGGGGCATTACTTTACCGACGTGCTTGTCATCGGCGGTGGACTTGCCGGGATGCGTGCGGCCCAGGAGATCGACCCGTCGCTTCGGACGATGATTTTGACCAAGGACAAGGTTGAGGAATCCAATAGCGCCTATGCCCAGGGGGGTATTGCCAGTGTGTGGGACCCCGAGGATCGGTTTGATAATCACATACAAGACACGCTCGTAGCCGGTTGCGATTTATGCGACTTACGGACTGTCGAGATGGTGGTTCGTGAAGCCCCCGAGCGGGTCGCCGAGTTGATCCGCTGGGGGACTCGTTTCGACCAACTCGATGGAGCGTTGGTTCTTGGTCGCGAGGGGGGGCATTCCCATCAACGCATCATCCATGCGCTTGGGGATGCGACTGGCAAAGAGATCATGCGGGCGATGATTCAACATACCCGCAGCCTATCGAATATCGAGATTTGCGAGGAAGCTTACACGATTGATCTGTTGACTTATGATGATCGATGCTGTGGTGCGATCGTTTCGATCCAGCAGCGAGCTCCGGTGCTGATCTGGGCCAAGCAAACGATCCTTTGCACAGGCGGATGTGGTCAGGTCTTTCGCGAATCGACCAATCCGCGTGTAGCGACGGGGGATGGACACGCGATAGCATTCCGAGCCGGAGCCTTGATGCGAGACATGGAATTCATGCAATTCCACCCAACCGTGCTCTATATTGCTGGGAGTTCCCGAACCTTGATCACCGAAGCGGTCCGGGGCGAGGGTGCTTATTTGGTCGATTCCAATGGCTATCGATTCATGGAGGACTACGATCCTCGGCTCGAGCTAGCCCCTCGGGACGTGGTCAGCAAATCGATTGTCGCACAGATGGAAAAGACGCAGTCGGCGTGTGTCTACCTGACCTTGGCCCACCTCGATGCCCATTACGTTCGGCAGCGGTTTCCTGGGATAGCCAAGGTGTGCCAGAGTTTTGGTTTGGACATCACCAAAGACGCGATCCCGGTTCGTCCTGGTGCTCACTACATGATCGGTGGAGCGTTGGTCGACGACCAAGCTCGGACGAGCCTACCGGGTCTATGGGCTGCTGGCGAGGTGACCAGTAGCGGCCTTCACGGGGCCAACCGTCTAGCCTCGAACAGTTTGCTCGAGGGCTTGGTCTATGGTGCTCTTGCAGGCCGCCATGCTTCCGACGCAGCCTTGCAAGACCCCACAGTATCGTTGAGTGTCCTACCGATCCAAAATCAAATGCAGGTTGCCGACCCTCAAGAAATCGATCTTGCGGATATTCGCAATTCGGTACGATCGTTGATGTGGCGGCATGTGGGAGTCCAACGGACCGACCAGAAGCTCGAGGAGGCGCTACAGCAGCTCAACCGCTACAGCAGTTATGTCCTCTCGCACCAGCCCGGTGGGATGGAAGGCTGGGAGTTGCAAAACATGCTGACAGTCAGCCTGATGATGGCCCAGGCGGCCTTGGCCAGGACCGAATCGCGAGGGGTGCACTTGCGGACCGACTATCCCAAGCTTGACAACCCGAACTGGCGCAAGCATTTGTCGATGCAAGTTCGGGATTGGGCAAAATAAGAGCGGCTCGATCAGGTTCCTTTGCGGAACTGCTCGAGCAATCGCCCTGGGCTACCCATGATGTTGTAGCCGGAATCGACGTGAAGGATTTCGCCGGTGATTCCGTTGCTGTAGGAGCTCAGCAGGTAGGATCCCGATCGACCTACCTCTTCGTGGGTCACGCAGCGGCCCAGGGGTGCGACGTAGTCGTAGTATTCCTGCATTTCACCGACGCCGGCGGCAACACCGGCTAGGGTCTTGAGGGGACCTGCGCTCACGCCGTTGACGCGAATACCTTGAGGGCCAAGATCGTAGGCGAGGTATCTGACGGTCGCATCGAGGGCGGCCTTGCAGATCCCCATGACGTTGTATCCGGGGACGCATTTTTCGCCGCCGAAGTAGGTCATCGTCAGGACCGACGAGTCGGGTTTGAGCATGCTGCGAGCGGCGTTGGTCACTGAGATCAAGCTGTAGACACTCACGTCCATGGCCAATTTGAAACCTGCTCGGCTTGTCTCGACGGTGTCTCGCGTCAGGTCGTCTCGATCGGCAAACGCGATGGAGTGGAGCAGAAAGTCGATTTGTCCGAAGTCCTTGGCGGCCGCGTCCATGAAGTTCTGGACTTGGTGGTCGTCTTGGACATCCAAGGGACGTAGGAAAGCCGTTTGGGCCGGGTATTGCTCGACGCACTTGCTGACGCGCAGGTGGTTCTTTTTCTTATCGTCATCGGGCTTGTCGGGCAAATGGGAGAAACCGCAAATGCCCCCTTGCTCCATGATTTCTTTGGCGATGGCCCAAGCGATCGAGCGATCGTTGGCCACTCCGAGAATCAGTCCTTTTTTGCCTTCGAATAACTTCATGGGACAATTGCCTTTCATAGAGAAATCATGGAAACGTGAATCAGGAGAGGTTGCAAATCGGATCGATGCTATCTCGATCGTCTGCAGGTTCTGAGTTTATTTGGGCGTCGATCCCGGCGTGTTTTGGGAAGTACTCTTCGACCACTTTGTAGAATTGCTCTTGGTTTTCGACGCGTGAGATGTGGGCTCGGAAATGCCGAGCGCCGTGTTTGTTTTGAGCGTAGCAGCAAGCGAATTTTCGCATGAGCATCGTACCTCGGTGGACACCGAAGCGTTCGACGACAAGGTCGTAGTGGTGGAGCATGATTTTGCGTTGCTCTTCGATCGTCGGGTCCGGTGGGATCGCCCGACCTTCGAGGGCCGCGGCGGCTTGGGCAAAGAGCCAGGGCTTACCGAGGCTTGCGCGAGCGATCATGATCCCGTCGACGTTGTAGTTCTGGTAGGCAAAGAGGACTTCCTCGGCGGTTTCCAGATCGCCGTTGCCGATAATCGGCATGTGGTCTAGGTGCTGCTTGATCTCCGAGATGCGATCCCAGTCTGCAGAGCCTCTGAAGAAGTCTTCGGCGGTCCGACCGTGGACGGTCAGGGCCGACGCACCGGCGCGTTCGACGGTTTTGGCCACCTCGATATAGTTCATCGAATCCCGGGTGCAACCGAGTCGCATCTTGGCCGTCACGGGTGTGGGCCAGCAGGCTTCGACCAACCGGGAGATGATCGCGTACATGCGTTCTGGGTCTCGAAGCAGGTAGGAACCGCTGTGGGCTTTTTCGGTGACTTGCTTGACCGGGCAGCCGAAGTTGATGTCCACGACGCTCACACGGTATTCCTCGACAAGCCTTCGACCGACCTTAGCCATCGTTTCGGGATCATTGTCCCAGATCTGGACGGCCAGAGGCCTGGGCTCTTGGGCGATACCCCAGAGACGGTCGGGATGCTCGCAGTCGTGTTCATCGAGCCAGACAAACCCGCGGGCATTGACCATTTCGGTGGCTTGGAGGCCCGCTCCACCAAACTCGCGGACGATCTGACGGTAGGCATAATTGGTATAGCCTGCCATCGGAGCCTGGAAAATCGGTGGATAAACCTCCATCGGACCGATTTGGACCGGTTTCGGAGGCCGGGATGTGCTTGGTTGGGGTGAGCCTAAATTCGATTCCATACGTAATACTGTACCGATCTCGGAGCATTTCGCCCACTCCAACCCAGTTCGCCCAGCCCAAACCAGAGAGGACCCCCCGATGGGGCTGATCAAAAAATCACCTCCGAGCGTTCGATTCGTGGCGGTTTTTTCCGCTGAGGATCGTTTTCTGCGGATTGCCCTCGAGCGGCTCGAGGCGCATTGGGGCAAAATCGCCTCCCTGGGTCAAGCGTTCGATTTCGTCGAATCCCCCTACTACTTGCGAACCATGCTCGTGCCGCGGCCATCCGAAACTTCCCTCGATCGGACCCCTCGAGCGCTTCGCAAGCAGATGGCCCTATTTGCCGACCCCTACGACCCGGCGGAACTCGCCGCCGACAAACTCCAATCGAACCGCTGGGAGCGGGACTGGACCGAGGAACTGACCTCGAGCCAGGACGACTCGAAACGGCTCGTCAACATCGATCCGGGGTACTTGAGCATGACGAAATTGGTTTTGGCGTCGACCAAGAACCGTGAGCATCGGATCTACCTTCGCGACGGCATTTACGCCGAGGTGACGTTGGCCTTTCGCGATCAAGTTTGGACATCGATGCCCTGGACCTATGCAGACTACCAGCGCCCCGATGTTCTGGAGTTTCTCAAGCTTGCCCGAAAGGGCTTTACGAGCAATCTGGCCTCTCGAAGCTCCACGGAAAGCGATTCATGAGCCGCAGCCAAATTCTACTCGGTGCATCGGTTCTGGCCGTGTTGCTGATCGCCTCTGGGGTGTCCTTGTTGGTCGTCGGTTGGGTCAAAAAGAATGCCCTAGGGCTCGGGTTGATCGATCTTCCCAACGAGCGCAAGGTCCACACGAGTCCGATCCCGCGCGGGGGTGGGCTGGGGATTTGGTTAGGCGTATTGTCGGTTTTTGCGTTAGGAACCCTCGCTGTAGCTCTGGCCAATACTTGGCCGAAGCTCGCCGAGCAGGCCCTGCCTGCGAGCCTTCTGGAACTGATTCCTGGGATGTGGTCCAAGCTCGGTTCGATCTGGCTGCTACTGGCAGGCGGCTCCGTGGTCGCTTTGCTGGGGCTCATGGACGATCGTTTTGGGCTCGATTGGAAAGTGCGCATCGCGGTGGAATTTGCCGTTGCTGCGTCGGTCGTCTACGGACTTAAACTCCAATTGACCGCCTACATCGATCTGCCTTGGTTGACCCCGATCCTGAGCATTTTTTGGATCGTCATGCTGATCAATTCCTTCAATATGCTCGACAACATGGATGCCCTGAGCGCGGGGGTCGCGGCGATCGTCTCGGGAATGCTTGCCCTGATGCTCCTGAGTTCGCCTGAGCCAGCCCAAGGCCAACCGCAGTGGTTCGTGGCGATCATGGTCTTGGCGCTTCTTGGGGGATTGCTGGGTTTTCTCCGTTACAATTGGCCCCCTGCCTCGATTTTCATGGGGGATTCGGGGAGCTATTTCGTCGGATACTGGATCGCGGTAACAACATTGTTATCCACGTACTCGGGAGCTCAGGGTCAAGCTCCTCATGCGGTGTTCGCACCGCTGTGTTTGTTAGCCGTACCGATCTATGATACTTTAAGCGTCATCGCGATTCGATTGCGTGAGGGTCGCAGCCCGTTTCAAGCCGACAAGAAGCACTTTTCCCATCGACTCGTCGAGCTGGGGATGACCAAAAAGCAGGCCGTCGGGGCGATTTATCTCGCGACGCTCACGTGCTCGTTGGGCGCTTTGCTTTTGCCTCGAACCGATTGGATCGGGGCTGGTCTAGTGCTCGGGATTGTCCTTGCGATGATGGCTTGGATCGGTCTGCTAGAAAACTTCACGAGCAGAAAAATTTCCTGACCCAATTGGCTCTAGAGCTGACAATTCGGATGGTCGTTGACGGCCATTGCATGATTCCAACGCGACTTTAACACCACGGTTTATCGATGTCCTCTTCGTTGCCTTATTCGATCGACTCTTCTCCATCGGTTTTGTCCAAGGAGCCTGATGTTTCTGGAACTGGGTTTTCATTCGAACCACAATCGACTCTGGGGAGGTTCGCAGAGGCTGCATCTTGGGTGTTGCTCGCGCTGCTGATGGTCCTCTCGTTCTGGTGGCCTTGCGATACGGCGATCGCGGTAGCCAAGGGGGAATCGTTTTGGCATATTGGGCTTTCGCTAGGTGTATTTTTTTTCGCTGCGATCCTCGCAGGCTCGGTCGTTCGAACGGTCGCTTGGCAACGTATGTCAGTGCTCTGGCTGCTGATCGCGATGGTCATCGCTTGGCATGCTTTGGTCACGGGGTATTCGATCGGACGGGTCAACTCAAAGAATGCGATTTATGGATTTTGGCAATCGACGGCCCTGTGGTGTTTGATCCCCTCGGTCGCTTGGTTGGCACGCACTCCCGAGCGGGCTGCAAGGTTGCTTAAGCTCTGGTGGGTCATCGCCTTTTTTGTGATCTTGTGGGGATTTTGGGAGTACGCCGTGCTCCAACCTTACCAACAAGCCCAGTTGGCCAAGGACCGTATCGGATACTTGCGAGCCAACAATATCGATCCGGATTCGTCTGCTGCGGTGCTGATTGTCAATCGCATCGAGAGCACCGAGGTCCTGAGTGTCTTTGCCTTGGCCAATTCCTATGCCGGTTTTCTCGTGGCCCTCTGGCCTGTTTGGTTCGGTTGGATGCTCCAGGGCTTGGGGCGATCCCCAGGGTTGCACTTGAAGGCCAAATCCGGGGCTACCAAATCCGGGGCTAGCGGTGCGAATCGATTTTCCGACCGAGCCGTTTGGCTGGTTCCCCTGGTCTTGGTCATTGCCACAGGGCTGGCTCTGTTGCTGACCAAAAGCCGGACGGCTTGGCTTGCCACTGGAATTACCACGGTCCTTGCGATGCTGCTCGATCCGATTCTGCGGAGCAATCTTGGGAGATGGGTCAAGCAAAAGCCTGGGGTATTCGCTGGTCTTGGTGTCATGATGCTGGGTCTCTTCGGCGCCGTCTATGCGATCGATCCTTTGATTTTCCAAGAGGCAGGCAAGTCCCTGGCCTACCGGATGGATTATTGGCGGGGTGCCTGGAAACTGATCGCCGAACAACCCTTGTTCGGTTTCGGTTCTTTGAACTTTCAGACGACCTATTTGCAAGTCAAATCGATTACCGCTTCGGAATCGCCTGCCGACCCGCATAACTTCCTGCTTGAGCTTGCGCACAGCGGCGGGCTAGTGCTCTTAGGGCTGACGGTCCTGCTGATGGTTTGCTTGTCGTTTTTTCAGCTTCGTTCGCGATTGTTCCGAACCGAAAAACTCAGCGAAGGGGTTTCCAACGAGCCGGCTTTCAACGAGCCGGTTTCCAACGAGCCGGTTTCCAACGAGCCGGTGGGGGCCTCGATGTCCGGTCCGAAGTGGTTTTGGGGCGCGGCGATCATCGCGTCGGTCTTGGTATTTTTGTTTGCATTTTTCACCGCTGGAGATCTGGAGCTCTATGGCACGGCGATTGTCCTGGCTGGAGCCTTGGCCTTTGGGGTTTGGCTGACTCGAAGCCCTGCGGCGAGCGCTTCGGTGTATGTGTTTGTTAAAAATCATCCGCTCTTGTTCCTCGTTTCGTTTCTGGGGGTCCTGGTCCACTTCTTGGCCTCTGGTGGTTGGATGTTCCCAGGAACGATGGTTTCACCTGCGATCGCTTTAGGATTGTGGATTGCCGGTGCCAATTGGGCCGAGTCCCCCCAATCGCTTGGCCAACCCAGTACGCTTGGCCAACCCAGTACGCTTGGCCAACCCAGTTTGCTAGGTCGCTCGAAAGGGGTCTTGGCTGCTCTGGCGATTTTCGGTCTGTGGGGATGGTCGATGGCCATGCCCTGGTTCCAAGCCCAGAGGGCTTATGCCGCCTTCCCCAAGGACAATAAAACCGGTCGGCTCGTGCTCGATAAAGCCATTCTCGACAAGAGTTTGCCGACGGTCGACGAGTACTTTGCTCTCGTCACTTCGGCTCCCTTGGATCCCGATTTAGCTCGGTGGGGGATGGAGTTCTCCGGGGCGGTCATGGATTCGGATATTCCGGTTTCGGAAAAAGCCAGTTGGTTGCACCAGTTCCAGCAAGCATGCAAATTCCTGATCGAAAGAAGCCCTAAGGATTCGACCGCTTATGCCGACGCGGCCGTCGAGTCGTTGCGAACCTCAATTGGTCAGACGCTCGACACGTCCCTGACCGAAGAGATGGCCTTTCGCCGACAGGGGGGCGGACCTGCTCTGCGGGGACCTTCGGCCAGTGGAGGAGCCCGATCCCGGGGCGGAGCCGGCCGAGCGACGGCCACGCGCACGATCGGAACGCAGCTCCAAGAAGATTCCTTGAGGTACTACCAGGAGGCGACCAAGTACGCGCCAGCCAATGCCGAACTGCATCTCCAGACGGCCATCGTCGCTGCGATGTTAGGCAATTGGAAAGTCTGCGAAGCGAAGCTCGATCAGGCCGAGGAAATCGATCGGGAAACCAAGCATCGGGACCGAAAAATCGAAGCGGCTAGAATCTGGATGCCGCACCAATTGGCACCTTTGCTCGAGGATCGAGCCAAGTCGGCCAAGAGAATTCCTGAGGACTCGAGCCCCCAATGGGATACGTTCAAGCGGCTGGTCGATCGGAGCGATTCGGTTCCGGGTGAACCTGTTCGGCAAATGCTGCGTAGTTTTTTCAATAAACCCTAGCTCCTTTTCCTTTTTCTATCGGGCACCATGCGCAGTCTTCTACTCCTTATTTCCTGCATAGGCTTAGGGTTCGGATTAGCCAAGTTCGATCACGACAGGCGGTTCTCCGGGGTAAAGAACCTCATGGGAAGCGCCAAAGGGGTTACGACCGAGTCGGGAAGCGCTGGGGTTCAGTCGGAAGTCCAAAAGCTCAACGCGCAAAAGTTCGGTAGGATCACCGTCGTCAACGGGGCCGAGCTCGATTTCGGAATGATGATGAAGGGAACCAAACGTTCCCATAAATTTGTCTTCAAGAACGTCGGCGAAGCCGACGCAAAGATTTGGTTCAAGGCCAGTACCTGCAAATGCACGGTCGGAAAATTCACCGAAGCGACTCTCAAGCCCGGCGAGGAAACCGACGTTGAACTCGAATGGAAAGCCGAAAGCGTGCTGGACGATTTCTCTCAGACAGCCACCATCGGAAGCGATTGTCCAAGCCAAGAGGAGCTCAAACTCGTTATCCGTGGACGCATCGGTCAAGCTTACGTTTTTGATCCACCGGCCCATAGCGTCGGGGATTTGCTTTCGAGCCAACAGAACGAAATCAAATTCCGAATCTACTCGTTCCAATCCGTCCCGTTGAAAATCGGCGGAGGCCAGGTCAAAGATTCGATTCTGTCGAAAAAAGTTCGATTCGAAGCCGAGGAAGAAGTCGTCATCGAACCAGGCCAATTTCCCGATCTAGCCGATGCGCGTCGCTACACCGATTGCAAAATGACTTTGCTGCCCGGATTGCCCGCCGGTCCGCTGAACCTCGATCTACAAATCTCCCGACGCAATGAGGGTGGACCCGACGAAGAGTTTCTCTCCTACAACGTGCGAGGCCGGGTCGTAACCCCCGTTAGGGTCATCGCCGGGGACGATTACAACGAAACGAGAAATATCCTGACGATCGGAACCGCTAAGTCCTCCCAGGGAATCAAAAAGAGCTTCATGCTCTCGATCCGTACCGACGATTTCCCAGGTGATCCGAACATAAGAATCGCTAAAGTCATCCCAGATCAGCTCAAGGCATCGATTGGAACTCCCAAGATTTCTTCGACTCAGCGGATCTACCCAATCCTGCTGGAAATTCCCCCCGGAAGCGATCCTGTCGAATTTGATGGAACCTTCAGCAAGGATTTCGGGAAAATCGTGATCGAAACGGATATGGAAACCTCACCGACGATTCCGATGTACCTTAAGTTCCGTTTAACCGAGGATTGATCGCCCGCGAAACGCAAGAGTTAGTCTGTGAAACGCACGCTTTGGACCCTGCTGGCTGTTAGCATCCCGCTGAGCCTCTTCGGAAGCTTGCTCTGGGCCCAACCCCCTCGTCTGCGGCTCGGACAACGCAACAGCGCCCCGGTGCAGCAAAAATCTCAACCACCAAAACCCGCCGACGCACAGCCGACGTCAAAACCCGCCTCCGATCCGCCGATCAACGTCGCGACCGAGGAGGAAAAGAACCAGAAAATAGCCCCGGATTGGAACAACCCATGGTTGGTTTTCTACCTCACCGGAAACCAAACCGGCTATCTCGAACCCTGCGGTTGCACTGGCTTGGCTAACCAAAAAGGGGGGATCAATCGCAAAGACACCCTTTTGACTAGCCTTGTGAACCGAGGCTGGCAAGTCATGGCGCTCGATGCGGGCGACCAAGTCCGTCGCGATGGTATCCAGTCGGAGATCAAATTCAACTGGACGGCCCAAGCCTTTCGTCAAATGGGATATGCCGCGAGCACTTACGGCGCTAAAGACCTGCTCCTCTCGGACAACATCCTCGTCTCGATCCTCGACGAGAACGGCAAAAACAATCTGTTCGTCTCGGCCAATGTCAGCATGCTACCAGACGAGGATCTGCGCTATAGGGTTTTAAGCGTCGAAGGCCCAGACAAGAAACCTCGCAAGATCGGTATTACCGGAGTGCTCGGCGAGGAGACCTTCAGAGCTCAAGGACAAAACAAACAGGACTTCTTTAGTATCTCGCCGGCCATTCCAGCTCTCCAAGAGGTCGCCCAGAAACTTCGAGAAGAGCAGTGCGACTACCAAATCCTTATCGCCAACGCGAGTCTCGAAGAGACCAAGAAGATCGTCCAGGCCGTTCCGGGATTCCAGTTGGTTGTCACTTCAGGGGGATTCGGGGAACCGACCTACCGTCCTGAGATCCTCCCGGGGACTTCCACGCAGATCGTCCAAGCCGGGACTAAGGGGATGTATGCAGGGATCATCGGGCTCTTTGAAGATCCTTCGCAACCGACCCGCTACCAACGCATCGCATTGAGTTCGCAGTTCGAGGACTCTCCTCGCATGCTCGAGCTCTTCGAGAAGTACCAAGACGAGTTGCGAAACAAGTCCGATGAGAACTTCGCAGCCTTGGGTCTAAGGCCAGCGACCCATCCGACTGGAAACGAATTTGTCGGAACCTCCAAGTGTGGAGAATGCCATACGACCGCCCATGCGATTTGGGAGAAAACCCCGCATGCTCATGCGACCGAATCGATCGTCCATCCTCCTGAACGATCGATGGCAAGGCACTTTGATCCCGAGTGCATCTCGTGCCATGTTACGGGTTGGAACCCCCAAAAGCATCGGCCATATAAGTCGGGTTACGAAACGCTCGAAGGGTCGCCCGAGCTGCACGGGAGCGGATGCGAGAATTGCCATGGGCCCGGTTCGGAGCACGTTAGGGCCGAAGAGGACGCCAACGCCGACAAAAAACAACTTGAGGAACTGCGCATCGCGATGCGATTGACTTTGGCCAATGCCCAAGACAAGTGCTTGGAGTGCCATGACATCGACAACAGCCCCGATTTCCACAAAGAGGGAGCCTTTGAGAAATTCTGGGAGCAGGTCAAACACGTCGGCAAAGACTAGCGTTGCGAATGGCTTTGCGGACTGCGTTGTCTGGGACTCCGTTGTCTGGGACTGCGTTGTCTGGGACTCCGCGCTATGAATCCCGATCCTACTCCAAGCATCTGTTTGGTGGGAGCATCCTGCCGCGCCGCGGCGCAATCGGCCGCTCGCGCCGGTTGCTCTCGAATTTTAGCTTGGGATGACTTCCTCGACGCAGACCTTCTAGAGATCGCTCAAGCCAGATCGCTTGCAGATTTTCCAGAGAGCTGTCCGCAGAGTTTGGCCGAGTTGCGAGGTATCCCGTTGGTGCTCTGCGGAGGGATGGAGAACCAGCCCGATTTCATCCAGCGGCGGATCGATCAAGGGATGCTCTGCGGCGTGACGGGCAAGATGCTGCGTCAACTCCGCTCGATCGAATCCTGGCAACGCTGGGCTAGCGAAAGTCGCATCGGGTGGCCCACGACAATCCAAGACCTTTCGGACCCGAGACTCGAATCGATTCGCTCGGAGTCTTGGATGCTCAAACCCGTCGGTCGCGCAGGGGGTGTCCACGTAAGGGGCATTGCAAGTCTTGAGGGTTTGGATCACGAGGCGAAACTCGGACCGGACCCAGGCAACCCCAAGTCCAACCTGTGGTATCTCCAGGAGTACATACCTGGGATTTCGATCGGAGTAAGCTACTGCACGGAGAGCAACGTGAGTGATGAGCTCCCTAGAACACGGATCGTTGGGATCGCGCGATCGATCCTCTCCGAGGAGCTCGATGCCCCTTTGCCATGGATTTACCGAGGGAGTCTAGCTCCTTATTCGGTAAGTCCCAAAGTGCAGGCTTCGCTCGAGCGATTCGCCAAGACCGTGGTAAAAAGCACGGGGATTCGAGGGTTATGGCAAGCTGATTTTCAGATCGATCTTCAGGGGCAACTTTGGCTCTTAGAGATCAATCCACGCTGGTCGGCCAGCATGGAGTTGCATGAGACGCTTCAGGGATTTTCCTGGATCACAGAGCACTTGAGGATCCTAAAGAGCGGTGCGTCAAAAAACGTTCCGGGAAGGGGATCGCCCGCTGGCCTGCAGGTCGCCAAGGGGATCCTCTATGCGCCGCATGCGATGCATTTGAGTCTCTCCCAAGTCGATCGGTTGTGGCGATTTGGCTGGCATGGCACCTTGAGGGAACTCCAAACCGGCGAGTTTTGCCTTGCCGATATCCCGCAATCGGACCCCCAGGGGGTCGATTTTGCAGAGGGGATGCCGATCGTTACGGTGCTCGTAGCGGGTGGAGAAAACGAGGATTTACCAAGGAAAATCCGCCAAGCGCGCTCGACGGTGCTCGGGTGGTTCAAAAGCATTTGAACCAAAACCGGGTGTTGCTTGCAAGAATTTGGAGAATAGAGAGCAGACGAAAAACGTCTGTTTTCGGTGTTCCCCTCAAAGGCCCCTCCAAGGGACTCTTGCAATGCCATCAGAACGATTGATCGAGCGAGGAAGGTTGGTCCATCAAGCCCTCGAATGCAAGGAGCAAGCGGCTCGGTACCGGGCCGCTGCGGTCTCGCTTATGGAGGCCATCACCCTTGCCGAATGTGGCGATCCATCGAAACTTCAATCGCTTATCGACGCGATGGATCAGGATCCCTCGGTTCTGAACACTTCGTGGCCCGAGGACACCAGAGCTTTTTTGCAGCAGGCTAGGCTCGGGGAGCTTGCGGAATCCAAACCAGCAGCTCCGGCCCCAGCAACTCAGCCACCAGCAGCTCAGGCACCAGCAGCTCCGGCCCCAGCAGCTCCGGCACCAGCAACTCAGGCACCAGCAACTCAGGCACCAGCGACTCAGCCACCAGCAACTCAGCCACCAGCAGCGAAAAACTCGCCGTCTAGGAAATTGGCCGACGGACCGGCTCGAGCCTCCGAGAAGAAGCCGAACCCACCGCCTGCCCACGGTATATCGCCTGCCCGCGTCACCTCGCCTGCCCGGGGCCCCTCGCCTGCCCGGGGCAAACCGCCTGCCCGGGGCAAACCGCCTGCAAGGGGTACACCGAGTGAGCTTGGGGGGCTCAAGTCGAGGCGTAGGAAACGGGGTGCGGAGGTCTGGATCAGCCTTGGGGTCCACGTCGCTTTGTTGATGATCTTGGGATTATGCGTTGTTGTCCAAGTCCAGCGGACCGAGATCTTGAGCATTGTCGCCGGGACGGTCGAATCGGAGGAGGTGTTGATTGAAACGCCGATGGAATCGATTTCGGAACTTGAGGCGACCTCGACCGAGAGTCCAGCGATCAGCACACCCGAGACATCGAGCATGGCGATCGAAGTCAACACCGATTCGATTTCGGTGGACAAGGTCGACTTTGGGATCGAAGCCATCGGGGCTGTCAGTTCGATTTCCGAGCAGATGAGCAAGGCTGGAGCTAGTGGCTCGAAGTTGGTCGAGGGAGCTGAGTTTTTTGGGTCGAAGGCCACGGGCAATCGATTCGTTTATGTCGTCGATGCTTCGCCGAGCATGCGTCGCGATGGGGCATTCGAAGCGGCCAAGGAGGAGATTCTCAGGTCCTTGCGCTCGATGAAGCCCAAGCAGCGATTTGGCGTGATTTTTTTCGGCGGAGAGCTTATGCATTTGGAGTTCGAGCTCGGTCAAAAACCCGATGGTCCGGTCAATGCGACTCAGGAAAACATTGAAAAAGCTGTTGATTGGCTTCGGAAAGTGACGGTTCAAAAGGACGGTAGGCCACCGATCGATGCGATCGAATCCGCCTTGGAATTCCAGCCCGATGGCATTTTCCTACTGTTCGACGGCGATACGAAATTGGATAATTGGACGCAATCCGTGCGAGAACTGAACACATCCGACGGGTTTTTATCCGATGGGGGTACCCAGGTCCCGATCCATGTCATCCATTTCTTTCGAGAAGAATTCCAAGGAGCGATGCAGTTGTTGGCACACCAAAACGGTGGCACTTATCGCTTCGTTCCCAAGCCTAGTTTTCGCTTTGTTCCTTGAGCGAGGGTCGAACCTGGAATCATGAGTCGGGTCATAGATCGGATCATAGATCGAGTGGATCAAGTGGAACGCATGGAGCCAACAGAGCACATCGACCCGCCGGCCTCACAATCCTTCAATCCACAACCCCTGGATCTTGAATCCTCGGAGCCCGCGGAGCCATCGGTTAATCTAGTTCGGGTCAACACGTCGATCAGCGCGGTTCTACTGAGTCTCTGTGTGCATTTGGCGTTGCTTCTGTGCATGGCATTTGTCTTGATCGGAGTGGGAGGCAAAAACGGATCGGGAATATCTCTCCTGGTCGATTCGAGCGATGAGTCGCTCGAGGTGGAAATGACGCAATTGGATTTATCGAGTAGCCTGAAATCTGAGTCGGCTCAAGAGACCCAACCGGTAACGCCGACGGTCGAGTCCCAAGCGGTTGTTTCCGAGTTGACATCGATCGCAAGCAGCGCATCGGACATGGCCAACGAGCGCGGGGATCTGGTCGCCTCAGGACCGTCGGCCACGGGTGCTGAAGCGGCCGCAGCAGCTTTGGCCTCAGGATCGATATCGGAGTCCCCGAGTACCGGCGGCAACCAAGGCTACGGCGCATCGTTCTTCGGAACCTACGCTCCGGGGCAACGGTTTGTCTTTGTGATCGATAGTTCTTCGTCGATGCTCCAAGGGACACGCTGGCCAACCTTGAGGCGCGAGTTGACCCGCGCGATACGAGGGCTTTCGCCCGACCAAGAGTTCTTTGTGATCAGCTTCGATATCGGCGCTCATCCGATGTTCAACACGCTTCCTCCGATCGGAAAATTCCTCCCGCCGACCGACGAGAGCATCTACCGCCTCAACACATGGTTAAACGGCATCCAGCATCAAGGATCGACGTGTCCGGCTTCGAGCATCGGCATCGCCCTGCGATTGAAACCCGATGCGATCTTCCTGCTCTCCGATGGCGAGATTCAAGACACGACCATCCAGGAACTCCGACTCCACAATCGAACCGAGTCCGAGCAAAGCAAACGCAAAGTCGCCGTCCCAATCCATACGGTTTTGTTGCACAGTCCTATCGGGGCCGGCCCTCTGAAGACCATCGCCGACGAAAACGATGGGGTCTTTACCCCGGTGAGTCAATTCGCGGGGCGCTGAGACTCCCTGTATACTTGATCCCCTTGATGACCTTCGCCCGTTTGACCAGCCCTACGATTCTCCGCGAGCCCGTCCAATGCATCCTGATTCCTCGACCGATCCTGTCCACCTCGAGCCCATAGCCACCGAGCAATTCAGGCCCAAGCGGTTTCGCAAGGTAGCCAAGCGAACCGCCATTGCAAGCTGCCTGCTGGTCTTCGGAACCAGCGCGTTTGGAACCTGGAAGATCCGATCCAGCTTGCCGAACCTCAACGCCCGTCAAGCCACCGCGCATGTCGAGCAATCGGTCAAGATTCACCGCGACGCTCAAGGAATACCGACGATCCATGCCAAATCCCGTTCGGATGCGGCCTACGCACTTGGCTTTGCGCATGCTCAGGACCGATTCTTTCAAATGGACTTGCTTCGACGCGTCCCTACCGGACGGCTTGCCGAATTGGTCGGGAAATCGGCCATTGGAGCCGACAAACGGTTTCGCAAACATCGATTCGCTTCGATGGCCGAGCAAGTCTACGCCAAAGTTGATATCGAACAAAAAGAGGTCTTGGACGCCTACACACGCGGGGCAAACGAAGGTTTGCAACGGCTCGACGATGAGCCCTTCGAGTATCAGGTGCTCCAAGCCACACCGGAACCGTGGAAGCCCACCGATTCGTTTTTGGTCATGATCACTATGCTCTGTGACCTTCAACCCATGGACGGTGGGCCCGAGCAAGCCTTAACGCTGCTCCACGAGAAAGTCCCTAAGGAGGTCTTTGAGTATCTCGTCCGCGGTGGTTCGCGCTGGGACGCAGCCTTGGACGAGACCAAAATCCCTATGCCCGCGATCCCCGGTCCTGAGATTTGGAGTTTAAGGGACACCCAAGCGTCGATTCGAGCTCCCATGGCGATGCGATCGGCCAACGAGAGCCAGCCTGAGTTGGGCCAGCCCGAGTTGGCCGAACTGGATCAAGCCCAACTGGCATGGTTGAACTGGACCCACCAGCTCGATGGCGAGTTCAAGGTCGGGAGCAACAACTGGGCAGTCAGCAGCAAAGTCGGCAAACCGGCCCAAGCCAATGGAGGAACCTCCCGAGCGATCCTGGCTTCGGACATGCACCTGGGGCTCCGAGTACCGACCGTCTGGTACCGAGCCGTGATGCAAACCCCCACTCGGAATCACCCCAACCGCACCCTTGTCGGAGTCACCCTGCCGGGTGCTCCGGTGATGGTCGAAGGCTCCAACGGTACGGTCGCTTGGGGATTTACCAACAGCACTGGGGATTTCGGGGATTTGATCGAGCTCAAGATGCTCTCGGAAAACCAGTATGCAACACCCCAGGGACCACGGAGTTTGGAGGCTTATACCGAGAAGATTTCCTATGGGAGCGGAGCCGAAGACTACACGTACGAATGGTCGATTTGGGGGCCGGTTGTCGAAGTCCGCGATAATCGTCGCTTCGTCCACAAGTGGATTGGGAACGATCCCGAGGCCTTCGATCTGAATATCCTGAAGATGGAGTCGGCATCGAGCGTCCAGGAGCTTGCGGATCTGGCCAACCGAGCTGGAATGCCGAACCAAAACGTGATGATGGTCGACGACCAGGGGAACATCGGCTGGACCATCTCAGGGAGGCTTCCGAAACGTCAGGGTAAACCGCAATGGGTCGCCGGTGACTGGTCGACCCAGGAAGCTTGGGTGGGCTATTACGCGCCGGAAGAATACCCCCGGGTAATGAACCCACCTTCGGGTCGCCTTTGGACGGCCAACAACCGAATCATGGGGGGCGATTACATGCAGAGTGTTGGCGATGGACGCTTTGATCCCGGGGCGCGGGCCAAGCAGATTCGGGACCGATTGTTCGAGAAGGAGCAGTTCGACGAAAAAGATCTTTTGGCGATCCAGCTCGATGACGAAGCTCGTATGATGAAGGTATGGCAAAAGTGGCTTCAGGAGACCATCGAAGCGAACCCCCAGACCAACCCCAAGACCATCAGCGAAGAATTTAGAACTTTCGCTAAAAAAGAAGAGCTTCGCGCCAGCACCGACTCGGTGACCTATCGGATTGTCCATGAGTTTCGCAATCAGGTTTTCTCGCGCATCTTCGGCTTCGACATCTCCAGACGTGGGACCATCGATCCGAGGAATCGAGGGCTTGCCAAAAGACTCGGGGTTCAACGGACCATCCCTGTTTCCTACGAGGACGTCGCCGAGGAGCTCATCGAGCAAAAGCCCCAGCATTGGCTCCCCGAGGAGTTCGGCTCCTGGGACGAATTGCTCACCGATGCGGCCTTAGCAACCCAAGAAGAGCTGACCAAGGATCAACCCTTGGCAGAGGCGACCTGGGGCAAACGGAATCGGGCGGCGATCAAGCATCCCTTGTCGATGGCCGTGCCTGCACTGGGTGGATTCTTGGATATGCCCGAGGTCGAGTTGCCTGGCGATAGCCATTTGCCGCGTGTTCAGAGTCCTTCCGGGGGAGCCTCCCAACGCTTGGTCGTCAGTCCTGGTTTTGAAGACATTGGGATCTACCACCAACCCGGCGGTGCCTCAGGTCACCCGCTTTCCCCCTATTACCGTGCTGGGTTCGACGATTGGGCCAATGGCCAAGCATCGGCGTTGATGCCCGGTCCTGCTGTCCATACGATCGAGATCACCCCGAAATAGCTTTCAGGGCGCTTGGCCGCAAGTTCCGATCGGCGACTCGGTCGGCAAAGAACTGCGCTTCGCTCTGGAAGAACTCTCCGACGTCTTGGTCGTTGATCAGAAGAACATCGTAGTACAGCGCGTCGGTCAGAAGCTGATAGAAAAACAGGTTCTTGATCGCCGAGAGTTCTTTCAGATCGTACTTACCCATGAAATCCCCAAGGTTGCTGTAGAGCAAGCAGCAACCGTAGCCTGCTTGATGGAAACGCTCGAGGGTTTCGGTGGCCTGTTCGATGAACATTGCGTTGCCAAACGGAGCGCATTCAAAAAGGACCACCGGGCGATTCTCTGAAATGAACCCCTTGGCACCCGCCAAAATCTTGAAGTCATGACCATCGGTATCGACTTTTAAGATATTGGCGTGTTTGGCAAAGCCGTCGTCTTTGACGATGTCATCGAGCGATCGGCTGCGCAGGGCAAGTCCATCGGTCGAGGGGATCAGCGAGGCAGTTCCATTTTTCTCTTCGAGCCTGTAGGTTCCTTCGAGACTCTCCGAGGAGCACAGATCGCTGATGACCCTGACATTGGGATTCGCACCCCAGTTGGCGATGAGGAATTTGCGAAAATTCGGGTCCGGTTCAATGGCCAAGAATTGATCTTCAGGGCCTGTATAGAACGCAGCGATCGTGTCGCCGATGTTGGCTCCGACGTCGATCAGCCTGACATGCCCAGACTTGCGCTTGATGAACTGAGCGATGCGTTGCGGGAGACGATCGTAACAGGGGTGGTCATGGAAATAGATCGGCAGGCTGTGGGACAATCGCATCGAGAGCAAGCGTCCATGGACTTGCATCGAGCAGGTCGGATCGCCCAGGAGATGGATCAGGATTTTCCGGGGCAGCGACCAGAATCTCCGGGCCAAACCTCCCGATTGAAGGTACTGTCGGTAGACGAAGCTGGCGATGCGCATCGGAATTCCCTTCCTGTCGATCCAATAACTGGTATTACTCTTACTCTCAATCGTGCTCGTGCTCTTACTCGTGCTCGTGCTCGTGCTCGTGCTCGTGCTCGTGCTCTGTGCTTCGTGCTTCGTGCTTCGTGCTTCGTGCTTCGTGCTCTGTGCTCTGTGCTTCGTGCTTCGTGCTCTGTGCTTCGTGCTTCGTGCTCTGTGCTTCGTGCTTTGGTCTTTAGTCTTTAGTCTTTAGTCTTTAGTCTTTGGTCTTTGGTCTTCGGTCTTCGGTCTTCGTACTAGGCTGGTTCCCGGTCAAGCGTTAGCCCGGGCAAGCATTGGCCCGGCGATGTCTTGCTTCATCGCTGCGAAGCGATTTTTGAGTGTTTCTTTGGCCGCCTCGAGTGCGCCTGGGATCCTCTCGTCGAGCCCTTCGTGACCGAAGAGATAAAACTTGATCTTCGGCTCGGTTCCCGAAGGACGCACTGCGATGGCATTTCGGCTTGGACTCCCATCGCGGCTTGCCAACTCAAGCATGAGCATATTGCTTTTGGGAGCCTGCATCGTTTCGGAGTGGCCCTGGCTGGTCCGACGTACCAACGACCCGTAGTCGCGGACGGCCAAGACCTCGAGGCCTCCGATCGACTTCGGTGGGTCGGTACGAAGTCCATCCATGAGCCGTTTCATGTTGGCCATCCCCTGGCTGCCTTCCATTTGCACGTTGATCAAGTCCTCGA
>Ga0315904_10001391_pt1 | contig 38331 bp, 35 predicted proteins | sample LakEriMetagenome_6_FD_203529 | JGI IMG/M metagenome (GOLD analysis project Ga0315904, IMG submission 203529) | Freshwater fungal communities from buoy surface, Lake Erie, Ohio, United States - Buoy 12 MA120 | ecosystem: Environmental > Aquatic > Freshwater > Lake | place: USA: Lake Erie, Ohio... | reverse complement strand
CTCGCCCCGATCGAGGTCGCACCGGGCCACGTGATCCCCGAGGGCGCCGAGATCGTCACGGTCATCGCCGCCGCGAACCGCGATCCGCTGGTGTTCCCCGACCCCGATCGCTTCGACATCACGCGGCCCAACGCTCGCCGCCACCTGGCGTTCGTCACCGGGCCCCACGCCTGCCTCGGCGGCGCCCTCGCCCGGCTCGAGGCACGGGTGGCCTGGGAGACGCTGCTGCGCCGTTTCCCCGACGTCACCCGCTGGCGCGTGACCGGCGCGCCGACCGACGGACCGAGCCAGATCATCCGCGGCTACCGGCACCTGCCGATGCGCTTCACCTGACCGACGGCGCCACCGCGGTCCTGCGTGCGCGGCGCCGGTGCTTGTCGAGCGCGTCGACGGCCAGCAGCAACGGCATCGAGGCCAGGCCCGCCACCCATCCCCACAGCGGCGGCGACGAGTGGTCGAGGAGGTCGGCGATCGGACCGACGAACAGCACCACCAGTGCGAAGCCGAGCTCGATGCTCGCCGTCACGATCAGGAGCGGGTTCGTGGTCCACCCGATCTCGCCCGGGCGACGACTCGTGCTGCGACACGCCCACGCGTTCGCCGTCTGCGCGAGCACGATGGTGATGAACGTCGCACCCGACGCGGCGGCGATGCCGGACGCATCGGGCCACGGCCGGTCGGGCCGCCAGCCGAGCGCCCACATCGACACCACGAACGCCACCATCGACGCCGCCGCCACCGTGGGGCCGAGCAGCCCGAACGCTCGCCGCAGCACGGTGCGGTTCATCAGCTTGCCCGACACCGGCGGTCCGTCGAGCAGGTGCTCGCCGGGCGGCTCGGCGCCGAGTGCCACCGCGGAGAGCGTGTCCGTCCCGATGTCGAGCGCCAGGATCTGCAGCACACCGAGCGCGAGCGGGAACTGGCCGCCCGACAGCACCCAGATCACGAACGGCGTCAGCTCGGCCACGTTGTCGGTCAGGTGGTAGGTGAGGAAGCGCCGCATGTTCACGTAGGTGGCGCGGCCCTGTTCGATCCCGGCGACGATGCTCGCGAACCGGTCGTCGAGCAGCACCAGATCGGCCGCCTCGCGGGCGACGTCGGTGCCCGACATCCCCATCGCGATCCCGATGTTCGCCTCGTGCAGCGCCGGTGCGTCGTTCACCCCGTCGCCGGTCATCGCGACCACGTGGCCGTGCTCGCGCAACGCGACCGCGATGCGCACCTTGTCCTCGGGCGACACCCGCGCCACCACCACGCCGTCGCGCTCCAGCAGCGCCACGAGCTCGGCGTCGTCGACCGGGAGGTCCGCACCGGTCAGCACGGTGCCCCCCGGCTGCGCCAACCCGACCTCACGGGCGATCGCCGCGGCCGTCTCGGGGTGGTCTCCCGTGATCATCGCCAGCCGCACGTGCGCTCGCCGGCACGCCGCCACCGCCTCGTGCGCATCGGGACGCGGCGGGTCCTCCATCCCGACGAGACCCAGCAGCGTCAGCTCGCGCTCGGCCACCTCGGCGTCCTCCGGCATCCCCGCACCGACCGGGCGGACGGCGATCGCGAGCACGCGCAGACCGCGCCGACCCATCGACGCGACCGCCTCCACCGCGCCCACCACCCCTGCCGTCGAACAGCGCGGGAGCACGGTGTCGGACGCCCCCTTCACGAGCACCTCGTCGCCCACCACCACCGACATCCGACGGCGCCTCGGATCGAATGCGAACCGGGCGAGCTCGGGCCGCTCCAGCCGATCACGATCGGTGTCCCAGCCGCACCGTCGGGCGAACGCATCCAGCGCCGCCTCCGTGGGATCGCCGTGCGGACGCCACGCGCCGTCCTCCTGGTGGACGAACCCGGTGGAGGCCCGAGCGCCCACGAGCGCCAGCCGTTCGATCCACGCCCGGTCGCCCACCACCGCCACGGTCGCACGCGGCTGGTAGCCGACCGCCTCCACGGTGGCCGTCCCGTGCGGCGACCACACCTCGCGCACGGTCATCGCATTCATCGTCAACGTGCCGGTCTTGTCGGTGCAGATGAACGTCGTCGAACCGAGCGTCTCCACCGCCTCCAGGTGCCGCACCAGCACGTTGCGCCTGGCCATCCGCTCCGCACCGAGCGCGAGCGACAGCGTCACGGTCGGCAGCAGCGCCTCGGGCACCAGGGCCACCGTCACGCCGATCGCGAACACGAACCCGTCGGACGCGCCGTTGCCCAGAAGCACCGAGACGGCGAAGAACACCACGCCGACCCCGACGGCGATCGCGGCGATCGTGCGGACCACCTGCTGCAGCCCGCTGGTGAGCGGCGTGTCGGGTTTGCGCGTGCCCGTCGTGAGCGCCGCGATGTGGGCGAGCCGGGTCGCGCCACCTGCGGCGGTGACCTCGGCGACGAGGCCGCCCTCGACGACGAAGGTGCCGGCGAACACGTCGTCGCCGACGTCGACCGATGCGGTCGCGCTCTCGCCGGTGAGCATCGAGGTGTCGAGCCGCGCGTCGTGCGCCTCGATCACCGCTGCGTCGGCCGGCACCCGATCACCCTCCTCCAGCAGCAGCAGATCCCCGTGCACCACCTGATCCGCCTCCACCCGCAGCGGACGCCCGTCGCGGCGGACGGTCACCCGCACCGGGAGCATCCCCTGCAGCCGCTCGGCCGCGCGATCCGCCCGGTGCTCCTGGACGAATGCGAACACGGCGTTCACGACCACCACGGCGGCGATGGCCACGCCGAGCGCCGGCATCCCGGCCACCACCGCGAGCACGCTCGCCGCCCACAGCATCAGCGCGAAGAAGTGCACCAGCTCGCCGACGAACTGCCGCACCGCCGATCGTCGCACCGGTGGCGTCAGCACGTTCGGGCCGTCGCGGGCGAGGCGACGCGCCGCCTCGGCCGCGGTCAACCCGGCCGAACTCGTGCGGTCGGGGTCGCGCTCGGGATCGCGCTCGCTGTCCACCACCTCATGGCACTCCCACCGCAGGGCGGCCGACAGGGTCGCTGGTCCCGGCGACACGCCGGCGGTGTACGGTCCGAGCCATGAGCAACCCGGTCATCGAACGCGTCACCAGCATCGTCAACGGCTTCGACGCACGCGTGCGCGCCACCAGCCCCGACAGCTGGGGCAAGCCCGCCCCGTGCGAGGGCTGGACGGCCCGTGACGTCGTGGTCCACGTCGCGAACAACATCCAGCGACTCGGCGCCGGCCTGCAGGGCCAGGCCCCCACGGAGGTCGGCCCCGACGACGACATCGTCGCCGCGTGGGACGCCGCCAAGGCCACCTTCGAGCAGGGTGTCACCACCGGCGACCTGACCACCAACCTGCCCGGCCCCTTCGGCCCGATGCCGGCCGAGCAGATCCTCGGCCGCCTCGTCGCCACCGACGTCCTCGTGCACACCTGGGATCTCGCGCGGGCGGTCGGCGGCGACGAGACCCTGCCGGTCGACGCGGTCGAGGGCGCCTACTCCGGCCTCAAGCCGATGGACGCGATGATCCGCCAGCCGGGTGTGTTCGGTCCCAAGGTGGAGCCGCCCGCCGGCGCCGACCTGCAGACCGAGTTCCTCTGCTTCCTCGGCCGCCAGGTCTGATCCGCGCCGCAGCAGCGCAGATGCGACACGGTGTGCGCCACCCGGCGGCGCACTCCGGCCGGTACGGTTTCCCACCGTGAGACGACCCCGCCGTGTCCTGCTCGCCGGGATCTCCGGCGTGCTGCTCCTCGCCGCCTGCTCCACCGACGCCACGGTGCGCTCCACGACGGCGCGCCCGATCGGCGACCCCCCGGTCACGTCGGACACCGACGAGCCCACCGATCCGACCGACCCCACCACGCCGGGTACCGACGACACCGCGCCCGACACCACCGACGGCACCACCCCGGCGGGCACGATCGACTGGGGTCCCTGCGACGACGAGGTCGCCACCGACCCGATCCTCGAGTGCGGTTCGCTCACCGTGCCGCTCGACCCGCAGAACCCCGGCGGCGACACCATCGACATCGCCATGGTGCGCGTGCCCGCGGCGGACCCCGACGACCGGGTCGGTGCGGTGCTGTTCAACCCGGGTGGCCCCGGCGGATCCGGGTTCGACTACGTCGCCCAGGCCGGCACCACGATGGTCTCCGAGATGGGCCTGGAGGACTTCGACGTCATCGGTTTCGACCCGCGTGGCGTCGACCGCTCCAACGGCCTGCGCTGCCTCACCGACGCCGAGATCGACGCGTCGATGTACCTCGACTACACCCCCGACACACCCGAGGAGCAGGCGGCGGTCGACGCGGTCGACGGCCAGTTCGAGGAGGCGTGCCTCGCCGCCTTCGGCGACACCCTCATCCACTACTCCACCGTGAACACGGCCTACGACATGGACGCGATCCGGGCCGCCCTCGGTGACGAGCAGATCAGCTTCATCGGCATCTCCTACGGCACGTACCTGGGCTCGATGTACGCCACCCTGTTCCCCGACCGGGTGCGGGCGATGGTGCTCGACGCCGCGTTCGAGCCCACCGGCGACACCATCGAGCAGCAGTACACCACCCAGGCGCAGGGCTTCGACGACGCCTTCGAGAACTGGGTCGAGTGGTGCCAGACGAACGAGTCGTGCGCGTTCCGCTCCGACGACGTCACCGCCGCGTGGGATGCGCTGCGGCTGCAGCTCGATGCCACCCCGGCACCGGCCAGCGACGGTCGCCTCGCGAACGAGACCGTGCTCGACACCGCCACCAACTCGGCGCTGTACAGCGAGTCGCAGTGGCCGCTGCTGGCCTCGGCACTGCAGTCCGCCTCCGCGGGCGACGGCGACGAGCTGTTCATCCTCGCCGACAGCTACAACGGCCGGAACCCCGACGGCACCTACGCCACGATCAGCCAGTCGTTCCAGATCATCACGTGCGCCAGCGGCATCGACGCCGAGGTGCCCGACGACCCGCAGGCGCTGGTCGACCAGCTGCTCGCCATCGCCCCGCGCTACGCACAGGGGATCAGCGTCGACGACTTCACCGACTCCTGCGCCCTGCTCATGCCGAACGTCGAGCCGATCGAGCTGTCGTACCCGGGCGACGCGCCGATCCTGGTGGTGGGCGGCCTCAACGACCCCGCCACCCCGTTCCGCTGGGCGGAGGAGATGACGGTCGCGATGGGCTCCAACGCACGCCTGCTCACCTACACCGGCGAGGGCCACGGGCAGATGCTCAACTCGACGTGCGTCACCGAGTGGGAGGGTCGCGTGATCACCGACCTCGAGCTGCCGCCCGAGGGTGAGGTGTGCGACCCCGACCCGCCGGTGGCGAAGCCCGGCTACTGGGACACGCTGCCGGTGCCGGAGGGCGTCAGCGACCCGATCGACGCATCGGCCGTCAACGGCGTGCTCGGCATCACTCCGACGCTCGCGTACAGCGAGTCGCGCACCACCGCGCTGTCGCCCGCCGAGGCGCTCGACGCCTACGACGCCGCGCTCGAGGAGCTGGGGTTCGTCGTCGCCGACCGGGTGGAGTCGATCCCCGGCGTCCCCCAGGGCGTGTACTTCACCGACGAGGGCACGGTGTTCAGCATCCTCGCCATCGCCGGCGACGCCTACGACAGCCCCGACCTCGGCGGACTGGCCGACGTGGTCGACCGCACCCAGACGCTGCTGGTGCTGCTCGCGTTCAGCGTCTGAGGCCCCACGCGCCTCAGGCCACCCGCGGCAGGTCGGCCGGCCACTCGTGGCCGATGGCGGCCCACAGCTCGGTGCGCACGCGATCGGCCACGGGCGGCGTGAGCCGGTTGGCCACGACCACGCCCTCGATCATGTCGGCCACCACCGCGGCCCACGGTCGGCCGCGCACGAGCACCGCCACGACCGCACCCGTGGGATGGCGACGGATGGAGCGCTGCACCCCCACCACCCGCGGCGGGCACCGGTAGCCCGGAGCGACGAGGCCCAGACGACGAGCCTCTCGCGCCAGCAGGCGCGCGGCGTGCGTGAAGTGCACCGTGGTGCCCGACCCCGACGCAGGACCTGCGACCGCACCCGGGCCGTCACCCGGGCCGGCACCCGGGCCGGGGGGCACGATGCCGGACGAGCGGCGCAGCGGGGAGGTCATGGCACGAGCATGACGCGAGGGTGTGACAGCGTAGATTCGGGCGGCGTGGACCAGCAGCCGCCCCTCACCCCGACCCAGCAGCGGCTGCTCGACCAGCTCCGTCGCGACGGCGACCCGCTCGTGTTCGACGCCGACGAGATCGACGACCTCGTCCGACGTGCGCACGACGTGGTCGCGGAGGTGAGCGCCCGCCTCGGCGGGGAGCGACTGGTCGTCAGCAAGGGTTTCCTCACCCAGGTGCACGGCTGCGAGGCCCGCCACCTCCTGCCCGACTCGTTCCGGTGGAACGCCGCCACCGCACGGGGCTTCGTGTCGCACCGGGCGATCGAGCTCGCGGCCCACTGGCAGGGCGACCCGGCGCCCGAGGTGCTCGTCGACGAGGCGATCGCGCGGCTCGCCGACCAGGCCTCGTACCAGGGCGACTTCATCGCCGGGCTCACCGACGCCGACCGCGCCGAACTGCGCGCCGGCGCCGTCGAGCGGGTCACCCGCTTCCTGCAGGACTTCCCACCGGTGCCGGCCCGCTCGCAGCCCGTCTACGAGGCCCGCACGCGCTGGGCGCCTCCGGGCTGCATCGAGCTCGTCGGCAAGACCGACCTCGTGATCGGCCGGCCGAACGGGCGCGTGAGCACCAAGCTCGTCATCGACCTCAAGACGGGCTGGCCGTCACCCACCCACCGCGACGACCTCCGCTTCTACGCGCTGCTGGAGACCGTGGTGCGGCGGGTGCCGCCGCGACGTCTGGTCACCTACTACCTCGACTCCGCCGAGGCCGACGTCGAGGACGTCTCGATGGCCGTGCTCGAGACCGCGCTCGCCCGGCTCGAGGGCGGGGTCCGTCGCCACGCCGAACTCGTCGCCGACGCCCGTCCGCCCCTGAAGCGACCCGGACGGTCGTGTCGCTGGTGCCCGGCGCTCGCCACCTGCGACGAGGGCCGCGCCCATCTCGCCGCGCTCGACGACGACGGCTCGCAGGGCTTCGACGGCTGAGGGAGCGGGGGCCTCAGCGCACGTGCGGGGTCATCAGCGCGACCGGCACGCCAAGACCCACCTGGGCGCGGAACGACGCGATGAACCGCCCGGGCTGCACGGCCGCCTTCGGCGGTGACAGCACGTCCGGCCCCAGTCGCCCGGCCACCTCGTGCAGGTCGTCGACCACGAGCACGAAGCCCCAGAACGACGCCTCGTCCGACGTCACCCGGTCGCTCTCCACGACCTCGACGATCAACGGACCGAGGCGGTGGAAGCCCTGCCGCACCGGACCGGCCTCGCGGATCCGCTTCAGCGGCTCGCCGGTCACGCGCTCGATCTCGCCGCAGGTGCGCTCGATCGACGACGTCATCACGACCACGTGGTCGAACGCCGTCGCGCCGAGCGGGTGCACCCCGTCGACCGGCGCCGGGGGTTCGGCGACGTGGGTGGTCGCCAGCCCGTCGATCGACGCCGGCGTGGTCGGCGACCCGGCGAGCGTCCACCCCACCATCACGGGCGGTGTCGGCCCGTCGCCGGTCACCCGCAGCCCGACCCCGCCGACGGTCGCGACCCCGTCGGTGAACCGCAGCCCGATCGACTCCCACGGCGCGACCGGGCCCGAGACGACGAGCTCGACGACCGCGGTCATCCCTCGGCCCCGAGCTGCCACCACAGGAACGACAGCACGTCGACCCCCTCCGCCACCCGCATCGCGGCCGGCTTGCCGACACCGTGACCGGCCCGCCCCGCCTGCCACAGCAGCACCGGTCGCTCGTGTTGGTCGGCGGCGGCGTGCTGCAACAGCGCGGCCATCTTCCGGGCGTGCAGCGGATCGACCCGCGTGTCGCCCTCCGCGGTGGTGAACAGCACCGCCGGATACGTCTCGCCCTCGCGGACCCGGTGGTACGGCGAGTACGCGTGCAGCCACGCGAACTCCTCGGCCACGTCGGGATCGCCGTACTCGTCGGTCCACAGCCGGGCGATCAGGAACTGCGGGAACCGGATCATGTCGAGCAGCGGCACCGCACACCACACCGCACGCGCCAGGTCGGGCCGCTGGGTGAGCGCGGCGCCGACCAGCAGCCCGCCGTTCGAGCCGCCCACCACCGCGAGTCGCTCGTGCGACGCCCGGCCGGTCGCGACCAGCCAGTCGCCCGCGGCGTGGAAGTCGTCGAACACGTTCTGCTTGCTCGCCCGCCGGCCGGCCTCGTGCCAGCGCTCGCCGTGCTCGTAGCCGCCGCGCAGCCCGGCGATCGCCCACACCCCGCCCGCGGCGCACCAGGCCGCGAGGTTGGGCATCCACACCGGCGACTCGGTGATCGCGAACCCGCCGTAGCCGTTCAGCACCACCGGCACGTCCGGCCCCGGCACGACGTCGCGCCGGCGTGCCAGGAACAGTCCGACGGTGGTGCCGTCGAGCGACGCGTACTCGTGCACCTCCACCACCAGCTCGGGCAGGGCCGCAGGATCCGGTGCGTCGGGGCACCAGCGCGTGAGCTCGGTGCCGTCGAGCCGCCACACGGTGGTCGGTTCGGAGAACGACGACACCACGGCGAAGACCTCGGTGGACCCGCGGCGCGCCGACAGGCCACCGATCGACACGGCGCCGAGCGCGTCGATCACGGCCGTGCGCTCGCCGGCGAGCGACCACCGCTCGAGCGAGTCGACCGCACCACGGCTCACGGGCACCACCAGCTCGTCGCCGGACAGCGCAGGTGCGCCCACCACCGCGTCGGGTCGCTCGGGCACCACCGTGCGCCAGTCGGCGGCCGTCGGCGCGTCGAGCGACGCCGTGACCACCCGACCGTTCGGCGCGTCGAGGGTGGTGCGACCGACGAGACCGTCGCCGCCGAACTGGAGCGAGGTGGTGACCTCCCGGCCCTCCAGCAGCACCTGCCACGTGCCGGTGCGCACGTCGAGCAGGTGGAGGTCGTAGCGACGCCATCCGACCATCAGGTCGACGAGCACGTACCAGCCGGTGGGAGAGGCGGACACCGACGCCCAGGTCTCCGCGGTGGGCAGGCGGTCGAACACCACCGGGTCGTCGGCCGGGTCGGTGCCGATCGTGTGGAACCGGACGTGGCGGTGGTACTGGTCGCCCTCGGGGTAGCGGGTGTACCAGAAGCCGCTGCCGTCCGGGGTCCACGCCACGGAACAGGCCCGCGTGTGCGGGATCCGGAGCTCGCCCAGCTCGCCGGTCTCGACGTCGAGCAGGTGCAGGGTGCTGTCCTCCGTGCCGCCCTCGCTCAGGCCGATCGCGACGAGCGACCCGTCGGTGTTCGGCTCGTACCAGTCGATCGCGACCGCCGCATCCGCGGCGCGTGCTGCCGGGTCGAGCAGCACCCGCGCCGGTTGCGTGGGATCGACCGCGGAGCGCGCGACGAGGGCGAACTGGTCGGCGCCCGCCGCCCGCTCGAGGACGAAGAGGCGGTCGCGGCGGGCCACGCACGACAGTGCGGTGGACAGGCCCACGAGCGCGGAGAGGCGCTCGTGCCAGCGGTCCCGGTGGGGACGGGCATCGAGCGCCTGTCGGGTGTGTTCGTTCTGCTGCCGGACCCAGTGGGTCGTCTCGTCGGAGTCGCCGTTCTCGAGCCACCGATACGGGTCGGCGATCTCGACGCCGTGGAGTGCGTCGACGACGTCCTCCCGCCGGGAGGGCGGTGGACCGGCCGGCTGCGGTGCAGCCACGTCAGGGAGGTGTCAGCCCCGACCCATGTTGGGGCGCTTGCCGTGGTTCGCCTTCGAGCGGCGCAGGCGCGCCTTGCGCTTCTTGGTCTTCTTCGACATAGGGCTTCGATCCTAACGGCCGCGGATCGGTTCACCACCAGCCCGCACGGGCGGGCCGCCCGGACCGTGGAACGTCGTGGAAATCGGGACGTCCGGCCCCTTTTCCCCGACGCACGGGTCGGGCAGGATGGCCCGCACGGGGCACCACAGCCACCGACCACGGGGTCGGCGACGGACGAAGGGACAGCGAATGCTCATCTACGTGGTGGAACGCGTGTACGACGACCCACGGCACCCCAGGTCGGTGATGTCGGTCTGGTCGAGCCTCGATCGGGCCCGGGCGTGGGCCGAACGCCAGCGGCACGTCGCTCCGGGCACGCACCTGGCCATCCGCGCGACGACCGTCGAGGTGTCCGCCGCCGCCAGCTGACGTCCCTCGACCCAAGCGACCCAGGCGACTCAGGCGACCCAGGCGACCCAGGCGAGCAGCTCGTCGGCGGTCTTCGTGTTGACGATCCGCTCGATCGGCACCGCACCGTCGGCCGCCACCCGGCACCCGTGCGGCAGCCACTCGAGCTGTCCGGTCGCGTGGGCGTCGCTGTCGATCGTGAACCAGCACCCGTGCTCGATCGCGATCGCCAGCAGCTCCGGCGGCGGGTCGAGGCGCTCCACCCGACTGTTGATCTCGACGGCCGTGCCGAACGCGGCGCAGGCGGCGAACACGTAGTCCGGGTCGAACTGCGACGGCGGGCGCCTGTCGATCAGACGACCGGTGCAGTGCCCGAGGATGTCGACGTGGGGCGACGCCACCGCCCGCACCATCCGCTCGGTCATCTGGCGCCGCTCCATCTTCAGCTTCGAGTGCACGCTCGCCACCACCACGTCGAGCCGCTCGAGCAGGTCGTCGTCGAGGTCGAGCGTGCCGTCCTCGAGGATGTCGACCTCCATGCCGGTCAGGATCCGGAACGGCGCCACCTGCTCGCGCAGCAGCTCGATGTCGGCGAGCTGCGCCTCCAGCCGTTCGCGGTTCAACCCGTGGGCGACGGTGAGGCGGGGCGAGTGATCCGTGAGCACGAGGTACTCGTGGCCGAGCCCGATCGCGGTACGCACCATCGACTCGATCGTCGCTCCCCCGTCGCTCCACCGGCTGTGCAGGTGGCAGTCGCCGCGCAGGGCGTCGAGGTACACCTGCGCCTCGGGCGTCACCTCCACCTGCGTCTCGGCCTCCAGCTTCGCCAGGTACGGCGGCATCTCGTGGGTGAAGGTCTCGGTGATGAGGCGGGCGGTGGCGTCGCCGATGCCCGGCAGCTCCTTCAGCGTGCCCGCCTTCGCCCGCCGCTCGATCTCCTCCGCCGGGGTGGTCAGCACGGTGTCGCGGGCGGTGAGGTACGCCCGCACCTTGAAGCCGGTGGCGTGAGCCCGGTCGAGGCAGTGCACCACGCGCTCGAACGCCTCCACCGGGGTCATGCGGTCGACGTTACCCGCACGCGGACCGGGCGGACCGGCCCCCGGTAGCCTGCACCCTTCGCTATGGAACGCTTCGGCCTGGTCGGTCTCCCCAACGCGGGCAAGAGCTCGCTGTACAACGCCCTCACCGGTGGCGGCGCGCTCGCCGCGCCGTACGCCTTCGCCACGAAGGACCCGAACATCGGTGTCGCCAAGGTGCCCGACGACCGGCTCGACCGCCTGGCGGAGATGTCGAAGTCGCGCAACGTGGTCCACGCCTCGGTCCAGGTGGTGGACATCGGCGGTCTCGTCGAGGGCGCGAGCAAGGGCGAGGGCCTCGGGAACAAGTTCCTCGCCAACATCCGCGAGGTCGACGCGATCGTGCTCGTGCTGCGCGCCTTCGTCGACGACGACGTCACCGGTCCGAGCGACCCGCTCGACCACCTCCGCGTCGTCGAGATCGAGCTCGCGCTCGCGGATCTCGAGACGGTGGAGAAGCGGCTCAACCAGGCCACCCGCCAGTCGAAGCTCGACAAGGGCCTCGGTGACGAGATCGCCGTGCTGCAGAAGGCCTACGACGCGCTCAGCGAGGGCAAGCCGCTGTACCGGGCCGGTCTCAAGCCCGACGAGCGGGAGATGCTCGCCCCCCACTTCCTGCTCACCAACCGCCGCGTCCTCGTGGTCACCAACGTCGGCGAGGACGACATCGACCGCATCCCCGAGATCGAGGAGCGGGTCCGCAAGGAGATGACCTCCGCCGGCGACAACGTCGAGGTGATCGGCATGTGCGTGCAGCTCGAGGCCGAGGCCGCCACGATCACCGACCCGGCCGAGCGCGCCGAGATGCTCGAGGGCTTCGGGCTCGGCGAGGGTGCCCTGTTCCGGATGGTGCGCAGCGCGTACCACCTGCTCGGTCTGCGCACGTACTTCACGACCGGCGAGAAGGAGAGCCGGGCGTGGACGTTCTACGCCGGCTCCAGCGCCCCCGAGTGCGCCGGCCGCATCCACAGCGACTTCCAGCGCGGCTTCATCAAGGCCGAGGTCATCCACTGGGACGAGCTGCTCGAGATCGGCAGCTGGACCAAGGCCAAGGACGTCGGCAAGATCCGGATCGAGGGCAAGGACTACCACCCCGTCGACGGCGACGTGATGGAGTTCCGCTTCAACGTCTGACCGTTCAGACCTCACGTTCTGCTCAGCGACGCGCGCGAGCTGAGCGCCATCAGGTCTCCGAGCGGGCCTCCGCCGCGGCAAGCAGCTGCCGGGCCCAGCGGACGCAACTCGCAGCGTCGGCTGCGCGGACGTCGACGCTCTCGTACCCCGCCTGGGTCTTGCGGTCGAGCGCCCGCTCGAGCGCCGTTGCGAGGCTGGTGTCGACTTGGCGAAGCAGATCGACGGCCGACATGTGGTTGCCGTCGCTGGACCGCTCGCCGAGCGCGTGGCAGGTGATCACGTCCGCAGCTGCAATCGCTGCGTGGATCGCGCACGTAGCGACGACGTCAGGCGCGTCGAGCAGTTCCGCCGCTTCGAGGAACTGCCGTGCGTCGATGAGTCGCTGGCGCGCCTGATGCACATCACACGGCTTCCGGCTGCCCTTGGCCCGGCTCATCGTTGACGCTCGAGCAGCGAAGCAGCGTCACCGGCCAGGGCGATCCCCTCCAACCGGACCTGCTCGACGAGAGGATTCTCGGCCCGAACGAGCTTGCGCCACGACGAAGGCGAGTGCTCGACGAGCTGCAGGTCGTTGCCGGTCCACGATCGAACGTCGGCCTGGAGACGCGACAGACGCTCGTGCAGAGCGTTCGCCTGGAGCTCGTCGGCGACGATCAGGAGATCGACATCCGAATCACCGTCAGCATCGCCGCGAGCCACGGACCCGAACAGCCATGCGCCGTGGAGTTCGGGCCACGAGGACAACCGCTCGCGCAGTCGCCGGATCAGCTCACCACGCAGACCAGCCAGAGCCAGCACCGGCCCGGCGGCCAGGTGGTCCCGGTTCAGCACGACCATCGACGACCGACCGGCGATCGTCTCACTCACCAGTCCAGCCCGGATGAGTTCCTCGATGACGGCGCTGGCGTTGCCGGGAGCAACGCCCGCAGCTGCAGCGAGTCGCCGCCGAGTCACAGGCTGCTCGAGGCGAGCCAACGCTTGGAGCAACGCACCGCGGACGGCAGGCGCGATGTCGAGCACAGGCGAGCCCAGATCCATGCCGCCATCCTAGTCCGATGACGATCCGAAATCAGATCATATGATCTATTTCTAGATCACACGGGCACGTTCGCTTCTTCTCCGAGCGTCTGACCTGCAGCGTCGGAGGTCAGAGACGACGAAGGGACTGCGCTCCGAAGTTCCGCTTCAACGTCTGATCGGCGCTGCGCCCGGGCGGGCGCAGCGGCGGCTCGTCAGCCGAGGACGACGGGGACCTCTCGCGGGCCGCGGACCTGGCCGCCGGCCCACGTCACCGTGCCGCCCTCCTCGAGCGAGAACTCGGGGATGCGGGTGATGAACTCCTCGATCGCCACGCGCAGCTCCATGCGGGCGAGGTTGCTGCCCGCACAGCGGTGGATGCCGGCGCCGAACGCGACGTGGCGGTTCACCTGACGGTCGAGGATCACCTTGTCGGCATCGGGGAACGCCTTCGGGTCGCGGTTGGCCGCGGGGAAGTTCATCAGGATCCGGTCGCCGGCCTTCATCGGGCAGCCCTGGAACTCGACGTCGTGGCTCAGACGGCGCGCCATCGTGACCGGCGAATAGGCCCGCAGGAACTCCTCGACCGCGGTCGACATCAGCTCGGGTTCGTTCACCAGGCGACGGCGGTCGTCCGGGTGGGTGGCGAGGTGCCACATCGCCGAGCCGATCGACGACCAGGTGGTGTCGATGCCGGCGATCAGCAGCAGCGCGCACATGCCCATCACCACGGGCCGCTCGATCGGCTGGCCGTCGTGCTCGCTCTGCAGCAACTCGCTGATGAAGTCGTCCGTCGGGTTCGCGACCCGCTCGTCGAGCGCACCGTTGAGGTACGTCAGGATGCCGGTGATGCCACGCATGCGGCGCTCGGCGTCGTGCGCGAACTCCAGCACGTCGCGCACCCACTCGGTGAACACCGGCGCCATCGACTCGGGCACGCCGAGGATGTGGCCGATCACCCGCACGGGGATCTGCTGCGCATAGCCGGCGGCCACGTCGCCGCGCCCGTCGGCGAGGAACTGGTCGACGAGGGTGCGACACAGATCGCGGGTGAACACCTCGTACTCGTCGACGCGTGCCGGGCTCATCGTCGGCAGGATGAGCCGGCGGGTCCAGGTGTGCAGCGGCGGGTCGGCACTGATCGGCGGCACGCCCTGGGCGAGCAGCGGCGGCGGGCCGCCCGGCGCGCCCTGTTCGCCCGGCCCCTGCCCCTGCGGCGGCGGCACCACCGAGATGCCGTTGCCCGAGGGGAAGTTCTCGATGTCGCGTGCGATGGCCGTGACGTCCTCGTAGGTGGTGGGCAGCCACGACCCGCCCCACCGTTCCGTGTGGGCGATGGGGCACCGCTCGCGGAGCTCGTCCCAGATCCCGTACGGGTCGGTGATGTACGCCTCGTCGAAGATGTCGTAGTCGGTGGCCCAGTCCGTGACCGGGGGCCTCCCCGTCTGCACGTCGGTCATGTCACACAGGATGCCAGAAGGTGGGGCGTTCTGGCGAGGGCGCAGCGGTCACACCGTGAACAGCCCGTACACGGTCCCCAGCAGGGTGTCGGCGTCGCCGCCCTGGGTCGTGTTGATCGCCACCACGAGGTCGTGCTCCTGGCTCACGAGGACGATCTGGCCGAACAGACCGCGGGCCTCGAAGGCGCCCTCGCGGAACATCCACCACTGGGCGCCGTACTGCTCGTTCGTGGGCGACGGTTCGTGGCTGTAGTCCACCCACCCCTCGGGCAGGATCCGCTCGCCGTCCCAGATGCCGTCGTTCAGGTAGAGCAACCCGAACCGGGCGAAGTCGCGAGTGGTGGCGTCGGCCCCGAACCCGCCGAACCACCGGCCGCTGCGATCGCGGATGAACTCCATGGTCGTGATGCCGAGCGGGTCGAGCAGACGCTCCTGCACGTACCGGTCGAACTCCTCGATGCCACCGAGCGTCTCGATCGCGATGCCGACGAGGATGGCGGTCGTGCCCGTCGAGTAGTCGAACAGCGTGCCGGGGTCGGCCTCGAGCCCTGCCGACGCCGGCACCTCCCACGCGACCTCGGCGGCGAGCATCTGACGCACCTGCGAGCCCTCCTCGTAGTTCTCCGCCCACTCCAGGCCGCTCGCCATGTGCAGCAGGTGCTCGAGGGTGATCGCGTTGCGGGGGTCGGCCGGGTCGGCCCACTGCTCCACGGGCGCCCGCTCGTCGACGTCGAGGAGTCCGTCGCCGACGAGCAGACCGATGACGGCCGAGGTGACGCTCTTCGCGACCGAGAACGAGTCCATCACGGTGTCGGGACCGTCGAGCGGGTGGTAGCGCTCGTAGGTGATCTCGCCGCCCTGCACGATCACGATCGACTGCACCCGACTCGCCGCGTCCGGGGCACCGAAGGCCGCGTCGACGGCCGCGTCGAGCGCGGCGCGGTCGACGTCCGCGGGGAGGTCCGCGGTCGCCCAGTCGTCGCCGGGGTACACCCCGCCGCTCGGCGCGGCGATCGTCGTGGTGGGCGCGACCGTCGTCGTGGGGGCAGCCGTGGTGGGAGCGGCCGTGGTGGGGGCCGCGGTCGTGGGAGCCGCCGTCGACGGCACCACCTCGGGCGCGTTCGACGGAGCGAGCGTCGCGACCGCACCCCCACCACCCGAACTCGGCTCGTCGTCGCTGCACGCGACCAGGGACGCCAGCGAGCCGAGCGCGACGACGGAGACGAGGGTGCGGGACAGCAGCGAGCGGCGCATCCGACCACGCTGCCACACCGACCCGCCGTCGGGCGGCGCGGGACCGGGCCGCCACCGCCCGCGGTACGTTCTCGACCATGGCGCTCTCCCCGATCTTCCGGCTCGCCGACGACCACGTCGCCGAACTGGCCGCACTCGACCCCATCGCCGCGACCGGACTCGGCGTGCCCGGTCACGACCACCGGCTCACCGACTACTCCCCGGACGGCCACCGGGCGCGCGCCGACCTCGCCCGCCGCACCCGGGACGCCGTGCGCACCGCGCCGCGGACCGACGACCACGACCGGCTCGCCGCGGACGTGATCGACGACCTGCTCGACACCGAACTCGAGGCGTTCGACGCCGGTGAGTGGACGTACGCGCTGCGCACGCTCGCCTCACCGGTGAGCGGCATCCGATCCGTGTTCGACCTCATGCCGCGGCAGGGCACCGAGGCCTGGGACGCGATCGCGTCGCGTCTCCACGCCGTGCCGGCCGCGCTCGACGGCGTCCGGGCCACCTTCGACCACGGGCTCGCCACCGGTCACGTCGCGGCTCGCCGTCAGGCGCTCGCCACGGCGGCGCAGTGCACCACGTGGGCCGAGACCCGCTGGTTCGACACGCTGACCGGCGAGGCACGCCGTGCCGACGGCCTCCCCGCCGCGCTGGTGGAGCGCGTGGCGGCCGGCGCCGACGAGGCCATCGCCGCGTACGACGCCTTCGCCCGGTACCTCCGGGACGACTACGCCCCGCAGGCCACCGAGACCGACGCGTGCGGCCCGACCCGGTACGCCGTGAACACACGGACGATGCTCGGCGCTCGCCTCGACCCGGGTGAGATGTACGACTGGGCGTGGACCGACTTCCACGAGCTGCGCAGCGACATGCGCCGCACGTGCGAGCAGATCCTGCCGGGTGCCGGGTTCGGCGAGGTCCGCGACCTGCTCGACACCGATCCGGCCCGGGCGCTCCACAGCCCCGAGGCGTACCAGGCGTGGCTGCAGGAGGTGACCGACACCGCGATCGAGCGGAGCCTCGCGCTGTTCGACGTGCCCGAGCCCATGCGGCGCTGCGAGGCGCGCATCCCACCGGCGGGGTCGGCCGCCGCGCCGTACTACACGCCTCCGTCGGAGGACTTCAGTCGCCCGGCGCGCACCTGGTACCCGTTGCTCGGCCGGTCGAGCTTCCCGATGTGGGGCGACGTCACCACCTGCTTCCACGAGTCGGTGCCGGGGCACCACCTCCAGATCGGCTACACGCTCACTCGCGCCTCGACGCTGTCGCGGATCCAGCGGACCAGCTTCGTGTCCGGTCACGGCGAGGGATGGGCGCTGTACGCCGAACGGCTCGCCGACGAACTCGGCTGGTTCGAGAACCCCGACCAGCGACTCGGCTTCCTCGCCGGGCAGATGCTCCGCACCGTTCGCGTGATCGTCGACATCGGGATGCACCTCGGCATCCGCATCCCCGAGGGCACCACGCTCACCGACGGCACGCCGTTCCACGGTGGCGAGGAGTGGACACCGGCGCTCGCCTACGAGTTCGCGGTGAGCGAGACCGGCCAGGGCGAGACCTTCCTCGCCAGCGAGATCGACCGCTACCTCGGTTGGCCCGCACAGGCCATCAGCTACAAGATCGGCGAGCGCGAGTGGCTCGCCGCACGCGACGACGCACGCCGCCGGCTCGGCGCCGCGTTCGACCTGCGCGCCTTCCACACGGACGCGCTCGGCCTCGGCCCGCTCGGCCTCGCCCAGCTCCGAGTGGAGCTCGGGAACCACTCCTGACATCCTGGTGGCGTCGCCATGACACCGCCACCTCCTGAACCGCACCGCCGACCGACCTCCCGACGGAGCCGTCGCGTCGCCGCGCTCACGGCGATCGCGCTCGCCGCCACCGTTGCCGCCTGCAGCTCGGGCGCCGACGACGGGTCCCGCGACGGCACCTCCACTCCGGTGACGGCGGCACCGGGGACCGGATCACTCCCACCGACGTCGTCCCCACCGACGTCGTCCCCACCGATGTCGTCCCCGCCGACGGCGTCGGTCGCCGCCGACACCACATCCGCGGAGCCGGCTCGTGGGCGAGCGGGCGAGGACGTCGACTGGACGTCGTGCGACGAGGCGACCGAGAGACCCGCCGAGGAGACCGCCGAGCAGGCCGCCGGCCTCGACTGCGGCACCGTGCAGGTCCCGCTCGACCACGAGGCCCCCGAGCGCGGCCGGATCGACATCGCGATCGCCCGCCTGCCGGCGCAGACGGCCGATCGCGACGGCGTGATCGTGCTGAACCCCGGCGGACCGGGGTACTCCGGCGTCGACTTCCTCGTCGATGAGGGGGCGGAGCTGGTCGAGCGGCTCGGTCTCGAACGGTTCGATCTGGTCGGCTTCGATCCGCGGGGCGTCGCGAGGTCCGGGGAGATCCAGTGCATCGACACCCCACTGACCGTCCAACAGGTCTTCGCCGACACGACGCCGGACAACGACTCCGAACGTGCCGCGTGGGAGCTCGGCGCTCGCGACTTCGTGCGGGAGTGCGTCCGGGAGTACGGCGACACCCTCCCGCTGTACGGCACCGAGGCGGCCGCTCGCGACCTGGACCTGATCCGCTCGGCGCTCGGGGTGGAGCGGATCACGCCGCTGATGATGTCGTACGGGACCTTCCTCGCCGCCACCTACGCGACGCTGTTCCCGGATCGGGTGGAGGCGATGGTGCTGGACGCACCGACCGAGCTGCCGGGGGACCCGACGGCGAGCGTGGTCGTCCACGCGATCGCGACGGAACGTGCGCTGGAGCGCTGGTCGACGTGGTGCACCTCGACGTTCACGTGCGAGCTCAACGACGACGACCCGCTCGCCGTCTGGGATCAGGTGGAGCTGCTCCTCGAAGCGGGGGCCACCACCGACGACGGTGGGCCGGTCGCCGTCGGGCGGTTCTGGCACGCCACGTACTGGCTGCTCCGCATCGGCGACGAACAGGCGTGGGAGCGGCTGGCGTCGATCCTCAGCGCCTCGGTGCGCGGCTACCACGACGAGTTGGTCGTGGTCTCCGACGCGCTGTTCGACATCGAGGCCGACGACGCGGAGTTGGCCTCGTTCGACGCGCTGACGGTGATCCGCTGTGCGAGCGGGCTCGGGTCCAGCAGCGTCCTGGTCGACGACGCCACCTCGATGGAGGTCCTCGCCTCGCAGGCGCCCCGGATGGGTCCGCTGTTCGTCGCACCCCTCGATCCGTGCGCGACCCTCGCGCCCGGGGCGTCGCCCGCTCCGCTGCGTCCCGTGGACGCGCCGGTCCTCGTGATCGATTCGGTGGGCGACCTCCGGACACCGCCCGTGTGGGCCGACGGGATGATGGCGCTCTACGGACCCACGGCTCGACGGATCACGTACGGCGGTGAGGGTCACGTGAAGGTGGGATCGTCCGAGTGCGTGGAGGCGGCCGTCGCCGCCTTCCTCCGCGATCCGGCGTCGGTCCCGGCCCTCACGACGTGCGAAGCGGGGACATGACCTGAGCCGCGCGTACGCTCGCCGTTCGCATGTCGACACGGCGCATCCCCCTCCTCGCCTCGGCCATGGCGTTGGGGGCCGGAGCGGTGTGGAGCTTCGGGGCGATCACCGCCCGGCTGGCCGACGGCGCCGACGCCTTCCAGTACCTGATCTGGCGGTCGGTCGGCATCATCGTCGTGGTCGAGCTGATCGCCCGCGCGCAGCGGCGACCGGTGCAGGTGGTGCGCGCCGTGCGGTCGGGCCGGCTCATGGTGATCGGCAGCGTGATGATCTTCGTCGCGTCGATCGGGTTCGTGTACGCGGTGAAGACCACCACCGCGGCGAACGCCGCGTTCTTCGGGTCGACGACCCCGATCTTCGGTGCGCTGCTCGCCCGGCTGGTGCTGAAGGAACGCCTCGACCGGGTGACGATCGGCACGATCGCGATCGCGTTCACCGGCCTGTTCGTGATGGTGGCGGGCGACCTCTCCGGCGGGAACATGGTGGGCAATGCGAGCGCCGTCGTGTCGGCCATGGGCTTCGCCGGCTACGCCGTGTGCGTGCGACTCGACCCCGGCCGCGACTGGTCGCCGGCGCTGCCGGGTTACGGCGTGCTGATGATCGTGGTGTGCGGCGCCGTCACCCTCGGGGCGGGCAAGACCCTCGTGCCGCCCGCGCCGGACGTCGCGTGGGCACTGCTGCACGGCGGCGTGATCATCGTGCTCGGCACCTTCCTGTTCAACGTCGGATCGCGCCGCGTGCCGGCCGCGGCGATGACGGTGTTCGCGCAGACCGAGATGGTGCTCGTCCCGGTGTGGGCGTTCCTGGTGCTCGACGAGGTGCCGAAGACCACCACGCTCATCGGCGGCACGATCATCGTCACTGCGATCGTCGGCAAGGCGCTGATCGACGCCCGCGCCAGACGGCCCACCGACGTCCCGCTGGGCGTCCCCGAGCCGCTCTGACCCGACGGCGCGAGGCGCATCGGCGGCGCCGGTACGCATCTCGCACCATCGAGTACGATTTCCGCACATGACGACCGATCTGTCGGCGCAGGCCGCGCGCCACCTCTGGATGCACTTCACCCGCCTCGGCGGCTTCGGCGAGCACGAGGTGCCGGTCATCGTCCGCGGCGAGGGCTGCTCGGTGTGGGACCAGCACGGCAACCGCTACCTCGACGCGCTCTCCGGGCTGTTCACCGTGCAGGTCGGCCACGGCCGGCCCGAGCTCGGCGACGCCGCGAAGCGACAGGCCGACCAGCTCGCCTACTTCCCCACCTGGGGCTTCGCCCACGAACCGGCGATCACGCTCGCGAGCCGGCTCGCCGCCCACGCCCCCGGCGACCTCGAGCGCGTCTTCCTCACGCCGAGCGGCGGCGACGCGGTGGAGACCGCGATCAAGCTCGCGCGCCAGTACTGGAAGCTGCGCGGCCAGCCGAGCCGCACCAAGGTGATCTCCCGCTACCTCGCCTACCACGGCACCACCATCGGCGCGCTGAGCCTCACCGGCGTTCCTGCGATCAAGACCCCGTTCGAGCCGCTGATGCCCGGCGCGATCAAGGTGCAGACGCCGTACCGCTACCGCTGCCACGACTGCGGCCACCTCGACGCCTGCACGCTGCGGTGCGCCGACGATCTCGAACTGCGACTGCAGATGGAGGGACCCGACACCGTGGCGGCCGTGTTCATGGAGCCGCTGCAGAACACCGGCGGGGCCTTCGCGCCACCGGAGGGCTACTGGCAACGGGTGCGCGAGATCTGCGACCGCTACGACGTGCTGCTCGTGAGCGACGAGGTGATCTGCGCGTTCGGCCGCCTGGGGCACATGTTCGGCTCGCTGCGCTACGGCTACCAGCCCGACATGATCACCTTCGCCAAGGGCGTCACGTCCGGGTACGCACCGCTCGGTGGCGTCATGGTGAGCGACCGGATCGCCGAGCCGTTCCTGCAGGACACCACCACGTTCCTCCAGGGCCAGACCTTCGGCGCCCACCCGGTGTCGTGCGCGGTGGCCAACGCGAACCTCGACATCTTCGAGGACGAGGACCTGTGCGCCCACGTCCGCGCCAACGAGCACGAGTTCGCCGAGGTGCTGCGGTCGCTGCGCGACATCCCGCTCGTCGGCGACGTGCGCGGCGAGGGCTACTTCCACGCGATCGAGCTCGTCCCCGACCAGGCGTCGAAGGGCACCTTCAGCGATGCCGAGTCCGAGTGGCTGCTGCGCGGGTACCTGTCGCCGCGCCTGTACGAGGCCGGGCTCATCTGTCGCGCCGACGACCGGGGCGAGCCCGTCATCACCCTGAGCCCACCGCTCATCGCCGGGCCGCGCGAGTTCGAGTTCATCGGTGACACGCTGCGCCGCGTGCTCACCGACGCCTCCGACGCGTTCACGGCGCGCGGCCGCACGCCGTGAACGGCCGGCCCGCCCGGTCACCGCGTCGCGAGCGCGTCGGCATGGACGACGTCGACCGGGCGATCGTGGAGGTCCTCCAGCGCGACGGCCGCACGCCGTTCACCACGATCGCCGCACAGCTCGGGCTGAGCGAGGGAGCGATCCGCAAGCGGGTGCAGCGCCTGATCGACGCCGGGGCGATGCAGATCGTCGCCGTCACCGACCCGGTGTCGCTCGGCGACCGTCGGGTGGCGCTGCTCGGCGTGCGCATCGACGGCCGCACCGACGCGGTGGCCATGTCGATCGGCGAGCTGCCGGAGGTGGAGTACCTCGTCGCCACCGCGGGCCGCTACGACCTCGTGTTCGAGGTGATCGTCGACGACGAGCAGCACCTGCTCACCCTGCTGTCCGACCTCCGCGAGCGCGACGACGTCGTGGAGGTGGAGGCGTTCCCGGTGCTCGGCCTCTACAAGCAGACCTTCGCCTGGGGCACCTGAGCCGGATCACCCGGGCGGGCGGCGACCCGTGACCTCGGGCAGGGCGAGCTCGACCGCGCGCCCCAGGCGCAGCACCACGTCCTCCCGCCAGCGATGACCGACGATCTGCAGGCCGATCGGCACGCCGGCCGCCGACGCGTCGGTGTGCACCCCGCACGGCACGCTGAGCGCGGGACACGGCGCCACGAGGTTGAACACCCCCGTCATGTCGTTGGTGTGGAAGCGCCCGTCGTCGGGGTGCTGCACGCTCACCTGGTCGGTCTTCGCCGCGGGCACGGGAGGCGTGGCCATCGTCGGGCACAGCAGCGCGTCGCGGCCGGCGAGCACGCCCGACACCCGGCGCCACACGTCGGTGCGGGCGAGCTCGAGGCGCTTGTACTCGGTGGCCGACATCCGGTTGCCGAGCTCGATCAGCGACACCACGTCCGGGTCCATCCGGTCCGCCCACTCCTCGAGCAGGTTGCCGAAGTACGCGGACATGAACACGCCCCACAGCTGCAACCACACCCACTCGTCGGCGGCACCCAGCCCGGGGTCGACCTCCTCGACGACGGCACCGGCCGCCTCGAGCGCGGCGGCCGCCGACCGCACGGCGTCGGCGATCTCGGGGTGGACCCACCAGCTGCCGAGGTCGACGCTGAGCCCCACGCGCATGCCGCGCACGTCGGACGGCGTCGGGCCGTCGAGGTCGAGCGGCGTGGTGACCGACTGGATGTCGCGGTCGTCGGGGCCCTGGGTGCAGCGCAGGAACAGCCGTGCGTCGTCCACGCTGCGCGCCAGCGGACCATGGTGGCTGATCGAGTCGAACAGCCCGGGCAGCACGTCCATCGGGATGCGACCGATGCCGGGCTTCAGGCCCACCACGCCGCACCAGGCGGCCGGGATCCGCACCGAACCACCCATGTCGCTGCCCTCGGCGAGCGCGACGCACCCGGTGGCAACCGCCACGGCGCTGCCGCCCGACGACCCACCGGGCGCGAGCGACGGGTTCCATGGGTTGCGGGTGGCGCCCCACAGCGGCGAGTCGGTCACGAGCGTGTGGGCGAACTCCGGGCTCGTGGTGGCACCGACCACGATCGCCCCGGCCCGTCGCAGGGCCGCGGTCACGTGGGCGTCGTGGCCGGCCACGACGTGCTCGTGGGTGCGCGACCCGAGGGTGAACGCCCGGCCGGTGACCTGGGTGGTCTCCTTCACCGCGACCGGCACCCCGTGGAGCGGACCGAGCGATCCGCCCCGGGCGAGCGCCTCCGTCGCCGCGCGGGCCTCCTCGCGCGCCTGGTCGGCCCACACGTGGGCGAAGCAGTTGAGGCGAGGCTGCACGTCGGCGATCCGCTCGAGCGCGACGTCCACCAGCTCGGCGGGCGACACCTCACCGGCCGCGACGACGGCGGCCTGGTCGGCGGCGGACAGGAACCGGAGATCACGATCGGTCGGCACCTCCCGGACGGTACCCGCGACGACGGACCGCGGACAGCCGGACCCGGTGCGACGAGGGTGGGAGGGAGGCGGCGGGGGGACGGTGCCGGACCACACGCGACTCGTAGGCTGTGGCCGTGGGCTGGATCGTGAGCGACGGCACCGTGCTGGCATCGGCCGACGTCGCCGCCGACCGGGCCTCCCGGAAGCAGGGTCTGCTCGGCCGCGACGGCTTCGAGGGTGCGCTCGTCGTGGAGCGGTGCCGCTGGATCCACACGATCGGCATGCGCTTCCCGCTCGACGTCGCCTACCTCGCCGAGGACGGCACGGTCATCAAGACCGTGCGCATGGAACGCCACCGCGTCGGGGCACCGGTGTTCCGCGCCCGTTCGGTCATCGAGGCCGAGGCCGGTGCCTTCGCGCGCTGGGGCCTCCACGTGGGCATCGTGATCGAGCTCCGTCCGTGACCGCCCGCGCGAGCGTCGGCGGCACGCTCGTCCTCGTCGCCACCCCGATCGGGAACCTCGGCGACCTCCCGCCACGCGCGGTGGAGGTGCTGCGCGGCGTCGCGCTCGTCTGCTGCGAGGACACGCGACGCACCGGCAAGCTGCTCCACCACGCCGGGGTGAGCGCACGGATGGCGGTCGCGAACGAGCACACCGAGGCGGCTCGCGTCGCCGAGGTGGTCGAGATGCTCGGTGCCGGCCACGACGTCGCGCTCGTCACCGATGCGGGCACGCCGGGCATCTCCGATCCGGGCGAGCGACTCGTGCGCGCCGTGGTCGACGCCGGGTTCGCCGTGTCGGCGGTGCCGGGGCCGGCGGCGCTGGTGATGGCGTTGGTGGTCAGCGGTCTGGACACGACCCGGTTCGTGTTCGAGGGGTTCCTGCCCCGTTCGGGCGGGGAGCGCACGTCGCGGCTCGCCGAGGTCGCCGCCGAGCGGCGCACGGTGGTGCTGTACGAGGCGCCGCACCGGGTGGTGCGCACCGTCGCCGACCTGCGCGACACCTGCGGCCCCGACCGGCGCGTCGCCCTCGCGCGGGAGCTGACCAAGCTCCACGAGGAGGTGTGGCGGGGCACGCTCGACGAGGCCGCCGCGCACCTCGACGCGACCGAACCACGCGGCGAGTACGTGATCGTGCTCGCGGGCGCAGCGAGGGTGGTGGCGACCACCGACGACGACGCCATCCGGGCGGCGTTGCGGGACGAGCTGGAAGCCGGCGCCACGCGACGCGACGCGGTCGCTACGGTGACGGCGGAGCTCGGCGTCGCACGGCGCCGGGTCTACGACCTGGCCACGGCGCTCCCGCGGCCGACCACCGGCCCCGACAGGCCCGACAGGCCCGACAGGCCCGACAGGCCCGACAGCCCCGGCAGCCCCGACAGCCCCGACATGGACGACCACGGACGATGAGCGAGTACTTCGAGATCGCGAGCGCCGGCCCGAGCGCGGCCTTCTTCGACCTCGACCGCACCCTGATCAGCGGTTCGAGCACGTGGGTGTTCGGCATCGCCGCCTGGAAGGCCGGCCTGATCGCGAAACGCCAGTTCACCCGCGACGCGCTGGCGGCGATCAGCTTCCGCCTGTCGGGCGCCAGCGACGAGACCTCGCACGGCGTGCGCGACCGCATCCTCGGTGCGGTCGAGGGCGTGCGGCTCGACGACCTGGTCGGGCTCAACACCGACATCGTGCCCAAGCTCATGGAGCGGGTGCGCCCCGAGGCGCGCCAGCTCGTCGACATGCACCGGCACGCCGGGCGTGCCACGTACATCGTCTCGGCGTCCCCGGTGGAGCTCGTCAACCCGCTCGCGGCGGCGATGGGAATGACCGGTGGCATCGGCACCGTCAGCGAGATCGTCGACGGCGTGTACACCGGCCGGCTCGCCGGCCCGTTCTGCTACGGACCCGGCAAGGTCGACGCGATCCACGAGCTGGCCCGGTGGGAGGGGCTCGACCTCGCGCAGTGCTACGCCTACAGCGACTCGGCGAGCGACCTGCCGATGCTCGAGGCCGTCGGCCACCCGGTCGCGGTGAACCCCGACAGCCGGCTCGAGCGCCTGGCGCTGCGCCGGGGCTGGCCGATCGTGATCTTCAGCCGGCGCACCAAGGCCGTCGTGCGCCGCACGTCGCAGGGCGTCGGCGCCACGTCGCTCGCGATCGGGTCGTTCGTGGCGGGGATGAAGTACGCCGCTCAGCGCGGCAGCAGGGCCAGCTGACGGCTGAGCGCGACCAGCGTCCCGTCCGAGTCCCACAGCTGGCCGTCCTCCTCGAACATCCCGCCGTGGACGAACCGCGTGCGGAACACGCAGCGCAGCGGTCCCGGTGCCGGCCGCGCCCGCACGTGCACGGTGAGTTCCACCGTCGGCACCCAGCCGGCGGGGACCGGCAGGCCGAACACCGCCGGCGGCAGCACGTCGGCCACGAGCAGCAGCGAGAGCGTGTCGAACGGACGGCCGTCGACGAAGCTGCACCACCCGGCCATCTCGCCGACCCCGGCTCGCTCGTCGCGCAGCCAGCCGGTGTGATCGGGGTGCAGCCGGATGTCGATCCGGTCGACCATCGGCACCGGCACGTTCCCCTGGCCGCGCTCACGCCGCACGCACTGGTCGGGCGGAGGCAGGTCGGGTGGGGCGCCGTGCACGACGACGACGTCGTCGATGCCCCGAACTGCCGCGGCGTCGGAGGCGGCACCGGGGACGGCCCCGAGGTCGCCGAAGGCGCCGAGCACCTGGATGACCGGCCGGCCCGCGGACACGAGGCGACCGGTCACCGTCGTGAACCGCTTGCCGGCCTTCACCACCTCGCCCTCGACGGCGGCGGGACCGGGCCGGCCGGGCGACAGGTAGTGCGCGGTGACGGTGATCGGGTCGGGCCGACCGGCCACCCGGCGCATGCCCGACGCGGCGAGCGCCATCAGGTAGCCGCCGTTCGCGTTGCCGCCGATGTCCCATCCGTCGCGGATCTCCGTCGATCCGTCGTCGGCCACCTGCGTTGCGTCATCGAACTCACCCATCCGCCCAGTGTGGCCGAGGGTCGTGGCCCCGAGGAAGTCGTTGCGGTGGTCGGCGGGGCCCGCCGTATCCTGTCGATCGTGGCTCGTCATCTGCTCCCGCCGGCCGTCACGCGGCGTCGAATGCGCACCGGTGCCTGACGTCCGTCGTCGCGCACCCGTCCGCCGTTCACCACCCGCCGAACCCCGTCGAGCCCCGTCGAGGAGCACCCCATGACCCGCTACTACCTCACCACCCCGATCTACTACGTCAACGCCCGGCCGCACCTCGGCCACGCGTACACCACGATCATCGGCGACGCGCTCGCCCGCTGGCACCGCCTCCTCGGCGAGGACGTGCACTTCCTCACCGGTACCGACGAGCACGGCCTCAAGATCCAGCAGGCCGCGGAGGCCGCCGGCAAGACGCCGCAGGAGTTCACCGACGAGATCGCGCCGCAGTTCCAGGACGCCTGGCGCCGTCTGCACATCTCCAACGACGACTTCATCCGCACCACCGAGCCCCGCCACAGGGTGGGCGTGCAGCAGCTCCTGCAGCGCTGCCACGACGCCGGCGACATCGAGCTCGACGTGTACGCCGGCAAGTACTGCGTGGCCTGCGAGGAGTACTACGCCGACGACGAGCTGCTGCCCGGCGACCTGTGCCCGATCCACAAGCGCCCGGTCGAGTACTTCGAGGAGGAGAACTACTTCTTCCGCCTCAGCCGCTTCCAGGACCGACTGCTCGACTGGTACGCCGCCCACCCCGGCGCGATCGTGCCCGAGTTCCGCGGGAACGAGGCGCTCGGCCTCATCCGCAGCGGCCTGCGCGACTTCAGCGTCAGCCGCACCTCGCTGCAGTGGGGCATCCCGCTGCCCTGGGATCCGAAGCACGTCGCGTACGTGTGGTTCGACGCGCTCGCGAACTACATCACCGCCGTCGGCTACGGCTCCGACGAGGAGCGCTTCGGGCAGTGGTGGCCGGCGCGGCACCTGATCGGCAAGGACATCATCCGCCACCACTGCGTGTACTGGCCGGCGATGCTGCTGTCGGCCGGGCTCGAGCCGCCCGCCGGCTGGGCCGTCGGCGGCTGGCTGCTCGTCGGTGGCGAGAAGATGAGCAAGACGTCCGGCAACGTCGTGAACCCGCTCGACCTGATCGACGACGTCGGCGTGGACGGCTTCCGGTACTACGTGCTCGCCGACACCACCTACGGCCAGGACGGCGACTTCACCTACGAGGGCCTCATCGGCCGGTACAACAGCGACCTGGCGAACAACCTCGGCAACCTCCTGTCGCGCGTGGCGACCGTGGTCGGCAAGAAGTGCGGCGGCGTCGGACCGGCCGCCCGGGCCGACTCGCCGCTCGCCGAGGCCGCGGCCGCGGCGTGGGAGGGCACCGCGACCGGCTGGGCCGAGGTGCAGCCCAACCGTGCGCTCGAGGCCACGTGGTCGCTCATCCGCGCCACCAACGCGTACCTCGAGGCGAACGAGCCGTGGAAGGCCGAGCCGGGCCCGGCGGTCGACGCGGTGATGGGCGACGCGCTCGAGGCGCTGCGCATCGTCGCGGTGCTCGCCTCTCCGGCGCTGCCCACCACGTGCCAGGCGGTGTGGGAGCGGATCGGCCTCGCCGGCCAGGTGACCGACCAGCGGCTGCCCGACGCCGCCCGCTGGGGCGGCTACGCCGGTGGCACCACGGTGGTGAAGGGCGACCCGCTCTTCCCCCGCAAGTGACGCGTCGCAGCCCGACCGACTCCACGTAGCCTCGGCCGCATGGTCGAGCTGATCGACAGCCACTGCCACCTCTACGACACCCGCGGTGCCTCGCTCGACGACGTGCTCGCCGCCGCCCGCGCCGCGGGGGTCGTGCAGATGGTGAACGTGGGCTGCGACGCCGCCACCACACGCGCCGCGATCGACATCGCCGCCGCCCACGACGGCGTGTACGCGACGGTGGGGCTGCACCCGCACGAGGCCGTGCACGGCATCGAGTCGATCCTGCCGTTCCTCGACGACCCCGTGGCCATGGCCCAGGTGATCGCGATCGGCGAGGCGGGCTTCGACCTGTACTACGAGCACTCGCCCCGAGAGGCGCAGGCGGCGGTGTTCGCCGCGCAGATCCAGCTCGCGCACGAGCGCGGCCTGCCGCTCGTGATCCACACCCGCGACGCGTGGGCCGACACCTTCGACGTGCTCGACGCGGAGGGCGTGCCGGAGCGCACGATCTTCCACTGCTTCACGGGCGGACCCGACGAGGCCCGCGCCTGCCTCGACCGCGGCGCCTACCTCAGCGTGAGCGGCATCGTGACGTTCAAGACCGCCACCGACCTGCAGGCCGCGGCACGGCTGTGCCCGGCCGACCGGCTGCTGGTCGAGACCGACAGCCCCTACCTCGCCCCGGTACCCCACCGCGGTCGCGCCAACCAGCCGGCGTTCGTGCACCACGTGGCGCAGTTCGTGGCCGACCTGCGCGACGAGCCGCTGGAGGCGTTCGCCGCCGCCACCGTGGCCGCCACGCGCGCCGCGTTCCCGGCGCTCGCGGTGGGTCAGCGGTAGTAGCCGACGACGTCGATGATGAACTGCGTGGAACCGGCGCCGCCGGAGAACACGCGCACCGTGCGGTCGTCGACGTCGATGCCCACCTGCAGGCCGTTCGCCAGCAGCTGACCGCTCCCGGACCAGTTGATCGACGAGGCGCTCGTACCCGTGGAGTTGCCGGGTGCGACGGCCAGGAATCCCGCGCCCACGGTGTCCGCGACGGTGACGTTGTACGCGATCGCGGTGGCCCCGATGGGCACCACGTTCGGCGCGCTGACCGAACCGGCGGCATCGCGGCCATCGGCCACGCTCACCAGCCGGGAGGCACCCTGACCGAGCGCACCTTCGGCGACCCGGCTGTCGTACACGCGGGCCGGGTTGATCGCGTGGAACGCACCCGCCGTGGTGGGACCGGCGAGCTTGCGCCAGGTGCCGGGGGTTCCGGTCGAGACGCACCACCACAGGTCGCCGTTGCCGTCGACCTCCATCTCGCCGGAGACGTGGAAGTCGGTGCGCGTCGGGGGCGGCGTCTTCGTCGCCAAGGTGCCCGACTCGACGGCGCTCAGCAGGATCGCGGCCTTGCGCGACGCAGCCGAGTGGAACGTGTAGTTGGCGTCGAAGGACAGGAACGCCTCCTCGAACCCTCTGGCCACCACGCCGTAGCGACTGCCGCTCGCCACCATGGCAGCCGACGAGAGCGCGTTGGTCTCGAGTCGGAGGACGGCCGTCAGGTTGTCCCCGATGATGGCCCCGGGCGTGGCGCCGGGACCGTTCGCTGTGGTTCCCAGACGGATCAAGGTCTCGCGAGTCACCTGGTTCTGCCGTCCGGCGAAGACCGCCTCGCCGTCCGCGGCGGCGGCCTGGCCGGCCTGGCCGACCGCTGCGGCGGCGGCACCTGCGGCGGCGGCGCCCGCAAGGCGCAGCATCCCGCGCCGGCTGGTGCGCTGATCGACCACCTGGACCGGCTCGACCACCTGGACCGGCTCGACGACCTCGCCCGCCGGGGCGACGCCGGTCACCGGTCGCGGCTGCTGCTCGTGCTGCGCCCGCAGCTCCTGCACCTCGGCCCGCAGTCGGGCGAGCTCGGCCTGCATCGCCCCGAGCACGTCGTCGTGATCCACGTCGGTCCCCTTCACCACAGCGCTCCGCCGCGCCGCGTTCGGCTCCGGCAACGTACCGCGGCCCTCGTTCGACGTCCCGCAAGACACCGTCAAGATCACGACTCGCAGCGGTCGCACGGCGGGCCGGTCGGCGGTCGGTCGGCGGCCGGTCGGCGGTGGGTCGGCGGTGGGTCGGGTGATCCCGACGCCGGCCTGCCTTGCCTTTCATCGATGTAGTTCGTAGCCTTTTCGTCATGGACGTCCACGAGCGCCGGCGGATCGCGCTCGCCACCGTCTTCACCGTCGTGGCCCTCCCGGCCATCTGGCTGTTCGACCGCGACGACCCCACGGCGTCCCCCGGCGTCGCGGCCGCGGGCGTCCCCGCCCCCGCGGTCTCCACCGTCGAGGTACTGCCCGTCGACACCGAGCCCGAGGTGCCCGTCTTCCTCGACAACACCGTCGTGGTCGTGGCGCCCGCCGTGATCGACGTCGCCCTCCCCGATGCACCCGGCGACGACGAGAAGGAGGGCACCGCCTCCTTCAAGCGCTTCGACCAGACCACCGACCGCATGTGCGCCGCGCCGGGCCTTCCGTCCAACACCCTCATCACCGTCACCAACATCGACAACGGCCTGTCGATCACCTGCCGCACCACCAACGGCGTGTCGGTCCCGTACGGCGTCGCGGTCACGATCGACACCGACCTGTTCGTCAAGATCGCCGATCTCGTCGACGCCCCGGTGCCCGTGCGGATCAGCTGGTAGCGGCACCTCGCCGTGCTGTCGCGCGCCGACGTCACCCGCCTGCTCGCCGAGCACGGCCTCGCGGCACGCCGCGACCTCGGGCAGAACTTCGTCGGCGACCCCAACACCGTCCGACGCATCGCCCGCCTCGCGGAGATCGGACAGGGCGACCACGTCGTCGAGATCGGGGCCGGCCTCGGCTCGCTCACCCTCGCCCTCGCCGAGACCGGGGCCACGGTGCGAGCCGTGGAGGTCGACCGGGGCGTGCTGCCCGTGCTGCGCGAGGTGGTGGCCGGCCACGGCGACGTCACCGTGGTGGAGGGCGACGTGATGCGCCTCGACTGGCACGAGCTGCTCGACGGCCACGACCGGTGGGTGCTCGTGGCGAACCTGCCGTACAACATCGCCACCCCCCTCGTGCTCGACGTGCTCGACACCGTGCCCGCCGTCGAACGGATGCTCGTGATGGTGCAGCGGGAGGTGGCCGAGCGGTTCGCCGCCGTCCCCCGCACCCCGGCCTACGGCGCGGTCACCGTGAAGGTCGCGTACTGGGCCACGGCCCGCGTTGCCGGCCTCGTGCCGGCCAGCGTCTTCGTCCCGCGACCGAACGTCGAGTCGGCGCTCGCCGAGATCACCCGGCGCGAGCACCCGGCCACCGACGCCGACCCCGAGGTGCTGTTCCGGCTCGTGCGCACCGCGTTCGGGCAGCGACGCAAGATGCTGCGCCGGTCGCTCGCCGGCGTGGTCGCCCCGGAGGTGTTCGAGGCGGCGGACATCGACGGCCAGCGCCGTCCCGAGGAGCTCGACGTCGTCGAGTGGGGCCGGCTCGCCGACGCGTGGACCGCCGCGCCACACCCGGCGTGACACGATCGGCACCGATGATCCCCGACCAGCCGACCGCACTGCGCGCCGTCACCGTGGCGGCGCCGGCGAAGCTCACCCGCACCCTGCGCATCACCGGGGTGCGCGACGACGGGTACCACCTCCTCGACGCCGAGATGGTCACGCTCGAGCTCGCCGACACCCTGGTGATCGACCCCGACGGCCACGGGCTCACCTGCGACGGCCCGTTCGCCGGTGGCGTGCCCCTCGACGAGGGCAACCTGGTGCTGCGGGCGCTGCGCCTCACCGGGCGCACCGCCGGGATCCACCTCCACAAGGCGATCCCGCACGGTGGCGGCCTGGGCGGCGGCTCGGCGGACGCAGCCGCAGTGCTGCGCTGGGCCGGCGTCGGCGACACCGACGACGAGCTGGTCGCCGTGTCCCGCCTCGGTGCCGACATCCCCTTCTGCATCCGCGGCGGCCGCGCACGCGTGCGCGGGATCGGCGAGCTGCTGGACCCGCTGCCCCCGATCGCGCTGGACGTCACCCTCGTGGTGCCCCCGCTGGCCGTGAGCACCCCGGCCGCCTACCGAGCCTGGGACGCGCTCGGCGGACCGACGGCCGCGGGCCCCAACGACCTCGAGCCGGCGGCGATCGCCGTGGAACCCGAACTCGCCCGCTGGCGCGACCGGATCGGCGAGCTCGCCGGAGTGGCACCCACCCTGGCGGGCAGCGGTGCCACGTGGTTCCTGGAGGGCCACCACCCGGCCGTGGGGGACCTCGCCCCCGAGGCCACCGTGGTGCTCACCCGCACCCGGCTCTGAGCCGTTCCGGTCGTCACCGGAGGGTCACCGGCACCGTCACCGTCGGCCCGACGGCACCCGAGACGCGAAACCGGCCCCGGCGCAGCGGTGCTGCGGGGGCCGACGCGTACGGCCGCCGACCGGCCCGAGGGCGGCGCGGCGGGGGGATGGACGTGACGTGACTAGCGGCGCTGGTGGCGCGTGCGACGGAGCATCTTCTTGTGCTTCTTCTTGCGCATGCGCTTGCGACGCTTCTTGATCAGTGAACCCATAGCTCGTGAGACGCTACCGGGCCGCCTCCCCGAACCGCCACTCCCGACCGCCACTCCCGACCGCCACCCCCGGCGCGACCACCGGGTCCGCGACCTGGCGCACCGCTAGCCTGACCCCCGTCCATCCGGGGTCGTTCAATGGTAGGACAGCGGTTTTTGGTGCCGCGTATAGGGGTTCGAGTCCTCTCCCCGGAACCCGATCGTGGCGCGCCGGCACGCATCGTGCGTGCCGCCCACGGTGCCCACTCCGTCACGTGCCGTCCCGCGGACGCACGGGTGCGGTAGAACGATCCCATGGGAGTCTCCGCCATCGTCCTCGCGGCAGGCGAGGGGTCGCGCATGCGGTCCGCCCGCCCCAAGCCGCTCCACCTGATCTGCGGCCGAGCGATGGTGATGCACGTCATCCACGCGCTCGAGCGACTCGACATCGACCGCACCGTGCTCGTCGTCGGCCACGGTGCCGAGCGGGTCACCAAGAAGGTGCAGGAGCAGGCACCCGACTGGGCGAACGTGGCGTTCGTGGAGCAGACCGTGCAGCGTGGCACCGGCGACGCGGCGATGGTGGGCATGACCGCCATCCCCGGCGACGACCTCGACGACGACTCCACGGTGATCGTGCTGCCGGGCGACACCCCGCTGCTGCGACCCGAGACGCTCGAGGGCCTCGTCGCCACCCATCTCGCGAACGGCAACGCGGCCACCGTCACCACCAGCGTGTTCGACGACCCCACCGGGTACGGCCGGGTGGTGCGCGGACCCGCCAAGGGCGGCCCCGGCCGTGTGCTGCGCATCGTGGAAGAGCGCGACGCCTCCGACGAGGAGCGGGCGATCCGCGAGGCGAACATGGGCATGTACGCGTTCCGACGCGACCTGCTCGGGCCGGCCCTGCGCCACCTGTCGCCCGACAACGCGCAGGGCGAGTACTACCTCACCGACGTCGTCGGTGTGCTCGCCAGCATGGGCCACCGCGTCGGCACCTACGAAGCCGCACCCGAGGAGACCCAGGGGGTCAACGACCGCTGGCAGCTCGCCCTGGCCGAGCGCGAGCTGGCAGCCGCGTGAACCGGCGGTGGCTGATCGGCGGCGTCACGATGCTCGACCCGCGCCAGACCTTCATCGACATCACCGTCACCCTCGGCCGCGACGTCACGCTCTACCCGGGCACGCTCCTGCAGGGGGACACGGTGATCGGCGACGGCTGCGAGATCGGCCCCGACACCCGGCTCGTCGACTGCCGCGTGGGCGACGGATGCATCGTCGAGCAGACGGTCGGTCACGACGCCGAGATCGGCCCGGGCGCGCACGTGGGCCCGTACGCCCACCTGCCCGTCGGCAGCGCCGTCGCTGCGGGCGCGCGAACCGGCGCGTTCTACACTGCCCCTACGGCCTGACGCCGCAGGCCCACGGGGAGAAAGCCGGTTCGACCATGGAGAAGGTCACCACCAAGCGGATGTCGCTGTACTCGGGGCGCACCCATCCGGCACTCGCCGAGGAGGTCGCGACCCACCTCGGGGTGCAGCTCGGCGACCCGAACCTCGTGGAGTTCGCCAACGGTGAGATCCGCCCGCGGTTCGCGGAGAGCATCCGCGGCACCGACGTGTTCATCATGCAGACCCACTACGGCTGCGACGGGCGCAGCATCAACGACTCGATCATGGAGCAGCTCATCATGATCGACGCCGCCCACCGCGCCTCGGCGAAGCGGATCACGGCCGTCTGCCCGTTCTACGGCTACGCCCGCCAGGACCGCAAGGCCGAGGGCCGCGAGCCGATCACCGCGAAGCTCGTCGCCGACCTGTTCCGGGCCGCCGGCGCCAAGCGGATGATCTCGATCGACCTCCACTCGGGCCAGATCCAGGGGTTCTTCGACGGTCCGGTGGATCACCTCACGGCGATGCCGGTGCTGGAGAGCTACATCCGCGCCAACGCGAGCAACCCGGTGATCGTGTCGCCCGACGCCGGCCGCATCAAGGTGGCCGAGCGGATGGCGCAGCACCTCACCGACAAGGGCGCCGACCTGGCGTTCATCTACAAGCGGCGGCCGAAGGGCACCACCAACGTCGCCGAGGCCAAGGAGGTCATCGGCGAGGTCGAGGGCCGCCTGTGCATCCTCACCGATGACATGATCGACTCCGGCGGCACGATCTGCGCCGCCGCCGACGTGCTCCTCGCCCGCGGTGCCACCGAGGTGTGGGCGATGGCCACCCACGGTGTGCTCAGCGGCCCGGCCGTCGACCGACTGAAGAACTCGCGCATCGACCGGGTGGTGCTCACCAACACCCTGCCGCTGCCGCCGGAGAAGCAGATCGACAAGATCGAGGTGCTCTCCATCGCCCCGCTCATCGCCGATGCGCTCAACGCGGTGTTCGACGACACCAGCGTGAGCGAGATCTTCGGCGGCGAGAACCAGGCCTGACCTGCCGCGACGGGGCGGACCCGCCGGGGGCCGTCCGAGCCGCCGGCGGGTGGCGATTCCGCCGCGCGCCCCGGTAGCATGGCGAGCCGTTCTGCATCGTCTGGGATGCAGGCCGTGATGCACGAAAACGCACGGAATCCGATCGAGGCTCGTCATGTCGCAAACCAAGCTCGTCGCCACCACCGGCCGCCCCACCGGCTCCGCCGCTGCTCGTCGCCTCCGCGCCGAGGGCCACATCCCCGGCGTGCTGTACGGCCGCGGCATGACCCCGATCTCGGTCACCGTCGAGCGTCGTGACCTGCGCCTCGCGCTGTCCGGGCCGTCCGGCGCCAACACCGTGCTGGCGCTCGAGGTCGACGGCAAGAGCTACCCGGCGGTCGTGAAGGAGCTCCAGCGCCACCCGATCAAGCGCACCGTGAGCCACATCGACTTCCTCCAGGTCAACCTCAACGAGGAGATCACGGTCAGCGTGCCGGTGCGCCTCGAGGGCGAGGCCAAGGCCGTGCTCGGCGCCGGTGGCCTGGTCGACCCGGCGGTCGACGCCATCGAGGTCGTGTGCACCCCGAACAACATGCCGTCCGACTTCGTGATCGACATCACCGACCTCCAGGTCGACTCCGTCATCCGCCTGGCCGACGTGCCGATGCCCGCAGGCGTCACCCCGACCGGCGACCCGGAGATGCCCGTCGTCACCGTGCTGCTCTCCCGCGCTGCGGCGGCCGCCGCCGAGAGTGCGGGCGAGGGCGCCGCCGACTGAACCGGTGCGGGGTCGATCGACCCCGCTGCCGACGACGTGATGCCGGGATGCCCCAGGGCCTCCGCCGGCTCGTGACAGGCTCACCCGCATGGCCGTCGAGGCGCTGATCGTGGGGTTGGGGAACCCCGGCCGGCAGTACGAACGCACGCGCCACAACGTCGGCGCCGAGGCGATCGACGAGCTCGCCGAGCGAGCCGGAGTCGTGCTCAAGCCCGGCCGCGACCAGGCCACCGTCGCCGATGCGACGCTGCGCGGCGTGCGGGTGGTGCTCGCGTTCCCGCTCACGTACATGAACGAGAGCGGGCAGGCCGTACGACCGCTGATGAAGCGCCACGGCCTCACCGATCCGGCGCAGCTGATCGTGATCCACGACGAGCTCGACCTGCCGCCCGGGGTGGTGCGGGTGAAGGCCGGCGGTGGCCTCGCCGGCAACAACGGTCTGCGGAGCATCACCGCCCACCTGCACACCCAGGACTACCTGCGGGTGCGGATCGGGATCGGCAAGCCACCGTCGAAGGAGCACGGCGCGGGGCACGTGCTGTCGAAGCTGCCGCCGCGCGAGCGCGAGCTGCTCGACGTCGCGATCCAGCACGCCGCCGACGCCGTGGAGGTGCTGCTCACCGACGGTGTCGACGCCGCCCAGCGCGTCTACAACTCCCCCACCCTCGACCCGCCGCGACCCTGAGCCGCACCCGGCGGTCGCCCCGCTCGGGTACGGTCCCACGCGTGGACATCTCCTGCGCGTTCGCGACCTCGATGGCGACCCCCGACCACGTGGCACTCGCCGAGGAGCTGGGCTACCGGCGCGCCTGGCTCTACGACTCACCGGCGCTCTACCCGGACGTCTGGATGATCCTCGCCGAGTGCGCCCGGCGCACCTCGACGATCGGGCTCGGGCCCGGTGTCGCGATCCCGTCGCTGCGTCACCCGATGGCGACCGCCTCGGCGATCGGCACGCTCGTCGCGCTGGCACCCGGACGGGTGAACGTCGCGATCGGCTCGGGGTTCACGGGCCGGTACACCCTCGGGCAGAAGCCGTTGCGGTGGTCGTTCGTGCGCGAGTACGTGCTGGCGGTGCAGGGGCTGCTCGCCGGCGACACCGTCGTGTGGGAGGGCGGTGCGATGCGGATGCTGCACCCCGACGGGTTCGGTGCACCACGCCCGATCCGGGTGCCGTTCCTGCTCGGCACCGGTGGCCCGAAGGGCGAGGCCGTCGCCCGCGAGCTCGCCGACGGGGTGTTCGCCACCTCGCCGACGCAGGGGTTCGACCGCTGCTCGGTGCTCACCTTCGGCACCGTGCTCGACGACGGCGAGGACCCGGGCAGCGAGCGGTCGCTCGCCGCAGCCGGGCACGCCGGGGCACTCGCCTACCACGCGCTGCACCTGCGCGGGGCGGCTGCCTCGTTGCCGGGTGGCGACGCCTGGGTGGCGGCGCTCGAGGAGTTCCCCGAGGCCGAACGCCACCTCGCGCTCCACGAGGGACACCTCATCGAGGCCAACGCACGCGACCGGCTGGTGGTGACCGGCGAGGTGCTGTCGATGTTCGGCTACGCCCGCACCGCGGCGGCGTGGCGCGACCGCCTCGCACAGCAGTCCGCCGCCGGTGCCACGGAGATCGCCTACCAGCCGGCGGGTCCCGACATCCCGGGGGAGCTGCGCCGCTTCATGGAGATGGCTCGCGGGTGACGAGCCCGGGGAGCGACGAGCTGCGTCGGACCGCGCCCCCCGCTGCGACAGGCCGGCCCGGTCGACCGGCTGACGTCGGGCTAGCGTCCCGGACACCTGGGCGACGCCCACCGGAGGACCGATGCTTCCCGCCCCGCAACACGCTGAAGAGGTTCCCTTCGTCAGCAGGCGAGGGGGACGCCCCGCAGCCCCCAACCTGGTGTTCATCCTGGCCGACGATCTCGGCTGGTCGGATCTCGGCTGCTTCGGGTCCCCGTCGATCCGCACCCCCCACCTCGACCGGCTGGCCGCAGAGGGGATCCGGTTCACCCACGCCTACGCCGGC
>Ga0315904_10001387_pt1 | contig 38350 bp, 51 predicted proteins | sample LakEriMetagenome_6_FD_203529 | JGI IMG/M metagenome (GOLD analysis project Ga0315904, IMG submission 203529) | Freshwater fungal communities from buoy surface, Lake Erie, Ohio, United States - Buoy 12 MA120 | ecosystem: Environmental > Aquatic > Freshwater > Lake | place: USA: Lake Erie, Ohio... | reverse complement strand
CCAACAATATGTTGGACGAAGTAGAGAAAAAGATCGCTGAGAAGCTGGGATTCCGTGCTTCGACCGACTCGCGGTACAAGATTCTTGAAATGCACGTGGAGTTGGACCTGCCTGGCCATGAGCACAGGGATGAAGACGACGAGTTAACAGGTATTGCGCTGCCGTATGTAGTGACTATTGAGAAGGGATCGAATCAGATCCTAGCCATTCGGCGTAACTGGGAGCCAGACGATGAAACGTATGCGAAGCGACAGCATTTTGTTCATTACGGATATGTTCCCGGCTTTGGTTTTTACTATTTCGGCCTTATTCACCTTGTTGGTGCTTTTGCCAAGTCTGGTACTTCTCTCATTCGTCAGTTGGTTGATGCAGGAACACTGGCGAATCTGCCGGGAGGCTTTAAAGCGCGGGGTCTGCGCGTTAAAGGCGATGACACACCGATAGCACCCGGAGAGTTTAGAGACGTAGACGTTCCATCGGGGTCTATCAAAGACAACCTGATGCCGCTGCCGTACAAAGAGCCAAGTCAGACTCTCTTCCAGTTGTTCCAAACGATTATTGATGAAGGTCGGAGGTTTGCTAACACGGCAGATCTCCAGATTTCAGATATGTCTGCCCAGGCACCAGTGGGAACTACGCTGGCCATTCTTGAGCGGACACTGAAAACAATGTCGGCGGTCCAAGCTCGCGTTCATTACTCGATGAAGCAGGAGCTGGGGTTACTCAAGCAGATCATCGCGGCATATACGCCTGATGAGTACAGCTATGAACCAGTAGATGGGCACCGCCGGGCGAAGAAAACAGACTATGACGATGTTGATGTTATCCCGGTTTCAGACCCAAATGCCTCGACGATGGCGCAAAAGATCGTTCAGTATCAGGCGGTCATGCAGTTGGCGCAGGCGGCTCCACAGTTATATAACCTGCCACTACTTCACCGACAAATGCTCGATGTGCTTGGAATTAAAGATGCACAGAAGCTAGTGCCGATGGACGAGGATCAGAAGCCAGCAGATCCTGTAACAGAGAACCAAAACATCCTCCGTAACAAGCCGGTTAAAGCGTTTGCGTACCAGGATCACAGAGCGCATATCACGGTGCACATGTCTGCTATGCAAGATCCAATGATCCAAGAGTTGCTGAAGAACAACCCGATGGCCACACAGATGCAAGCGGCAATGATGAACCATATCAACGAGCACTTGGGTATGGAGTATCGCAAGCAGATCGAGCTACAGCTTGGATTTAACCTGCCGCCCAAAGAAGATGAGATGGGTGAAGAGGTTGGTATGAATCCTGAAGTCGAAGCTCGCCTGGCACCGATGTTGGCTCAAGCTGCACAACGGCTTCTGTCGCAGAACCAGGCTCAGGTCGCGCAACAACAAGCGCAGCAGCAGGCCCAAGATCCGATCATTCAGATGCAGCAGCAAGAGCTTGCGATGAAACAAGCAGAGATTCAACGCAAGGCCCAGAAGGACATGGCTGATATTGAGTTGCGTAAACGCCAGCAAGAGATCGAAGCCGGTCGGATTATTTCGCAGGCTGAGTTCCAAAAGCAGAAGTTACAGAGTGATACGGAGCTTGAGGCTATTCGCACCGCAGCCGAAATGCGCGATGGCCGAGAGAAGGAAATCATTCGCATGGGCGTAGACATTGCAAAACAGTTGTCTAGCCAGGCACATCAAAAAGAAGTACAGCAGCAACGCCCCCAACAACCAAAGGCTAACAAATGACTGAACTAGAAGTAATCGTCGAACAAACAGACGACAAAGTTTCTCAACTGAAAGACTTCTTGGCAGAAGGGAAGTGCGAAAGTCTTGAGGAATACAAAAGAATTTGCGGTGAGATCCGGGGTCTGCTCACTGCAAGGGGGTACGCATTAGACCTTAAACAAAAGATGGAGAACACTGATGAGTAGTCTGCTAATCGGCACAAATCCCGATAAACCGCAGGTCGTAGGCGCAATTAACCTAGAAGCAACCAACGAAGAGAAAGCAAGGCAGCTTCCAAAGCCCTCTGGCTATAGGATTCTGTGTGCAATACCAGAAGTAGAGAAAGAGTACGACAGTGGATTGGTTAAAGCAGATACAACCATTCACTATGAAGAGATCTTAACGACGGTGTTGTTTGTCATTGATCTAGGCCCAGACTGTTACAAAGACACTTCTCGATTCCCCACGGGACCGTGGTGCAAGAAAGGTGATTTTGTATTGGTAAGGCCAAACGCCGGTACACGGCTATTAATCCACGGACGCGAGTTTCGACTCATTAACGATGACTCAGTAGAGGCAACGGTGATGGACCCTCGCGGAATCAAACGTAAGTAACAGGAGGACAAGATGCCTGAATTTGAAAAAGATGAATTTAAATTCCCCGACGAACAGACTAATGAACTGAGCGTCACTATTGGAAACGACAAAAACGATAAGGTCGAAGTCGAAATAGAAGACGACACGCCTGAAGAGGATCGTGGCCGTCAGCCATTGCCCGCCCCTCTCAAAGAGGAGCTTGAGAAAGATGACCTAGAGGCTTATGACGACGAGGTCAAACAAAAACTCAAGCAAATGCGGAAGGTTTGGCACGACGAGCGCCGCGAGAAAGAGGCCGCATATCGAGAGCAGCAAGAGGCTGTACGCCTGGCGCAGCAGCTCATGAATGAGAACAAGCGGATTAAACAGATTCTTGATACTGGTGGGAAAGAATATGCCACTACTTTACAAGAAGCTGCCGCGTTAAAGCTCAAAATGGCTGAAGTGCAGTACAAAGAAGCCTATGATTCTGGGGATTCTGACAAGGTGTTAGAGGCCCAGAAAGAGCTTCAAACTGCCCAAATCCGGTCTATGCAGGCACAGAACTTCCAAATGCCTGCTTTACAAGAAGAAAATTTTCAGGTACAAAATACATACGAGACCCCGCAACCTCGGGCAAATCCGAAGTTACAGTCATGGCAGGACCGAAATCCCTGGTATGGCCAAGACGACGAGATGACCGCTGCGGCCTTGGGTTTACACGAAAAACTCAAGAAGAGCGGCGAGGTGCAAATAGGGTCTGATGAGTATTACGCGATTTTGGACAGAACAATTCGCAAACGGTTTCCTGAGAATTTTGAGGAAGCCGAGGTTCCAAAGGCAAAAGCTGAGTCTCGTACAAGATCGAGCACGGTAGTAGCCCCAGCAGTACGCAGCACCGCATCTAACAAGATACGGTTGAGAGCGAGCCAGGTTCAATTGGCTAAGAAGTTGGGATTAACACCAGAGCAGTACGCCTTAGAACTTAAAAAATTGGAGGCCCAAAATGGCTGAGCAAAATCGAGCAACACGCGAAGTAGCAACCCGAGCAGTCACAGAGCGTCCCAAGCAGTGGATGCCCCCTGAGCTTCTCCCCGAACCAGACAAACAGGTTGGGTATGCGTATCGCTGGATTCGCGTCTCAATGTTGAACCAGGCTGATCCACGTAACCTCTCTACCAAAATGAGAGAGGGATGGGAGCCGGTATCCGTTGAAGAGCAACCTAAATTTAAACTGCTCATCGATCCTTCAAGTCGTTTCAAAGACAACATTGAGATCGGTGGACTATTGTTGTGCAAGGCACCAGAAGAGTTTGTAGATCAGCGTTCGGATTGGTACCGTAACCAGACCGCATCTCAGACGGAAGCCGTGGACAATAATTTAATGCGGCAAAGCGACCCAAGGATGCCCCTCTTTAAAGAGCGGAAGTCTACGAGTAGCTTTGGTAAAGGAACTTAATCTTTAGGAGTTAACAATGGCTTATCCTACTATTAGTAAGCCCTACGGCTTTAAGCCTGTTAACCGTATTGATGGTCTACCGTATGCTGGTGCTACGCAGCAGATTCGTATTGCTGGCACCTACAACACGGCCATCTATTTCGGTGACACGGTTAAAGTCGTTGCGGGTGGTTCTATCGAGCTTTCTGGCGCAACTACGAGCGGCACCATTGTTGGTGTGTTCATGGGATGCCAGTACACCAACTCGTCTGGGCAGACCGTTCAGGCTCAATACTATCCCGGCACGGCAGTTACTAACGCCATCGCCTACGTAGTGGTTGATCCGTCGGCTGCGTACAAAGTGGCTATCACGACTTCTGGTGATACGGCTGTGGTGACTGGTGCAAACCAGACTATCGTTGGCGCTAACGTAGCTACTGTTTATGGTACCGGTTCGACTGCTACAGGCGATTCCGGGTCTTCTGTTGTTCTTCCGGCCAACGGCGCTGGTGCTGTTACCACGCTTCCGTTCCGCGTTATTGCTGTCGTTCCTGATACTTCCTTTGTCTCCAGTGGTGTTGTTATTTACCCTGAAGTCATTGTGAAGATTAACGACCCGCAATACACGGCGCTGACCGGCACTGCGTACACGGCTTAAGGAGAATATAAATGGCTATTTCACGCGCACAACTACTGAAAGAGCTTCTCCCTGGCCTGAACGCTTTGTTTGGTCTGGAGTATGCTCGTTACGGCGAACAGCACAAGGAAATCTACGAAACTGAGACTTCCGAGCGTTCGTTTGAAGAGGAAACCAAGCTCTCTGGCTTCTCAGCAGCGCCGGTTAAGAACGAAGGTTCTGCCATCGCTTATGACAACGCCCAGGAAGCATGGTCTGCTCGCTATAACCACGAAACCATTGCTTTGGGTTTCTCGCTGACCGAAGAGGCCATCGAGGACAACCTGTACGACAGCCTGTCTGCTCGTTACACCAAAGCCCTGGCCCGTGCTATGGCTTACACCAAGCAGATTAAGGCCGCTGCGGTTCTGAACAATGGATTTGACTCTGCCTTTGCTGGTGGCGACGGTCAACCTTTGTTCTCGAACGCACACCCCTTGGTTTCTGGTGGCACAAACAGCAACATCCCCACGACTCCTACCGATCTCAACGAGACCTCTCTTGAGAACGCAGTGATCCAGATCGCTGCATGGACGGATGAGCGCGGACTGCTGATTGCAGCCAAGCCCAAGAAGCTCGTCGTTCCTCCTGCCCTCCAGTTCGTGGCTACCCGTCTCCTTGAGACTGAGCTGCGTGTTGGTACGGCGGACAACGACATCAACGCCATCAAGAATAACGGTTCTATCCCTGAAGGGTATACCGTTAACAACTTCTTGACGGACACCAACGCCTGGTTCCTGACCACTGACGTTCCTAATGGTATGAAGCACTTTGTGCGCGTACCGTTGCAGAACTCGATGGACGGTGACTTCGACACTGGTAACGTTCGTTACAAGAGTCGTGAGCGTTATTCCTTTGGATTCTCGGATCCCTTGGGCATGTACGGTTCGCAGGGATAATCCTTGTAGTTCAAGGGTTTAGAAAGGGGCTTCGGCCCCTTTTTAATTTCTCTGTTATGGCATAAACTACACAAAACGGAGTTCTTCATGCCATACAAAATTGATGTGTGCGGAATTTACAAGTTGGTTAACAAGGTCACAGGCCAGTGCTATGTAGGGCAATCGCAAAGAGTTAAAAAAAGAATCAAAGAACATTTCCGGTTGCTGAGATGGAACAAGCACACAAACCCCCATCTACAGAATGCGTACAACAAGTACGGCGCGAAAAATTTTTATGGTGCTATAGAAGTGGAGTGCAACAACTTAGATGAACTTGACCATTTAGAAAATGCGTTTTTATGTGGAGATGCGTGGTTTGATGAGCCAACCGTTTACAACATAGCGGACTTTGCAAAAGCTCCAATGAGAGGCAAGACGCATAGTGAAGAGGTAAAAAAACGCATTCGACTTGGAAGAAGAGCTACGACGTTTGATTACAAAAGCTCAGAGTACAGGCAAACACTTTCAAAGGCGCAAATGGCACGTTTTCACTCGGACCCAAAATTTATTGATAAACTGAAGTTTGTGCTTGAGAATGATCATATGTCTTACGCAGAACGTGCTAGACGATTGGGTTCCGATACTAGCTCTGTAAGGCGTCTTGCGTTAAAGTATCAACACCTTAAAGGAGTTTTATAATGGCTCAAACACGATTTTCTGGCCCAGTCGCCTCGGATAACGGGTTTATCTCCGGCACCGCTACTGATGAAATTGCGGTTACCTCTACTTCCAACGTTTCTTCTTCTTACGTTACCGCATCAAATACGACCGGTGATGTACGACTGAACTATTCCCGTCTGACCTTTACCTCTACCGGTTCTGGTGAGACAGCTCGTTTTCTTACCCGCGTAACTGGTGCTGGCGCTGCTACTGGCGGCACAGTCAACGGTGCTCATATCTCCCTGTCCATTAATGGATCTGGAACGATCTCTGGTGCCGGTAATGCTCTGCGCGTAACTCTCGGTGGATCTTCTACTGCTCCTGGCGGTACGATTTCTGCAATCCAACTGGACTCTGATTTTGCTTCGGGCGGCTCTTGGTCTGGTGCTACTTACCTGCGTTGTACGAATAGCGGAACTGGAACTGTTAGCGCTCTGTTGCGCGTTCCTGCTCCTTCTGCTGGTACGGTCTTCCGTGCTGCCGCTGGAACTCCGGCTGCTACCCACACGATCCCTGTGATCAGTGATAACGGCACTACGTACTACATCATGGTAAGTACGATTGCCTAATGCAGATAACTAAAGAGTTTCTGCTAGAAGAGATCAAGCAAATGGAACAGCAACGCGCTCACGCACATGACGTGGCCGTTGCTTCCCAAGCCGCCATAGATACGATGAAAGCTATGCTGGCCCGTCTTGAACTTGATGAACCGGATACAGGCGCAAAAAGTAAACTTGAAGAACAGGGGTAGATATGCGTCCTATTGTAATTTCTAAAACGGGTTCAGGAGCCTCTGCTGTTGCACCGATGGATCACTACATGGCGGTGTTTAATGTATCCATTGGGGCAGTGGTATCTGGAACGGTGAACTACACAATCCAGCATACGTTTGATGATGTTTTTGCAGAAAACTTTAATGCGTCAACGGCGACATGGTTTAACCATGAAGTGTTGGTCAGTCAAACGACAAACCAAGACGGCAACTATGCGTTTCCGGTTCGTGGCATTAGAGTCAATGTGAACTCTGGGTCTGGAACGGTAACAGTAACAATTATCCAAGCCGGAATGCCGGGGCAATAAAATGGGCGTCGGTACCGGCGGGGTATCCAGCTTCTTATATACCGGGGTCTCTGGCCTCGGTGTATCGCTTCCCAATGGGTTGTCCATACCATTTCCAACGCTAGACCTAAACTTTGCTGGTACCAATTCTTTAGATACTCGCATCACCTTCACTCGTGCATCCAATGCTACTTACTTTGATGCCAACGGTGTGATGCAGACTGCTAGTAGCGGTGTAGCCAGATTCGATCACAACCCCACCACACTACAGTCCCTAGGCTTGCTGATAGAGGAGCAGAGGACGAATTTGCTGACTTACTCGTCTGAGTTTGACAATGCGGCTTGGACGAAAACTCGCAGTAGTATCACGGCAAATACAATTGTTGCGCCTGATGGGACTTTGACTGGCGATAAGTTGGTTGAAGACACAAGCGCAACTAACAGTCATCTGGTAATTCAAACATCAACTGCCACTAAAAACGCAACATATACTTTTTCTTTTTTTGCAAAAGCAGCGGAAAGAAGTTTTTGCAGGGTATTTTTAAACGGGTTTTCTGGAAACAATATTCGAGTATCTTTTAATTTAAATACGGGAGCCACATCTGCAAGTGGTTTTGGTGGTACTGGATCGTTTTCTAACGCTGCTGCAGTTTCTGTTGGAAATGGTTGGTTTAGGTGTTTTATAACAGGTATCCCAAGCACAGCAGCAGGCACAGGATTTGACGCTCAAATTAACTTAGCAACAGATGGAACTATTAATGGCGATCTTTACACCGGCGACGGCACCTCAGGCATCTACCTCTGGGGCGCACAACTAGAAGCCGGAGCCTTCCCCACCTCTTACATACCCACAGTCGCTGCCACAGTCACCCGCAATGCTGATGTTGCGACGATGACTGGTACTAACTTTAGTAGTTGGTTTAATCAAAGCGTAAGTACGTTTTATGCTGAGTATTCTATTGATGCGACTTCTACTAGCACACAGGCATCTTATGTGTGGGGTATAAGAAATACTGCTACAGCAGGTTTAGATGGTTATGGTGTAAGAAGCACACGCAACAACACAATTAGCCCAACTTTAGTCGGACGTTCTGGCGCAACCGCTCCATCATTACCTTCTAATTTCGGGGTTGTAGTAGCCGATCAGTTATTAAAAACAGCCGCTGTTATTGATGCAAATTTTACGTTAAGCGTAAACTCTGGTTTGGTTAGCTCCACAAATACCGTTTTTGGTTTAGACACGCAAAATGAATTTATGATTGGAACAGCAGATGCTGGAGGAACAACGCCATACCAACTCAACGGTCACATCCGCCGCATAGCCTACTACCCCGTTCGTCTTAGCAACGATCAACTCCAAGCATTAACTCGGTGACAACATGACTGACTACTACTTAAAAGCAGCATCAGAGGAAGCCTTGTTTGCGGCACTAGAAGCCGCTGAGATCACCTTGGATAGCCTACCCCTACCTGGGTATGCCTTGGATGTCATAGGCACTATCTATACCCCTACAGGCAAGATCATCAAAGGTGAGGAAGGTGAGTATCTTGAGATGAAGCCTGTGCCTGGATACCATGCAAACCTGCGGTGTGAGGAGTTGCCTGAAGATGTGCTGGCTTTGTTGCCGGTGATAGAAGCACCTAACACTCCACAAAGAGTTTGGGCATAATCATGGCTAAGGGCATGGGCATCAAGACCTCTGTGAAGTCGGGCAACTTTCGTCCGACTAAGCAGGGCGCTGGTATGACAGATAAAGGCGTGGCAGCGTATCGCCGTGCCAATCCAGGGTCAAAGCTCAAGACTGCCGTAACAGAGGATAAGCCTACTGGAGAACGGGCAAAGCGCCGCAAATCATTTTGTGCACGGTCGGCTGGACAGATGAAGCAGTTTCCAGAAGCCGCCAAAGATCCCAACAGCCGTATTCGGCAAGCGAGAAAAAGGTGGAAGTGCTAAATGGAAATGATGCTTTGGAATATCGCTTTGAGTGCGATAGTGGCAATTATGGGTATGCTGCTTAAAAGTAAGTTCGACGAACTCAATCGTCTGAGCATCCTGCTTAATAGGACGCGGGAAGAAGTAGCTCGGGAGCACATTACCCGTGCAGAAGTGCGGCAGGATCTGGATAAGATCCGTGAACATTTTGACGACGGCTTCCGCAGACTAGAAGCCAAACTTGACGCGATGGCGCAGAGGAAATTATGAAACGCAAAGTCAAACGGTATGAGAACGGCGGATACTTAGAGTCCGATGACGCTAAGAATCTTATGGCTGCGTCCAAGCGTGAAGCGATGGACTATAGCCGTAGCCAAATGAGTGATGAGCCAGGTGCTACCGAAAGCATTCGCCAGTTTGTAGAGCGCACTAAGACTCCTGCTAATACAGCCAAAGCTCCGATTGTCACCAAAGAGCAGATGAAGTCTGCCGGGTTTGATAACCTGCGTGACTATCTCAATGCTCAGCGTGGTCTGACCCGTCGTGGTTCTGCAGCAGCTCCGGCAGCACCAAAATCCATGGGTCCAAGCGGACAGGACATAGACCGCATGGAATCCGCTCTGACGGCCTCCAATATCCGTGATGAGCGTAGAGCATACGAGCAAGGCAAGGACGCTACAGCAGCCGCTAAACGCGCAGCAGATATGCAGAAAGAACGTGCTGCATACATGAAAGAACAGGCCCGCAAGAAAGAAGATACTCAGACAGGTTCTGAGCGTCTTGCTCGCAAGGCTGAAGCATTTAGAACCAGGATGCGCGAGCAGGCTGGTGGTATGAAGAAAGGTGGCATGGTCGCATCTAAACGCGCAGACGGTATTGCTCAGCGCGGCAAAACCCGTGGAAGGATTATCTAAATGGAACAGGAACGCAAAGACTCTACCCGCACCAAGAAGATCAAAGAAGCAAAGATTGAAGATGACTTCTTAGGCATCAAAAAGGGTGTCAAATACGCTACGACGAAGGCTAGTGAATTAGCTGATCGTATGGGCTACACCCAGGAAGAGGAATACAGTAAGCCGATTAAAAAGGCCAAGGGCGGTTATGTGCGTTCTGCCGATGGTTGCGCTCAGCGTGGCAAAACTCGCGGGAAGATGGTGTAACCATGAGGGACGCTCTCAAAAGTGGTGCGCTCGGGATTGGCCCCGCAATTCTTGCAAAGAACCCAGATTTACTTCGTGGTTTTGGTGTCGTTGGAAATGTAATGGCCGAAGACATTGAAGATCGTGACGAAGAAAAAAAGCGGCAACAGGCAGGAATGAAAAAAGGCGGAAAAGTGTCATCAGCATCTAAACGTGCTGATGGGTGTGCAGTCCGTGGTAAGACGAAAGGGAAAATGGTATGAAAAAGATGACTGGTATGGGCGCTACCAAAATGGGCGCTGTCAAAACCTCTAGCAAACCTGATGGCGTTATCAAAAAAGGCGCTACCAAAGGCAAGATGGTCAAGATGGCCGCTGGTGGTATGCCGATGGTTGTGAAGGGCGGGAAGAAAGTCCCGGCGTTTGCTGCTGATGGCAAGGGCAAGATGGCCAAAGGCGGTATGGCTATGAAGCGCGGCGGCGGGAAGTGCTAAATGCAAGATAGGTTTTGGAGCAAAGTAAACACTTCCAATGACGGATGTTGGGAGTGGAAAAACGCATTGAGCCGGAAAGGATACGGTTGGTTTAATGCGGGCTCCAAAAGTACATATGCTCACAGAGTTGCAGCTTTTTTATCTGGGCTTATAGATTCTTTGTCTACACCTTTGCATGTTTTGCACTCATGCGACAATCCAAAATGTTGCAACCCAAGTCATTTATTTGTTGGAACAAATTTGGACAACATAAAAGATAGAGTTCAAAAAGGTCGCAGCAAAGCACCAAAGTTGCATGGACAAACAAATGGTATGGCAAAACTTTGCAATTCTCAGGTAAAAGAAATTAGAGGGCTATATTTTGCTTCGATGTTTAGTCAATCACAGCTAGCAAAAAGATATGGTGTTCGGCAATCTCATGTTAGTAGAATAGTCAACAATGTGAGATGTGGAGGTGTAAATTGATGCCTAGCCGTGGGATGGGCGCTGTCCGGGCGTCCAAAATGCCAACTGCCAAAACCGGGAGGCGGAAAGATGGAGACACTTTCACTCAGTATAAAGAGGGTGGCAAAGTCAAGTCTCGCGTCAATGAGGCAGGTACTTATACGAAGCCTGGGATGCGTAAGAGCCTTTTTGAAAAGATTAAAGGTTCCGCGACTCAGGGGACTGCTGCGGGTCAGTGGTCAGCCCGCAAAGCACAGCTCTTGGCTAAGCAGTACAAAGCTAAGGGGGGTGGATATAAGTGATCCGGGCACCGGTATACGACCCGAAGCGAGACGGGAATGTGTTTTCCTGGGTTTTGAAAGCAGCAGAGGTATACCGGATGAGAAAAAGGACTGAACGCGATGCCGCTAAAGAAGCCACAACAGAGCTTAAAAGAATGGGGCCAGCAGAAATGGACAACACGAAGTGGTAAACCGTCGTCCGTTACCGGCGAGCGCTACCTCCCAGAGAAGGCGATCAACGCACTTTCTAGTTCAGAGTATGCAGCGACGACTAGAGCGAAAAGAGCTGGTAAAGCTGCTGGAAAACAGTTTGTTAAACAGCCAAAACGAATTGCAGCAAAAACAGCGAGGTTCAGATGAAAACGGTTACACCTAACCCGGCTAAAGAAGACCAGATGAGCAAAGACCCGATTGATCAGATCAAGAAGGGTAAAGGCAAAACTGTTATTGCAAAGTCTGGTGGTTTTATCAAAGACGCAATCAAGAAGCCTGGTGCGTTACGCGCCTCTCTTGGCGTCAAGAAGGGTGAGAAGATCCCTGCCGGTAAACTTGCTGCCGCTGCCAAGAAGCCTGGCAAGATGGGCCAGCGTGCTCGCCTGGCTCAGACATTGAAGAAACTAGGAAAGTAAAATGCCTACCTCCGGTACCGTAGCGTTTAACCTAGACCTCTCCAATCTTATTGAAGAGGCGTTTGAGCGCGTCGGTGGTGAGCTGCGTTCTGGTTACGATCTGCGGACGGCCAGGCGGTCATTAAATCTGTTGACGATAGAGTGGTCAAATCGTGGCGTGAATTTGTGGACGATGGAGCAGGGATCGTTCCCGCTGGTTACAGGCCAGGCCATCTATCCCATTCCCTCGGATACCATCCAGATCCTTGATACGGTCATCCGGCAGAACCCCGGTACGCTGAACCAGATCGACATCAACATCAGCAACATTGCTGAGCCAACCTATTCTTCAATTCCAAACAAGCTCACCCAGGGACGCCCGATTCAGTATTGGTTCAACCGGCAGTCTGGGAACGAGAACATTACGGCCATTACCCTGGCCCAAGATATCAACGCCACGGATACGACGATTGAGCTGAGCACGACTACAGGCTTGGCTGCGGCAGGCTTTATCAAGATCAACAACGAGACAATCAGTTATCCCAATATCTCGGGTAACTCGCTTATCAACTGCGCCCGTGGACAGAACGGTACTACGGCAACAAGCCATGCGGTCATTGGCACACCCCCGATCACGGTGCAGAACCTCCCGTGTGTAAACCTTTGGCCGACGCCTAATCCTCCTGGAGACCAGTACACATTTGTCTACTGGAGACTGCGCCGGATGCAAGACGCCGGGAATGGAACAACGGTACAGGACATTCCGTTCAGGCTTATCCCGTGTATGGTGGCTGGCCTGGCGTATTACCTCGGCATGAAGCTACCAGGGGTAGACCCCACCAGGATTCAGATGCTCAAGATGGACTATGAAGAGCAGTGGACCCTGGCCTCCCAAGAGGACCGTGAGACAGCTCCGCTGCGGATTGTCCCGCGCAACATGTTCTACTACGGATAAGTTATGCCTAATCAGTTCGCCTCTGGTAAGTTTGCGATTGCGGAGTGTGATCGGTGTGATCAACGCTTTATGCTCAAGGAATTGCGGATACAAACCGTTAAAACCAGACCTTTTAAAATTAAGGTGTGTCGAGCGTGCTACGACCCTGATCAGCCGCAGCTCCAGCTTGGTATGTTTCCGGTTAACGATCCACAAGCCGTCCGTGAGCCGCGCCCGGATGTGAGTTATCAACAGTCTGGTACGAGTGGATTGCAAGAACTGACGACCAATAGCACCTCCCCGCTGGGCTTTGGTTTCCCTTTAGAGGGGAGTCGGGTATTTCAGTGGGGATGGTATCCAGTCGGTGGTTCATCCTACTTTGATGCGGAGTTGACGCCGAACGATTTAGTGGCTAAAACAGCAGTAGGATCGGTAACAATCTCAATATCTTAGGAGTCCAAAATGACTAAACAGATGCGTAGCGTAGCCAAGAAGGAAGCCATGAAGGCCGTCAAGGGTCATGAGGCTTCTATGCACAAGGCTAAAAAGATGAAGGCCGGTGGCCCGACTTCTCTCGACATGAAGAAGTATGGCCGTGGCATGGCAAAGGTAATGAACCAGCGTCAATCCGTAAGGGGGCGATAATGGCTAAGTTCAGCAAAAAAGTGATGGGCAAAGAGGTGGGCAGCGGTGAGCTGTATGCCACGCCCCATACCATGAAGGGTTCTGTGGTCGATGAGAAGGCAGCAAAGTTGTCTGTCAGCCGTCCTCCCGATCCCAATACTCTGTCTGCCAAGGACTTTACTTGTAACACTCCGGCTGGCCGTGTGAGCTTTGGCGATCCTGGCCGTGACTATGTCAAGACCGACGGGATCAAAATCCGTGGAACCGGGGCAGCAACCAAGGGCGTAATGGCTAGAGGGCCGATGGCGTGAATTACACAGAATTGACCGCTGCAATTAAGGGCTACGCGGAGAATGAGTTCCCAGAAACAGTGGGATCGTTTACCTCTGCCAGCCAGATAGCTACGTTTGTACAAGAAGCAGAACAGCGGATCTACAATTCAATTCAGATTCTTGCCCTGCGGAAGAACTCTACTGGTATAACAACCGGTGGGAATCAGTATCTGTCCGCCCCCGTAGATTGGCTGTCTACCTTCTCCTTGGCGGTCATTGATCCCGTGACAGGCGAGTACGAGTACCTGCTGGACAAGGATGTGAACTTCATCCGCCAGGCGTATCCGTATCCGACGACATCAGGCAAGCCGCTGTACTACGGCCTATGGGATGAGAACACGTTCATCCTGGGACCGACGCCGGACGCTAACTACACGATGGAGCTGCACTACTTCTATTACCCCGAGTCGATTGTGACGGCTGGTACGTCCTGGCTTGGGGATAACTTTGATTCGGTGCTGCTGTACGGTGCTCTGCTGGAGGCCGCGGCGTTCATGAAGAGCGAGCCAGATACGATTGCCAATTACACGGCCCGGTACAACGAGGCTATGAGCGTTCTGAAACAGCTCAGCGAAGGTAAGAACCGGTCAGACGCCTACCGTAATGGCCAGATTAGAGTGCCGATTAGATGATCACTCAAACACAGACAACGTCGTTCAAAGAGGAACTCTACGAGGGTATCCACAATCTTTTGACCGACACCATCAAGATCGCCCTCTACACCGCAAACGCCGATTTAGGGGCATCCACGACGGTCTACACCACGGACCAAGAAGTCACTGGAACAGGCTACACAGCCGGTGGAGTTACTGTAACAAATGTTACAGTGGAATCGTCTGGAACAACCGCGTATGTGAGCTTTGACAATCCTCAGTGGACCGGGGCGTCATTTACCTGCCGAGGCGCTTTGATATACAACTCTAGCAAGGCAAATAGGTCCATAGCAGTCCTAAACTTTGGCAACGACAAGATTGTGACTAACGGAACATTCACGGTCACGATGCCTGCCAACACGGCTACAACCGCCCTGATAAGGTCTCAATAATGTTCGCTTCGTTTTTCTCCGAGCCACCGACTGTAGTGGTATCTCAGATTCCGCCGACTGAGCATGAGACCTGGATGCCAGCGGAAGACTTTGAGATGTGTGGGTCGTTAAACATAGACCTGGATCTCTTAAAGAAGAACGTTGCAACTAACATCAGCAAGGGCTTCCAGCAGATTGCTCCCCATCCGACTAACGAGGTGGAGGCGATGATTGTTGGGGGCGGACCGTCCCTGCGTGAGTACATCCAAGAGATTAAGAGCCTGCGCCGCCAGGGCGTGAAGCTCATTACTTTGAACAACGCCTACCAATACTGTATCGACGCGGGGGTGATGCCTTCTGCGATGGTCATGGTAGACGCCAGGCCGTTCAATGCACGGTTTGTAGAAAACATCATCCCGGACTGCAAATACTTTATTGCATCGCAGTGTGACCCGACGGTCTTTGACAAGCTGCCCAAGGACAGGACGTATATCTGGCACACCAGCGCGGAAGAGATTAGTGACATTCTGGCGACCGAATACGCCAATTGGTATCCCGTTCCTGGCGGTTCTACCGTCTTGTTACGGGCTTTGCCTTTGTTTAGAATGTTGGGATTCAAGCGTTTTCACATCTTTGGGTGTGATTCTTGTTTGGAAGATGGATCGCACCATGCTTACGAGCAGCAAGAAAATGATGATCAGATGGTCATTCCTGTGCGTGTCGGCGGCAAAGTTTTTCACTGTAATCCGTGGATGGTTTCGCAGGCCAAAGAGTTTATTGACTTAATTGCCTGTATGGGTGATGTGATGGAGTTGGAAATCTACGGCGGATTACTTCGTCAAATTTTGGAAACTGGCGCTTCTCGCGCAGACTTAGAGGAGATTTAAAATGGCTGCAACCGCATGGCAACTGTATAACACTGCCAAACGCTACATCGGCAACGGGACGATTGAACTCGGTGCTGGTAACTTCAAGATGGCGCTGTTCCGTACTTCCAGTAATGCTTCGACCTTTACCCTCAGCACGTTTGCTTCTCTGACGGCCCAGATCTCTGCGACCGGCGGATACGTGAGTGGTGGTAAAGCTCTTGTTCCGGCTACCGGCCAGTGGACAACGGGCGCATCGGCTAAGCAAATGAAGTTCACCTACTCAACAGCGGGTTTGACATTTACTGCTTCCGGTGCGTCGTTAACAAACATTCGGTACGCTGTGATTACGTATGGAACATCGGCGGGTGTGGCTTCTGCTCGTAAGTTGGTTTGTTTCTGCCAGCTATCAAGCTCACAATTTACAGTCACTTCGCCCAATACTCTTACGGTTCTCCCGGCAGCTACTGGCGTCTTCACTCTTACCTAAACAGTAAGGGGGCAAGATGTTTGCACAAGCCCCGTTTTCTGGAGTCCCCTTTGCATCTGAAGAGGGGGGAATATCAATTGTTCCTGCAACTGGGAGCATTACGACCCAGGGCTATGCTCCGACATTTAGAGAAGTATATATAACGCCAACTGGTCAGACTGTTTTAATAGGGTCTGCTCCAAGCGTTGTTATTGCTGGTCAAGTATCAATTCCGTCTACTGGTGCCGTATCTATTGTTGGTGCTGCTCCAAGCCTTCATTTTAGTGTTATACCCGGAACTGGTGTCATAACAGCGCAAGGTCAGGATCCAGTCACAAATAGAGCAATTGAAACTTTAACGGGAGCAGCAACGTTTGCTGGATTCGCACCAAACATAGCCATTGGTGCGGTATCGTTCCCTGGAACTGGAGCAATAGTAACAACTACCAGTGCCCCAAATGTCGTTCAAAGTATTGTAATAACGCCAGGAACAGCAAATTTAGTAATAGTTACTTTTGCTCCAAAAAGGCAAAGCCCAAATTGGTTAGTCATTAATGATGCTCAGATTGCAAATTGGGGTGAGATTGATGATCAACAAAATCCTAATTGGGTAGAAATTGATGATCAGCAGACAGCAAATTGGTTGCCAATTGCCGCATAGAGGATAGATCATGCCACTTGTTTTAAAAGACAGAGTTAAAGAAACAACGACAACCACTAGCACTGGCGCATATACGCTTGCGGGTGCGGTAACAGGATACCAATCGTTTTCGGTGATCGGAGATGGAAACACCACGTACTACGCTGTAACAAACGGCACCGATTGGGAAGTAGGGATTGGAACCTATACGTCTTCAGGTACCACACTTAGCCGAGACACAATTTTAGAGTCCTCTAATTCAGGCAATGCCGTTAACTGGGGCGCTGGCACCAAAGACATTTTCGTAACCTACCCTGCTGAACGGTCGATGTATGTAGATGGAACGACTATTACGCCAGCCATATCAGCCAGGCTTGGGTTTGCTAACCTAGCCCAAGGTTCAGCCCTTTCTGTTTTGGGGGTCACCGGTAACTCTACGGCAGATAATGCAAGCATCGCTGCTGGTACAGACAACCAAGTCTTGCGCCGGTCAGGAACATCTCTTGCGTTTGGTGCGGTAAACCTGGCTTCTTCTGATGCGGTTACAGGGGCTTTAGCAGTTACTAATGGTGGTACGGGTGGTACTTCTCAGTCAGCGGCCCGTACTGGATTGGGAGCTACTACCCTAGGTGCAAATCTATTCACCATAACCAACCCAAGCGCTATTACCTTCCCTCGCTTTAACGCCGACAACAGCGTTTCTTCTTTGTCAGACACAGACTTCCGCACAGCTATAGGCGCAGGCACAGGGAACGGTACGGTAACAAGCGTAGGTGGAACAGGCACTGTCAACGGCATCACACTTACGGGAAGCGTAACTACCTCTGGGAACCTAACCCTTGGTGGTACGTTGTCAGGAGTAAATCTTGCAACCCAAATTACGGGAACACTACCCGTTGGAAATGGTGGTACTGGTGCTACGACACTTACTGCAAATAACGTAATTCTTGGTAATGGCGGTTCAGCAGTCCAGTTTGTTGCTCCTGGCACTAATGGTAATGTGCTTACATCTAACGGAACGACATGGACAAGTGCGGCCCCTACAGCGGCTGGTGCGACCAAAGCGCAGGCAGTCATGTACTCAATGATTTTTGGATAGGAGTTTTAAATGGCAGCGCCAAACATTGCAAGCCCGACAACCATTACAGGCAAAACAGCGGTTGTTGATTTAAGTACCACGAACGCCACCGCTGTTGTAAGTAATGCCGCCAGCTCTGGCAAAGTATTTAAAATTAACTCTCTGTACGTATCTAATGTAGACGGGTCAACAGCCGCAGACATAACGGTCAGCGTTTATTCCCAAGATGATATTGGTGGAACGGCGACACAGATTGTTAGCACGGCGACAGTACCTGCTGATGCTACGCTAATAGTCATCGACAAAGACAGCTACATATACTTAGAAGAAGACAAGTCCATCGGGGCTACGGCTAGTGCGGCAAGTGACCTGAAGGTGGTCTGCTCTTATGAGGAAATCAGCTAATGACTATCCGTGACAACGGTAGTATTTTAGGTAAGCAGAATGCTCCGTCTTTATTAGGCGCAAGTGGTATATGGTCATTGAGCGCTATGTACTACGCACTACAGTCAAATACTTGGCCTGGAAAAGGCTATGTTGTTACACAGATTTTTACCGCATCTGGTACTTGGACTAGCCCCACAGGGGTTACTGTAGTTGAATATCTTGTAGTTGCTGGAGGTGGCGGTGGGGGTGGCGGCATCGACGGTGGTGCTGGTGTCGGTGCTGGTGGCGGCGCTGGTGGATACAGAACAGGAACCGGTTTATCGGTAACTGCTGGAACGGATTATACAATTACTGTTGGCGGTGGCGGTGCTGGTGGGGACAATGCCGTTGGAACCTCTGGATCAACTTCAACATTTAGCACAATATCTTCAGCAGGTGGCGGTGGAGGAGGGCGAGGCGGCAGTATTACAGGTCTTAATGGTGGTTCAGGTGGCGGTGGTGCTAGGGGCGGGTCTGGTGGATTAGGAAACACACCCAATACGTCGCCATCACAAGGAAACGATGGCGGCTCTGGTTCGGACTCAGCACCTAACTATGGTGGTGGTGGAGGCGGCGGAGCAAGTGCAGTGGGAGCAAATGGAACATCTACTGCTGGTGGAAATGGTGGGGCAGGGACTGCATCATCAATTACAGGAACATCGGTCACTAGAGCTGGTGGTGGTGGTGGTGGCACTTTTGCGGGCGGGACTGCTGGTACTGGTGGAACAGGCGGAGGCGGTGCGGGTTCCATATCAGGAACTGTAAATGGTGTGGGTGGTGGTGTTAATACAGGTGGAGGTGGCGGTGGTGGCGGTGTCACAGCCCCAAGCACAAACTCGGTAGGTGGCTCTGGTGGCTCTGGAATTATTGTTCTTAAATACACAGCCCCTAACCAATCTGTATTTACATTTAAATCGTCTACTAAATGGGTGTGCCCTACTGGTGTTACGTCTATTGACTACCTAGTGATAGCCGGTGGAGGTGGAGGTGGAGGCGCATCTGGTCCTGGCGGTGGACGAGGTGCTGGTGGTGCTGGTGGGTATTTAGCCGGTACAGGCCTTTCAGTAACTGCCGGTACTGAATACACAATTACTGTTGGCGGCGGCGGTGCTGGTGGTGCAGCGTCAGAATCAAACGGAGTAAAAGGCTCTGATTCTGTATTTAGTAGCATTACATCTACTGGTGGTGGGTTTGGTAACGGGTATGTTTCTCCTCTTGCTGGAGGCTCTGGAGGCTCAGGTGGCGGAGGCGCACAGGATGGGGCTGGAGGAGCAGGCAATACACCAAATACATCTCCATCTCAAGGTAGTAATGGTGGCGCTGGCGCTCCTGGCGGGTCTTCTGGCGGCGGTGGTGGAGGTGCAAGTGCAACAGGTAGTGCTGGTTCTGGCAACAATGGTGGTAATGGTGGTAATGGAACTGCGTCTTCTATTACAGGAACCTCTGTTACATACGCCGGTGGTGGCGGCGGAGCAGGGTACCTTACTGGAACTGATGGTACAGGTGGCACAGGTGGTGGTGGTGCTGGTAAACACTCCACAGGTAGTGCTACAGCAGGAACAACAAATACAGGCGGTGGCGGTGGCGGTGGTGGTCAGGGATTGGCTGGTGCTGCTGGTGGGTCAGGGGTAGTAATCATTAAGACAAATCAATGAAAACACAAATCTATCGTTTTTGGGGTATTGACATGGCTATGCACTTGCTTCGTCCAGGTGCTAAGTGGGAGTGGACTGGGGGTGTTGGGTTTACTCGTTGGGAAGATCCTAGGCCACAGCCGACAAAAGAAGAGATAGAAGACACAATGGCAAAGATAAAAGCCTTTGAAGACTCTATCAACACTATATGGCTACCAGAGCAGATCGAAGAGATCATGGGCCAGCAAAAGGTGCTTGAGGACGCAATTGGAAATTCATAACTTATTTCCTACTGCGCTTGGTATGTTTAATCTCGGGAGAGACTTTACCGAGACAGAAATTGCGTTTATCAAAAACCAAGAGAAGCGCAACAACATGGGTAACACCACTAGCGCAGATAACACAATACTCAAGAACCCAGAACTAAAAGGTATCAAGGACTTTGTTGAGCAGTCTGTTGCCAGCTACTTCAAATCTGTCTACGCCCCTAAGAACGAGACTACGTTGCGTATCACGCAGTCTTGGTGCAATTACACCGAGCCTGGGCAGTTCCATCACAAACACGCTCACCCTAACTCATTCATCAGTGGTGTGCTGTACCCCCAGGCCGACAAAAAGACAGACAAGATATATTTTTACCGTGACGGTTATCAGCAGCTAAAGACACCGACACAAGACTGGAACACTTACAACTCTGAGTCCTGGTGGATGGAAGTCTACACGGGCAGAATGTTTATATTCCCCTCTCACCTAACACACATGGTCGAGACGGTAGCAGGAAAAGACACACGGATCAGTCTGTCGTTCAATACTTTTCCCATTGGTAACTTTGGTCAAGACGATTCTTTGACCGGGCTGCATCTCTAAGTAAAGGAAGATAAATGGCGCATTTCGCTAAACTTGATGAAAACAATGTGGTGACTCAAGTCATCGTGGTGGATAACAAAGACTGCGCTGATGCCGCAGGAGTTGAAAAAGAATACATCGGTGCAGCGTTTTGCGAACGATTGTTTGGCGGCACATGGAAACAGACCTCCTATCACGGCAACATCCGCAAGAACTACGCTGGTATCGGGTACACATACAACGTCGACATAGATGCGTTTGTCCCACCTAAACCCTATCCTTCTTGGGTACTGAATGAGACAATAGCCAAATGGGAACCTCCTATACCTATGCCTGAAGGTGGTATGTATACGTGGGACGAAGTCACGGGTTCTTGGGTAGCGATGCAGACAGAAACTACGGAGTAAATCATGGCGAGCACATACAGCCCTTTAAAAGTCGAGCTGATTGGAACGGGTGAACAGGTAGCCACCTGGGGCCAGACGACGAACACTAACCTGGGCACAGCCATTGAGCAGGCCATAGGGGGTAAAGCAGATGTGACAATGTCGAGCACATCTGAAACGTTGACGCTGACTGATACCAATGCCGCACAAAACGCTCGGGCGCTTTACCTCAACCTTACGGGTACGCCTGGCGGAGCTGCAACACTCAATGTCCCGGCGGTGCAAAAAGCCTATGTGGTCAAGAATGGTACGACTGGTGGTTTTGCGGTTACGGTCAAAGTAACCGGTCAGACAGGAGTATCGGTTCCTAACGGTGCCACGATGCACCTCTACAATAATGGGACGGATGTAGTAAACGCAGTGACCAACCTTCCAACCGGAGCTACTGTTGGCGGAATTGCTATTGGTACAGGCGGGGGAACTGTAACATCTGTTACAGGGGCTGGTACGGTTAATGGACTGACTCTTACAGGGACGGTTACATCTACCGGATCACTGACTCTTGGCGGTACGTTGTCCAACGTAAACCTTGCATCAGCGGTGACTGGAACGCTTCCAGTGACCAATGGTGGCACAGGCCAGACAAGTATCACTGCTGGAACTCTGTTGCTTGGTAATGGTGGGTCTGCAATTGCCGGGCTTGCTGGAACGATCAACGGACAAGTACCGGCGTGGAACTCCACAGCATCAGCCTGGCAAGCATCTAATACAATTTTGCTCGGTAACGGAACGGTTACGGTGCCGTCTTTGGCAGCAACAGCAGATACTAATACTGGAATTTATTTTCCTGCCGCCGACAAAATGGCAGTCGCTACTGGCGGTGTAGAGATGATGTTGTTTGACTCTACAAAAACTGTAAGCCCTACTACTGAATACATTGCTTTTAAAAAACCTGTTTGGGCTCCAGCTCCCGATGTAGATGGGGTTTTAGATGTTGGGCGTGTTAGTTCGGTAAATGGTGGATCAGCAATAAGCACTATTGGGGGGTCAACGTTTTTATCTTTACAAATAGAAGACGTTGAAAAAGCACGTATCACAGACACAGGCAATGTAGGTATAGGGTTAACCAATCCAACTTCGCGAATGCACATTTTTAATTCTGGTGCTGATGCGTACTATTCTGCTACTAGCAACTCCATTTCCTGTCAGTTAGGAGCAAGCAACGTTGGTCAAATTCTTTTTACTGGCGCACCATCAAGTAACTTTGCTATTGGTACAACCAATGCCAAAGAACTAAGCCTAGCTACTAATGGCGCTGTTAGATTGAACATCAGGTCAGACGGTGAAGTGTGGGTTATGAATACTTCTGACCGAGGTGCGTACAACCTACAAGTGGGTGGTACTGGCGTTTGGGGTGCTGGGCCTTATGTGGACGGGTCTGATGAAAGACTTAAAGAAAACATCAAGGACATAACCGCAGGTTTAGCAATTGTTCAAAAGATTCGCCCCGTTTCTTATACATATCGCCAAGACACTGGGTATACAACGGACATAAGGACTCATGCTGGATTTATTGCTCAAGACCTACAATCCGCATTAGACGGTCAAGAATATGTAGAAGGTGTAGTGCAGACCGGTGGTGAGTACCTAAGTGTGGCGTATCAAAGCCTTATACCTGTACTGACAAAAGCCATACAAGAACTGAAGGATGAACTAGATGCAGTCAAAGCCGAGCTTGCTGCAATGAAAGGTAACTAACATGGCTATTGAATATCGGTGGGAGTTCCCGACGCTGGGTGTGACGTATAGCGAAGGTACGTTGACAGATGTAGTCTCAACTTCATACTACAACCTCATAGCCGAAGAAGACGGTGTGTCTGTCTATATGCCGGGGTCTATAAACCTTTCAGCGCCAAATCCAGCGTCGTTTACGCCATACGATCAAGTAACACCAGAACAAGTGCAGGCATGGACTGAGCAGGCGTTGGGTCAGGTGAAGGTGCAGATCTACAAAGAAAAGTTGGCGGTTCAGTTACAGCAGAAAAAGAACCCAACTAGCGGGCCTATGACGCCTCCGTGGGGTTGACGTGAACAGGAGTGATTATGTTGTTGGAACTTGCCGCTGCCAACGCAGCCTTTGCAGTAATAAAGGAAGCAATAAATAACAGCGGGGAGATCATCCAGGCTGGTAAGGCGGTATTTGACTATTTTGACAACAAGGCAAAGATCCAAGAGAAGGTAGTAGCAACACCTGATCACAAGCGCAACGACCTAGAAGAATTCTTTGCGCTGGAGCAGTTAAAGAAGCAAGAGCAAGAACTGCGTGAGATGTTTATCTACCAGGGCCGACCTGGGTTGTGGGATGACTGGCAGGCGTTTCAGGTTAAGGCTCGGCAGAACAGAGAAGCGGCGGCACGGGAAATAGCAAAAGCAGCGCAGGAAAAAAAGGCTCGCCGTGCAAGGTTGATGGAACAGATCCTCTTGGGATTCTGGTTGTTTGTGGCGGGGTCGATATTTGTGGGGCTGATGATTGGTGCTATTTGGCTGTATATGCTCAAAGGCCGGTCATGAATGAGAAGCACAGGGTGTGGAACATACTTAAAGGATCTGGTATGAAATACACAGCAGAAGAAATTCAAACGATGGTTTGGGCCACAGTGGTTATTGGCGTGCTGTCGTTGCTGGTTATCTCGACTCTTGGCATCATCCTAAGCGTATTGTTTGTAGACCATGACCTTAACTACATGGCCCCCATAGACCAGAAGTTTCTTGAGATTCTGAAAGAGATCATGCTGGTAGCGATTGGCGTGATCTCAGGTGTCGCAAGTACGAAGATAGGAAAGTAAATGCTACCCATTGCCGCACTGCTATCCATCGGAGAGAAGGTACTAGACAAGGTACTTCCCGATCCTGCTGCCAAGGCAGAGGCCCAGGCTAAGCTCATGGAGATGGCGCAGAAAGGGCAGTTAGCTGAACTTCAGGCCGACATGAATGAGCAAGACAACCTCACAGAGCGTGCCAAGAATGACATGGCATCTGACTCTTGGTTGTCAAAGAACATTCGGCCTATGACGCTGATCTTTATTCTGGTGGTCTATACGGTATTTGCCATGATGTCTGCTTTTGGGCATAACGCTAATGAAGCCTATGTAACTTTGCTTGGCCAGTGGGGGATGTTAATAATGAGTTTCTACTTTGGCGGTCGGACGCTTGAGAAGATTCTGGCTATGAAGGACAAGAAATGACCCAACTGACTAAGAACTTTAGCCTTGCCGAGATGGTGAAGTCTGAGACTGCGCTGCGCCACGACCTACCAAACAACCCTGGCCCAGATGAACTAAACAACCTATTGAACCTCTGCGCCAACGTACTACAGCCTATCCGTGACCACTATCAAAAAGGCGTCAAGGTCAACTCAGGCTATCGCTCGCCAGACGTAAATGCTAAAGTAGGGGGGTCGAGAACCTCGGATCACTGCCGGGGGATGGCTGCTGATATTGAGATACCGGGGGTGCCAAATGCAGAGCTTGCTGCTTATATTAGAGACAACCTGGCTTACACACAGCTTATTTTGGAATTTTATACTCCTGGCGTACCTGACAGTGGTTGGGTTCATGTTAGTTACGATGACAAAGATCTGAAGAAACAGGTTTTGACCGCTACCAAGAAAGATGGGAAGACGGTCTATCTGACTGGATTGGTTGCCTAATCATGCTCAAAAAGATCGTCCTGCGTCCTGGTGTCAATCGTGACACCACGAACTACGCCAACGAGGGCGGCTATTACGAGTGCGACAAAGTTCGGTTTTATTCAGGATTCCCGCAGAAGATTGGCGGTTGGGTAGAGGCCACGACCGAACGGTTCATCGGAACGTGTCGGCAGCTATGGAACTGGGTTACTTCGTACTCAGATAACTTCCTGGCGCTTGGTACGGACCAGAAGGTCTATATCGAAGTTGGTGGCCTGTTCTATGACATTACGCCGATCCGTAGCCCACTTGCTTCGCCGGATCAAGAGTACACATTTAAGACTCCTACGACCGACAATTGCATTGATACGACCAACGGTTCAACCACAGTCAATATCAACATCACGGCGCATGGATGCCTGGTCGGGGATTACATCACGATTGCCGGAGCGGTAGATGTCGGCGGCATACCTAGTGCGGTTTTGAATGGTGAGCACACTGTAACATCTGTTACAGACGCGAATAACTTTACGATTGTTGTATCAACAGCGGCTACATCTACGGTCACGGGTGGTGGCGGAACATCTATTTTTGTTGGATGCCAGATCCACCCAGGTTTCGCATCGCAGACGGCGGGTTATGGATGGGGGACAGGTGGCTTCGGTGGAACAACGGGTCTGTCTTCAATTGGTACATTCACAGTGACCATCGCATCCCCAGCGGTACTGACATTTGCGTCACACACTCCAGCAGATAACACCGTTATTCTTTTAAGCACGACCGGCGCTCTTCCCACTGGGCTTTCTGCTGGCGTGGCCTATTACGTGGTTGGGGCAACTGGCAGTACGTGCAGCTTATCTTTGACTCAAGCTGGCGCAGCTATCAATACAACTGGCAGTCAAAGTGGTACGCATAGCGCTCAGCTTGTAGCTTCTCCTACTGGATGGGGATTGGCCAGCCCGGTTCCGGTAAACCTTCCGCAGCGGGATTGGTTCTTTGATAATTTTGACAATGACCTGGTGATGAACATCCGGGCCATTACGACTGGAACAGGTCTCGCTACTGGTGGTCCAATTTATTATTGGGTGCGCGGTACGGCTACAACGCCACAGTCATCTCTCAATACTAGAGCCGTTCTTTTGTCTGGACTAACCTTAGATGGTGTGGCCCCGGCAGATGTACCAGAGTCGGCGTATCAGATTTTAGTCTCACAGAACGATAAACACCTTCTTGCCTTTGGATGCCAGCCTTACGCTGGGTCTGTCGGTGATTTTGACCCACTCCTTATCCGGTGGGCCACCCAGGATCAGCCAAACGTCTGGACGCCTTTGCTGACAAACTCGGCTGGGTTTATTCGGGTATCCCGTGGATCAAGGATTGTCCGGGCGCTGCCGACCAAGCAGGAGATTGTGGTCTTCACAGATACACACCTGTACAGCTTCCAGTTCCTAGGCACTATTGAGGTGTTTGGTCTCCAGGAGCTGGCCGACAACATTTCCATCATGTCGCCACGGGCTTGTATCTCAGTGAACAACGTGACGTACTGGATGGGGCTGGATAAGTTCTATGCCTATGATGGTAGGGTACAGACGCTGCCATGCACACTGAGAGAGTATGTCTTCAAAGACATCAACTTTGACCAGGCCGACCAGGTTATCTGCGGAACGAACGAAGGCTACAACGAAGTCTGGTGGTTCTATTGCAGCGCCAACTCCAACTGGGTTGACCGATATGTAATCTATAACCACCTAGATCGGATCTGGTACTACGGCAACCTGACTCGCACGGCGTGGCTCGATGTATCTTCCAGAGACTTTCCCACGGCGGTATCTACGGATCAGGATCAGAATCCAGGCATCCTCTATACCCATGAGGTAGGGGTGAATGACAACACGCTGCCGCTAGAAGCATTTATCCAGTCATCTGACTTTGACATTGATGACGGTGACAAGCTGATGCTGACCAAGCGGGTGATCCCAGACATTAACTTTAGTGGTTCCACAGCCAACGATCCTGAAGTTACTATGGGCGTTCGGTCCCGTAACTTCCCTGGTTCGGTGTTTACCAACAACGCTCTGAACGAGAAGCCGGTCATTCAGACCACGGTAGACCAGTACACAGAACAGGTGTTCATCCGTACCAGAGGACGCCAGATGGCCATACGGATCAGTTCCGACGGACTTGGGGTGCAGTGGCAGCTCGGCGCTCCTAGGTTGGACGCGCAGCCAGACGGCAAACGGTAATGGCCCTTATAGGATTCCGCGCCCCAGCTCTTCCTCTGCCACGGGAGCAGTATGACCGTCAGCAGATGGATCAGTTAATCAATGCTTTACGGTTGTACTTCAACCAGTTGGATTCGCTTACCCCTCAACAGGCCAACTCTTACCGGGCAGATGAGTTTATCGGGGGAGACTTTAGCGGGGATGACTACACTGGCGATGTGTTTACTGGCAACACGTTTAACGGTACGGTCTTTAACGGCAGCTATTTCAACGGCGGTCATTTCAGTGGGCAGCAGTTTGTAGGCGGGACGTTTGTTGGGCATGGGCATAGGATTATCTTTCCTCATATCGCTGCCTCAGACTCGACAGACCAGATTGCTGGCGGCGACAATACGCCTACGGTCGTTAAGTGGAACACGCTGGATTCGGGATACGGTTGGACGCTTAACTCTCCAGGCTCGGCCACCGCAGAATTTTCTGGGGTCTACAAGATCACGTTTAGATTGCAGTTCATTAACACTGCAAATGCTATCCACTACGCTACGGCATGGGTAAAGGTAAATGGCGTAGATATAGTTAACACAGCAACAATCTTTACCGTTCCTGGCCGTAAGAGCGCCAGTCCTGGTGAGGAAGGGTTTCTGTCGGCGTACTCAGAAATAACATTTTCCATGCAGATTGGGGATGAAGTAGAGCTGTATTGGGCGACTGATTTAGCTGGAAACCCAACCACACCCACTGATGGGGTTTTCCTGCTTCACGACGGAGCGCAGGTTTCTCCGTTTGCAAGACCGGCAATACCCTCGGCAATAGGATCTATTGCGTTTGTATCAGCGTTACCAGACGTAACAGTCAAGCCGAGCATAGATACTTTGGTGATTTCTGGATCAGCTCCGACGGTGACCGTAGCCTAGTCAATGGCTAATAAATCGCGGATAATATGTCAATTCAAGCGTTTAGGAGGATTTCATGGGTACGGGCGTAGGCGAGGCGATGATCATTGGTGCCGTAACAGGCGCTGGTACTTCTGCAATCACAGGTGGAGACCCGCTTAAGGGTGCTCTTTTAGGCGCTGCCGGTGGTGGCGTTGGGGCTGGAATAGCCGGAGCAGGGACTGGTGCAGCTACCGGGGCAACAAGCACGGGTGTTCAGACAGGTGTTAACGCCGGTTCGCAGGTTGCAACGGCAGCGGAAGCCGCCAATTTAGCAAGTGTCGCTCCTACTCAGTCAGCAACTATGGGGCTTGGTCAAGGGCTATCAGCGCCGACTACTGCTGGATATGGAACAGATATGTTGGCTGGGGGATCGTTTGCCCCGTCCCAAGGTTTTCAAGTAGCAGCAGATTCTGCTATGGCTCAAAACTTAGCGTCTGATGTTGGTGCTAGCCAAATGGGCACGGCAGGGTCTCCTACTTTCCCGTCCATCAATTCCTTTTACGCTAGAAATCCCGTGCTTATGCCTGCTGGTTTGGGCGCAACGACGGCGGCGATTGGGCAGTCTTATGACAGACCAGGTCTTCCCGAAGAAGAAGAGTACAGCGGTCCCCTCAGTCGATTCAGCTACAACCCTGACCGGTATCGCACGGCAATGGCAGGTGGTGGTCTAGCAGACACCGCAGTAGCACAGCGCTACATGAAAGGTGGTCATCTGGGTTCTTACTCCGATGGTGGCCGTCTACTAAAAGGGCCGGGCGATGGAATGTCTGACAGCATTCCTGCCAGCATAGGCGGAAAACAACCAGCCAGGCTTGCCGATTCTGAGTTTGTTGTGCCAGCAGATGTGGTGTCTCATCTTGGTAACGGATCGACGGATGCGGGTGCTAGAAAACTTTATGAAATGATGGATCGAGTTCGTAAAGCACGAACCGGTCGGAAGAGCCAAGGCAAAGAAATTAACCCACGAAAGTATTTGCCAGCATGAGTGCTAGGGGACCACGCTACGAAGCCCAACAAAAGGGCGAAAAGTTTTACATGCCAGAAAAACCATGTAAACGTGGTCATCTTGTCGCCCGTATTACAAGCACCGGAACGTGTTTGGAGTGTCGTCGTGTAAAAGAAAAAGAACGTTATCACGCTAATGCAGAAGCAACAAAGTTGCGAACAAAAAATAAATATAAAAAAAATGCTGACAAACTTAGACAAAAACGTAGAGAGATGTACGCTGCCAATCCCGATGCTGAACGAGAAGTTGCAAAACTAAGAAGTCGGGAGTGGAGAAAGCAAAACCCGCATCACAGAAATGCGCTTAAGCGTAAGTACGTAGCAGACAAGGGAGCAAGAACACCCAAATGGGCAGACTTAAGATCTATTGTTGAGTTTTACAAAAACTGCCCAGATGGTTTTCATGTGGATCACGTGCTTCCATTGCGCGGCAAATATGTGTCTGGATTCCATACGGTTGAGAACTTACAATACCTTCCAGCGATTGAAAATCTCAGAAAAAACAATAGGTACACCCCAAAATGAAGATCATTAACAATACCTTCCTGCGTAGGAGATAGACATGGGCCAGTCATCAGGAAGTGTTGGGCCAGCAATTGGCGGCAGTCCATTCGGTGGATTGCGTGTATTGTCCCCAATGGACATAGCACGGGCTTCGCCTCAATACGACCCCTACACAGCATCACGTAGGCCGAACTATATGCCGTATGGTCCGAACCAACAGTTTTATCAGCCTATCTATCAACCGAGCTACTCACAGTTCTCTCCGATGGGTTATGGCCAAGCACCTTTTGGTGGGTTTTATCAGCCTCCCATGATGGGATTCGGTCAGCGGTTTGGTAACCAAATGTTGCAGCAACCGCAACGACAAAACATGTTTGGGCCAGCTACAGATATATCGGATCAGGGACAAGCGGCGTTAAGGCAGATGCCACAACAACAGGACATGTTCAGACCGGCTGCGGATATATTTGGGCCTGCCGGTGAAAGAAGGAGTGTTTTGTCGGAACCCATGTCACAGTCCAGATTGCAAGGTGGAATGCAGCAACAGCGTTTCCAACCCATGCTCTCCCCGCAGCCGATGCAGTCACAGTACCGACCTATTCCTTATATGACACAAACCCAGGTTGATGCTAGAACGGCAGCAGATGCAGCGGCGGCAGCTCCTCCGCCAAGTTTTGATGGAGGTGGGTTTAAAAAAGGTGGTGGCGTAGAAGAAGGTATTGACTCACTGTTGAAAAAATGAATCTTTCTATCCAGGTTGTTGATACAAACTACATTGCCCAGGTATGGCCGCGTGTAGACAATTTCTTAATCGACGCTCTAATTAAAGACAATGATGCGCCGGAGTGGAGTAACTGTTACAACATACATCATGTCCAAGGATTCTTAACAAGCGGTATCTGGTTGTTGTTGGTGGCTGTAGATGAGCAAAGAGAAATCCACGGCGCAGCCACAGTGTCTTTTGCAAACTACCCGATGGCCCGAGTGGCGTTCATCACTCTTATCGGCGGGAAGTTGATTTCAAACAGAGACACGTTTGAGCAGTTGAAGATGATTCTAAAGCAGCGCGGGGCGACAAAAGTCCAGGGATACGGTAGAGAATCTATCGTGCGTTTATGGAAACGGTACGGCTTTGAGCCACGAACTACTTTAGTGGAAGTACAACTATGAGATACGATCACTTTTCGATGCTGCCCGAGCGGGCTTTTCAAAAGCGCCCTTTTGGCGGCATGACTTTAGAGGGCAGCGGTGGCGGTGGCGGCGGTCACACAACCAGCACGGTCACTCAGTCTTCAATCCCTGATTGGCTAAGACCTCAGACCGAAGCCCTCCTTGGTGCTGCGACGCAAGAGACTTTCCAGACTCAGCGTACCCCAGAAGGTACTTACGAGATCACAGGCGTCAAACCTTTCACACCGTACAGCGCTGATCCCCGTGACTACTTTGCGCCGTTTAGTCCAATGCAGCAGCAGTCCATGTACGAAGCAGGGATGATGCAGCGGCCTGGTGGGTTTGGTATGGGCCAGGGGATGGTTGGTGGTGCTGGCATGGGCGGCATGGAAACCGCTCAGGGTGCTTATGACTACGGTCAAATGGGCGCTAACTACGGTGCGGCTGGTGCTCGTTTAGGTACTCAGGGCGGTGCTCAGTACGGTGGTCTAGGTGCTGGCTACGGAATGATGGGGGCTGGTATGGCTCCTGAAGCACAGCTATATGGCCGGACAGCAGCAGACATTGGTGGTATGGGCCTCCGTGCTGAAGAATTAGGCAGGGATGTGGGAGAAGAAGCTCGCATGTACGCTCGGCAAGCAGCAGGCATGGGCGGTACTTATGAGCGTATGGCTACAGATCCTAGGGCTATGCAAGCCTACATGTCTCCGTACCAGCAAAACGTCACAGAGATTGCTAAGCGCAAGGCCATTGATGATGCCCAACGTGCTCAACTTGGCCAGAATCTAGGTTCCGTCCGCACCGGTACATACGGTGGTGCTCGCCAGGCGCTTCTCCAAGGACAGCGTGAGGCCGGTTTACAGCAGCAGCTCAGCGACATCCAGGCCCAAGGTCTTCAAAGAGCATACGAGCAGGCTCAACAGGCACAACAGTTTGGCGTTACGGCTGGTATGCAAGGTCTCCAGGGTGCACAGGCCGGACTTGGAACGGCGCTACAGGGCGGGCAGCTTGGTCTGTCTGGTATCGGCCAGGCGATGGCTGGGCAAGAAGCTGGTCTTCGTGGTCTTGGTCAGGCTGGTCAACTCTACGGTCTGGGTATGCAAGGCGCTGGTGTTGGACTCCAAGGTCTTCAGCAGCAGCTCGCAGGCACAGAACAGGGTATGCGCGGAGCAGGTGTGGGACTCCAAGGCGTATCTGGTGCACAGGCTGGCTACGGACTTATGGGCCAGATGGGCCGGTCACTTGCAGATATTGCTCAGCAACAACAGGCGGCAGACATTGCTCGGTTACAGTTCCAAGAGGCGATGGGCGGCAAAAGCCAAGAGCAACAGCAGCAGATCATCAACCAAGCTATCCAGAACTACGCGATGGCCCAACAGTACCCGCAGCAGCAACTGGCGGCGTACAACGCTCTGTTACGTGGCTATCAGACTCCGGTCACTACGGTATCTCAATACCAGGCAGCACCAAGCCCCGTGTCTCAACTAGCAGGTTTGGGTACAGCCGCATATGGGTTCTCTCAGTTAGCAGGTGCAGGCCAGGGCAAGAAAGAAGGCGGTAAGATCGAAGAAGGAATTGATACCCTAGCCCTTCAAAAAGCTATGAAAAAGGTGGCAGCATGATCGGAAGCGCTCTTAGCCGTCTGGATACGGCAGAAAAGCTCAGCATCCCCCAGCTACAGCAGGCCATTCAGTCTGGGACTATCCCGGCCTACATGGGCGTGCCTCTCCTGGAAGAAAAGATCGCCTTTGAGCAGCGGATGCGTTCAGCCGCAGCAGCCCGTATGGCACAAGGTCAGGAGCCTACGATTGCTGAGCAGGTCATGGACCAGGCGCAGAATCAACAGATGATGGATGAGGGTGGTATAGACCAACTCCCCATCGAGGCACCAGAGTTTGCTGGTGGTGGGATCGTAGCGTTTGAAGATGGTGGACAGGTGCAGCGATTCCAGAACCAGGGTCTTGTCAGCGATGACATGATGCTTGAGCAAGCTATACAAATGATGGTTCAAAAAGATCCGTCATTTAATACTTCACTCTTGAGACAGGCAATTGCTGATGCGTCGCCAGATGAGCGCAAGCGGTTAATTGCTCAGATCAGCGATAGAGAGGCAGCGAAGTTTATGCGTCAAGGCCAAGGAGTTCCTGGTACAGGTATTTCTAGCGCTGACATGAATCGAGAATCTGCAAAGTTTGCGCGGCAAGGGCAGGGAGTGCCTGGAGCTGATACAGGTATTGCTCCTCCGATGGATGAGGAGGTTCCTGTTGCACCCTCTGGTCGAAGTCAAATGGACATAGGTTCTTTGGTTAATCAAGCCACACGACTAACCGATGCTTTAGGTTTCGGGCCGAGACCTGATGAGTTCGTTCCGACCACTGAAGAAGCGTCTAAGCAAACAACCGAACTATTGCAGAAGTCTGGTTACGACGAAGGCTTGCTCAAGCGCATGGGTCAAGATATTGCGAAGCAGCGAGAAGGTTTGGACGCTGACCGTTCTGAAGCAAAGGCATATCGGTTAATCGAGGCTGGCCTTGGAATTATGAGTGGCACTTCAGCAAATGCCTTTGAAAACATTGGCAAGGGCGCAACACCCGCACTCAAAGGACTGTCGTCTGACATTAAAGAGATTAAGAAGGCAGAGCGCGAGTATCAACTGGCCGAGCAGAACCTGTTGCTCAAGCAGAACGAAGCCGCGATGGGTAAGGCCAATATCACTCAAGGGCAAATTGATAAAGCCCGAGATCGCGTTGAGAAGAGGGCTGATAGCCGGGATCGCGCTATAACAAACCTTACCAATACGATGCTTTCTGGCGAGATTCAAAAAGATGTTGCGCGGTCCACGATTGGAGCGCGTATGACCGACTTTGATAAGAAGTGGTCGCTTGCAGAGGCAGAGGCTAAACGTCAGGGCGTTCCTGTTACTCCTCAGTTCTTTGCTCAAATGTGGTCGGTAGGTGCTGGCACCATGACTAGAGAAGAAGCCGTGACTAAAGTATTATCAACAGACTACGGTAAGCAGCTTGACCTTTCAGATCCAAAAGACCGACAAAAGTTACAAGATCAAGTAAATTTATTATTGCGTATAGGATCTCCAACGGGCGCGTCAAGTACAACTGGAAAGCCGCCTGCTTTACCTCCTGGATTTGTATTACAACCATAAGGATTAAAAATGCAGAGAGCAGTCAATCCTCAAACTGGTGAGGTGCTGTTCCTCGTTAATGATCAGTGGGTTCCTCCGTCACAAACCGCTCGGAATCCAGAGACTGGACAGTTTGCATATCTAGTCAATAACGAGTGGCAGATCGCAGACCCGTTTAAAAAAGAAGAAGAACAGGGCTTCTTAGATAAATTCTTAAGTGCGGCAAGGCCAGAAATACTTCCTGAGTCTGCGCCGACGCAAGCGATTGCACCGGGCGAAGTAAAGACGCAAAACCCATTGATGGGCGCTGTGGCCAGGACTGCTGGGTTGGCTGGTGCCGCACTAGAAGTTCCAGATACGCTGGCTCAATTGATGTCAAACCTTACTGGCCTTCCGAAAGACCAGGTATTTGAACTTCCAATTGACACAGTAGGCAAGAAGTTTGCGGACAAGGCGTTGAACTACGAGAAAGACGTTGGTTACGCGCCAAGCACAGAGCTTAAAGACCTTACAGAAAATCCTTTAAACGCCGTTCCGTTTATTGCTGAACGAGTAATAACTTCCATCCCGGACATGGCGGCTGCGGTTTCAATGGCCCCGGCATACTTTGCCGCACGAACCAATGAGATACTGAAGTCACGTGTTGAAAATGACAAGAAGACCTTAGCCGAAGCTACGGTTGGTGATGTGTCTGCCGCTGCTAGCGCCGCTGCGTTTGAAACATTATTTGAAAAATTTGCTACTGGCAGATTGTTGCCTGGTGCTGGGGTAACAGGAAAAACGGCTCCCGGAAGAATTGCCAAAGAGACTGGGGTTCAAGCAGGCACAGAGTTTGCAGAAGAGTTTGGTACCTATTCAGCAGAAACCGCTGGGACTCAAAGAGGATTTGATTTAGAAGAGGCTGCTTTAGCAGGGCTAGAAGGAGCGATTGTTGGCGGTGGACTTGGCTCTACTGTTCAAGCAACGAAAGAAGCTATTGATGCGTACAAGGGGCCTCAGACACCAACCACCCCTGCCGCTGCTCCTACTACTACGCCGCCCGCTGCTACCCCATCTGCTGCGCCAACTGCCGCTGCACCTACTACGCCACCCGCTGGGCCTTCTCCTGTAACACCTGTTACACCGTCGGCAGGAATCCTGGGTGGATATACAAACCCCGCAGATCAGACAGAAACGCAGATCATCCCGGCTCCGAACGGTCAGTTCCAAGTCTTGATGATAGATACGGCAACAGGACAGACCCAGGATGGTGGAACGTTTGGCACCTTCGATGAAGCCAATAACATAGCCGCCCAGATTGCTGGTGTCGCGCCTACTGTAACAAATGTTACAGTGCCTCCTGCTGTTACACCTCCCGTAACTCCTACGGGCGTAAGCGTTACGCCTCCTACGCCGCCAACACCAACTCCTCCTGCCGGGACAGTCACGCCTCCTACTCCCCCTGCTGGTACGATCACGCCCCCTACGCCACCTGTTATTAAACCTGCTGGTCGTCCTGCAAAAGAGATACAAACGGACATTAACAAAGCCCGGCAGGAACTGAAACGGGCCGAGACAGCGTTTAAAAAGAACAAGGTTGGTCAAGAGGCAGTGGACTTGGCAGCGGCTAAGCTCAGCACCTTTGAGGCTGAGAAGATTGCCCTTACGACACCGCCAACACTTCCCCCAGAGGTCACTGCTCCCGAGGTCGAGGCTGTACCAGAGTTACCAGCGAAAGGTCCAAAGACAGTCTTTGAAGAGAAGATGTTTGGCAAAGAGCCAATCCTGTCCGAGGAAGAGCTGACTGCACGCAAAGACATTAGCGACAAGCAGAGAGCGCTAAACATTCAGTACAACCGCATCAAGGGCACTAAGGGATTCAATAACCTTGCTGATCTGTTGTCTGGTAGAGCAGCCCAGCCTGCAAAAATTGAAGGCGCTGATCGCCCATTGCCAGATGGGATGCTAACGCTCGATGAAGATCTGAAGCGTGTTGACTTTGGCGTGGGCCGAGGGGCAACACTCCGGCGTAATAGTTTTGTTAGCAAGACAGGTCGCGGCAAGCCATTGCAGCAGATGATTGAAGACGAGCAGCTCAATGACTTCCTGCCTGATGGCCTCAAAGTATTCGTGCGCGCAGAAGATGTTTACGATCCCAACGAATTCTCAAAGGTTCGTAATGCTGTTGACTACATCATCGAGCGCATTGAGAACAATGACTTCTTGAACGAAGACGACAAGATGGCGTTGCGGGTGATAGATGAAAACATTGAAAAATTATCAAAGGAGCTGACCCTTGGACAAATTAACGCCCGACTCGCAGAAATCGCAGCCGAAGAACGCACTGGAGAGGTTGAAGGAGTTACCCCTGCAATCCCAGAAGCGGATCTTGGAAGAGTTGAAACGCCTCAACTTAGAGAGCCAACCCCAGAAGAACGAAGAAGAGCGGAACTAGAGCGCGACTTCTTTAGCCTTACTCCGCCCACGCCACCAGGAAAAACGACGCCTCCTGGTGCTCAGAAGGATCTGTTTGGTGTTGAAGGTCTGGAGCAGGTCACCCCGGAGAAAGTTACCAAAAGGAAAAAAGAAAATGCAGAACAACTCTCCCTCTTTGCTAATAGCCAGCTACCCTCCAACGAAAACAATCAAGCCGGTAAAACTGCGAGACGGGAGGCTGTGTCCACCGTGGATGCTTTACAGTCCACCGACACCCCTCTCGCCTTGGCCCTCTCCACAGACTACGCAAGACGACAGCGGGTCAGTCTCGTTGGACAAAAAGTAACTGGCTACGATGATTTAGCAATTCTTTCCCAGGTCTACCGACATCCTCGGTTTGAGACATTCCGTTTGTTCTTTGTCAATGACGCGAATGAAATTGTTTCCCAGTTAGGTGTGACAAGCCGCTTGCCAGCAGCAGCCGTTCCAATTGTTGGTGATAACAACATTGAGTACATGAAAAAAGTGCAAGAGGCGGCTGTGCAAGCTGGTGCTACTGGCGTCTGGATGTTACACAACCATCCAAGCGGGAACGTGGAAGTAAGTGATGGGGATAAATCTGTGACGAAGACTTTTACCAATGCTTTTACAAAGCTGACGTACAAAGGCCATATCGTTATAGACACAAATAAGTATTCAGTAATTACTCCTGAAGGATACGTACAGACTTATTCCAAGGATATGGGGCAGAAAGAACTTCTGCAAAAAAATCCTTTGACAGCGTCCGAGGCTTTTCACCCATTTGAGATAGCAAAACGTGTAGACGAAAATCCACAATCCATGGTTGTTATTGCTCTTGGCAACGACTTGAGCATAACCGGCATCACAACTATTGACAATGATGCGTTTAAAAACAAAACGCCTGAACAAGTCACACGAACACTATTTAGGTTAGCTATTTCACAAAGCGGCGGTCGTCTGTTGGTTGCATCGAGAGATAGGGATGCACTTAAGAAAGTTGGACCATCGGTCGAAGACGGCATTTGGATCAAACCAAATGGTCAGTACGAACGGTTCTCTCAGATGTTTGGTAGGAGAACAAAATTCCTTTTCCCAGATGATCGTCCGGGTGTAGTAACACCAGACACATCTAAGCTCTTTGATTTTTTACGGATACCCAAAGTACCGAGCCAACGTGGTTATCAATACTTTAGTTGGTCTGATATGCGTAAGTTGATGGAAGAGCAAGTAACCATCAAAGTGCAAGAGCCTCAGTCTGACCTCTTTGGCGAAGATGCAAAGACCATCAAAGACCTCGATGAAAACCTGCCCAAAGCCAAGAAGAAGCTGCCTCCTGGCCGTTCGCCTGAGCTGGCTGCACTGGCAGAACTCCTCCAGGAAGGAAAGGTAACCAAAGAGGAATACGACCAAGCGGTCAATCGGTTCCGTCCCATTCCGTTATATACGGAGCCTTTGACGCCTGCAACAGATGATCAGGTAGTCAATGCCCTGTCGTCGGATAAGAAACCGAAAGCCAACGTATCTATCCCCGATGGTACGAAGGTGGGCCTGCGCCTAGATATCCCCGCGTGGAACAATCATAAGACCTTTGTTGTGTCGATCCATGAAGGTCGTCCCAAAGTTACATCGCCAAAGCCTGGCTTAGCGATTGGATACCGCAGCGTAGCGCTTGCAAAAAATGTGACGTTCGCCCTTGGCAACCAGGCTAAAGCATTAGAGATTGCTGCCGGGTCTGCTAAAGATGCGCTTCAGACGATGGAGGGTGAGTATGTCAATGTCTCCCCGTCTGCCGCATTTGAAATGGCACAAAAGGCTATTAATGATCCTCGATACGTTCAGCTAGGATTTGATCCAACCCGTCATGCGTACTTCTATGACCGGCGCACTACGCTGCCCGTAGTCAAAGCTGATGCAATATTGCAGATTGGCAACATGATCCTTGCCCGCGGCGTTGAGTATGGGAAGAAAGAAAACTTCCTATACAACATTAATAGTGGTCCTGCCGTAGAGGTAACGCAAGACGACGTTAAACGTG
>Ga0315904_10001386_pt1 | contig 38382 bp, 34 predicted proteins | sample LakEriMetagenome_6_FD_203529 | JGI IMG/M metagenome (GOLD analysis project Ga0315904, IMG submission 203529) | Freshwater fungal communities from buoy surface, Lake Erie, Ohio, United States - Buoy 12 MA120 | ecosystem: Environmental > Aquatic > Freshwater > Lake | place: USA: Lake Erie, Ohio... | reverse complement strand
CCTCCTACCCGGCAACAGCGCTTCGGCCTGTTGCCCCGTGCCCAGATGGCGGAATTGGTAGACGCACCAGCTTCAGGTGCTGGCGCTCGCAAGGGCGTGGAGGTTCGAGTCCTCTTCTGGGCACCATTTGTTCTTTTCAGAACATCCCAAAAAGTCTATAAAAACCGCAGAAATCCTAGGGAATTGGCCCTTGGATGGTTCCGGATCGTCCCGGCTGTTCCCGGGGGTTCCTGACATTTTTGCGGGCCTTTTGCGGGCCTTTTGCAAAAAGCCGGAAAAAAAGGCCCGCACATGCCCCTGACCGAGACTCGGCTCCGTGCACTCAAGGCGAAGGACAAATCATACAAGGTCGCAGACCAACGCGGCCTCTACGTCGAGGTCACTCCGGCAGGCGGCAAACTCTGGCGGTTCCGCTACCGCATTGGCAAGGTCGAGAAGAAGCTTTCGATCGGAAGCTATCCCGACATCAGCCTGAAGCAGGCGCGAGAAGCGACTTACGAGGCACGCCATTCCATCGCGTCCGGTGGCGACCCGGCGTTTGAGAAGCGCAAGCAAAAGATCCGGGAGGAGTTCCTGGCAGCCCAAACATTCGAGGCCGTGGCGCGCGAGTACATCGAACAGATGATGGTGCAGAATGGCAGGGCACATGCGACCCTGGTGAAGGCCAACTACTTTCTCGAGCAATTGGCCCCAGCGATCGGCAGCCGCCCGATCAAGGAGATCGAGCCGTTCGAAGTCCTGGCACCGCTCAAGCGCCTTGAAGCAACGGGCAAGCACGAGACGGCCAAGAAGTGTCGGTCGTTCGCCGGCCGGGTGTTTCGCTACGCAGTGGCTACGACCCGCTGCCAGTCCGATCCAACCAGTTTGCTCAAGGGTGCACTCGTCACCCCGCGCGCGAAGCACTATGCAGCGATCCTAGAACCCAAGGAACTGGGCGGCCTACTTCGCGCGATTGACGGCTATACGGGATATCCGGTCACGAAGTTCGCTCTCCAGATCGCACCGCACGTCTTCGTAAGGCCTGGCGAGCTGCGCCATGCAGAATGGCGCGAAATCGATCTTGTCGATGGCGTTTGGAAGATTCCTGCTGGCAAAATGAAAGCCCGGCGCGCGCATGCCGTGCCGCTGTCCAAACAGGTCATCAGCCTGCTGACCGATCTGGCCGAAATGCTCGGCTATGAGGGCTACGTGTTCCCATCTGCCCGTAGCCCGCTTCGGCCGATGAGCGAGAACGCATTGAATGCAGCATTCCGCCGGATGGGTTTCTCTAAGGACGAAGTAACTGCACATGGGCTGCGTGCGACAGCCTCAACATTTCTCAACGAATCTGGGCTTTGGAATCCCGATGCAATTGAGCGTGCCTTGGCACACGGCGACAGCAATGCCGTCCGCGGGGCTTACCATCGAGGCAAGCACTGGGAAGAGCGGGTTCGGATGGCCCAGTGGTGGAGCGATCACCTGGATCAACTCCGCCTGGGTGGAAATGTAATCAAGATGCAGAATACTGCAGCCGCTTAGACTTGATGATCGGCTGCGCTGGACCCTTGATAGGTGTCTCGTTGGCCAGAGCGTGATCAGCAGCTTCCGCCAACAAAGCCACCATCTAAAGCCGATGACAGCCTCATCCGAAGCTGCCTTTCATTCTCGGGTCTCAACTGCATCGAATTGTCGATGCACTGAATGCTTCGCGTACAGCGTCATCACCTCTTCAGATGGACGAGCAAGTCAACGAGGAGCCCGACTGCGGTGAACGGCTCCGGATCGTCTCGAGCGGTGAAACGACCGACGAGTGCTGCGGCTCTCTGCATGGCATCAGGCAAAAGCGGGCTTGTTGTAGAGAAGGTATGGGTAGCACCCTTCACATAGTCGGGAATATGCGTCCGCAATCGTGCCACAACTTCATCGCGGTGAATGGGCGCATGGACGCTTTCATAATGTAGCAGAAGCCATAATTCGAAATTCGGGACGGAAGGGACAGCCTTGAATGGCACTCTCTGCTTGTTATCGTTACGCAGAGTGCCGTCGAGTTGCTCCGCGCGTGTCAATGCGTCGTTGTAGCTGCCATGGTCGTCGCGATCGAACACCGCATAGACTTGGTCGAAAGCGCGGGGCAGGATACGCTTGTGCCGGTCTCCGTCCACAAACAGCTGCCGAGCATATTCGACCACGTTGACTGGGTCCGTGCCTAACGCGCCGGGATAGATGCCGAGATTCGCCGTGTGCAGCCGAAAGGTGCTGCGGATTTCCCCGAAATAGTTCGGCTCTGTCTTCGTACCTTCGGTGACAATCAGAATCCTGTCGTAACCTGCGCGCCGACCTAGTTTCCGTTCCAGATGCCGCCGCTGTCGCTCCCGAGGAGAATTATCGCGAGCCATTAATTCCTCGTACCCAAGCTGCCCGCAATGAACGGCACACCACCATAGCGGCCCATCAGATAGCCTCGCTCCAGCGCTTCGCCCTTGCGCGGACTGAATTCCGACAGAGCCACCAGCGTCGATGCCTGGTCGCGGTCCTTTTCGACCATCCAGATCTGATCGCGCCGGAACAACTCTTGCGCATCGAGCAGCGACGTGTCGTGAGTCGTGAAGATGAGCTGCGCGCCACGCGGATTAGTTACAGGCGAATGGAAAAGCCGAACCAGTTCACGCACCAGTAGAGTGTGCAGACTGGTGTCGAGTTCGTCGATGACCAAGACCTGCCCATTCGCCAGAACGTCGAGCACCGGCCCACTCAAGAAGAGCAAATTCCGTGTCCCGTTGGACTCGTCCATAAGGTCGAAGACTGCCTCGCCATTCTCGGTCACATGACGGAAGAGCAACTTGTTCTCCTCGATCTCCTCGGAGCGCATTTCGGTTTTGCCGGCGACCAGATCGACATGGACGGATTGGCCGGGCAGCTTTTTCGTCACCACTTCGATATCGGCAATGCTGATATCCGCAGAGGTGAGGAAATTGCAGATTTCCTCACGACCCTTTCGGTCCTTCAACCTTTGCAGCGAAACCTGCGGATTGAGTTGGGCTTGCTCGTTGAAGATGATGAGCTGAAGCGAGAACCAATCAAAGACGGGGCGCAGCGCTTCGCTGTTGAGCTGAACAGCCATTGACAGGAACAACGCGTTGGGGCGCGTGGCGTTTTCCCAGACATTTTTTGCGCCTTTTAGTCCGGCGCCGAATTCGTAAATGTCCTTTCCTGTTTCCGCATCGAAACGACGCTCGAACCAGCGCTGCGGCTTGAAGGCCCTGTAGACTAATAGATGCTCAGCAACGATACGCTCAGCCGTCATCGAAAAGCCGTACTGGTGACGCACGCCATCCAGGATAAAGGTCGCCTCGAACGAAGTCGACTCGTCTGCCGAAGCCGTATCGAGACGGAAATGTTGAACCGCATAGGTCTGCCCGGGCTGAATCATCGTCGCCGACTCAATGACGACACCGCGCATATATTGTAGCGCCTTGATGAGATTGGATTTCCCGCTGGCGTTGGCGCCATAGATCGCCGCGCTGCGCAGCAGCGACGGCACGGCAGCGATGCTGGTAGCGATGGTATGGGTGTCCGCAAGGCTCTTGTCTTTCGAAGCCACTAAGCTGAAAATCTGCTCATCGCGCAAAGAGCGGAAATTGGAGACGCGAAACTCCACGAGCATCTGATTCCTCCTGCTGCCTCCATAATATATGGATTATTTGCACATTATCTGCAAAAATTCAAGATATTTGTGGATTGAAAATTGCCTTGAGCGAATTCGAGCATTTTCCGGCCTCGCCGATCGCTTTCTTGGTTGCAATCAACGCGGAAGGGCAGCTTTGGGAAAAGCGAAGCCGCAAAGCGGACTAACCAGAGTGTCACAACCGCAGACATTGAGAAGGAGCGGGAAGTCCCGAAGGACGCACACTGGCCTCGCAAGCTCGGACCAGGGTGCGGCGTCCACGTCGCTGACCCGCTGGCACGCTTGCGGCTCTCCTTGCTGAACGCCGGCTGGCGCCCAGACCCGCGCGCCTGGCGTTCTGCGGCGTCGAGCCTTGCAAGGGTGCCGTTCCTTGTTGGCTCACTACGCGAGCCGTGATGGCTTTGGCGCTTGGCGATTTCCAGCTGACCCGATTTGGTTCAGGCGATCGGCATAGTTGATCGAACCGCTCGGCCACGGTGCGCCACATCGCGACGCCAGCTTCATCGCCTTCGAGTGCCAATCGCTCGATCTGTTTCGCAATGAATGCTGGGCCGCTCTCGCCATGGTTCTTCTCAACCCAAAGCGTGACGCCCCACAATTCTTGGTCACGGGTTAGCACCATGGTTCGCGTCTTCCACTCCAGGTCCTAGCAAGTCCCTCACTGACCAACTGGTCTCCAAGCGATCGACCATCACGGATGACGACCCTTAGCTTGCGGCCATAGCGATCCTCGTCACGGCTCCCGATCGAATTTAGTTCGAACGGGCCTTCGTTGAGCAGCTCGCGAAGCCGGTAGGTCGCCTTCATGCCGAGCTCGTATTCCGAGTCGCACTTTGGCTCGCTGATCTCGGGAGTGTCGATGTCGGCGATCCTGATCTTCACTCCATCCAACCAGAACGTGTCTCCATCGACGACGCAGGTCTTGCGAACCATTCCGCAGAGCTCGAAGTGCGGCGAGCTCCCAGCCGAGAGGAGCGATAACGGTCTCGATGACTCCTGAGAGCCGTTGAGTGAACTCATGCCCGCAAGGGGCCAGTTCAAGGCCAGCATGCCGCCGGCAAAGACAACGGAGAATGCTCCCAGGCCCAAGATCAACTCCTTCCTGCGCCGCCTTCGGCGTTGGATCTTCAACTCGTCCCGAAAATCGAAGTGCACCACATTGCCGCTGCCTTCACCAGGAGTAGGACTCTTCGGCATGGCGTAGGTGATATCCCTCTTTCGAGAACTTCTGATTCTCGAACTACGTTAGCGTCGTTCGCATCAGATTTATGAGCCGATTGTGCGCCACCTCGCTAGTACGTTTCGAACATATCCCGGTGTCTCTGAATTTCGGGGGATTCCGCCGGCCCGTTCGACCGCCCTGGGGCCAGCATTGTATGCTGCCAGCGCAAGATGGATCGCGCCAAACTTGTCGAGCATCTCTCGCAAATAGCGCGCACCGCCGTCAATGCTCGCGAATGGATCATGCCGATTGCTGACGCCAAGATAACGAGCGGTGCCTGGCATTAACTGCGCGAGACCGGCCGCTCCTGCCGGACTGACGGCCAAGGGATTGAAACGCGATTCCGTCCAGATGAGCGCATGCAGCAGACCGGGTGGGAGTCCGTACCGCTGCTCGGCCGCCTTCACGGATGCAGCATAGATCACTTCCCGAAACGAGAACGGTGCGCCGGAGGGGTTGCTTGGGACTTCACCGAACGCGCTAGGCCAAGCGGATGGGTCGGGCTCGGGCGAAGCGACCACCGCGCGATGCTCGATCAGAGCGAACTGCGGTTCATCTGCTTGAGCGGGCGACTGCAACGCCAGTAGGACTGCCAGCGTGCCAATCCCGAGCCGAAAAGTGTTCATGCCACATCATCCAATTGCTTCGAATCGGATTGGAACGTATGGTGAACAAATGGGTGTAGGAAACGACTTTCTGACCCCAGCCCAAGAGGAGAGTGCGCTTGCAAGGGGGACGGCTCTCGCTGCCCGGAGTTGAACAATGTCCCTGCCTGTCTCCCCTGTTCCCGCCTCATCCCTGGAATCGTCAGCCAAGCAAATCTGCGAGCAACTGGGAGGTTACTGGTCCCGTTCGCGCGGGATGGCCTGTTGCCCGGCGCACGACGACCGGACGCCTTCTCTCGGGGTAACTCTCGGTCGCAGCGCGATCCTGTTCCATTGCTTTGCTGGCTGCGGGCAGGAGCAGGTCCTCGAGGCGTTTGCCCGCCTGGGCATTCGAGCCGGAGCCTTGTTCTCGAATGCATCGCAACCAATCGAGAACCCGAACGAACGGGCTTCAGGCCATGGTGGCTACGCCGCGCGGATCTGGCGAGAGGCAAAGCCAATGCGTGGGTCACCTGCCAAGGCCTACCTTGAATCTCGCGGAATTCGGGCGACCTCGGCTGCCCTTAGGTTCCACCCGCGAACCCCATTGGGTCCCAGAGGGCAGGTTCAGTTCCTTCCGGCGATGCTCGCGGCAGTCACCCTCGACCACGGTCTCGTCGCCATCCACCGAACCTTTCTTCAGGACGATCGACCGTCACTCGCGGTGTTTGACAACCCCAAGCGGGCTTTGGGGCGTCTTGAAAGCGCCGCGGTGCGACTGTTCGCTCCGCTTGAAGGCAAACTGGGCTTGGCTGAGGGGATCGAAAGTGCCCTGTCCGCCAAGGCACTGACCCGCATCCCATGCTGGGCCACACTCGGCAACGAGCGGTTCGGGCAGGTCTCAATCCCTGAGAGCGTTCAAGAGTTGCACCTTTTCATCGATCATGATGCCGGTGGACGGTTGGCCGAGGAGCGCGCTTTCAGTGCCTACGCCCAGCCGGGCCGAAAGATCATAACCAGGCGTCCTCCGCGTCCCGGTTTTGACTGGAATGACGAGTTGAAAGCCTGGCTGGCCGCCCAATCCATGCAGATCGAGAGAGGGGAGAAGGCTCTTCCTCTTTGAGCCTGATTGGCATCGATGGTCGATGGCCTGGGCTCGCTACTCAGGAGTAAGTGCCATGATCAAGTCGATACCGCTGAACAAGCTCATCGCTTCGCCGCGCAATGTTCGTCGTCATTCGGAGCCCCAGGCCGATGCCGAGCTCAAGGCGAGCATTGCCGCGCGCGGCCTATTGCAGAACCTCATCGTCCGGCCTGCGGCCAAGGGCAAGTTCGAGGTCGAAGCCGGCGAGCGCCGCCGCCAGGCGATGCTGAGCCTTGTTGAAGAGAGGATTCTCGCCAAGGACCATGAGGTCACCTGCCTGGTGCTCGAGGATAGCGCCGAACATGCCGTCGAAACCAGCCTTGCCGAGAACTTCCATCGCCTCGCGATGAACCCCGCCGACGAAGCCCAGGCCTTCGCCGCGCTGATCGAAGCGGGGGCCTCGAGCGAGGAAGTCGCGCGCCGCTTTGGGCTGACCGTCCGCTTCGTCGAGGGCCGGCTGCGTCTGGCCGGCCTCGCCCCGGTCGTCTTCGAGGCCCTGGCATCGGGTGCGATCACGCTCGATCTCGCCAAGGCCTACGGCGCGACTTCGGATCAGGCGATCCAGCTCCGGGTCTTCGAGCAAGTCTCGACCGGCTACTACGCCCCCAATCCGGACTCGATCCGCCGCATGGTGCTTTCGGGCACGGTGCGGGGCAGCGACCCGCGCGCCCGGCTCGTCGGGCGCGATGCCTACCTCGCGGCCAGCGGCCGGATCGAACGCGAACTGTTCGACGACGAGGACAGCGAAGCCTGGGCCGACGGTGCACTGCTCGAGGAACTCGCGGCCGCGAAGATGGAGGAGCAGGCCAAGGCGCTCGCCGCCGAGCAAGGCCTTGCCTGGGTCAAGCCGACGCTCGATCCCTATGCCAGCCATGACCTCGTCGAGGGTCTGGTCCGGCTTCCAGCCGAACCCGCGCCGCTGACCGAGGCCGAACTCGCTCGGCTCGACGAGCTCGACGCCTCCTACGACGAGAACGCCGCCGTTCTCGAGGACGAGGACAGCGCCGAGGAAGCCGTAGCGGCTGCCGAAGCCGCTTGTCTGGCGATCGAACGGGAATGCCAGGACATCCGGGCGCGGCCGCCGGTGCTTGCGCCCGAACTGAAGGCCGAGGCTGGAATGATCCTGGTCCTGTCGCGCGACGGCACTCCGGTGCTCCAGCCGGTGTTCTACGGCGAACGCCAGGTCGATCAGACCGGTGATGACGACGCGGTCGAGGTGATCGCGAGCGATGACGGTGCGGGCCAGCGCCGCTCGGCGTTGTCGAAGCGCCTCGTCGATGAACTGGCAATACAGCGCCGCGACGTTCTTGCGCTCCATGTCGCGTCCGATCCGGCGCTCGCGCTCGACCTGTTGGTCTTCACGCTCGCCGACGCCGATGCCTACGACTACCGCGCGCGCTCGGCGAGCACCTTGCGCGGCGGCGTGCCATCGGGGCCGATCATCGGGTTCGAGGCGAAGGATGCAGCCGCGAGTGCCTCGCTCGCCGAGCTGCGCACCGGGCTCGACGAAAGCTGGCGCGCTGGGGCAAGCGTTTCGGAGCGGTTCGATCGCTTCCGCGCTCTGTCTGATGAATCCCGCGCTGCCTGGCTCGGCCACGTCGTCGGCCGCTCGCTCGAGGCCAGTCTCAACATGGCCGGCGAACGCCGGATCGAGTTCCATGATCACCTGGGCGGCCTGATAGGCATCGACATGGCGGCGTGGTGGCGTCCTACCGCGGCAAACTATTTCGACCGGGTCTCGAAGGCGGTGATCCTCGACGCGCTCTCGGCGGTCGGCGGTCCGGATCTCGCGGGCCGGTTCGCTTCGGTGAAGAAGGGCGACCTCGCGATGAGCGCCGAGCGCGTCTTCGCCGGAACCTACATCGCCGAGGTCGAAGTGCGCGACCGGGCGCTGGCCTGGGTGCCCGAGGTGATGCGCTTTGCCGCTCCGGATGCGCCCGATACCGAGCTCGACGACCCGATGACGGACGCTGTTGACGCCGCTGCGGCGAGCGTCGGCGCCAACGACGACGATCAGACCCCCCGCGAGCTGGCTGCCTGACCTCCTCCTGACAGGCAGGCCACTCGTAAACCTGAAGCGGTCCCTCGGCTTTGCGTTGGGGGGCCGCTTCCTTGTTTGGCTCAGGAATGTGGAAAAGCGGCTTCGCGCCTTGGTCTGCGGCGCCAATCGGCATTACCCGCGCGGCTCCCTATTTTGCAAAGGACACCAAGACCCATGAACAATGCCGACCTCGCCGAGAAGCTCGCCGAAGCCAATGGCCTGACCAAGGCCGACGCCCGCAAGGTCGTCGACGGCGTTTTCGCCGCGATCGCCGATGCCGCCGCCAAGGGCGACGAGATCGCGATCAACGGCTTCGGCAAGTTCAAGGTCAAAGCCACCCCGGAGCGCGATGGCCGCAATCCCTCGACCGGCGCGACGATCAAGATCGCTGCTTCGAAGAAGCTGACCTTCGCGCCCGCCAAGGCGGTCAAGGATCGCCTCAACGGCTGATCCTGTTGCGGCCCGCACCGCCGGTCGTCCGGCGGTGCGGGCCGTCCAGCGCTTCTGGCTCAACTCGAAGCGCTGAGATTCGAAGAGGAGAGAGGGCGCGGGCCTGAACGGACCTGACCGGCGATGGTGCTGGCAGGTCGGATCAGGAGACCCCTCATGGCCTATCGCAAGCCCACTTCGCCCGGGCAGTCGCCCGCAGCTCGCATCACCCAGGAAATCATCGCCCGGCTAGAGGCCGGGACCAAGCCGTGGGTCCAGCCCTGGCGCGGGGTGACGGTGTCGCGCCCCTTGCGCGCCTGCGGCATCCCCTACCGCGGGATGAATGTGTTCTGGCTGTGGATGGTCGCCGACATGTGCGGCTACGCCTCGCCCTACTGGATGACCTACAATCAGGCCCAAGGTCTGGGGGCGCAGGTTCGCAAAGGCGAAAAGGCGACCATCGCGATCTTCTACAAAAGCTATACCAAGGAAGTCGAGGCTCCGGACACTGGTGAGAAGAGCGACGAAGCCCGCAGGGTGCTGAAAGCCTATCCGGTGTTCAACGCCGACCAGGTCGAGGGTCTGCCCGAGCGGTTCCATCCGGCCGCCGCGCTCGACCTGATCGAGCCAGTCGGCCGCGAAGTGGAGCTCGACGCGTTCTTTGCGGCTATCCCGGTCAATCTGCGCCACCAGGGTGGCGAAGCCTATTACGAGCCCACGCAAGACCGGATCACCATGCCGCCTTCGCATCTGTTCCGGGGCTTCGACCATTACTATGCCACGCTCGCCCATGAGCTGTCGCACTGGACCGGACATTCCAGCCGTCTTGACCGCGACCTCAGGAACCGGTTCGGTACGGCCGCCTACGCCGCCGAGGAACTCATCGCCGAGCTCTCGAGTGCGATGCTCGGGGCCGAACTCGGACTACCGGTCACGCACCTCGACAGCCATGCAAGCTATATCGAGCATTGGCTGAAGCTGCTGCGTGAAGACGACCGCGCGATCCTTACCGCTGCGGCCAAGGCCGAGGAAGCCGCGGGTCTGCTACTCAAGCTCGGCGGACGGGCTCTCACGGACGAAGCGGCCGAGCCCGACGACGTCGCACTCGCAGCCTGAAGGAAGACATCATGGGCCGATCGGTCAGCTATCCCAGCGGCGCAATCGTCGCATTCACCGTGCTTGAGGTCGAAGTTCAGGACGACTGGGAGTTCGAATACGAGTGGCTGCGCGGCGATCTTGTCGAACGCGCGAGAACCGCCTTTCCGTCGCTTGCCTCGCACGACGGCTGGCGCGGGCGCGAAGACCGGATCCTGCTGCGCAACGCGTTCGCGGACTTCGGGGTTTCGGTTTACGGCGGCCTGGTTGCGGTATGGATCGCCGAGCGTGATGACGGTGCCTATTGGGACCTCGAATGGCGCACCGCGCGATCTCCCCGTGCGCAGCGCTGGCTTCGCCAGATCGCAGCGCGCTTCGATGCGCTGTTCGGCGACTACGACTGCCTCGGCCACATGTCGAACGGGGAATGCATCTATCGTAAGCGCGCGGCCTGAGACCGGGCCGGCGACCGGGATTGCACTGTCCTGATCCTAGCGAATCGACGCGGCTCATGGCCCTGCCACGCGAGAAAGACCCTGGGCCCGCCGGCGATCATCGCGCAACCCGGCTTGGCCAAGCCCGTGTTGGCCGGTCCCTGAAGGGCCTCGGCCTGCCCGCGCCAGCCTGGCCAAGCGGGTTCCCCTGCGGTGCGCGAAGCCGCCCATGACTGGCCCTGACGGGCTCTCGCTGGCGCAGCCAAGAGCGGCAAGCGTCAGCCTCACGCCAGTCAGGAGGATAGGCTCATGCACACCAGTTTTGCCGACCAGCTCGCCGGTCTCGACCTTACCGGGTTTTCGATAGGTCCGGCTCCCCTCAGCAGCAGCGACTTCCCGGTTCGCGAAGCCGTGGCCCAGACGCTCGAAGCGGTCTGGTCCGATCTCTTTGCGTTGGTCTCCGGAACCGCACTCGAAGCCGACGCCGAGGATCTAGGCTGGGCCTTCGTCAATCTCTTCCACCGTTCTGCCGAGCGGAAGGCGGGCGCGCTCGACCGGGCAACCGACGAAGTCCGCGCGCTTGTCGCAACCGCCGATGGCAGTGAGATCCACACCTCGGAACTTGAGACCCAGGTCGAGCGGGCGCAGTGCGCCGAAGCCTCGATGCTGGCGCTCGAAGAGATGCGCGAGATCGCCGCTGGCCTTTACCTCAACGAGTTCGGTTCATCCTGGAAGCCGGTCTCGAGCTCGCGGTTCAACCACGGCGCAATGCTCACATCCGCGCTCGTCGAAGGGCGTGACTTTCTGCGCGCCCGGGCTGAATCCAAGCGCCGCGCGGCGATGCCCGAGGGTACGCCAGTCGTGTTTGCCGGTGGGCGCACCCGGCACGATACCGAAGCCGATGCGCTGACCTTCGCGAACAATGTCTGGGCGACCCTCGACAAAGTCCGCGACCGCGTTCCGGACATGGTGTTGATCCACGGCGGCGATACCAAAGGCGTCGATCGCCTGGCCTCATCATGGGCCGAACGCCGCGGCATTGCTCAGGTGACCTTTTCGCTCGACATGCGGCTTGGCGCCCGTGCCGGGTTCAAGCGCAACGAGCGGATGCTGTCTCTCGACCCGCGCTACGTGGTCGCGTTTCCGGGCAATGGCGTCCTTGAACGCCTCGTGATCGAAGCCAAGTCGCGCCGGATCACCGTCGTCGATCGCCGTGGTCCGCTGGGGACCAATCCCAAGGCACAGCCAGCCTGACGGGCACCTAAAAGAACGGCGGCATCGTTCGATGCCGCCGCTTTGAAAGTCAGGATCTCTTTCGAGTCCATCGGGTCGAAGACCGGCGAACCCGCATTCACCCGCAAGGGTTGCAACGTCTTCGATGTTAGGATTGGCGCTCGATATCGATCGAGGGTCCGCCAATGTCTTCGGGACGGCGTTTTGATGAGAGCAGGTTTAGGCAAGAACGTTGAGAGACGGTAGCTTGATCGGCTCTCTGGCAAAAGACAAAAAGCTCTCATCGACCGTCGTATCAAAATGTGATGAGCTTCCGGTTATTGCACGTGCCAACAAGGATCCTATCGCTGGAGCAAGTTTGAACCCGTGGCCACTGAAGCCGCTGGCGACCATGAGCCCATCAATGGGTGTCGGACCAACGACCGGATGCATGTCTTTGCGGTTCATAGTGTAGAGTCCGCTGTAACCTCGGACTGCACCTCTTAGAACTGGGAAGCGAAGGCGATGAGCTAAAGCATGGAGCTTCTCGCGGATAAATTCATCATCAGCAAAACGCGGGAAATCATCCGCATTGCTTACTGTCTCTAACTCATCCTCTTCCCGGATTGACCCTATGATAATCTGCTGGCCTCGATTTTGAGGTCTGAAATATATGCCTCCTGCCATGTCAACGCAGACTGGCAGATCGCCAACTACGCACGGCGGCCTATCAATATGGGCGATCTGAATGCGGGTTGGCTCCAGCGGCCACAGTCCCCCTAGCCCGACACTATCAAGTAACAAGGTGGACCAAGGTCCCGCAGACAGGATGACGGTCTCGCACGCGACGGTGCTGCCATCTTTGAAGCGGACCCCGCAGACAGCGCCCCCTACGACTTCAATCTCGGCAACCTCTGTCCTGAACTGGAGGTCTACATGGAGGCTGCGCGCAGCGTCAATCAGGTCTTGCAAAGCATCGCTTGGGTCCATGTACCCGCCGGCATGCTCAAGCAGGTGTAAATTCTCACCATCGGTGCAAACGTGAGGACTGCCATGGATGAGATCGGGCGGAATTCCGCAGGTGCTTATAGCAGGAAAGCGGTCAGACACCTCGGCATCATCGATTGCATCAACGCTAACACCGAGTAACGTAAGACGATCAGCTTCTTGCTTCGCCTGTTGCCGGTCATTTGAAAGCCATAGGACCCCAGTTTGTTGATACCTGGCCAGGGGACTGTGACAACCTAGAAACTCGCCCCATTTCTGATAGGCAGCGATGCCGTCCTTTGCGAGTTGCACTGTCTCCGGGCGGGTATATCTAAAGCGACATACGGCCGAGGACGCGCCCGTTGACCCTTCGCCCGGGCCCGATCCTTTTTCCGCAACAAGTACGCGGAGACGCGATCGCTGAGCGATTTGAAGCGCTGCGCTCATGCCGATAATGCCACCGCCGATGACGATCACGTCCACTGTTTCGCGCATATTGAAGTTCCTGGGATATGTTCAGCGATGAAAGGATGTCGGTATGAAGCAATTTTTATGTAAATCTCAACACGCCCCGGGCGCGCGCGCTTCAACTATTATTGTCTCCAGACTTTATGCGCGATCCGCAGCATATTTTTTCCCAGAATATTGCGAATTTCATCCTCTGTGTAGCCCGCTTTGAGCTGAAGTTCGATCAAAGGTTCTATCTGTGCGGGTGATACACAACGAATACCGCCTCCTAACTCATAGCCAAGGCCCGGGGGAAAGTTGCCCTTCATCTTTGTGATGTATGAGTTCAGCTCTTCCATATCAAAGACGTAATCTAGACCCAAGCCCACATGGTCGGCGCCCACCAGCTGAACGACGTGATCCATGTGGCGAAAATAGGTTTCGGTCGAATTATCGTTGTTTCCCAGAAAGATGCCGATACCGTTCAGGCAGATAACGCCTCCCTTGGCAGCACACATAGTAATCAAGTCATCCGGCACATTTCGTGGGTGATCGTGCTGCGCGCGCGGGTTTGAATGGGAGAAGATTACCGGGTTCGCGCTGTAATCGAGTACGTCCCTAGCCGTTCGGTAGCCGGTATGAGTGCAGCAGGCCAGCATGCCTACACGCGCCATCTCGTCCAACGTCTCGCGACCGAATGCGGTTAGCCCTTGATCATCGTCTTGACAGCCGCCCCCGACCCGGTTGTTTCGGTTGTATGCCATAAGCATCCAGCGCACGCCGAGATCGTAGTAGAGCGCGATCAGGCTGATCTGATCGTCGATCGCGTTTGCACCTTCGATATCAAATCCGATCGCGAGCCGACCGGTTCGGCGGGCGTCGTCAATATCTTCAACGCATTCGATGAGGAGATAGTTTTCGTTGTGCGTCGCAATCCAGCGGCGGAATTGCGCGAGCATGCGGATATGCTGTTCGATCCCATGGTCACCAAAGCCGATGTTGATCATAGCGACATCGACCCCGCTCGTGCGATAGAGTTCGAGTTGCGGAAGGAACGTTTCATCGAGCGGCCGTAACGGCAAGCATCCATGATTATCCCAGACGAGACTGGAGCGAAGCAGAGACGCCGCCGACATGGTCAACAGCTCCTGGTGGTGTTCATGGGCAAATTCCTTGAAAACGCCATTATATGAGGTTAAGCTCAGATTTATTTGAAGGTCAACCAGAATTTGATTGAACGCCTGACTAAGCATCAAGTGTCCGGATTAGGGGACGTTCCAGGCCTCCCGGCGCGAAACGCGTTACCCCCTTTAGGCCACGGCAGCAAACGACTAGGCAAGAGGTGCATCACATGAAATCGTTAGACGCAGGCAGATCGAAATTCTTCTCGTGGCGTCGAACTGGCGAATTCTAAAGCCGGGCTGTCGCTTCGCGAACCTAAGCTTGACTCGAGATAATATGAGAATAAACTCAGTTTATCTCAAGGGACAGGGCGGCAGGGATGAGTGCAGGCATCGAAAGCAGCTCCTTTGGTTACGTGAAATCTCGGCGCTGGGCCTATTTGGGCCTTTTGTTTTTGGTGGCGACCTCTGCGGCGGCTGATCGCCACGTCGTGTCGATCTTGCTTGAACCGATCCGAAAGGAATTTGCACTTTCGGATACAATGCTCGGGTTGATTACGGGGCTTGGCTTCACCCTTGTCTATTCGACGGCCGGTCTGCCAATTGCGCGCTGGGCTGATAGGAGCGATCGTCGTGTCATCTTGACGATCGCCATCACAATCTGGAGTGCAATGACGATCGTGTGTGGGGTTGTGCACTCAGTCTGGCAATTGCTTATCGCCAGGCTAGGGGTGGGATTGGGAGAGGCTGGTGCGCTCCCCCCTGCACAATCGCTTGTCGCAGACTTTTTCCCTCCGCAAGAGCGCGCGCGGGCAATGGCCTTCTTCATGGCGTCGGCCATGGCTGGCTATCTGCTCGGACTGGTCGGCGGTGCGCAGATCGCGAGTGCCTATGGTTGGCGAACGGTCTTTATCGTGCTGGGATCTGCGGGCTTGCCTCTTGGCCTTATTGTCTGGTCCTGCCTGCGCGATCCCAGGCTGGTTGCAGGCCAAATTACGGAATGTCAGAAAGAACCTCTTGGCCAAGCATTTCAGACGATATGGAAAAAGAAGAGCCTGCGCATAATCATTCTCGCCCTCATCCTCTATATGTTCGTTGGATATGGCGCATTGATATTCCTGCCGTCCTACATGGTGCGACTGCTTGGAATACCACTTGCAGAAGCAGGCACTGCCTATGGCATGAGTTCCGCAGCCGCCTCTTTCATCGGCATTCTCCTTGGCGGTTTGGTCGTTGATCGCTTGGCACAACATGATCGGCGCTGGCTTGTTCGTGCGCCTGGCGCCCTATTGCTGGCTGCCTTGCCTTGCTACTTGCTGGCACTGACGGCGAACAATATGCACATGTTTCTGCTGTTTGCCGCAATTGGCGAGCTAGCTCTGAATGCTGCGATGCCGGCAGTCTATGCTGCGCTCCACGAGGTGTGTGGCAGCACTCGGCGTGCGACGACAGTCGCTCTCGCCTCGCTTTTGGCAAACCTGTTTGGAGCCGGGCTCGGACCCTTGGTTACGGGCATGGTCAGCGATGGCCTAAAGGACATCTATGGGGCCGACAGTCTTCGTCCAGCCATAATGCTGGCCTTCATGGTCTTTTTGCCGACCGCTGCATGCCTCTTTGCTGCGGCGCGGAGCCTACTGACCGATAGCGAGGATTAATCGGTCTCAGGTTTTCGTAGGCCTAGTCCTGAAGTGAGGTGTAATCCGGTGTCAGACGCTCTACCATCCAATTGGGGGGTCTCCGAGAGAGACCATTACTGGTCCATTCAAAATAGTGTGTTACCCGGCCATGCGCCAGCTTACGGTCGTGAAGGCGCCGTCACGACGGCCCTGAACGGTCTCGCTGCGCGTGTCGGCTTGGGGATCTTGCGCGAAGGTGGAAGTGCGCTGGATGCAGCCCTGGCCACGGCGTTTGTGCAAATTGTCTTGGGTGGCGGCGCAGTAACAAGCTTCTTTGGTATTCTCGGCATAGTCCACTTCGATGCAACAAGTGGCGAAGTCACCAGTTTGAACGCTGGGTGGAATACCTGCCGTGAAGAGAAAGATCCCCTTTCGATACCGGGCGATACGAACCCGGGCGGCGACGGCCTGGCGGAAATGATAAGACCATCGGAACCTTCGGGTCGAACTGCGCTTGTGGGTGGACTCTTGCGAGGCGCTGAAGCCGCGCACAAACGGTTCGGCCGTTTGCCTTGGGTCGATTTATTCGCGCCCGCGATCGAACTCGCAGAAACGGGCTTTTCCATACCACCGCAACTTGCACGTTACATGGCAACACGGCAGGTAGACCTCGCGCGATTGCAACAAACGCGCGCAGTTTTCCTTCGCGCCGACGGCAGCCCGTTTTCTGTCGGCGATTGGTTTCGTCAACCTGCCTTGGCACAAACGCTGCGTCGCATTGCCAATGACGGTGCCGACTATATCTTTAAGGGTGAATGGGCATCGCGCTGTGTTGCCGCGGTGCGAGCTGATGGCGGCAATATGACGCTCACGGATTTGAGTGCTTACAGGCCGATTTGGTCCGCGCCGACTATTTTTCAGCAAGACAGTTTCGAGCTTGCAATGCTTGGCCCGCCAAGTGAGGGCGGACTTGCTGCGGCAGAATGCCTCAACCTTGCGACCGCAGCGCAGATACCGGCGCTTGGGCCTTGGTGGCAGAGCGCTGAAAGTCTGCGGCGCATCGCACTATGCTGTGGCGCAACCGGCGGCATGCGGTACGAGTCTGCGGCTGAACTGGCTGCGATGTTTCCAGGTATCGATATGTCGGCGGAAGCAAGGTTGGAGAAAAATCATGCTGAGCGCCTTTGGGAGCGCCTCGACAGTCCCGATGGCCCCATCCATTTAGCCCGGGCCGGCACACATTCGGATGATGTGGTTGCAGCGGACAGATGGGGCAATATGGTGTCTCTGTGCCATAGCATCAATTGCCTGATATGGGGCCGAACTGCGATTGTTGTGGACGGCATAACAATTGGCGATCCCGCCTCTTATATGCAGGCACAGATCGCGGCGATCCCGCCTGGCTCAGCGCTTGCGAACCCTATGCAATTGGGGATGCTTTTGCGTGATGGACAGGTCCATACGGCATGGTCTTCTATGGGGGTCGGCCTTCATTATATGACCGCGCAGTCACTGCTCGCCATGATGCAATTCCATCTGTCGCTCGAAGAGGTTTCAGCAATGCCGCGGCTGCTGTTTCCCTCCTCGCCGGATCGTGAACAAACCCACTTGCGTCTACGAGTGGTAGAGGGTGAATTCTCGGAGGAATTGCTTGCGGCGTCCGGCCTCGACGTCAAGCGCCTTCCACCGGAGGAAGCCCGCTTTTCACAGGGGCTTTGGGTTGGCATTGGGCGCGATCCGACCGGTCAATATTGCGCTGTATCACCGAAGTATGGGAATGGGCGGGCCGTTGCCTTTTGAGGTCTCAAGTTTGACCCGACCAGATGGTTGGTGCGCGCCCAAGCACCCGCTTTGGCTAGGCGCCACCATCTTGGTCATTTGCAGTTACCCCACAATTTTTTGCCGCTTCTTTAAGGCTGTTCCGGTCAATCTTTCCAATTGGTAATAATGGAAATTCATCAACGATTAATAAGCGTTTTGGAATTTTATAGTTCGCAATCTTGTCCCGACACCAGCAAATAATATCATCTGGCTCTATCGCCGAGTTAACGAGGACAAAAGCAATGCCGACTTCCTGCCAAGTCGCATCGGGTGCCGACACTACAATCGCAGATTCCACCTTAGGGTGACTCTCCAAAGTGATCTCCACCTCTCGAGGATAGACATTGTATCCGCCAGATTTGAACATCTCTTTTATTCGTCCAGCGATCTTTAGCGTTCCGTCAGCTCTGAATATGCCCAAGTCACCCGTTCTGAAAAAATTATCAGCTGTGTAAGAAGAAGATGTGCTCTCTGGCAAGTTCAGGTACCCAGTAAAATTGTAGATAGAGCGTGCGGCAATTTCACCAATTTCGCCTTCCTCAACGTCATGATCATTTTCATCAAGAATGCGCAGTTCCACTCCGGGGAACGGCCTTCCTACCGAGTTAAGAAGCATCTCACGGTCTCGGCAGGGCGGGGTTGCCGCCATCGCACTTGTTGTCTCAGTCATACCGTAGTTGGTCGCTAGCAAAGGAAAGCGCGCCAAGAGCCTATCGAGCATGTCCTCCGAAATCGCCGCGCCTTCCCATATACAAAGCTGGACAGCGGATAGATCAGACGTTTCCCATTCCGGGCAGGCCATCTGCAGTGCAAAAACACTTGGAATGGAGCCAAGCCATGTGATCCTCTCTTCGCAAGCAACTTCAATAGAGCGCTTAGCGTCAAACTGCTCCATGAAAACAATGGTTCCCCCCTGGACGATAGCCGGAACGGAGATATCGACCGCACAGCCTACGTGGTTGATAGGGAAGTAATTCAGGCATCGATGCGGGTCGACCTGCCAGAGCCGGGCTTGCGCCAGGCTAAAGGCAATGATCCCTTCATGATGCAGTAGTGCGCCCTTTGGCTTCCCTGTTGAACCCGATGTGTAGACCAGAAGGCAGGGCTGACGTCCTCCAGATGCTAACCGGCGACTTGATAACTCATTGGCTGTGACCTTTGTTCCGGCTGCCAAGAACGCATCATAGCTCTCGAACCTACTTTCTTCCTGATCCGAGAGTTCGATAACGGGAACATTGCGATCGTCGAGTTGGGAGAGACTGACCAAATCGTCATAATAGTCCCGAGAACCAACTCGCGATTTGGCAAAGATCACGACGGGCTGCGCATCACCCACAACATAGGACAGTTCCCCAAGTTGATAGCGGGGATTTAGCCCCATCCAGATCGCGCCGATCCCGCTAGCCGCCGCAAACATCACCATGAATCTCGGAGATGGTGCATCGAGCATCGCAACTCGATCGCCGGGCTTGACACCCATTGCGATGAGCGACTTGGCGACAGCGTCGACTTGTCTGGCATATTCCGAATATGTCAGCCGAACGCCACCGTCCGCGATCAGTGCCTCCCGATCGGGAAATGCACTCGCGAATGAGCGCACGAAATCGCAGATCCGACGGCCGACTGCATCTACATCGTCGAAGTCTGTCATTGTTCCTCCGGTCGTCATGCTGGAGCCATGGCTTGACATGCGACTTTAATGAGGTCAACCTCAGTTTATGTCAAAGGAGATTGCGATGGACATTGCTAAAGAAGCTCATGATCCAATTCTGTCCGGGCGCCTAGGAGATCTCCTTGGCATCTCAGACTGGATAGAAATCGATCAGGCCATGATCAACGAATTTGGCGAGCTGACTCGGGACATTGATCCAATGCACATGGACACCGAATGGGCGACAAAATTCGGGCCATTCGGGGGCACAACTGCATTCGGTTTCTTGACAATATCGATGCTCACGCACCTGTTTCGATCCATGGCCGAGCAGGATTTGCGCAACGTAGACTTTGGACTATTCCTGAACTATGGCTTTGATAAACTAAGGCTTGTTTCACCTGTGCCAAGCGGCTCGCGCATTCGGGGGCGGTTCGAGCATGGAGGTATTCGCGAAGATGATGGCGGTCGCCGTATCGTCAAAATCCTGTGTGAAGTCGAAGTGGAGGGGAAAGAGCGCCCCGCCCTCGTGTGCGAGTGGCTTTCGGCATGGCTGCCACCTGAAAGCTGTGGCGGAAATGCATCGACGTGATCGCAATATCAGGCCGGGGCGGATTCATAGTGGTGCGCCAGTCTTATGCCAAGATCGCCTCGATCAAGCGTGGTCCCTTTTGCGAAAGCGCAGCAATAAGCGCGCTGCGAAAATCTTCGGTCGTTGTAGCGCGGACTGCAGGAACACCCATGCCTTCCGATATCTGAGTCCATGTCAAACTGGGATTTTTCAGGTCAAGCATCGAGAGCGCTTTCGGTCCTGGGTTCTCAACGCCCACGCGCAATAACTCAATGTTGAGTATCGCATATGAGCCATTATTGAGTAGGATGGTGGTGATATCCAAATTCTCACGCGCCATCGTCCATAGAGCCTGTAGCGTGTACATCCCTGAGCCGTCCGCTTGTAGCGCAATGACTTTCCGGTTGGGGCACGCCACCGCGGCGCCAACGGCGAGGGGGAGGCCCTGACCAATGGCGCCACCCGTCAGTTGAAGCCAATCGTGGGGCTTCGCTCCAGCGCTCATGTTCATGACATTTGCACTTTGGGTCGCGCCCTCGTCGGAAACAATCGCATTTTCGGGCATCAGCTCGCCGATTATGGCTCCAAGGCTGGCTCCATCGAGTTTTCCTGGCTTCGCTGGAGTGATGCACGATCGCTGAAGATTAGCCGGGTTGGATGGTGCGTTTAGCAGATCCGCCAACTCGGCCAATGCCGCCTGTACATCCTCGTTTTTGGAGGCAAGGTTTATCATGGTCGCGCCGCCGGGCGACAGCCAGCTCGGCTTGCCAGGGTACGCGAAAAAAGAGACGGGCGCGTCCGCGCCACAAAGCACAATCGTGCCAAAGTCTTTGAGAAAAGCCTCGGCCTGTTCACCAAAATAGGGCAATTTCTCGACTGAAACTCGGCCTACGCCACGCTGATGACGAGCTGCAAAAGTCTCCGCCACTAGGCGACAGCCCGTCGCTGCCGCAATTCGGCCTGCCAAATGCAGTGCGTCGGCTCGTAGAGCCCGCCCGCCCAGGAATAAACACTTCTGGCGATTGACTGCTTTTAAGCCATTTGCAGCAGACGAAATTGCACCCCTGGGTGAATGTGGCGCAGCTGGGACTGTCCGCGAGGCAACCGGCGCTCCGCCATCTGTCCAAGCGTGGTCTGCCGGCACAATAACAGTGGCCACCTTGCCTGGGTAGCCCATTGCCACGCTGAATGCTTCGGCGCCGGCTTGCGCAAGGTCGCGATTCGATCTTGAAACCCGCGTCCAGTCTGACATGGGGCGGGCGACTCCCGCAGCATCCGTGGTTAGAGGCGCATCAAACTGTAAGTGGTAGGTCGCATGGTCGCCGACTAAGTTGATTATTGGGCTACCAGCTTTCCGAGCATTGTGAAGATTCGCTAGTCCGTTCGCCAGCCCCGGCCCGAGATGAAGTAAGGTAATTGCTGGCTTGTCGGCCATACGTCCATAGCCATCGGCAGCGCCTGTTACGACACCCTCAAATAAGCCAAGAACTGCTCGCATCCCCTGCTGACGATCAATCGCCGCGACCAATTGCATTTCAGAGGTCCCGGGGTTTGCAAAGCAAATGTCTACCCCGCAACCCTGCAATGTTTCTATCAGCGCTTCAGCTCCGTTCACAATCATAGCCCCTATGTGTGCATAACTGTTAAATATTGATCGGATGTTTGAGGCATGTGACTACCAGTATTTGTCCATCCGATTGATGATATCCAGTCCTGCATCTTCTTGGATGAAGTGGCCCGCGTCTTTCATAATGTCGATAGTAGATCCGGGGATCATGCTCGACCAATGCTGGCCATCCGATGGAGGGAAGATGATGTCACCGTCTCCCCAGAAAAAGTGCATCGGTAGACCTAACTTGGGCAACGTCTCAAAGCAGTGCTGTTGTCCCAGCGGGTCGCCGGCCTGCCCGCCTCGGAATGGCAAGATGCTCGGAAAACGACGGGCGCCAGCCTTTGACTCATAACCATCAAATGGTGCCGAATAGCCAGCAAAAGCTTCTCGACGATTGACCTTCGGATTAAGCAAAGATCCAGCGACGATCCTGCCGATATCCATGTCGCCGCCAAGCTCGGCAGGGTCACTTGCACGCGCTGCCCATTGCCGAATTCCTGCTGAATAATTGTATCCGTCGCGATGAAGCCAGGTGCTCATGATAACCACTCGCTCGAACCTTTCGGGCTCATCCACCAGTAGTCGAAGCCCGATGGGCCCCCCCCAGTCCTGCACGAAAAGAGTTACATTTTTCAGATCGAGATCTGCTGCAAGCTGGCTCAGGCGACGGACGTGCCCTGGAAGATCATACCAAGTCTCGTCGGTCGGCTTGTCTGACTTGCCAAATCCAGCATGATCGGGCGCTATGCATCTAAAGCCGCGCGCCACCAGAGCCGGGATCATCTTTCGGTAAAGATAGCTCCAAGTCGGCTCGCCATGGACAAGTAATGCGATGGGGCCATCTAATGGGCCCTCATCGAGATGATGCAAGCGAAGCCCCTCGACCTCGCGCCAGTTGGGACGGAAGGGATAATCGAGATGTTCAAATGCCTCGTCAGGGGTTCGAAATATGTCCACGTCACCTGCTCCACTTTTTCTGAGTCATTCCTCATTTATTGCTATCTCCAATCCTGCAAGCTGTCTATGGGAAACGTCTCGAGAGGAACATGGTTGGGAGCTGAAAGTGATGAGCGCGCAGGGCGAATTGAAGGAGCGATTTGTTACCGGCTATGGGTTGGGCTCATTTGCGACTGGTCTGTATTCGACGGTGCCGTCTGTGCTCCTGCTCTACTATTGCACGGAGATTCTGAGGATCGCGCCGGCTGCCGCAGGGCTGGTCATTCTCATCCCCAAATTATGGTCGCTCTTTTGGGATCCATTGGTCGGCAGCTGGCTTGATCGTTCAAAGCGCCATATGGCAGCTATGAAAACGGGAGCTTTCGGGCTGATTGCCGCCTTTGTGACCTTATTCTCAACGCCTATCCTATCTCAAAAGATGGCCGTTCTCTGGGTCGCCTGCAGCTATTTTCTAATGACGACTCTCTACTCTCTTTTTTCCGTTCCTTACACCGCTTACCCCGCATTAATCGCCTCCGACCGTGATGATCGTGTGCTCCTGATTAGTAGGCGTATGATGTTTGTGATGTTGGGCGTCTTTTCCGGAGCCTCTGGCGCGCCCTTGATTATTGAAGCAGCTGGCGGCGGACGGTTCGGCTATTCAACAATGGCAACAATTCTGGCAGCCATTTGCGTATTAGCAATGACCACGGCCCTGGCGTCAATCCGATCTGGCCCCCCTATCAAAGAGACCTACTGCATTGAGGTAGACCTGCCTAGAGAGTCGCCGATCGCATTGTTGATGCAGAACCAAAAATTCCTTTGGCTTTCAATTTCCTTCATACTCCAACTTAGCGCGGTTGGGGGGCTGATGGCGATGATCCCCTATATTGTGACGATCGATTTCGCCCGTTCCGAGGGGGAGGTTGGGGCATCATTGGCGATCATGATCGGTGTCACCATCATTTCTGTGCCCATTTGGGCGCGCATCGCGCGTCAATTAGGAGATCGTGGTGCACTGCGCCTAGCCAGCCTTCTCTACGCTGTCTCCAGCGTCCTGGTCGCTTGTTCGTTTCTGATTTTGCAGAGTTGGTATGCGTTTTGCCTATCTCTCACCGTTTGCGGATTTTCGTTCGCAGGCTTGCAAGTGCTGCCCTTTACGGCTGTGGCGCACATCATAAACGCCACCTCTAGGGGCAGTGGTGCCTTCTTAAATGGCGTTTGGACATCGCTCGAAAAATCGGGCCTGGCGGTTGGCGCAGCCCTAGGAGCTGCAGCTTTGAGCGTCTTCGAGAGGCAAGAGCCCCACATCAGCGCATATTTCGTTTTTGTTGTTCCGACAGCCCTCTGCATACTGGCGATTTTTCTAATACCCAGAATGGCCGGAGCAGCATCCGAAGATTGACACGATCTTGTGTCGGACGGGTGAGATCCCGAACACAGACAAACAGCGTCCCCGCCTGTGCCTAGGAACCAGCAAATTCAAGGTCGGGGGCGGTTCCGTTCTTTGACGAGCAAAATCATCCGCAATTGGGGGCAATTGCATCCGAGCTAGCGGGAGAGCCGCGCTGTGGGAATAGGGCGTGCAAACATCAGGAGCCGCTGCGGGTTGTCCACCGTGATGGCCCGGATTTGGGCGTCAGTAACGCCTTGCCTACGCAAATATGGTATTACATAGGAGGAAATCCAGGTGAGTCCTGAGCCGCCGTATCGTGTAAGATTTAGACGTCCGCACATATCATGGGAGAGCAAAATCTGCTTTTCATAGCCTTCGCGGATCAACTTGGCTGCAGTCTCAAGTATCTGTTTTTGCGCCTCATTCATTGGACCTTGGACAGCCGTGTATTGCAGGCCGTAATCCAGCTCTAACGTAACGCCGCGCGCTAACATGTCTCGCGCCGCGGCTTCATGATATTTGAGAAGGGAGTCGGCATGGCCCACTATCACCCGGTCAAGACCAAGCCCCTCTTCCTGAATGACATCCAAGGGCTGCAAACTACTTGTCAAATAGTGAAGCGAAAGAGCTGCTCCCGTCGCTCTCGATGCGCGGGCTGCTGCCCTTAACACCTTCAGTTCTTCGCTCTGGATAACGTCGGATCGAGGAGCGTTAGCGGCATTTGCGCGCTGCAATTGCGCTCTGCGTTTTGCTGCCAAATCTTCCGGTGACATTAGCGGGCCAGAGACGACAACAGAAGATGGATCAATAGGAATTTCGCCGATGATGCCGGACTTGATGCCAGTGCCATCCGCGCCGTAAACAATATCATCGATCATCATTTGCGCTAATTGATCGACCGACTTCTTCTTCAACCAGTCGGGATGGAAGGGCCAGCGATACCATCCTGTGCCCATGACAATATTAATGCCTGTAACCTCGGACACATGTTCAAGACGCTTAGGCGTACGACCAATACCACCGACCGTGACATCAACGATGGTTTTCCCACCGGAGTCGCGGAAGCGATTGACTTCATCGATGGCATCGCCGTCGCGATCCAAGAGACCCATGTTTTTGTTCTGAAAGGCGTCCAGGTGGCCATCGAGTACGCCCTCACGCATTTTCGCGATCATTGACAAATCGATATCAGGCCGATCCCAGAATGCGAGCTTTTCAGGCGTGTCCGGAACGTTCAGCATCCCGAAGCTCTGGAAGAACCGCGCTGCTGGCAGCGGAACCGGCCCTTCTAGTCGATAACCCAGTCGTTCAGCAGGTTCGAAAAAATTCGTGAACAAATGCTCATGTGGCAGAATGAAGCCAGCTTCTGCTGGCGGAATGCTGCCCCGGACAGTTTGGATTTGTCCTTCCATTGACCAGTTTGGCGGTACGCTGAGAAACTTTTCCGAGGTTCGCGCTTGTGTAGCTGCAGAAAACCCCAGCCCGAGCAAGGCAAGACAGAGCAGGGGACTGAAATTCCTCATAAAAATACCTCTTTGTGCTTGGCGCAACAAAAATGAGATAAACATCATATTTTCTTGCGTCAATCTCCGTTTTGCTGGATAAGAAGGTGTGGGAGGACATCTGCATGAGAATCTCGAAGTGGATTTTGGCAGCCATCGGCGTGCTTTCGGGGTATCTCTGCCAAGCCGCGCCGCTTGCCGCTTCGAGCCCTTTGGATCATCTGGCGGCCGAAGTCGTTTCCAACGATCCAAATGTGCCGAGTGTTTTGGCTAGGGCATATTCTCCCCGACTAGGAATTGATTGGCAGGGAGAGGCAAGGGGCATTTATGAAAAGGGTGCGGGCCCACTCATCGACCGACCCTTCAGAATTGCAAGCGTAACCAAACTGTTTGTGGCTGCCGCGACTCTGAGACTTTATGAGCAGGGGCGGCTCTCGCTGAATGCTCCGATCAGCAGGTACCTGTCGGAAGGGACGCAGCGCCTCCTTGTAAGCGGCGGCTATGATCCTACCCGCATAACAGTTGCCAATCTCTTGGCGCACACCAGCGGGCTAGCTGATCACGCGACGCTTCCGCAATATGAACAGGCCGTCTTCGCCAATGGCCAGCGACGCTGGGCGCGCGCGGAGCAAATACAATTGGCCATGTCGTATGGGAAGAAGACGGGCGAACCTGGGGAGCGAATGTCTTACTCCGACACGGGCTACCTTCTTCTCGCAGAGATAATTGAAAGGCGGACGGGAAGTCCTCTTGCCAAATCTGTGCGCACACTGCTCCGATTTCAGAGGCTTGGCCTGAAAAACACCTGGTTCGAGTCAGTTGAGGTTCAACCCTCGAAAGCCATGCCGCGGTTGATTCAGCGCCTTGGGGATGCGGATGTGACGGGATTCGATCCGTCCTTCGACCTTTGGGGCGGCGGTGGAATAGTTTCAACCGTTCATGATTTGGTTGTCTTCATGGATGCCTTTGTGAAGGGGAAGTTGTTTGATCGCCCTGAGACCCTCGCGATTGCCTTGGCTGGCCCATCGGTGCCCCAAAGCCAGGCGCATCCGGTGCATGGCCTTGTCTTCTTCGAGCAGGAATTGGCGGGGCATCACTGCTTCAGCCATGCAGGATTCTGGAATGTCGACCTCGTGGCATGCCCGGATCTTGACCTGACGATTGCAGTTACCCTGAACCAGCCGGCTACGCTGCGACGAGATGAACGGACAAAGCTGGTGGAGGCAATTGTGGTCGCAGTCGATCGTGTGTTGGCTGATGGTAGGCGCGATTGACCATCTCAATGCCCCATCCTAAAACTGAATATGCGCTCATATTCATAAATATTCTGATCGCCGTTAACAGGAGGATGTTCAATGAGAAGGGTTTTGCAGCACGCCATAATGACAGCCTTAGGCACTGTGCTATTTCATCAATCTGCATTTGCCCAGCAAGTGACCGACGGGGATAAAGACCAAAGCACAGACGAAATCATTGTTACTGCGCAAAAACGTTCTGAAAACATTCAGGACGTTCCCTTGAGCATTACAGCGGTCACGGGGGCTACGCTTGAGAGGCAGGGCAGCGTTGCCTTCCAGGACTATGCCTCCAAGATTCCAAACCTGGCCTTTAACTATGCAAGTTCTTCCGTTTTCGGATCCCAGACAATAGCTCTGCGCGGAATTTACGGGGGAGATACTACTGGCTTCTATCTTGATGAAACACCGCTTCCCCAAAGCGTCGATACACGCATCATCGACTTGGAACGCATAGAAGTGCTCAGAGGGCCGCAGGGCACCCTATATGGTGCGCGCTCGATGGGTGGTACAGTTCGACTGATCACCGCACAGCCCGATGCGAGCCGTGTGATGGGTATGGTCCACCTATCCGGGGCCAAAGTTTCCGAGGGTGATTGGGATGGCAGCATCGATGGCTCCATCAACCTTCCTCTGGGCAAGAACGTGGCGGCCCGAGCCAGTGCATTTTATGACACGGAGTCTGGCGTCTTTGACAGAACGCCATCATCGAGTGCTCCCTCCACATTTGCCGTGCGGAAGAACGTTGACCGCCGCGATCGATGGGGCGGATCATTTGCGTTGCGAATTGAAGGGGCGGATGGCGCTATTGCTATTACGCCAAGAGTCCTGATCCAACGGCAAAAGCTGGGCGGGCGGCCTTACGCGGATCTCAGTCCGAGCAACTTCAATCAGCTTCGCCAGTTTGACAATGCGGAAAAGGCGGACGACGCTTACGAACTTTATTCGTTGGCTGGATCTTATAATACTGGATCCGGAAATCTCCTGTCTACTACCAGTTTTTTCCGTCGAGAGTTTAACGATGCAGAGGATATTTCGGAGTTGGCGAATCCGTTTTTTGGATTGCCGCCGACCTCATCAGTGACGACCTCAAAGACAAAGTTTCGTGCGTTCTCCCAGGAGCTGCGATTCACATCTGATTTCGAAGGGCCATTCCAGCTTACGCTTGGTGGATTCTACCAGCGGACCCGCAACATAGGGGCTCAAGCACCCATCACCTTCCTACCTTATATCAGCAACGTTTTCAGCCAAACAAACACCCTTGTTACGCGTGAGATCGCGGCCTTCGCAGAAGGCAACTTGACGCTTGCGCCCGGGCTGAAGGCGATTGCAGGTATTCGCTATTTTGATAACAAAGTGGAAATCACCTCGGTTCAATCCGGTCTCATTACTGTCCCGGGTACCTTCACAGGAACCCAAAAGGAGAATGGCATTAATCCAAAATTTGGCCTGCAGTATGAGCCGAATGCGGATGTGACCTTGTATGCGACCGCTGCCAAAGGCTTTCGTATTGGCGGAGCAAATACATTTCCGGCTGCTTTTTGCGCGGCGGGCCTTGCCACGCTTGGGATCGATCCAGCGCGTTCGCGGACATTTAACTCCGATTCCCTATGGAGCTATGAGTTGGGCGTGAAGACCGCGCTGGCGGATCGCCGGGTGAGACTTAACGCGGCCGCTTTCCAGATTGATTGGAGCGACATTCAGCAGGTGGGGGTAATCCCAGGCTGCGGCTTTGGTTTTCGATATAATGCCGGAAAGGCTCGCAGCAGAGGTTTTGAACTGGAAGGATCGGCGCGGATTGGAAACGGGCTAACCCTGACCGCAGGGATTGGCCATACTGATGCAAAAATCACTCAATCGGTCCTCGCGAGTTCGCCGGTTGGATCGCGCGTGCAGCAAGTACCCAAATGGACTTTCAGCGGGTCGGTGCAATATGATTTTGATCTCGGAAGCAACCGGGCTTTTGTAAACGCTGACTTTGGCTACACAAGCGACGCGTTGAGCAGATCAAACTCTGTCAATCGCTTGAGGCCCAGTTATACTGTCGTCGGCGCACGCGCGGGAATTCGGATTCACGACTGGGAGTTGGCTGTTTTCGCCAAAAATCTGTTGAATGAACATGCCAACTATGCGGACGTTATCCCACTAGGCGCAGAATTGCCTGGACGGCCTCGGTTCGCAACAAACCGTCCACGCACAATTGGTGCAGAAGTCCGTTATCGTTTCTGACGTTTTCGCGGAGCTGCGGCCAGCAGCTCCGCGATTCCTTGTGATTTTTCAGAAATGTCAGAGGGGAAGGTTTCGGAAGGATGCAGAATTCGCAGCCAAACCAAGCTGATCACATCCACTAAGCCTTCCCGATCTATTCGAAGATCGACCAAAACCTGTTGCAACTGTTTATCCAAATAAACGACTAGCTTACGGACTAGGTCGTCTACCATTCCGCCTAACAAATATACAAGAAGCATTGATTCTTGGCTGTTATTATTATGCCAAGTGGAGCGTGTAATCCGCATATGCCATTCAAAGTTGCGGCGTTGCATTTTGGCGCCGAATTCGGCGTTGTCGTCGGCGAACTGCAGCAAGCATCGAAAAAGGCCAGGATTGTCGAAAGCTAGATCAATCCAAACCCGGTTACTGTTGCGGATAGCTTCAAATGCCGAGGCAGATGGTTTTGCGGAGGCCGCGAGATGGGGCCCCAAAAAATTATCTGCAAATTCATCTAGAACAGTTCGCGTAACATCTTCCTTGTCTTTGAAATACAGATAGAATGACCCTTCCGCGAGATCAGCCTCAGCGCTCACCGCTCCGGATGATATTTCATGATAACCTCTAGAGGCTAGCAATCGAGCGGCAGCAACCTTAAGCCTCTCGCGTGTTCTTTGAGACTTTCGCGGAGGAGGAGCCTCCTGAAGACGGCGCTCGAGATACTTGGTAAAAGAAAGGTCGTCAGTCTGAGGCTGCACCGGCTCTTGCTCCACCGTTCGCGGTAAGTTCTAGCAACGTTCGTATACCCCTATCAAAATTCTGGCAATCAGGGCCGTGTCCAAGTGGCATTCCATGCACCCTGCCTAGGGATCCAAAGCTTTCTCATTATGGCCTGCCATCGGTTCGGACAACTTTAAGGTGGGAAGCCCTCGCCCATCGGAGGTCAGATCGCAACGAAGGAAATGCAATCTCGAGTTAAAAGCCGAGTGGGTCGGGAAGAAAACCTTCGACACCAAGGCGCATGCTAAAGCACACATGTTCGACTACACCGAGTGCTTCCACATCGTGTCCTGACGCCACGCGACCCATGGCTGCCTCTGCCTGTCAACTTCGAACGTTAAGCTGGGGTCGCTTGAATTAGCTTGTCTCGGTGTCTACCAAATCGGCAGTAGGCTCAGCCCTTATGGCGATCTGGACGATGATCATCCGTGTCCATCGTCATAACATTTGGGACCGACTGGTCGTAAATTAGCGGAGTATTGGCCTCTTCTTGGGGTTGATATTAGGCTGCGATCTTGCGGTGTTGCCAGCGACCGTCCGCCTTGGCTCTTTCGATCTCGGCCTGTCCGCGCGAGGTCATCCGTGCATCAGCGATCAGTTCTAGCGCCCGCGTACGGTTGACCTCGGACCACTTGCTGCGCGCCTTGCGCGGGGTGAACCGGATCAGCCAGCTTTGCGCGTCGTACTTGTCGAGCTGCCCGTCGATCCAGCCGTGGCACAGCGCGAGATCGATCGCTTCGGTCTTGCTCAGGCTTGTGATGCCGGCACCCTTCCGGGCGAACCGGACCCAAGCCCCGGCCGCATCGTCAGGTTGCGCACTGAGCCAGTCGCCGAACCCTTGCGCGGTCTCGAACAGCAGTATCGGCAGGCCTGATCGCACCTCGCTCATGGGCCGCAGCATAGGTCGCGATCGGGGCAAGGGAAGGCCCTTCACACTAGTCTGCCGAAGCCGGTGCAACACAGTGCGACAGCCTCGGTCAGGGCAAATTCCACGGTTTGATTAGCGCTGTCGGTGATGACATCTTCGCTGCGGATCTTGCTCATCGCGTGATGACCGCAGCGTACGAACTGGTGCTTGGTGATGCGCCCTTGGGGCGGCGGAAGCGTGCCGGAATGATCCGACAAGGACACAAACGATCGAGGTCAAAGTCTCCGGAGCAAACATCCTGGACCACCCGGCTTCTTCGCGAACCGTCCCTTGAATCGACCTTCGTCCAGACGCAACCCGCGGGACCTGTCCGGCCGTGTTGCCGCCCTTTGGGCGGCTGCCCGCACCACCCGGACTGACCCGGGGTTCCCCTTCGGTGCGTCTCGCCGCTGGCCGCTTCTTCACTTGGGTTCGCAGCCGGGATGGTCCCGGATGCTCGTTCAGGAGAAGACCCATGACCAATCTCGTTATCCTCGTCGGCCGCATCGCCCGCGATCCCGAAGCCCGCACTACCCAGGGCGGCACCAACATCACCTCGATCTCGGTGGTCACTGACCGGCCCGCCCGCAAAGACGGCAAGACCTTCAAGGACGAAAACGGCTACACGGTGAAGGACAGCGAATTCCACCGCGTAACCTGCTTCAACGGTCTCGGCGAGAACGTCGCCAAGTATTGCACCAAGGGCCAGTTGGTGACCGTCGAAGGGCGCATCCATTACACCCAGTGGGAAGACCAGAGCGGCGCCAAGCGTTACGGCTGCGAGATCATCGCCGACAAGGTCGATTTTCTCACCAAGGGCCGCTCGGGCGACAACGAAGGCGCACCCGACATCGAAGACTGAAGCACCGATCTTCAAGGCATTAGGCCCCGGTGGCGCGAGCCATCGGGGCCTTCTTTTTTGCTTCTACAGCGATGCGGCGGCGCGGGGCATCGAACCCCTTGCCGCCGGCTAGCGCGCCGCAGACAGACGTTCGAGCGCCGTCTCCATGCCGAGCTCATGGACCGCTCGGAGCAATCGCTTCAGCTGGCCAGGATCGATCGTCTCTGCGCCACAGTCGAGAAGGATGCGGCCGAGTGAGGTTGCCGCTTCCTCACGCAACTTCGCTTCCCTTTGATCCAACTCTTCGCGCTGTTCCCTGATCTTTCTCAAGGCCTCTAAGGGGTCATTCTTGCGGGACATTTTCTGGGTCCTTTCCGCCCCCCGGTGGTGGTTCCCTCAACCGTGCTCCTGCCACGCAGGCGAGGGTGTAGGAAAACCGAAAATTGCGGCTCACGCTGACGATGCGCCAAGACGCGAGGATTTTGGCGGTTCACGAATTGCCTAGGATGATGTCCGTCCACATCCCGCCTCAAGGACGGCAGGGCCCCACCATTTTGCCGGTCGAGGGATGAATCCCTCCCCCAGCAAAATCGTTTTCCCCACCGCCGCTGCCGCGGTCACCCTGGCGGGTGATCCTGTGACCCGGAATGCGCTCGAACATCACGCCTCCCCTTGTCGTTTCGACACTGTCTCAGGAGGACTATCATGGCATATTTCGCTTCCAGCTCAGCCCCGTCCCGCAGCTACTTCGAGGCCCTCGAGGTTGCCGAACGCCGGGCGCTTCACAGCTACTTCGACCAACACGTCATCGAGGACGAGGAACTGGGTTACGTTGCCTTCGACGAGGGCGACTACGGGGCCATGCCGGCGAACCTGGCAGCGCGCGTTGTCCATACCGTGCACGGCGTCATGCTTGACGAGTTTTGACGGCAATCGAGGGCGGGGACCGGGAACGGTTCCTGCCCTTTTTTTGCTCGCCGATGCGGCTGGTCGTGGTGCTGACTTAGGGGGCAGGTGGAGCGCGGGCATCGACGCCCGCGCGCGCTTCCTGTCCCTGCGATCCGCGCTATTCAGCCTCCCGATGAACGAGCCGTCGTTACGCCAAGAACCCTCTGCGCAGTTGGGTAAACCTAGCACACCGTACCCCGCGAATCCGGGAAGTATCTGTTTGATATTCCTGCTCAACCTGGCATTGCGCACTTTCAACCCGCCAGCGAGTAGAGCTGGTTTGCGCCGATCCGCTAGCAACTCGGATCACGTTATATATCTGAATTATAGTCTGAATATCCCGCTTGACGGAGAGTTGTTCACGATTTATTCTCATCATCACCTTCCGCAAGGTGAGCCAGGTTCCGTCGGCCAGACAAGGAACCTGTTTCATGACCCGTCACGATCGGCTTCAGACATTCGTACCGCTTCCCGTTGCTACCTGGGTGCGGCGGCAGGCAGCTGACCAACGCGAGAGCGTTAGCATCTTCATTCGCGACCTCGTCGTCGCGGCCTGGCAGCGCGACAACGAGGTCAAGGACAGGCCCGCAGGTCTCGATCCTGCGCGGCAGGGAATTTTCATCTCGGTCGCGCTTGATGCGCTGCTTGCCAGTCATCCGGACGTGTCTTTGCGTGACCGGACGCACGAGGCTTACCGGCGCCGGCTCGAGCGTCTAGGCCTGCCGGTGGGCGCGAACATGGGGGGTAGTTCCCATGAAGCGTAACCTCCTCAACTTCACCCGTGGGAGCCAGTTGCTCGGTCACTTCGGCTTCATGTTCGCAGCCGGACTGAAGGGTCCCCTTCTCGTCACCAGCCTTGTCGCGCTGGGTACCTGCTATTGGGAGGTGCGCTCTAGCTTGACTGACCACCAGGTCTACCTGGCCTGGATGCATATCTACGCCAGCTTGTACGCTTTCATGGAGTTCGATCCGGCCAAGCAGGTGAACCTCGAATTGGCCAACGGCGCAACACTCGGCCTCCCGTTCGCGATCGTTCGCGAGTTCCCGCCAATGCGCGAAGCGATCGAGGCGTTTCGCCTCGCAGTGAAGCAAGGATTGTTGGTTTCGGCCGCCCTGTTGGTTCCGGCGTTCGTATTCTTCTGGTGGTTCGCAGAACGCTTCGGCGGGCGCTCGAAGGAGCGCAAGCACGAGCGCGGAGCGATGCTTGTCTCGCTGAACGAACTCGAGGAAGAAGTCGCGCGCCATAACAAGGCACAACGAGCGGAAGAACTCAGCCGCAAGTTCGGCTGGAAATGGCGGCTCGCAAGCTCGTCTGCACTCGCCGAAGCAGGCCACTACGAACCGGCGCACCTTGCGGGTACGAGTTGGCCATGGCGGCTGGAGCAAAGCCACGCCATGCTGATCGGGACAACCGGGACCGGCAAGACCGTGGCGCTTACCGAGCTCGTTGCCGAGGCACGCGACCGCGGCCAGCGCGCCGTAATTTTTGACCTGACCGGCGCCTTTATCGAAGCCTTTTATGATCCCGCGCGCGACATTATTCTCAATCCAGTTGATGCGCGCTGCCCGATGTGGAGCGTGTTCAACGACTGCACGAGCGAGGCCGAGTTCCATGCCGCGGCTGAAGCGCTCGTGCCCCACGACGGGGGCGGATCGGAACAGTTCTGGGTGCTTGCAGCCCGCATGCTGTTTGTCGAAATGTGCCTCCATCTTGCTCGGACCGGGGCAGCGACCAACGAGGCCCTGTCGCGGCGGTTGATGACCGCGGACCTCGCCGAGGTGCACAAGCTGATGCGCGGCACCATGGCCGATCCTCTGACCGCTCCGGAGGCTGCCCGCATGGCGGAATCGATCCGCGCGGTGTTCAATGCCAACGCCAAGGTGTTGAAGCTCTTACCCTCTGCAGGACCGCGCTTCTCGGTCCGTGACTGGGTCATGGGCGATTGCCAGGCCGGCTCGATCCTGTTCCTATCGGCGCGCTACGTTGACATGAGCATTTCCTCGCAATTGCTCACCCTGTGGCTCGATACGGCGATGAACACGCTGATGACGCTCGAGCGCACGCAGGACCTGAGATTGTGGTTCCTTGTCGACGAACTCGGTGCCCTTCATCGCCTGCCGGCCCTCGAAAAAGGCCTCCAGACTGCACGCAACTTCGGCGGCGCGATCGTCACCGGCGTCCATGCTTTTGCCAAGCTCAAGGAAGTCTACGGCGAGAACATGGCGATGACGCTCTCCTCGCTGGCAAGAACCAAGCTGATCCTGGCGACCGCCGATCGCGAGACCGCGACATGGTGTTCCGATTTCATCGGCCACCGGCAGGTACGCGACATGGAAGAAGGGTATAGCTACGGGTACAACAATGCCCGCGACGCGGTGAGCTTGACCCCCAGGCGGCAGATCGAACCCTTGCTCCTGCCAGACCAGTTCATGAACCTTCCGCGCCTGTCGGCCTACATCAAGTTCCCCGATGGATTCCCTGCCGCCCCGGTCTCGCTGATACCCCGGCCGCGCGCTCGTATCGCTGAGGGTTTCATCGCCCGCGAGAAACTGCAAGCGAAGCCTGGCAAGGGCTCGGCCCCTGCTCCGTCACCCAAGGGTAAGCCCGGCTCGGCGGGCAGTGGCGAGCATCCCGCGACAAACGATGACGGTGCCGGCAGGGCCGTTGACAAGAAGCAACTCAAGCTCGACCTACCTGGTGACATCCGGGTCGCAAGTGAAGCGCGCGATCATCCGGGGGGTCATTCTCCCAAGAAGCTAGAATTACAACGTTTCCCCGGTGAGCCCGAGACGGAAGTACGTGTCGATGCTGCCCTGCGCACGTCCGCGTCCTTGCCCCAATCTGCCATGCGAACGGGCGAGGACGCTGCGCCTAAGGGCGCCGAGCAGAACCCACCTGGAGTCGGATCTGGGCCTGCCCGCACGCAAGGCAAAGCCGTTTCCTCGCCGCTCGATCAATCGCACGAGAGCGGACGCTCGCTCGTCACGCCGGTCGAAAAGGAGCTGCGCGAAGGCGCCGTGAACGATCCTCCCGCGAAGGATTTCGGGGAGTTCGAACCCGACATGTGAGGCGCAAACGGGGGGGGATTCACCGGCCCGAGGGGGAGCCATGACCAGGACCACTCACCATGCTTTCCGTCGCCAACGTGCGGTCCCCATCGGCCGCAGCGAGTTACTTCGCTACCGACAATTACTACACCGGGGCCGATGCCGATCGTTCCGGCACCTGGTTTGGCAAGGGGGCAGAGCGACTAGGTCTCGAGGGCCGGGTCAGTGCCGAACAGTTCGATGCCTTGCTGCGTGGAGAGCTGCCCGGCGGAATCCAGGTCGGCAATCCCGGACAGTCCCACAGGCCCGGCACTGACCTAACCTTTTCATTGCCAAAGAGTTGGTCGCTCCTCGCGCTCGTGGGCGGCGACCAGCGGCTAATCGAGGCCTACCGGGAAGCGGTGATTGAGACATTGCGTTGGGCCGAGAAGAATGCGGCGCAAACCCGGATGGGTAGCAAGGACAGCTACGGCAGGGTCGCAACCGACAACCTCGCGATCGGCCTCTTCCAACACGATACCAACCGCAACCAAGAGCCGAACCTCCACTTCCACGCCGTCGTGGCGAACGTCACGCAAGGCAGCGACGGGAAGTGGCGCGCACTCCGCAACGACAAGCTCTGGTCTTTCAACACGCTCCTCAACTCGATGACGATGGCACGTTTTCGAATGGCGGTTGAAAAGATGGGATATGCCGCCGGCCCGGTCGGCAAGCACGGCAATTTCGAAGCTGCCGGCATCTCCCGCGAGCAGGTCATGGCCTTCTCGACGCGCCGCGAAGAAGTTTTCGCGGCCAGGCGAGGACACGGGCTCGAGGCCGGAATTGTCGCCGCGCTGGAAACGCGCAAGGGCAAGGATCCTCCAAGGGGCCGGGAGGGTCTCCTCGGTTCATGGCGGCAACGCGCCGAAGAGGTTGGACTGGACTTGCCCGGACTAGTCGATGCCTCGCGGTCGCGGGCGGAATTGCAGGACTTAGCGACGTCGAAAGGCGAGACCCTCTTGCAGCGCGGCTGGGCAAGGCTGCGAGAGTTCGCCCAGCGCATCAAGGGCGATCCGGGAGACCCACTGATCCCTAGCCACGTGCTCAAGCAGGATGCACCGACGATCGCGGCCGCACAGGCCGTTGCCTCGGCGGTGCGCCACCTGTCGCAGCGCGAAGCCGCTTTTCCACGCGAAGGATTGTTGAAAGCCGCGCTCGATTTCGGGCTGCCGACGACGGTTGACCATGTCGAGGTAAGGGTGAACGCGTTGGCCAGGAGCGGCGCTCTCGCGCCCGGAAAGGGCGAGCACGCCGGTTGGCTGGCAAGCCGAGAGGCCCTCGGGCTCGAGAGGAGCATCCTCGAGGGCGTCGACCAAGGTCGCGCTGCGGTCTCGCCAATCCTCGAACGACGCGATGCCGCCGTACGCGTGAAGGCAGTTGCGGCGCTCAACCACGGTATCTCGCTGAACGCGGGGCAAGAAGACGCGGCCAGCTTGGTTCTCGCGTCACGTGACAGGATCGTCGCGATCCAGGGCGTTGCCGGGGCGGGAAAAAGCAGCGTGCTAACGCCAGTGGCACAGCTTCTCCGCGAGGAAGGCAAGGAGGTCCTAGGACTCGCCGTGCAAAACACGCTCGTCCAGTTGCTAGAGCGTGACACCGGGATCCGCTCGATGACCCTTTCCCGCTTCCTTGGCCAGTGGGCGAGGCTCCTGCAGGACCCTGGAAATGCCGCTCTGGCAAGAGAGGCGCAGGGCGCGCTTGGCGAACATGTCCTCGTTCTCGACGAAGCTTCGATGGTCTCGAACGAGGACAAGGCGAAGCTGGTCCGGCTTGCGAACCTAGCCGGAGTTTACCGATTAGTTCTCGTTGGCGACCGTCGCCAACTTGGTGCCGTCGATGCCGGGAAGCCCTTCGACCTCGTCCAGCAGGCTGGGATCGAACGTGCAACCATGGCCGTCAACTTGCGCGCACGTGACCCGGTTCTGCAACAGGCCCAGGCGGCTGCGCAGGAAGGGCGCGTCGATGATGCCCTGAGGGCCTTGGCACCGTCGACGATCGAAACCTCCGGAGACAGCGCGATCGTCGCAGCAGAGCAGTGGCTTTCGCTTAGCCCCCCAGATCGCGCGAAGACTGCCATCTATGCCTCGGGGCGCGTCCTGCGCTCCGCAGTCAACGAGGCCGTGCAGCGCGGCCTGAAAGCAAATGGAGAGCTCGGTCCGGGAGCCGCGCGGCTCAGCGTCCACGCGCGGGTAAATGCTACGCGCGAGGAGTTGCGGCACCTCGGGGCATACCAGCCCGGCATGGTCCTAGTCTTCCGTTCCTGGGACCGAACCCAAAAACTATCCGCGGGAGACTACACGGTCAAATCCATCGACCACGCGCGCAAGCAGTTAGAACTCGCAGATAGGAGGGGCCGGGTTCACAGGTTCAACCCGTCGCGTCTTCGCCCGGGAGCAGACGCTGACCGCCTGTCGCTCTTCGAGCGCAAGTCGCTAGTCATCTTCGAGGGCGACAAGATCCGCTGGACCGAGAACGACCACAAGCGCGCCCTCTTTAACGCCGATCAGGCCAAGATCGTCGGCATCGATGCGAATGGCGTTACGGTCGAGACATCAGCAAACCAGGAACTTCGCTTGTCTCGCCGCGACCCGATGTTGAAACACTTGGATCTTGCCTATGCCCTGAACGCGCACATGGCACAGGGCCTGACCTCGGATCGCGGAATTGCCGTGATGGACAGCCGCGAACGCAATCTCGCCAACCGGCAAACCTGTCCGTCGTCAGAACATTTGGCGCAACTCGCGGCGTAGATTAGCGGAGTGCGGGCTTCGTCTGGGGGTTGATGTTAAGCGGCGAGCTTGCGGTGTTGCAAGCGCCGATACTCGATGGTT
>Ga0315904_10001385_pt1 | contig 38432 bp, 55 predicted proteins | sample LakEriMetagenome_6_FD_203529 | JGI IMG/M metagenome (GOLD analysis project Ga0315904, IMG submission 203529) | Freshwater fungal communities from buoy surface, Lake Erie, Ohio, United States - Buoy 12 MA120 | ecosystem: Environmental > Aquatic > Freshwater > Lake | place: USA: Lake Erie, Ohio... | reverse complement strand
ATAGTTAATAAAGTGATAGTTCCTTATGATAGTCGGATTGTTACATTGTTAAGATGTCTTAACCTAATCTTATCCGTTTCTTGGTTGATCGTAGCGGCTGGGTGTGTTATGGTTCACTTATCGGGATCGTTGCACGAAGTGCACGGCGATGATGAGCACGAGGAGGCGTAAGATGTCGTTGAGTCTGTTGAGTAGGTTGAAGAAGGACGTGGATCTTTTGGAGATGCTGGGCGAGGTGTATTGGTGGACGGGCGAGGATGCGGCGACAGCATTGAAGAAGACGAAGACGGAGAAGGATGCGCGCAAGGTGATCGGCGGTTCGGTGCAGATCGCCAGCAGGTCTGGGGACTTTACGATCGCGGAGGGAATAGTTGAGCACTTTTATAGAGTGAAGGGGGAATAATGAAGATCACGGGATTGGTTCTCACCAACGAGGACGCGGCGGACATTGTGCACGGTGCCATTGAAGGTGGCACGGGCTATTGGGCAGAGTGCAGAAACTACAATTGGAAAGATTGGTACGAGAAGGATGAGGAGCGATCAACGGAGAGGTACACGTGGGATAAGATCAAAGATCTTCCAGACGATTACGTGTTCGTTGAGATCATGGAGGACGAGGACGCGATTGGCGAGGATGTTCCAGACAAAAAGTGGTTCCAGTTGACGAGGGGCGTATTGGAGAAGGGGGTCATTGGGTTGATTGAGAATTATCCTCACCTTATCCATGGGGTGAGCAATCGTGGGAACGGGGACATTGAGTGCGACTTTGACGCCACGTCATGCGACGTCATCGTGCAGTTAGCGGTCTTCGGGAAGGTTGTCTATGGTTGAAATGGGTCGTTGCAAGGTGTGCAACAAGGTCTTGCATTATCCAGAGGATGATGCTATTGTCGATGTGCAGGGTATCCTGTGTGAAGATTGTTGGAAGGAGGGCAAACATGAGTGAGATTCAGTTGGTGGAAAAGGCGAACAGGATTGCGATCAATCATTACATGGCGTTCTATGGGGATCTAACGCCAGAGGAGGTCATTGAGGAGTTGAAGAAGGTTGCGTCAAACGAGACGTATTATCCGCTGGTTCATCCGACGCTGTCGGCATGCGAGATGTATGAGGGTCTCTCGGCAACACATCTGGTCAATGAGATTGAGGCATTGAGCAACTACATTGTGCTCTCGTTTGATGGGTGGCAGGAGGTCAAGTGATTGATCTAAATCTGTATAGCGAGGGAGAAGACTCGTGTACTTGCGGCTGCATTGGTTGCAGCGAAGGAAACTGCTGCGATCACAAGGCGATAGAGGATTTGGAGATGGGGGCAGATCAAGTGAGCGATCGCAAGCCGTACAACGAGGACGAGGAGTGCTCGCTGTGCGGGTTCCCAGACCTTGACGGGTTGTGGTACGATGGGACGTGCGACGAGTGCCACGACATCGTCATTGAGCAAAGCATCTACAAGGCGATAGAAGATTCGGAGAAGGAGGAGGTCAAATGAGCGAACCGATTAAGCACAAGGGCTGTGGCGGCGATGTCGTCAGCGAGGAGTTGATCTTCACGGGCTACGAGATTGTGTCGGACGGGGCTGGTGGATGGGACTATGCTGGAAACATCTCCTACCACGTGCCAGACGATTCGGCACCGTACACGTTCGTCTGCACGTCGTGCGGGTGGAAAGAGGATCACGAGTTCAGCGTCATTGAAGGCAACGAGATTGGCGGGAAGGTTTGATCGCCGCGATTCTTGCGGCGGCGATGGTCGTCGGGCAGTCTCCCGTCTCCGATCGTGGGACGTGGTACGGGGCTCGGTGCCAAGCAGGTGTGACGTCGCTCGGGAGGGCGGACACGTGTAGCCCATACGTGAGCAAGGCTCACGGTGGTCGTGGCGGAGAGACGAAGTGGTATGCAGCCGTGGGATGGTTCAGATACGGCATGTCCCCCGTCAATGCCGTCATCACTAGCAAGATCACGGGGAGGTCGGTACGGGTGCAAATCAGGGACTATTGCAGGGCATGTGACAAGAATAGGGCATTGGTGGACATGAGCCCGTGGGTCTTCGTTGCCCTCGGGCACGAGTTGGGCAGGGGCGTAACGAGGGTATCAATCAGGTACGAGGAGGTGCGATGAGACGGACAAACTTTGGTCAGGAGTCGTTAGAGCGAAAGTTCAGGGCAGAGCGCGACAAGGCGATGGCAGTGGCACGGGGGCTAGGGCACAGGGTGTTCTGGGTGCATGACGAGCCCACGGAGGGTGCGATCGGTTGCGACGATTGCGGGCTCTGGGGCAGGGTCATCCTCCAACCGTTGGCGGATCGGTCACGGACGCCAAACGAAATCGCTGGGTCGGTGCTCACCGCAACATGTAGTACAGATGCGGTCAGCAGGATACACGGTGATGAGGCGTTGCGCATGCGACAGTTTAGTGATACAATCAATCTGCCAGCGATGTTCGCTGACGTAGGGTATGAGCCGAAGGAGGTTAGAAATGAAGATCTCATCTCGCCGCAAACAAGGTACAAGAAGGGTAAGGCGTGGAGTTTCAACGGGCGTCGCAAGGGAGGGGAATCCTGATGCCGCGCACTGGCGGCTCTACCACCCGCGCTACTCGGTTGAGCCGTGTCCGCGGTGCCAGCACCCAGAGGCAGACGGTGGGTTCTGCGATCCATCCGACGGAGGATGCGGGTGGACAATGGCGCATCATCGAAGAGAAGAGTGGTTCAACGGTGTTCTTTGACAGGTGGGGTGATGCCATCCTTGGCAGCATCCTTGTGTTTCTCTACATGGTGTTCCTGATGGGAGGGGTATGAGCAGAATAACGCCAGTATCAAAGGAGGCTGAACGCAGCGTCCTCGGGGCAATGTTGATTGACCCAGAGGTTGCGACGCTCGCCTGTGAGCGGTTGACGGACGAGGACTTTTACTCAACCGACAACCGATCCGTATTCAACGCGATCCGCAGCGTCATCCAGCGTGGAGGGACGCCCGACATCGTGTCCGTCATGGACTCAATGTCTGGATCTCCTGATGATAGTCAAGGCTGGGCTACCGCCTTGACCGACCTAGCGAACGCAGTGCCGACGTCAGTCAATGCGGAAGAGTACATGGGCATCGTCCAGCGCAAGGCGGTGATGCGTGCGCTCATCAGCAGTGCGCACAAGATTGCGGAGATTGGCTACTCGGACTCGCATGAGGTAGATCGTGCGATCGACGAGGCGGAGTCAATCATCTACAACCTGAACCGTAAGCGCAGTGCGGATAGCGCGGTCGTCCTTGACCGCCTTATCCCAGAGACGATCGAGCGGATCAAGTTCATGTTGGAGCACAAGGGTCAGCGTCTCGGCATCCCATCAGGGCTGGCGAGCATCGACCGCATCACGGGCGGATGGCAGAAGTCCGACCTCATCATCGTCGCAGCGCGACCGTCGGTCGGCAAGACGAGCCTTGCGTTGAACATGGCGCAGCATGCAGCCCTGCATCAGGGCAAGAGCGTCGCCGTGTTCTCGTTGGAGATGAGCAAGGAGCAGTTGTCCACGAGGCTCGTAGCGGGCGTGTCTGGCATCGACATCGGGCGTATCCGACGCGGGGACATCGAGGGCATCGACCTCGCCCGTATCGCAGCGTCGGCTGGCTCGTTGCTGGATGCCAAGATCGTGATCGACGACACCCCAGTGGCGACGCCATCGGAGTTGCGCGGTCGGTCGCGGCGCATTGAGTCAGAGCACGGGCTTGACCTGATCGTCGTGGACTACTTGCAGTTGATGACGGCGGATCGGGCGACGAAGGATGCGAACCGAGTCTCCGAGACGTCAGACATCAGCCGTGGGTTGAAGCGACTGGCTCGGGAGTTGAACGTCCCAGTGATCGCGCTGTCGCAGTTGAGCCGCTCATCGGAGCATCGGGAGGGCGGGCAGCCGCGTCTCTCCGATCTTCGGGACAGCGGTGCGATTGAGCAGGATGCCGACGTGGTGCTGATGCTATGGCGTCAGAGCCAGCCAGACATCATGAACGAGTATGAGGACGTCAAGGCAATCGTGGCAAAACACAGAAACGGACCGACTGGCATGGTCGATCTGCTATTCAAGAAGGCGACAACGACCTTCATTGATAAGGAGGGGTGAGATGGATCTAGAAGTTGTGGTGTGCTATTTGTGCAAGTATCCGCTCGGAAACATTGATGACGTCGATGTCGTCAATGAGGAGGACGCTTACTGCAAGTCCTGTGAAGCGGATCTGCTAGGGTCGATCTTCGAGGACGACCTGATGGAGGATGGTATTACCGAACAGGGGGATGACTAACGCTTGGTCTTCTTGTCCAACTCCCGCTCGTCGAGCGAGGACAACGGCACGGTGGGCTCACCGTAGTTGACGTCCTTACCGATGAGCGTGGAGTAGACGATGCCGAACCGTCGGCAGTACTCCCTGATTCCTAGCCCTAGGCGCTTTGCCTCTTCCTTGAAGTATTTCTCTGGCTTATCTTTGAGCACTGGACTGTCCAATCATGTCATCCAAGACATCGACCGCCAGTATCAGCCCATACCGTACGTTCTGCAAGTACCGTTCCTGCATCAGTGTCGGGTTGCCAAGCATCTTGATAAGGTTGGTCTTGACCTCCGACGTAGGTAAGTTTGTCTGCCCAATGATCCCTATGATTCTCTTGCGCGCTTCTTCTAGTTCGCTCACTCGCAATCCTCCGACACCTCATCATCCTTTTCGCCAGCGCGAGCAACCTCTGACCACTTACCTTCGCCAAGCGCGATGAGGATCAGCGCGTAGTTCGAGATGTCGATCAGTGCATCACGCACGCCGTCATTGAACCAGTCTGGGCTTACCTGTGGCACACCAGACTTAATCGTTCCGTTGAGTGACGTTGCAATGCGACCGCACTTGTCCAATGCAAGACGAGAGAAGACGCCATACGGTCCAAGACCTTCGATGTTCGACGGACCGTATCCCTCCTGCCGCTGGATAAGAATGTCGTACGACTCTTGGCTTAAATCTGCGAAGTACTCAATGAATTCCTTTGGTACCTTCCTGCTCATAAAGATCCTCCAACTTCTCTGCTGTCCTGTCCTTGACCAAAACGTTTGCGATGATGAATCGCGCTGGACACTCTTCGCACTGCCACAGCCGAAGGGAGAGCGTCGACGTAATCATCTTGTATGGCTTTCTCGACGTCTTGATGCTCATCGACCCGCACCTCGGGCACGCGATGCCCGTCTGCATCAGTCCCTATCCAGCGCCACCAAGATCAGGGCAGCGCAGGCAAATGAGCCCCACGGGAAGGGAGCAAGGGCTGCTAGAAGCCCCGCAAATGCCAGCAGGAAGCCCGTACGCGAGCGTTTGCCCTTTAATGGGGTCTGGATAGCCCTGACTACCTTTTCGATGGCGGAGGGGTTGATTTCCTGATCCTCTGGATTAGTCGCCAATTGATACCTCCCCGACCAGTTTGGTCGCCTCCTGCGCGGCGCACGTTGCCCGCGTCATCTTTGCCGCAGCCTCGAATTGTTCGGGAAGTTTACCGACCTTCTCTTCCATTGCAAGGTAGACAAACTCGAATGCCCGACTCCATGCAAGGAGCGCGTCTTCAACTTGCGGCTTCTTCTTTGCGTATGGTACGCTCATCGTCCCCCCTTGATCCACGACTCCAACGTTTCCTTGTCGGCAAGCGGAGAGATCGTATCTTTTTCGGAGATGATGTTTGCATCGAGTCGATTGACCTCGTGGACGACTTCTGGGAACGATCGATAGTTCACTGCAACCTCGCTCTTGCCGTCATACTTTGCCGAGCAGAAGTACGTCACGGTTGCGTCGGTGACTGCAATGAACCCGCGAGCCCACCACCACGGCGCGTAGAACAACTTGCCGTCGCCAGCCTCCATCTCTTCCGAGATGACCTTGCCGTACAGTTTAGACAGCGGGTCGATGTCGACCGCGAAGATGACCGCCTTGCCTGACGAGACATACATTGCCTTGTCCATGAATAGTTGCGCATGTAGCCCACGGAACACACCAGCGCGTGACCACGAAGCATTGACTTGCTTGATGTCAAACCCAGGGATTGCTCGGTACGGGTCCTTGATGACCTCCGAGAAGTACCCTCGGTTATCTTGATACACACCGCCGTAGATGACCCGCGGCTCCAGCGAAACATTAGCGAGATGGTTTGTCATTGAGATACTCCTCCAAATCAAATGTGACTAGCGCCCTGCGCTTAATACCAGACCCCTCCGCGCTCACGTGTACCACTCCGCGGAGCCTGTCCGTCCGATACTCGATCGATTGTAATAGTGACCAGATACGTTCTGGAAATGCGCTTCCGCTCTTCACCTGAAACTGAAGGTGGTCGTTCTCCACGTCGACCTTCCCCCCGAACATGCCGACTCTTTTCCCGCCAATGGTCTTGGCTACGGAGAGTTCGATAGAGTTCCCGCGCTTCCTGTTGTTCTTTCCTCTTCGAGATTTTTCCCACTTCTCGTTCTCCTCCTGAATCTGAAGATCCTTCATGACTCCCATTACTTCTCCCCCATGCACTTGCGGTGCACCCAGTGCCACTCAGTGCTCTTCCTGAATCCAATGAATTCAATCGACTGGACGCGATACGAATCCGCTTGCTTCTCGATGACCAGCGCGCACTTGATGCACGGTCGAACCGTCCATGGCGCAGCCTTGCGGTCACCCTTTCCAGCCTTAACCGCTGGGCTCATAGCAGTACTCCCTTACGATTGGTGGCAATGGCTCCAGCGTTGGACGGGTCGTCAAGGTAATTGCGAACCATCCGCAGCAGTGGCTTAACCGAAGTGGCGCACCAGCGACAGCCGACAGCCGCCAGTGCGCACTTCGAGTTGCTATCCTTGGTCAAACGGTCGAGAGCACACTTCGATGCCTCGATCGCGTCGGCTGCCGTTTCGATCGTCACTTGCTCGCCCTGTTGTTAAGCGGACCCCAGACGCAGCGAGAGATCTCGCGCAGAGTGAAGTCAGCATAGTTCTTGCCGTTCACCTCTACCGTCTTGCCCCACTTGCCGATGGCTACTGCATCCGCACGAGGATCGCCCTCGTCCTTGGCAACAGCCCAGTCTCGGATCTTCGTGACGTGCTCCCACGTCGGCTCGTCGAACACCGTGAACGTGACGTAGAGATAGCGGTTCGCTGGCTTCTCGCCCTTTTTGCCGCCATCAACCCACGCCTGATAATCGTAGGCGTTCATCGATCCCTTGAATGACATGATCTTCGCCCCTGATGGGAGCGTCTTGAACTCTGGCTCAAACTTGTCGCTGAACCAGAACAGAATGGTTTCCATTAGAAGTCTACCTCCTCAAGGCTACTCTTTGCGGCTGGCTTCGATGCCGTCTTGACGCTGCTCCCAAAGATCTTCTCGGCAGCGCGAGCCACCGTGGCATCGGCGCTGTCGTTCTCTGGGTCATCGCCCGTCGGGATCAGGAACGTCGTCAGGAGCGCATACTTGAGCGCACCAGTCGACGACTTGTACACGTGCTTGTCACCGCTATCGGCGCCAGAGCCGAGCGTCTGGATGTCCAGCGTCTCGCCACTATCACCATCGATGAAGCGCCACGTATACCGAGCCGTCACGATTGCCTGCGTACCCTTCGGCGTCAGACCCTCCGACACCACGTCGACGCCCGCTGGCACCATGATGACGTTCAGTTCACCAAGCGCCGTGCGCACCTTGTCCGCAACGTCGGACGCCATCACGTACTTGTATCCCTGTGCTGAATTGGTACCGCCCTTCTGGACGTACCCTACCTTTCCCATTACCTGTGAAAGTTTCGCTGCGAGTTTCATCGGCTACCTCTACACTCCGTCTTCCATCGGCAGTAGGAGCAGGGGTACTTCCACCCGCCCTTGCCATTTGAGGCTACCTCCTCGGGAATCCGAGGGGGCTTCCTGTCTCCATAATAGTTCATGACCCGCAAGATGCGCAAGGCTCGTTCGCCCCACTCATCTGGCACGAGGTACTCGTCTGGAGTGAACGAGTCCTTGTCGAAGTAGACGACGCGGACGTCATCTACCTTCTTGCCCGCCCTGCGCAGCGCCACCCCATAGGACGCCGCCTGCACAAGGTGCTCCTTCTTGGGCTCACCGCCCCTGTACTTGCGAGCGTTCGCGGACTCGCTCTTGAACTCCAAGAGTGAGACCTTGCCGCTCTTCCATGTTACAAGGGCGTCGATGTTGCCAGCGAAGTCCATGTCGTCGATCTCCACGGGAACCTCAGCCTCAAGAGATGAGATTGCCTCAGATTCCGAAAGCATCTTGACGATCTCTTCGCCAAACATGTTGCCCACCTTGAAGACGCCGTAGAGTTTGTCGTCGAATGGCTCCGTCTCTGGCACACCGTTCGCATCATACCAATGCGCACGGATGCACCCACCAAGCAAAGAACCACGCCACTTCCGCTTGGAAGGACGTGGTTCACGCTTTGCTAGGACCTCTTCGATTGAACTCTTCACGCTCTCCATACATGGAGCCTAGCAGAAAAGTCCCTCGCCGTCAAGTGTCTATTCTCGGGTAAGAATTTCCTTTGCTCGCTGGATTCTGGTAGGGTAATCCTTGCCAAGCGCCTTGGCTGCGTCGAACACCTTGCGGATCTCAGCGGTGCTGTCTAATGTAACAAAGTCGTGTCGCATAACCTTATGCAACTTGCTCGTGTCCAACCAGTAGTCCCGACTGTCGACCAGCGACTCTGGGCACGGGACAAGCGCCGCCTCGGTCGCGGTCGCAACCTTTACCGCAATCTGCGAGACGTCGGTGTTCTCGCCAGAGACGTTGTAGATCCCAGGAAGGTTCCTGCCGACAAAGTACGCGATGACCTCTGCTGCGTCATTGACGTGCAGCATCGGGCGTCGAGCCGTAGAGTTCGGAGCAATCTCGTAATTGAATGCTGCCTGCCAGCAAAAGGCGTTCACTACGATGTCTCTGCGCATGTTCGGGCTCCAGCCCCACAGGGTGCCGAAGCGTAGCGACGTCGAGTAGTACCCGCCGTAGCCATCGACGTACTGGTTGCGCTCGAGCCAGATGTCGATGTCGTTCTTCGCCTTGGCGTATGCTGTCAATGGCGCAGGGGTGTCCGTCTCGTGCGACAGGCGGTTGCGTGCCGACGCACCGTACACGGAGGCAGAAGACGCCACGACGTGCGTCGCGTGCTCGTACTTCTCCACGATCTGGATTGTCGACATCACGTTGATGCGCCGCGTCAGCGTCTCGTCGATCTCCGACATCGGGTCGTTGGACAGACCAGCAAGGTGCACGACGGCGTGAATGTCTTCTGGCAGCCGCTTCTCGACGTCACGCAGATCAGCAAAGATCTGCTCGTTTGGCAAATAGTGAGTATCCTTCAGATCCATCGTTGGCAAGTACCAGCCAGCGTCGATGCCAATGACGTAGTGCCCGAGTTCCTTCAGGCGATTGACGACGATGGGACCAAGGTAACCAAGGTTACCCGTGACTAGAACGCGCATCCTACCTCCCCAGGTATTCCAGCATTGCATCCGACCAGTGGCGCAGTTTCCCCAACTTTGTGTTCTTTAGGTTGCCCCACTCTGGTCGAGTCGTATCCTTCCGTGTTACTGGCATGATCTTGTATTTGTTACCGACCTTCTCACGCACGAAACGAGCGAGCATTGCCCAGTCGGTCGTGCCTTCGTTGACGACATGGTACACGCCGCTTGGGATCTCGTCAAGCGCCAACGACGCAAGCACCTTGGCTGCGTCTGGCATGTACGTCGGGCGGAAGTGCTGGTCGATCGGCAGTTCTAGGTTCTTAAACGACGAAGCCACAAAGTCCACGAACGACGGCTTGAATGGGGACTTCTTCGGACCAAACGGGCTGCTGATACGAGCGACGATGCCGCCGTTCTCAAGGACCGCCTTCTCGCCCTCCAACTTGCTATGACCATAGACCGAGAGCGCACCTTTGCTCGGCTCGTCCTCATGCAGGACGCGGTTCTCCTTGTTCAGGTCGTAGACGTAGTCGGTGCTAATGTAGATCTGCTTGAAGCCAGCCACCGAGACAAGCCGAGGAAGATTCACGTTTGCCTCGATCGCCGTATGCGGCTGCTCCTCGCAGAGGGCGATGTCCCGCTGAGCCGCGCAGTTAATGACCGCTTTCGGGTCGGCATCCGCGATGAGCCCGAGCAGTTCCTCGTAGTCCGCCCAGTGGTTGCGGCTCAAGACTACGTACTTGACGTTCTGGCTGTCGAGTTCCGCCTGTACATGTTGCGATGCCTGTCCACTCCCTAGGATGACAATCACTTCTTCACTCCCGTCTTCCCGTGGCTAAACTCCACGCCTTTGCGGGCAATGAGCCAATCCACGATCTCCTTCCAATTGTTGTCGTACTTGATCGCCTTGTCGTCGACGTACGCAATCGCCGCTGGCTTCCCGTACCCTGTATGAATCCTGTGGTACGGGATGTGGTGCTTGTGCAGCCACTCCGCCATCCAGCGCGTCTTTTCCCCTCGGTCAGGGAATCCCTCCCATGCCCGAGCCGAGTGCACGACGATGATGTACCCAGCCTGCCAAAGACGAGACATTGCCTCTTTCGCCCCGTTCGTCGGGACGATCTCGCCAAGCACATCGATCGCCAGCGTATCGTCGAAGTCGACGGCAATCTGCTTCGAGATGATGGTGTCTAGATCGCTCACTTCGGTTCGTATCGCTTGCCACGCCAGACGATCTCCGACCCCGTCCATGAGGCGAAGTCTGGCTGCCATTCACCTGCGCGGTCGCCCCACAGTTCGATGACCGCGAACCCAGCCGACCAGCGGCTGACCTGATGCTGGGCAAGGTAGCCCAGATCCGTTCGCATGCACATCATGCCCGTGGAGATTGCGGCAAGGCGCTTCTCTGGGAGATCGGCAAACCCGCCGATAGTCCTGAACGAGATCCCCTGCGAATGGTCGTGACCGCCGACAACAGAAACTCCCGCTGCGTCAGCAATGGGGACGATTGACGATCCACCACCTGTCGTGCGGGAGTATGTGCCGTGCGTTGCGATAAGATCTTCCGTGATCTTGTAGTACGAGCGAAGGCTCTCTGGTCCCGTGTAGATCGTCTTTTCGTCGATGCACGGGATGATGTTGAGATGGTCGAACCGAAGCAACGTCGCCAGCGAAAGGACCTCGTTGCCATTTGCGTCGGTCAGACCGACCAGTTCTGGAGCCCGCTTTGCGAGCCACTTGGAGAACCGCGCTTCGTGATTCCCGTAGAGAAAGAAGATCTGCGCCTCTCGACCAGCGGCTGCACGGATCTCGGCAAGCCGTCGATGTGCGTACGCAATCTCGTCCTGCACTGGCAGCCCAAGGCGTGGGTCCTTGTCGTACGACGAGACCGACGTAAGGTCAAGGATGTCGCCAGTGAGCACGATGCGGTCTGGCTTTTCTGCGGCGAGGAATGTTAGGAACGAAGCAAAGACGTCACCGTCCTCGAACGGGAACTGAAAGTCCCCAGCGCAGACGACGAGGTTCCCTCGGGAGGAGGAAGGGCTGTCTCCAACCCGAGGGATGTAGTCAATGGTCACTGGATCTGCTGATTGAATGAGATGTGGAACCCTACTTCCATAGGAAGTATTTAGATTCTTATAGTTAGAATCATCTACTTCCTTAGGAAGAATTCTTTCGTTGGAAAGACTTTCCAAAGTATAATCATCGATTTCTGCCTTGTCAAGTCTCATGTATCGCTTCTGTGCCTTGTCCTTGGTAATCCCTAGGACTGTGCCGATTTCCGAGAACGATAGCCCTCGCGCTCGGAGCGCAGCAATCTTGGTTTCTAGCGACATGTAACCCCCTATTTACCAACCTCGAGGAACCGCAAGGCTACGGTAACAATTGTACCGATTGCGCTTACAGCAATCCCTATCTTCCATCGTAGCGAAAGTGACGCATCTTGTCTAGTCTCATCTGCCGCCTCAGCCTGATGCTGAAACTTCTCAACCTCTCGAAGGCGCTCCTCGATACGGTCAAGCCGCTCTGATAAGTCGGACCTGACCTCGTTGATTGCGTTGAGGAGAGAATGGAAATGGGATGATGTCACTTCTTTTTCTTTTTCTTCTTTTCTTCCTTTTTAGATGCCTTTTTCTCAGCATCCTTCTTGTCGCGTATGCGCCTCTCTTTGTCCTTGGATTTCTTTGATCCGCGCTCTGGCTTGTCTGGTGGGTTAAGCGGGTCTTGACCGTCCATATCATCTTCACCCTTTGGAGACGTCAGATCCTCTTGATCGTCAACGCCAAGCGGAGGAGACGAAAGATGTTCTGGACCAGTCTCAGTATTTGGCAAGAACGTGGACGCCTCTGTTGGGACAGAGGTTAGCGGACTTGCGTCTCGGTATGGAGACAACTCAAACTGCTTGACCGATCGGTTGTAGAAGTCAAAGGCAAGTTCTTCTGATCCGTCCTCGCGCCCGATCCACTGTTGCCCACGGATGGTAAACGTCGAATCGACATTGACTGGACCGCGCTTGATGACCACCCGAACGTCATCGCCCAAGGAGTAGTCCTTGTACGGGACAATAGAACCGTCGGTAATCGAAAGGCTAATAACCTTGATCTTGTCTGGACTTGACTCGTTAAGGTTGTATGCAGCACGTGCAGACACCGAGTCTTGTGAGATTAGGTCCTCTTGAACGTCTACGCGATCGATTACCCCATAGGTCGGTATTAACGAAGAGGTGGCAAAGTTAGACCAGATCTTCGACGATGTAGATCCAAAGATGCTTGTCGCAATCAAGACCGCTCTGGTACGCAACGACCTAAAGTTAGGACTGTACGAGAACCGTTTGACATTTGCCCCGTAGACCAGCCTGACTTTGTTGTTGGCTGTTGGAGAAAAGTTCATGTTTAGGAAGAACGAGTTATACGACTGCGTACTGCTCTCGATTCTGTTTCCAAATACGATCTTGTTGGTCGTGCCCTCTTGGGCGATTGCCATGATGTTGAACAGGAACGAACCACGCTGCTCTCCAGCGGTAAAGATGTCGTATGTCTTCGTCTCTGCGCTGATTGTGGCTTCGATGTTGATGAACCCAAGCCTGGAGTTTGCAGCGTTCTTTGCCGCGCTCATCTCAGCCTGCCAAATGGCAGATGCCGTCTGGTTGTCATATGTTACAGTCGTCGACGGATTCGAGATGATTCCAGCAACGTCGGTGAGTGTCTGGTTCAGGACCGACATGTAGTCGATCCCGTAGAAGACAACCTCGTTGTCCGTTGCTTGGTAGTCGTGCAGAAGCCCAGTGGAGATTGTCCGATAGATCTCGTCTGCTTCGTCGTATCGCTCAACCCGATAATGCCGTTCTAGGGGCAAGCACTCACTAATCTGAGGGTGGTTGTATGGCAGGGTAAAAAATATCTCGCCGCCCTCATTGAGGTACGACGAGACGCCGATATACTTTGCGTGCGAGATGACAGCCTTAACAGACCCTCGACCCCTCCCAGTGCCGCTGGTATCCCAGAGCGTGATTCGGAACGGCTGTACCGCCGCCATTAGTACCACGCCTCACGGTATGTTACATTGATTAGTCCAAGCGCGTTTCCAGTATATGTCGTTGTCAGGGTCGTGGTCGCATCGTCCGATGGCGGGATTGACCCAAACGAGTAGGAAGACGTGTCAATGACATCTTGTCGCAGGGTCCTAACAAAATCTCCCCCTGCCGTACTTCTGACGCCCCTGTACACAGTCTGGTCTTTGAAGTTGATGTACCACCTAACTTCGTTGTTTGTGTCCTTGTCTGGGAACACCAGCGAGTTTAGTTTCAGCGCCTGACCGTCCATCGTGAATGTTACAGAAGCCACGGTAGCGGCAGCGTACGACACGGAAGACGAATAGATAAGTTCGAACTCTGGATAGGCTGGGGCGGTTCCGACGTTCGGTAGCGACGTCGTTGCCGACGATGACGTAATGGCGATTGACCGCTCTGTCGACCTAAATCGATACGGCGTCTGGGCAATAAACGAGAAGCCGACCATGACGGCAAATCCCTTGGCGCTTATGCCAATGGATTGAGATGATGTGTATGTTACCTCTGGCAGGCTCGCTGGTCGAACCAGCATCACCATGTCAATGAATCCAGAAGTGTAGGTCGAGGTATCGATGGTAGCCTGGGAGAACGCCAACTCCCTAAAGCCGTAGTCATCCTCATACCGACGAGGGATTGGGCGAAGCGCACCGAGGAGTTTAGTTACCTTGTCGTGAAGATCTCCAGTGGAAGTCCCAAAGACACCACAGACGATCGACATCGACCGCATCGCAAGGAACGAGTCCCCAACGTCCACTCCGTCTTGGAGCGCACGCTTGTCGATGTACCCGACCATGGGAACCTCGTTGAATCGTGCGGACATGACCTTGTACCCGCCACGAGGAGCAGGGGTAGTTACGTCCGACGCGGCAATAGAGTTTAGATCAAGGGTCGTTCCATCGCCAAGTTGATATGTGATTGGTCGATTAAAATCCATTAGCCAAGCCTCCGCATCCTGCGGAGACGGATTTCTTCTCGCCTCACGCGCTGCTGGTTAGACAGGGCGATCTGGTTCATGGAGAGCGCAGAGACATCGGAGTTGCCCGACTGCACCTGCCACTGCTGGAATGCAACACGATCAGAAAGCAGTCGGCTAAATGCCTCAGCCTGCGCCCAGACGCGGACGGCATTAAGCGCGGTCACGTCCATGTCCGTCGTGGTGGAATCCGATGATAGTTGAATGAACGTGCTATACCCGAAGATACGCAACGTCCCTGGGGATGAAAGCGTGTAGTGGGGAGGAAGGAAAAGGATGTTGTTGTGGACCTCCCACCCAGAGTTCGGACCATCAGAGGTAGACGGGAGCACCGTCTCCTTGAACTTGCCGCTCCCATCGTAGGAGTCAACTCGGAATACCCACGAGACGTCGCTTAGCGCAACAGAGAACACCGATCCAGATACTGGCTGGGTGAACGCGGTCGTCTGGATAGCGTCCTTTGGGTACAGACCATTGACCCAGTCAATGCCTGAGTTAATGAGGTCGTTTACCTCGTTATCGCTCCACGTTGCGCCGTTAGGATCACGAAGGTCCCGACGGACCATTGTCCGAATGCTGCTTAGTGTCTCTGCCATGCTTCCAAATCCCCTTATGCTCTACTGCCCACTTGAAGGCGTCCGCCCATTCTTTTGCTCGATCCTTGTAATCGTATTCCTTGAGGACACGCTCCTTCGCAGCCCCAGCCAGTTGCTCGCGCAAGTCCTTACTGCGGACTAGCGCCTTGACTGCGTCGTGCCATTCCTGCCTCCCCTTGGCAAGCATGCCGTCAACGCCATGCCGAACCATTGAATACGGAGCCTCTCCGTACTTGAACCGCTCACCGATAAATGCTGCACCAACCATGGAGTATTCCAGCCAGTGCAACTCTGATTTACATCTATCGAAACTGTCGCCGCCAAGCGGGGCAATCCCGATGTCTGGATAACTCTTTGCAAGATTCTCGGCAAACTGCTTGATGTTTTCTACGTAGTGGAACGCCTCGTCGAAGAACGGAGCGATAACGTGCTCAGTCCCTGGGTTTACTCCAATGAAAACGTTCCAGAGTTCCTTTCGGAAGTCTTCGATGGCTTTTGCAGCGTACCCGCCCTCCCACTTGCCACCGACTCCGCTTGGGTATCCTGCGTAGTCTCGCATTCTCGCGGTGCTACCGTAATAGACCACGCGAGGCTTTTCGCCACCATGCTCGGGGCGAGAAGCGCCAGTAGTATAGATTGAAGGATCGATTGCATTGCGGATAACCCTAATGTTACTGTTGAGATGAGAATACGCATCTTTAATTGGTCCTGTGCTAACGGTGACTAGGTCGGCTCTCCGAGCCATCCTTTCGATAAGTGGTCGTTCTGCAACAACGTCTGGGAAGTAGCCATTCCACGTACGGATCTGGAAGTGATTGTCGTCCGTTTCGTAGATCATCGCCTTCGTGTTGTTTTCGCTCTCGAAGGCTGGGTACATCCAGTCTGTAACTGAGTCCCGAATCTTCATGGAGTGCTCATGCTTGGTGATAAATTGCGGGTCTTTTGACGCCGCTCCGCACGTATCGCACTTTGCAGAACAGTTGTAGTAACGCCTAAACATGATGGCGTCTGCCCAGTCGATGTCACTGGTATCTACTTTTAGGAGACCCTTTGCTATCGCTTCGCTTTGGGTCATCCCAATCGCATCTTTGTTCGCAATGAAGTTTACTTTGTCGATGTGGCGAACGTTGATGCCCATTTTCGACCACTCTTCGTCGAACATATGACCGCGGAAGTAAGCGCAAGGACCTTGCTCTGCGGTCCCCCAAACGAGAATATTCATGCTACTCCTCAGATTTGGGCATTATTACCCACAAGTAGCATAGAGGGTGTTCCCCCCGATGTCAAGCGACATCGGGGGTACTTACCTGCCTACTGGCTTAGACTGCGACCGTAGCCTGAGTCTTCAGGATGCGGTAGCGGGCGCCTGCATTGTCGAGCAGGAGCGAGCCGAAGCGCATCTTGTAGCCAACCAGCGCCTTCTGTGCCAGCGGATCGGTGTGATCCCCACCTGGCGCAACAAAGTACGACTGGAGCGTCTGTGAGTCACCGATCGTGTAAGCGTCTGGTCCGAGGAACAGCGCGTTGTACACGTTGCCGCTTGAAGCACCAGCGGTCGCGTAGACCTTGGCGTCCGAGGACACGATGAATCGCACGCCAGCGAACATACCAATCTCATTCGTGAGAAGTGGCGTGTTGTTGACGTACTTGTTTGCCTCGATCCAGCCGCTCACGCTGGTGTCTGACACGAGGTCATACTCCTGCGAAGGGTGGATGATGCAGCGATACGTGCCGTCAGCAAACTGAGGAACGTTCGCACCCTTGAGGCGGGCAACCATGTTCTTGACAAACGCGCCCGTGAGCACGCCAGTCGTGGCGACCGCGCTGTTTGCAGTATTCTGCGTCAGCGTGGTTGCACCCGTTGCACCGAAGACGGCGCTCGTGAGTGCGGTTGAGTGAATTTCGTCGCGGACAAGAACGTCCATCGAGCGGGTTGCATTGTAAGCAATGCGCTCCGCGGCGATCGAGATCAGATCATGCGGCGAATCGATCTGGGCGAGGTCCGAAACCGCGACCGTGGCTCCGTACTGCTTCGCAGTAAAGAACTCGGACGAGATCGTCAGTTCGCCGTCAGTTGGGGCAGTGCCTTCCGTAAGCGCCGTCGTGTTGACCGCGAGGTCAGCGTAGCGAGCGTAGCGGAGGGTGTTCGTCCCCTTGATGAAGCGAGCAGGGACGTAAAGCCCTGGCATCGCGTGGACGGCACGTGCTCGCAGTTCTTCCGCGGCTCGAGCAGAAACAAGTTCCTGTACGAGATCAGAAAAACCCGAGGTTGCCGTAGTGGTGGTAGCCATCTACATGCTCCTTTGTTTATCTACTAAATGGATTACCAAGAGCCTTCAATCGCTCAGCGATATCAGCACTCGTTGGCTTTGCCTTTTCCACCACGGGCTCTCGTCGTGGATTGTTTGGATCAATGCGAGGCGCCGACTCAACCTCAGCAACGCGGGAGTCAAGGAACTTCTCAAAGGCGGCTGCTCGAGCCTCCTCATCCAAGTTCGCAGTGTCCTGGCGGAACTGTGCGTAGAGTGGGTGCTGCCTTGCGAGCCGCTCCTGACGGGCTTCCTCTTGCTGTCGAGCAAGAGTATCCTCTAGTGCCTTGATCTTGAGTTGAGCCCTCTCGTATTCCGAAAGGTTTTTCTCTTCGATCTCAGCCTTCCACCGCTTCAGGTCCTCGGCTTCCTTCTTCAGGGCGTCGAGTTCCTTCTTGGTGGCGGTCAGGGCTTGGTCCTTACCAGCCAGCCGCTTCTTGTAAGTGGCGACATCCTCGCCCTCAGCCTGAGTGGGCGTCTCCTCGACGGCTGCCTCAACAGCCTCGACAGGAGCATTAGCCGACTCTACTGGAGCCTGAGTCACGACTTCATCGGGCATTACTGTTCTCCTACTTCCTCCCCAGATTTTCTGGGGTTAATCATTATTGTCCGAAGCGATTGTACTTCGGATCGTTCGGATCGCCTGAAAACTCACCGAACACATCGTTGATAGCCCGAACAACGACCTCAGCAGCACCAGCAGCGGTTCCTCTGCCGACCTGGTCCTGGATTCGTCGAAGGGCATCCTCCCATTGAATTCCCTTTCCTTCCGCAGCAGGCTCGATAGCGGACTTGCGAATCCACGCAGGAACGCTAAACCCGATCTGCGACGGGATGGCTGGGAACAGCATGTTGATGAAGTAAAGGAGGTCTGGCTGGCTATTGATGAACTCAATAAGCCCGCCATCTCCGTACTCCAACTCTTGCTGCACCGCCTCAGAGATCTCGCGGTAGGCATTGAATCCAGCGCCTAGTCGCTCCCCTCCGATGAGCGGGGTCTTTGATGGGACAAATGGAATTCTCGTGAATAGAGCACGAGAGAACTCTGGGATAATCTTCGTTGTCATGTACGACAGAGGATACACCCCAAGGAATGGATGGTTGAATGATCGGACGATATATGGGATTTCCTGGGCGTAGTAAATCGATCGATTGGCTACTTTCGCCCCACGGTCAAAGGCATACTTGAACGCATCAATCGCCTCATAGTACGTCTGCAACTCTCCGTCGGTTGCTCCCACCATCCTCTCGGCAACGTGCTTGCCAGCAAGATCATCGATGTACTTTGATGCGGCAACTGGATTGTTCCTAATCGAGTAGTCGACCGCAAGGTTGTACGCGATTTCGTAGGGGTCGTCAGTCTTGTAAAACTTCACGAGGTTCTCGACGGTCTTCGGAGATCGAATCTCTAGGTCCTTGATAAACTGTTCGGCAGCCTCCCTGGAGGCGATCTTCTCAAATGCTCCACGCTTCCTGCCGCCAACATCGAGGATACTCTTGGCAATTGGATTGCTGGTGAACTTCTCCAAAGCCGTTACAAACTCAAGGTTTCTCTTGCCAACTTCTGCGGTTGAATACATCGTTGCACGCATAACTGACTGTTGCATATCGCCAAACTCCCTGATGACGGACCTTCGCCCAGCGAACGCACGGGCAATGATCCTTGACTTGCTCTCCGCAAGGATCTCATCCCGCGTGTCACCGTAGATACCGCGGAGATACTGGAAGAACTTTGGCTCGATGTTCTCTTGAACAAACCTGAAGAACGGGTTAAGGGCTGTGAACCTAAACAGCGGGTATAGGAAATCTGTCAAGATCATGATTTGCGGGACACTGGTCTTGACACCAGCGGTAAACCGTGGTATAATACCGACCTGTGAAAGATCTCCATCGTATGCACGAAGAAGGGCACGAAGTGCTGGCTTCCTTTCTGTGCCAACGCCACGAAGAAGCCTACCGTATGCCGCTTCTCCAAGGGTTTCTTTAGCAATGGTATCTACTTCATTTGTCCAGGACGAAATACCAGCAAGCCCCTTGACGGAGATGTTCTTTTCTGTCGCGGCACGGTGGAGGGCGACCCAAAGGTCCCTTGCCTCATACCTAGAGATGTTTGCGTTTGCGGCAGACAAGAGGAACCTATCGTACGCACGCTGGCGGATCGTTGCGGATCTCCGTTCACCGAAGGCAATCTCCACCATCTTCTGGAATCCGTTTCTTGTATCCTTGACTCCATCGGCTGGTCGAAGAGCGAGACCTGGCTTAAAGACGTCGTCAGCAAGGTCCGCATACGGGGCAACCATCTTGGTGACTACCTCTCGTCCAGAAAGCGTTTCAACCACGTCCTCAACTACCTTGATCCCGCCCTCTGGTGCAAGGGCAAGGGTATATCCAGCGCGAGCGGATCTTCGATATAGTTCCTGCACCGAGCGCGGCATTTTGGCAAGTGTTGCCTTGTCGATCACTCGGATCTCAGCCCTGTTTTCGTCAAGGAACTTCAAGATCCTCTTTGCGTCAAGTTCACTGACTGGGGTATTCCCAAACTTAGCGTATAGTTCATCGTACTTGTTAACGATTGCCTTCAACGCCTGCGGGAGTTTAGCCTCGCTGGTGGATGAGATTGTTTTCCTAATTGCGGAAACAGCCTCCTTGGTTAGGGACCGCGAACTTGCAATCGTAAGTCGATCAATGAGATCGATCTGCTCGACCGTCTTTGGGCTCTTAGAAATTCCAGACGCTCGGATCTCACCGATCTCACGGCGAAGCCTACCGAATGCCTGCTGCCTCGTCCACTCAAGTGCGTCCAGGGCATCTTCGCGTGCGTTCTTGCCAGTCGCAGTAACCTTAGACATGACCGAACGAACAATTGGCGCAGCAGCCTCGTCCGAGAGACCGAAGCCGTACTTAATCCATTCCCTGACTTGGATCTCCGCACCAACCGCATCATCGACGAGGTTGTTGAGTTCCAGTTTATTCTCTCGGATAATTCGGGCAGCCTCTGCGTCGATGTCATCAACGAAGTGCTGCGCACGTGACTTAAGGACCTCGGCTGATGTCCGCTCTGCGACTTCAGCCTTGACAACACGCTCTTGCACAGCCTTCTTAATACGATTAATTTCTGAGAACGCCTCATCTTCTGTAATGCCCTGCCTGATTCTGGAAGTAAGTTCATCAAATCCAGCAGCGTCATCTGGGAAGATACCGTCCCAAATTTGGCGAGCCTTACTGAGCGACGCCACCTTCTCACCCTTTGACGCAAGTCTTGGGTCAACCGAAGTAACAATGATATTGAATACGTCCTCTGCGCTCTCCTCTGCCGACAGCATTGAGTCTGCAACGAATCCGTTTCTAGCGGCAGCCTTCTCAAGCCCAGCAAGCGTGGAGTTGATGTTTAGTGTAGCCTCTTCTCCGAGGTTAATCGTCTTCCCGTTGACGACCTTCTTTACGCCACCAGCAACGGTGGACAAATCGTCCCATACCTTCGTATTGACGGAAGATCGAAGAACAGTCTGCGCTCGGTTAGATGCAACCTTGAGCATGACTTCCTCAGCAGTCGTTGCGACCTTTGTGATTGCGCGAACACCCTTTGCCGCCACCCCAAATGGCTTGGTAACCCACGTTAGCGGGATATAGTTGAGTGGGTCGAGCACGAGGGATAGCGCAAGTGCGCTGAACCCGTCGCCATACGTCTTCCCGCTTTCCTGCAATTTTGCGGCAGCCTCGCCATGCTTGCCAGCACGAATGAGATCCCGCACCTCTGCGGGTAGTTCTTCAAACGCGGTTGTGCCTGGCTGTCGGTATCGGACCTTGAACTCAGCCATTCCTCGCTCGACGATATCGCCTGGTAGTGATATTGCGCTAAGCGCAAGATTACCAACATTCTCAAGACTCTTGATCGGGATAGCCCCGATGTCGCCAACCTTTGGACCGCCAGGGATACCGACGTTGGCGACAGCGTTTGTTGCCCCACCAATGAAGTCAGCGATTGGGTTTCCGATTAGCGGAATGGATCGAACAAGACCACCAGCAAGTCCAGTGGCTGCGCTGGCAAGAGAGCCAGCAGCAGATGTCACATCCTCTGGTCGACCACCAAACGAAACATCTACCTTCCCTGGAGACTCGGCAGTCCTTGGAGCATACGCGCTTAGTGCAACCTTTGGGATACTTATCGACGTCGAGGAACGCGGAGCGCCTCGGTTCGGATCAACGATTGACGGCATTAACGCCCTCCAATACTACCTGGGGTCGGAGATGAAATGCTAGGCATCCTAATCGTCGGAGTCTGCATTCCTCCAATTACGCTGCTACGCTCCCTTGACGAGTCACCAGCCACGCCGCTAAGCGATGGCAACCCAAGCCTTGGGACAGATGGCATGCTAATTGTTGGCGCACCAGATGAAACCCCAAGCGTACCGAGCGATGCTCGCTCAGAAGCCCTGAAGTCAATAATTGGCTGTGCCGACATTAGGTTGCTGTACATCTGAATCTGCGGGGCACTGGACGATGTTCCAGCGCGTGACGCAACAATGTCTTGGTTATTAGCCGAAGGCATGGACGAGTTCCTGAAGAAGTAGTTTTGGATACCAACCGAGGCGTCCGCGCCACTTGCCTGAGGAACCTTGACAACGCCAGAGTCGACATACGGCTTAATCGCTGGAGTGTTGACCATTCCAGAGACGTCAATAGTCTTCGGGAAGAACTGCTTGCTTTCGTCTGCAATAGCACCAGTTTTTGGATCGCCAATCGCAGTTGCAGACTCTTTTCGGACGAACACGCCAGGCGCAACCTGGTCGTATGCGTCAGCGTAGTTGACACGCTTGAACACCCACGTCCCAGGCTTTGCCCCTGGGACAATGATTGATGCGTACTTCGGCTGACCGTTTTCCGTGGCACCAGATCCAAGGAACTTATCGAAGGTCGTAGTGACATCGGTTGGTCGAGTTTCCTTTGTAAGCCTGCTTTCGCCATACCCAACATCGAACCTTGACAGACGCTCGTTGTTGATTGCAACCTCAGCCTCAACTTCAGCCTTCTGCTTCTCGTCCATGGAATAGGTAATCGCATCGAGGGTCTGCTTGCCGATAATCGATCCAGGACCGCCCGTCATCCATGCATTCCTGCCTAGTACGGCAACAGCCTCGGACACTGCTACTGGAGCAACAGCCTTGTACTTTGCCGCTGAAGCAACGCTAATGGTTGATCCGTCGGTGTTCTTTGCCAGGCTGACACCGTCTGGTCCCAGCATGCCTGGGTCAATATCAAACGTAACCCGAACTGGATTTCCGTTGTCATCGTATTCTGGGGCGCCACCGTTCCTCATCTGGATAGGCGGCTTGGTAAACTTATTTCCAGTGCTTGCCTCAACCCACACGCCAGTGTCTGGGTAGTAGAATCCCCATGTTGCGCCAGCAACCTCAGATCCCCTGTTTGTGCCAACCACTCGGATACCCTGTCGGATGGTCGGGAGCACCTTGCCATACTTATTTGGTTCTGCAAAGATGTACTCTCCAACTCCTTGGTCAGCCTGTCGGAGACCGATGGTAGAGCCCCTGCCAGCAGAGTCGATGTATCGAACAGCCTTTCCATCAAGAAGAAGTTGCGAGTTCTGCGCAGTCTTTGCAGCGTACTCAGCCTCGATCTGGCTGTTTGACCGATCGTCCCCTTCTTCTGCCATCCTCGGAATAATGAAGTCTACGAACGTTGTCCCAACGCCATCGAACTGCGCTCCACGTACCCCGTATTCGTAAAGGGCAGCCTCGTTTCCAACAAGACCAGCAAACAGTGAACTGGATGTAGGAGCGATTCCCTTACCGAATGTCCCAGTTGCGTTTCCCTGAAGGAATTTTCTCCAGTCGTTATTGATGATGTTGATGGCAAAGTCATCGCCCTGAGCCTCGGAGATGAGACGCTGCTTAACCTCAAAGGCGTCCTCGTAATCTTCGAGAGTCGTGTCTTGACCAGTTCGTCGCGCAACTTCAGTACCGTAGGTTCTGAATCCAGCAGCCTCACTGGTGCTTACGCCTATTGACTTTGCCGTTGCCATGAGCCCATTGGAGTTGTCTCGATACTCTGAAAGCACAGTATCGAATTCAGCCTGTGCCGCTGGGTTCAAGTCGAAATACCTGACCATGGCAAATGGGTCAACGCTGAGCAAGTTGCTCATTGTAACTCCGCCTTCCATCGACATAAGATCCTTAGACGCTTCTGTCGAGATATAGACGGCAGCCTGATTTGCGAATAGGTCAAGTGTCTTCTGTGAAGCCTGCGTATTTGCAAGCCTTGCGTTGTACAATTCATGACCAGCCTTGATTCTCAGGCTAGACAGATTGTTTGCGTACTCCCTGATGTTGTTCCTGATTGCGTCGAACAGTTCTCCGCCAGTGATGCCAGAAGCACGCAGGTCGTTTAGTTTTCCCCTCGCCCATTCTAGGTACGCCTGGGTCTTCTTGATCTGCGTCCCAGTCGGCTTGTCCTGGGCAGCCATCACCTTACCATACTGATTATCGATCTCACGATTCCAGATGGTGGTAAACAACTTGTTGTTAAGGTCAAACCACGTCGGTGACGTTGGGTCAATGCCCCTGAACGCAGCCTGCACTCGGAGGCGGTAGTCGTCGCCAGAGAGCATGCCAGTGTCCATCGACTGCGCCTCGCGCTTCATGATGGAATCCGCTCGAAGCACGATGGCATTTTCTTGCGGTGTACCAGTGAGCATCCCGATCGCCTTGTCGGTCTTCTGGAGCAACTCGTCGTAGGTTACCGATCCATTCTCATACTGACCAGCAACAATGTCGACGTACTCAGCAGTCTTCTGCGCAAGCAACGCCTGGAACTCCTGTCGCTCAGTCTCGCTAATATCGCCGCTCAACAGCGATGAGATCTGATCGATGAAGTCGTCGAAGTTATCGCCCATGGTGGCGTTGAACGCCGTGGTAGCAGACTGTGCCTGTCGAGCGCGTTCCTGTCGCTTCGCGTTCTCCAACATGTTCTGATAGTATGCGTACTCTGCCGAGTTCGGGTCCATGCCCTCAGTTCGCGAGTTCACATAATCTTCGATGTCAGATGAGTTAGGGACCCCGCCACCGTACGTGGTCTGGTCATTGAATGCGTTAAGAAGCGCACGCTCGCGCATATTGATGCTCTGCTGAATCAAACTGTTCATGAAAGAACTTAGGTTAGATCCCCCAGTTGTTGCTTGTCCAAATCGTCCACGTCGTGCCATTATGCGGGTACCTCACCTTCTGGCGCTGCGTTTTGTGCGAGCGCGTTCTCTGGGATAGCCTCTGCTGGAGGCTGCGCCTGATTCTCTGGCTGGTTAAGCGACTGCGTACCAGCCGCTGGTGATTGTAACGTACGTGCGGTATTGGCAACGCTTGCCTGCTGTTGAGCGAACTGCTCGGCAGCCATCTGCTGTTGCTGGAGTCCCATCTGCTGGAACATCTGCATCAGGTTTGCCATTGCCATCACCGAGGATGGGTTCAGTGTAGCGTCCGTCTGCTCTTCGCGGATCACAATCATCTCGCCCTCTGGGTCCTCTACGCCCACGCGATCCATTGCGCGCTCCGCGCTCCAGATGCGGTTCTGGACAAGGTTGATTGCTGTCTGCGCCAGTTCGAGTGTATCTCGTGGCGTGAGTTCAGGCGGCGTAATCTCAAGTCGGTAGTTGCCCTCGAAGACAAGACCAACTTCTGGCTGCTTTGTCTCCCACATCTGGGCGCACATCTTCCACACCTTCTTCACCCAGGCGTAGAGCAACTTGCGCTTCGGGGCAATGCGTGCCTCGTAGTTTGCGACGAGAGACGCGATGGCACGGGATGACCCGAGCACGCCCGAAGGGGCAAGCCCGAGGAGGAGGTCATTAAGCCCCGTGACCACCGCGATCTCTCTGTCGACTCGTCTGTTGTAGTCTTCGATCTGGAACTGCGGGATGAATGGCGAGATCGATCGGATCTCGTTGCCAGGTCCAGGCGCCGCCATCTTCCCTGGCTTTGGGATCGCGTTTGCTGGGACTTCGTCTGGCGCTTCTGGTCCAACCAACTGGAACATCTGTCCGCCGATGACCGAGTGGATCATCTGCGCCTGGTTGGTGATGCGTTCATCCTTCTCTCGGAGCAACTGCTCCACGTCGTAGAGTTCTGGCTTACCATACGGGCTGCCAGGAACCTTCGCGTTCGACAGCAGGATGTATGGGATCTCGCCTCGGTACTCTGGATGCGCCGTGTTCTTTACCAGCGTGTTGCCGACGAAGATGGCGTTGTAGACCGTCGGTGCCTTGCCAGCGGCTCCTGGCACCTTGTACCAATAGTCGTACACTTCGACCTGCTGCATCTCGTACGGCGTCTCGCGTCGTAGCGGGTTGCGCTCGAACTGGTTCTGGTAGACGTTGGCGATTGGGTCATCGTGCGTCGAGGCGGTGTAGTTGTACCACTTGCCACCCTGTTGCGTGGCGACGACCCTGATGCCGTAATCCTCCTCAACAGCCTGCGGGCTCATGCCGTAGGTGTAGATCGCCCAGTCAAGGCGGCTGAAGTCCGACATTCCGAACCCAAGGTACAGGTTCTCTGGCATCTCGACGATGCGCAGGCGAGGAATCTTGTTCTCGGCATCCCAGTAGATCTTGCCAGCCGTGTACCCGTACAGCGACTTGATGAAGCACGCATCTTCCAGGAGTAGATCGAACTGATTCTCTTCAGCCCATCGGAAGAACAGGCGTTCTGCGTTTGCCGCCAGCATTCGAGAGTCTTTATCCTCGCCCGCTGGAATGTAGTTGATGACTGGCATGACTGCCTGAAGTGAGGCAGGGATGTTGACGTATGCGGCATGCACGTTGACTGAGACGTGCGCTCGACCAGCAGTACGAGCCGTTGCATCATCCGCCCAGTGGTCAGCACCGCCGAGGGTGATGACGTTAGGGTGGTAGAGGTTATCAAAGCGTCGGAACAAAGCGCGGAGTCGGTTCTGCTCTGGCTCGCCCGTCTGCTTTCGCATCAGGACTTCCCCAAAGAGATTGAACTCGAAGTTCGTGTCTGGGTTGATGTCCTGTACTTCGAGGCTGGTCTTCAGCATCTTCACCGATGCTGCCTGCGACTCGGTTAGGCGCTCGACATCCAACTTGGCGAACTGCTTCTTGATTGGCGTGCCCTTTGCGCCAGTAGTGTAGTTTACGATCGTTGGTGATGTGGCGATATCTGGGGCAATACCATCCTTTGCCAGCGGAATTGAGGCTGCGGTAGATCCGTACTTGGTCTTCGGAGCCTTGAGGCTGGACACAACTGGCTTGCCCTGCGGCATTGGGGTGATGACGCGCTCGCCCTTACCAATGCGCTTTGCCTTGTCCAGCGACGTCCCGATTGACCTGATCTGTTCTGGCGTAGCGATATCTGGGTCAGTCGTGTACTGACCTGGGATTGCTCGCGTCCCCTGGAACGCTCGTGGAACTGCTCGTACCTTAGCCATTAATCAATGCCTCCATAATAGGAAAATACTGGATCCTTTACTGGCTGGTCTGGGTTCCTTGCGGCGTGCCATACGGCAAGCGCGAGAGCCATGACTGCATCTGTCTCCAACTTTTTATCGTTCAACTTGTACGACAGCAATTGCCTCCGAAGGTCATCCCACGGCTGTCCTCTCGGGATCACCAACTGCTTCTTGTCAAGCATCGACTTTAGTGTTGCAAGGAGCACCAACTTCTTCGACTTTGTTCCGCCGAAGTCGTACCCCCTGAGTGGCTTGATGACGTTGAACTCTTGTCGAAAGAGTCGACCGCCAAGCCCAGTCTCATCCACGATGGTCGTGCAGAACGCTCCATCCTGCTGGTAGAGCAGGGCGTTCTCTCGGACCATGTTCACCACAGACGGAATGGTTTGCTTACCAATACGTCGTCGTGCTCGGACTGCTCGGATTCTGGATCGGTCTGTGTAATCGAGTACGACCGACCATGTTGAGTCAGAAGAAATACCTGGGTCACATCCCTGGACATACCGATGTCCCCTTTGTGGCGGACACTCTGAAGGAGCGTCAGGATCAAAGGCTCCGTCGACAGACTGGGCTGAGAAGTATGAGTCTCTCGCTTCGATGAAGTATCCGTCGACGTTCTGCGGGACGAGGTATTCGGCTTGCTGTCGGACAATGGAGTCGAAGTTTTCTCTTGTGAGTCCGTATCCAACATTTTCGCGGGTTGAAAGCCGAAAGGAGATAAACTGTGGATCCCGTCCTGGGTTTTCGGGATTTCCCATTTCCCAGAGGTCCGAGTAGTCTCCGATGCCTTCCGTCGGCGTGCCGATGAAGTGGAGCGGACCACCCGTGGAGAGGCGTCGGAGGTTGAGGACCTCTTGGTAGATCTCCACCAAGTGGGGCTCGAATGCCGCCTCGTCGAACGAGATCCCATTCATGTCCTTCCCGAGAAGCGCCTTCGCTTTCTCCTGCGTAGTTCGGAAGTGGATGCTTGCACCCCCAACAATCGGGTGGAACTTGATCCAAAGATACTCACCACGATACTTCTTGTCGATGGTGGCAATGTTCCCGAGTTCTTTTGTTAGCGGGCATCCGTTGCCCTTCTGTGCCTGATGATTGCCGTTGAGGATCGTGCTGATCTCTCGGTGGACCAACTCAGCAGTTTCTTGCTGGATTCCTACGTGGTACCACTCGTACGGGATGTTTGCCCATCTTCGGGCGTCTGAGGGATCGTCAGTTTTTGGCTGCTGAACGCCCATTTTGTACAAGGCGTGGTGAAGGCAGAGGATCGCCATCGCCATCGTTTTCCCCGCACGATTTCCCGCGGAAACAACCGTGGTAAGGTATTTTGGTCGATACCCCGAGTCATCACGTTCCGCACAGGCTCTCCACCATTCCACTTGCCCTTTGTGCCCACTGATATTGAGCCAGCGCCGAGCAAAGAACTCGATGTCAGTGCGACCGAGAGCCAGATCTCGTGCAGTTTCATTACCGACCACGAGTCCCCTTGTTGCGTGCGCTAATTGCAGCAGCCTTGCGCTTGGCATCAGCCTTGCTGCTTGCGCCCCATGCTTGGAGGCTTAGGAGTAGTCGGGTTGGTCGACCCTTCTCATCACGCTCTGGTCCTGGCATTCCGCCCATGCGCGCAAGGAACGATGCGCGACGCGGGTTATCTCCCCGCTTGACTGGAGCCTTGAGCGTTCCGCCAGTCTGCGCCTTATACGATGCGCGACCTTTGGCGTTCAAGCCGCCCTTGGCGCTCTGACCTTCTTTTCGTTGCCATGCTGCTGTCTTTGGCATTTAAATACCCTGTGCTGCGTGTGATGGGATGTGGTGCCAATCATGCACTCTTTCACCATCAACTGGATAGAATTTTCCAATAGACTTGTGTAGGCTCTGCCAGAACATTGCATCTGCAACGTCTGGATTTGCGTGAGCCATATTCGTCGTCCATCGGTCGTCTGTTTTCCTGTGCATTACCTGAGTGTAATTCAGAACTGCATATGCATTGTCAACAACTCGATCAGCCCATTCAGTCCGACTATCGATCCCGCTCCTTGTCTGAGAGCAGTATACGGCTCCCCACGACGGGTTGTTCTCAAGAGCCTCGATCATGACCTGATACTTTTCCCTCGATGGCATCGATCCGTTGTCAACGTATACAATGGCATCTGCGCCAGTCCGATTAAGAACCCAGTTGATCTTGTGGGAATAAGGAATTATAGCATATTGCCCGAGGGCTGTCAAGTCGGTTGGCAGGACCACGACCCCATTCGACTCCTTGCCGAGTATCTTGAGGGAATTGATAGCAACATCAGCGTCGTCAATCCCCTCGCACATAATCCATAGTTCGTCTGGAACCCTGGAAGATTCGAATATCTGCTCTAGTAACGGAAGGGTCTTGTCGTGCCTACCGTACATTGTGGCAATTGCAGCCAGTTTCACTAGTAATCCTCCCAATGATGTCGCTAGTGGAAATTCCTTGCGTATATGGAACGTAAAGCATCTTAATCGCCCGATCGGAGAGCCACTGCTCGCTAATTCCCAATTGATGCAGGAGGTCCTCTCCAAACCAGTCGTCCCCGTGGGCAATGTAGGCGATACTCCTGTCGGTGATCTTGTCTATCGTTAGACCAGTGTTCTCGTCGCCAATGTTGACGCAAATGTCATCGACAAACTTGCATGCCTTCAGTGACTCAAGACGCTCACCGAGCGTTAGGATTGGCTCCCTCTTGTATCGTGCTGCGAAGTCATCAGTGTTCAGCGACACTAGCACTGGACCGTACTTTCGGCACTCTTCCAGAAACTTAACGTGCCCATAGTGGAAAAGGTCAAACGTTCCGCCGACGTACACCCAGTCTTTGGTCATTCTTCGATTGCCTGCACTGGCTTTGCCTCGATAACCTCGTACGTAGTCGTTGCACCACCGAGGATCTGCGCTAGTGAGACCATGAGGTCTCGATCGGCGGTCTTATCGTTCCGCTTATCGATCATCTCTTGTGCTCGCAGACCCTCGGAGAGTGTCGGAGTCATGTTTCCAGACTCTACTTCTGAGAATACGAAATCCCTTACGAGGTTCGCTAGGTCTCGGTGCTGCGCCTTGATGGTGCGCTGCGCCTGCTCCATTTTCTTGACGGCGACGATTCGTGCCGCCTCGTGCGGGCTGGTCAAGTGTTCTCGCTTGTGCTTGCCGAGCGTATTGCGACTAATGTAGTATCCTTCAGTCTTTAGCCACTCAGCAATCTTCATGTCTGGCATTCCATCCTTCATGCGCTTGTTGATTAACTCAACGAGCGGGGATCGGCAGACATGGCACCCAGTGAGTACTGGTGCGAGGTCCTTGACGTCCACTTATTCCTTGACGCCGAACGCCTTGTCCTCTGGGTTCAGCCAGCGGATAACGACTGGGACGACGGCTGCAAGACCAGCGGACACGATGGACTTCCATCCGTCAGCGCCGAAATCGAATGCGCCGCCACCGAGGGCGATGAACTGTGCGAGGCATGCGGCGAGGAACGAGCGTCCCCACGATGCGAGTACTGCCTTAGTTGACTTGCTCATGATCTCTCCTTACTTCTTGATGATGACGCACCGACGATGCGGAGCCTCACCCTTGCTTGATGCGATTGCCTTCAACTCTTTCTCAGAGACAAGACAGGCATACTTCTCTGCCTTGAGACCTGAGAATGTCGGGTCAGCAAACTGGAATCCGAACTCTTCGTCCCACACAGCAGCAGTCATGTGTCCGTAGGTAGCACTTGCATGGCGACCGACAAACCGCTTGTGCCACGCGCTGATTGCCTGTGGCGGGTAGAATCGCGCAGCCTGTACGTTGATGATGACGGCAGCGCCACCCTTGAGGCTCTTGACCACATCGTCCCAGTCTCGCGCCCATCGACCATTCGCTCCTAAAACCTTGCAGGTCTTGATGATCTCGGAGAGGTCGGTGGCATTGTCTGCGACTCCAGGCTTATCCTTTCGCCCAGTTGCCTTCTCCTTGGCGGCTACTCCCTCTTTTGCGGTGATCTCCTTGTTTAGGAGCCACGAGACTGCGGCTGCACAGGATGCTGGTCCACAGTCATCGAGGATGCCGCCCTTCTCGACGAGTGGGAGTTGCGACCTAATCTTGAGACGGGGCATCTTCTACTACTGATCCAATCCAAGCGCCAGGGATGTCTTCCGTTGAGACAACGGTTACATCTGGTGGAGATACAAGTTTTGCTATGTCAATAGACTCTGCGACAATGACGTTTTCTACCATTCCATCCCTGACGATTGCAAATGTTTTCTCAGCCATTATGATCTCCAGAAAATAAATAGTTTACCAGATCCACCAGTTCCACCGACACCCGCTGGCGCGGTGTGACCTGATCCGCCGCCGCCTCCACCAGCACCAGAGTTTGCTGCTGCATTACCGCCATTTCCCCCAGAGGCTCCAGAGAGGTTGGTTCCTCCACCGCCACTACCACCTCCATGAGTCGTAGATCGACCATTTCTGGTTACGCCTACTGTTACTGATCCTCCGCCATTTCCTCCAGGTCCAAGAATTCCAGCAGTTCCAACTCCACCGCCAGTTCCAGGGCTTGTGCTGGTGGCACTAGAACCAACAGATCCAAGCGTTGAAATCGATGACCAAGAAATAGCCTTGTCAACAAGGAACGTCGGCGCAACGCCGTCAGTTCCTGGGTTTGTGCTTGTTGTGTTGGTTGCAATACCGCCAGTAAAATAATAAATCTGTGCTGCATCGGATGATGTTGGATATGTTGCGCTTGCACCAGATGCGGATATAGCCTGAGATGTTAATCCTTGATTAAGGAAATATGTAAATGTATTAGCATTAGAAATTGTTGGTGATGTTAGTTTGTACGGGATACTTACCGTTGGGAGTCCAGTATTTGTTTTTGTGGTCGCAATACTACTTTGACCGCCTTCTGGGATGGCATTAGAGACAGTTGAGTTTGCCATAACAATTGTCAGCGATGAGGTTGTGGAGCCAAAATTTATCGACGTGGACCCGCCTCGCACCCCCGCTGCCGCTGACGTAGTGGTTGCAACACCGCCTGCGCCAATTGTTGCATAGAGGACTTCACCATTGAAGTCGGTTACGTCAAGTTCTTTAACAAAAAATGCTACACCACCGACACCGCCTTGACCACCAGATGCGTTACCAGTACCGACGTTGCCGTTTGCGCCGCTTGATCCAGCGGAGTATCCAAAGATACTAAGTTTTCTTGCACCAGTTGGAACAGTCCATGTTGTGGTTGTATTGATTTCAACAACGGTCCACTGACCAAGATTTGGGATTGCTGACGACGAAGCGCCGATATTATTTGCAGCCATTATACCACCTCAGATCCAAATGCGGAGAACGAAAGCGGCGTACCGTTTGAGTACGCAATCAGACTATCTCCAGTTCCAAGCGTAATTCCAATCGTAATGTAGTGAGTTTCATATGCCGAGATTGCAGCGTCGTAGGCAATGAAGTGCATCGCCGTCGGAGTGGTTGTCCCAGACGGAAGAATAGCGAGTCGATACCTTGTGGCGTCTAGTCGCTGATTGCAGACAGCAATCGTTGAGACGACTGCGCTCGTTGACGCTGGCGCTGTGTAGATTGTCGTATATGACGAATCACTTGGAGAGATTTGACCGAGGATCTTGTATGTTGTTGCCATTATGCTCCCATCAGAAGTAGAGGATTAAATCCGCTTTCAACAGTCTTAAACGAAGCCGTACCGTCACCATTGGATGCCAGGAACGTATCGGCAGCGGCAGCACCAGAGTTGATCTTTGCAACCGTTACCGATCCGTCTAGGATGTTTCCTGTCGTGACGGCATTTGCTGCAATATCACCTGCGACAACGGCATTGGGTCCAATGTGCGTTGAGTTGATCGCGTCAGCGCCGATCTTTGCAGAAGTAACTGCGGCATCGACGATCTTGGATGTGACGATGGCATTATCTGCCACCTTAGCGGACGTTACTGCTCCATCGATGATCTTGGAGGATACGATGGCGTTGTCCGCAATGCCCACAGAACTGAGAGCCTGGGCAATCCACCCAGATGACGTGCTGCTGTATACGAGTGGCAATGCAGTGCTTACGCCACCAACAAACACGTCATGGAGTTCGTCAAGTTCGTAGCCGTTCTGCACCTTGACAAGGATGGATCCGTTTTGTGACTGAACTCGGACCACTACTCCAAGGTATACAGCATGGCTTGGCTCTGCTGGTGGGCTTACGAATACTAGCGATCCAGGAGTGTTCCCAAGCCAAACGGCTGCTCCAGCAGTGGTAGATGATGTATCAATGTCGGTAATGTAACCCGACTCGACGACGTATCCGAAGGCATCATTTGCGATATCCGCCAAAGTGATACCAAGCGTCTTGGATGACGTAGGGTCTGCGGTGGCTGAGGCAAGCGAGATAAGGGCATTGTCGCCAGTTGCGCCAGAGACGTAGACGGCAGACCCCTTTGGAATCGTCGAACCTGTAGTATTCTTGACGTAGAATCGAACGACTTGGGCGTTTGTCGCCGCTGTTGCACCAGTGATTGCCGCCTGATCGATCGACACCGTCGATGTGCCAGATGATGTTGATACGGACGCGGGCGATGTGCCGATAACGGCATTGACGTAGGTACCTGCGGTCTGGTAGTTTGCAGAAAGGGATACAGAAGCCACGCCACCAGCGATCGTGGTTGAGATTGGAGATACTCCAACAACCGATGTGAGACCAGAAGTTGACGCTGGGTTCCAGATCGTTCCACCAGCACCGTCTGCAACAAGCAGATACCCGTTGAGCGCAGTGCCAGAGTTGAGCGAAATCGTCTTTCCAGTGGTGCTGCTTGCAATTGCAATCGGCAGTGTGGCAAATAGATTTGCAGTAGACACCTGATTTTCCAGCGTCTGGAACTCATTGGTGTCAATCCACTCAAGGGACGGCTCGACAGGGCGAAGGTCGCCCTCGAACTCCTCATAAAGTTGGTCTGGGATGCTGAACACTGTCCCTGCTGGACCAGTGATGTCGTATCCGTTCCAGTGAATGTCAATATCTCGATTGACAAACCTAAATGTTGCCATTCTACTCCGTTATTTCTTGCTTCGATTCAGCGATTTTGATGTCACACGAAGGTTCTTGTGCCCATTGTTGCGAGGATTGCCATCTTTGTGGTCGACATCCTTGCCGTTGAGGGCTGCCTTACCGTGCTTCTTCTCCATTTTGCGCCGTGCGGCGTTTCTGGAGGCTCGATTCTTGATCTGTTCTGGTGTTCCCTGGTACGTTGCGTACTCTCGGGCGTAGTTACGCGCCACGCTTCTTACGCCCCTTTGCTGTTTTAGCAGAATCTTTAAAGTCTTTTGCCGTAGGAGCGCCCTTAGATCCAGGTTTACGCATCTTCTCGCCAGAGCCAGCAGCAATTCGCTTGCGCTTAGCGTTGATATTCGCGTATAGACCTGGCTTCACTTCTTCTTGCCCTTGCGCTTGACCTTGCCGTACTCCATGATCTGTTCCTTCTTAGACTCGCCCTTCTCATGCTTTGCAGCATAAGCCTTGGCAGCCTTCTTACCAGCCTTGGTATATGGGAACTTCTTCCCCTCGATCATTGGCATTATCGTCCTGTCTTTCTGGTGCCCTTGTCAGCGGCACCACGCTTCCCCCAGAACGGGAGGCTTCTCTTCTGTGCGTTTGGACCGTAGAGTGTGTACTCGTTCTTCACGGCATATACACCACTATTGTCCTGCTTAATTCCCTTGTTTGGTCGATTTACATCCCCGCTCACGTTACCGCCGTGCTTACCGCCACTGTACACACGTGTCTTTACGCTAATCTGTGTTGGTCGCTTTGGTGACGCAACATCAGGACTTACCCATGTATTGAGGAATCGGTTCTTTGTCGGTCGAGGACCACCGCCCAAAGGATTGAGCGATGTGTCCATGGTGTCGTTGACGAATCCACGCTGCCTGGTTCCAACAGCCTTATCGGTTTTTGGACCAATTTCGGCACGTTGCTTTGCCCGCTTTGCATAATTTTTCTTCGCGCTATTTACAGTGGCAAAAGGATTCCCTCGCAGCCTTTGACGTGCTGCAATACGTTGAAGTTCACGCTCCTTGTTCGCAGCCTTTACGACTGGCTTAGCGCCAGATCGTTCGTTCTGTACCTGTGTCTTCTTGTAGGCACGTCGGTACGTTTCGTTTGCAAACGGACGAAGGAATCCCTCAGCCGTAGGGGTCATTTTGGGGAATTGCTCAGGCTGAGAAGGATTACTTTTCTTCTTCTTATACGTATCTGGGCTGATTCGACGTGCCATTATCGACCTCCGCGCCTACTTGGAAGTCTCTGTGGGAATCTTTGATTTCTTGATTTGCTTCCCATATCGCCAGACTTTTTCCCAATTGGAGTGAGAATCATTGGCTTCTTTGGATTGTATCCAGGTGCGGTTGATCGAGGACCACCCTTAATTCCTGGCTTGTTGATTGGTGTGTATGGAAGTTGTCGCTGCTCCCTCGATGGAACTCCGCGAGTAGGATTTTGCTTATTCTTATTCTTCCCGCCCCTTCTTCCGACAACCCTACCTTTTACTGGAATCATCTTACCTGGCATTATCGCCACCCCTTATTAGTCTGCTTTCTAGTTGTCAGTTTACGACCCCGATCCTCTGGATCAATCATCGGTCGTCGCTTTCCACCCTTTGGCGGGACTGGCATGATGGTCCTACGACCATCGTCAACCTTTCCAGGCTTTGGCTTTCGTCCGCGTGGTGGACGAGGCGGGTTAATTCCGCGATCAGGTCTATCTCCCTTACGACCTCGACCGTAGACTCGGTCAAGGATATCCTTTGGGGTTCCTGGTCGATAGGTTCCAGTTGCCTCATTGAAGTATGGAGACCCGCCAGCGTATACTCGACCGTCGCCAGATTCGCTCGGCGGCTTTGGACCAACTGGTCGTCGAACATTTCGAATTGCCATTACTTTGTCCCCTTGAACTTTGGAATCGGCAACAGACCGCCGACTGGTCCAGACAGCGCATCCGCTGCCCGCTCGATCTCGATATCCCAGACCTTCGAGTAGAGGTCGTACGCTGCCGTCCCCATGACGGACTCGGTACTGTTTACCAGCCGCTCCACTCCTGCATAGTGCAGGTGGAGCAACTCATGGGCGATGATCTTCCGCTGCTCGACAGCGGGCTCCTTGAAGAAGTCCTCGGAGAGGCGCAACTTCGCGTGCCAGAGTTGATCGTGCGGCTCGATGTCCGCATACGCATCCTCAGCCGAAGGGTAGTCCTTGACCTTGATCTCCCACTGAGAGAGGTTCAGAATGCGCTTCGCGTTGTCGACATACCGCTGCGCCTCTTCTAGGCGCGTGCTCATTTTGCTCGCCTAATGACTTTTAGGCTTGCACCTTTTCCACGGTTGGCACCAAATGAGTAGACGCTGTCTTGATTCATCTTTCGACCGATCCTCTGTGCCTTTCCGTATGATTTTACAATGCGGGTTGGATCGATGTGGATCTGACCACGCTCGACCCATGCACCCATGTTCTTCGGGTTGTACTGCTTCTTAATCTTGTCAAAGGCGTCTGCAATGTTACCAGCGTTAGCCTTCTTAACAGGGATCTTAATCGCCGTCTTGTTAGTGATTCCAACTGAGTATCCGCGCTTAGGGGAAACGACCTTCATTGAGTTAGCGTTAATCGTAACCCCGCCCTTGGCAATGATGGTATCCTTAAGCCCAGCGGCAGTTGCTCGTCGCGCTGCGCCCCTAATGAGGGACCCAGACCCTAGCGTGGCTGCGGTGATCGCTAGACCGCCAATGTCACCAAGGTCTACGCCGTCGCGCTTATTGAATCCAGTGGCAAACTCGAGGGCATTTGCAGAGATATCGTTTCGGCGCTGCTGAACTCGCTTTGCGCCCTGAGACTGAACGATCCTTGCGTTGTATTCCGCTCTGCTCATCTGGCTGAGTGGAATCTCTCGCTTCTTACCCTTGGTAAACCCTCGCTTTGCCATCAGACCTTCTTGCGTCCCCCACGCTTCGCCTCTAGGCGCTCTGGATAGACGTACTTGTATTTACCGATAAAACCGCTCATGTTGAAAAGGTCGACCTTCTTTGGGTCGTATACATTTCCGCCAGTAGCGCGGCGCTTGTCAGCGAAGTTAGGACCAAGCGTGTTGGCTCCGCTTCGGCTGCGGTCATACTCTGCACCAGACATAGGTCGATTGTTCGGCTTGCTGCCCTTGACCTGGCGCTTTACCCGTATCTTACGTGGAATCATCTTACCTGGCATTATCGACCACCTGGGAATGGTTTCTTGTTAAGTGCTGCAAGACCCTTCTTGTTGATCGTACCCTTGCCGACACTTACAGTTCCTTTTCCAACGCCGCGAGTCTGTAGACGACGAAGCACTGAATTTGCTCGTTCAAGTTCCGCAAGTGAACCAGGTCGACCTTGCCTTGCAGCCGTTTGAGCCGCACTAAACTCTGCTTGTGCCTGCTTAACCTCTGAACTTGCTCGGTTAGCCCTTGCCAAGTTCTTACCAATGGTTGGTCGGACAGCAAGACTTGCAACCTTTGGAAGGTTACGTGCAGAATCTCTAAGATTCTGACCAAGCCACTTCTGGTCCCATGCCTCTTGAGCAAGTTTCTGGAACCTCTTGTTACCAAGAGAACGTGACTTTGCAGTTGCTTCGGCAAATAGTTTTGACGACGTACGACCAGCCTCTGCTGCTGCCGATCGACGGGCAATCATTGCAGCCTTTCCAGCCTGACCAGTTGCGTTCAGTCGTGATGCGATCTGCGCAGCGCGTCCAACTGGCAGGAATGCCATGGCAAGACCAGCAGCCTTACCAATTGGCGATGCAGCCAACTTGCGGTTGTTGCGCTTGATGACCTGAGTGCTAGTCAACTTCTTCTTGCCGATGGTGACCTTCTGCGCCCGAGCGTTGGCGGTAGCGTTATCTGGGTTCAATCGTCGTGCCATTATCGACCTCTCTTTGGTTGTTTGATTGGTTTGCCAAAATACCCGTATGAAGACCTGGACGGTGACGGGTTTGACGACCTCGTCCGAACCATTCCAGTTCCAGCGATCGAGAACCCAGCGGCGGCGGCTAGACTCGCCAGTTCGTCCCAGCCAATCGCCCGACCCTTGATGTCGTTGAACGGCGACGCATCAGAACGGCGACCAATGGTACCTTCTCGTAGACCCTTTGCGCGAGCACGCTCGGCGCCGCTTAGCGGTCGCCTCTTGCTGCGCTTAGCCGCACCAGATCCATAGCCTCGGTCTACTGCCATTGATTCTCCTGTATTTGGTTAGACCCCTCCTTAAACGGAGGGGATATCTGGCATTCTTCGGCTCCCCGTTGGTTTAGCGTAACTGCTATGCCTGTCGGGGAGCCTTTCCTCGCCCCCCTTTATCCCCCCATATATAACCACGAAAACAGGGGTTTTTTGTCAAAAGTTACATGTTAAGTTTTCTTAACAATTGTGTCACTTCTTACATTCGAGCGCAGGTACGAATTTTTAATTTTTAGAAAAGCCTTTCTTTTCATATACCTGTCAATGCAAACGTGAGGAAGACCTGTGTTCCGTGCTTGGAGGGG
>Ga0315904_10001384_pt1 | contig 38443 bp, 27 predicted proteins | sample LakEriMetagenome_6_FD_203529 | JGI IMG/M metagenome (GOLD analysis project Ga0315904, IMG submission 203529) | Freshwater fungal communities from buoy surface, Lake Erie, Ohio, United States - Buoy 12 MA120 | ecosystem: Environmental > Aquatic > Freshwater > Lake | place: USA: Lake Erie, Ohio... | reverse complement strand
GAACACTCAGCCTGTCAACAGCCAAAATCGACTCACCCGCCGGTTCAAGCAATACCCAGTAGAGTTTCTGTGCGCCGCCAGCCTGAGCTTTGATCTCCAGCGAGTCGCCTTCTGGAACAGTTGCTTCATTCATCGAAACGCCGAATTCGGCTCCGGGCTGGACGATCAAGCCGACCGCGGTCTGATTCGGTTTTTGGTTCTCGTATTCCAGCTTGATCCATTCTGCCGAGCGGGCGACTCGCGACACGCGAACTTCATCCAGGCCACCGACAAAATCGTAGTGGTGGTACCAACCGCCGAGCCACAGTCGAGCTGGACTCTTGATATCCAGCCGCGGCGTATCGCGCCCCGCCAGCTTTCCGTCGAGATAGATTTTCCCCTCACCGTCTGCATAAGTGTGTACGACGTGATGCCACTGCCCCAAGGCTACTGGCTCGGGAGCGTCAACGTCGGAAAAGTCGCTGTCGATGTGCAAGTGCGGAGGGCTGCGGAGTTGCATGCGAACTTTCGAACCGCGACCGCCTCCTTCGTTGCCCCAGCCAATCAGCGTGCAGTTGGACCGCTCGGGGCGGAACCAGGCCGAAGTGCTATGCGGCTGGCCAGCGAACGGGTAATCCGGAATTTGCTCGCCGCCGAACCAACCTTGCCCACCATCCAGCTGCCGCGCTTTGCCAATCACTCCCTCAACCAGCTTGGTCGCAACATCCTTCATCTCAAGCGTGCCGACTTCGTCGCGAACTTCCGGACCGAGGTGCCAGACACTGGCGAATCCGTTCGTCGCATCGAACACGGCAGACGGGGCAGCGGGCGCCTCTTGGCCCCAGACGAGCTTCAGTTCCTGCCGCTCGTTGCCCCTCACCAGCGGAACCCGCACCCAGATGACCGCCGTACCTTCCGCCGCATCCCAAGCCTCGACTTGATGGGCGAGAGGCTGGCCCTCGGCTGAATAGAACCTCAAATCGGACCCATCAAGCCGCGCTGCTGCGAAATCGAAAGTCTCGCGATTCAGCCGCACCAGCAGCGGAAAATCTTTCAATTCCCCTACCGCCGGCAGGTCCGCCCCTTCCGGAGTGGTCAGCAAGTAGAAACTTGCGGAGCGAGCCTTCGTTTCATTCTGACAGGCCACCGCCGAGCTGGCAGGGATCAGCCCCACGAGCAGCAGAAAGCACCAGAGGGTGTTGGTAAATCGCCGCCGAGTCGTCCAGCGCTGGGGCATTATTTTCTCAGGGTCTTGAGGTATTCGATCAGATCAACCAATTGCTGCTCAGTCAGTTGCTTCTGCAGGTCTTCCGGCATCAGCGACTTCTGCTGCTTGGCAAACTCGTCGACTTCGCTCCGCGGAACCTTGTGGAGCACGGCATCTTTATCCTTCAGCACGATCTCTTCGTCGGTTTGGCTGACCAGCAATCCCGAAATGGTTCGCCCATCGGCAGTCAAGAGCGAGTACATCTCGTAGCTGTGACTGATCCCCGCGCTCGGGTTAAGGATCGATTCGTAGAGCGCTTCAACCGAGAGTTTGCTGCCGACCTCGCTCAGGTCCGGACCAACTTCCTGACCGTCGCCGCGGACCTTGTGACATTTCGCGCAGGTTCCGGCTTCCGCAAATACCAGCTTTCCCCGCTGGGCATCGCCCGACTGTTTGAGCAGTTCGGCCAGCAGGGGCAACGGTCGATTATCGGCACTTGCCGGAAGGGTCAGGTACTTGGCCGCCTCAGTGCGAATAGCTGCATCTTCACTGGTCAAAAGGACATTGGCGGCAGGGTAGCGCAGTTCTTCTGGCCAGTCCTGCAAGGCGACTCTCCTGAGCAGGTACTTTTGACCAGCGGGCCAGCGGGCCAGCGACTTGACGATTTCACTGCGAACGAGAGCCGAGAGGGCGTCGTTTTCCAGCAACTGCTGCAACAAGACGCGCGACTCCTGGGCACCCGACCACTGGAGGCCGCGGACGATTTGAACCTGGAGCGGTTCCTCGACGACAAGGAACTTCGCCAACAGCAATTCGACGCCGCCCGATTCGATCAGCCGGCGGGTCGCCATTGCCAACCGATTTCGGTCATCACCAGCATTGAGGATCGTTTCCAGCAGCCGCTCTCCCAGTCCACCGAGCTGCAGCTTCCCGGCCCATTCGACAAACTCGTCATCGGGAGCGGTTGTCTTGAGGTACTCTCCCAGCGACTTGCGCAGCTCAGGCACTTCGAGGCTGACGAACTCCGGTGTTCGCGCGGCGAGTTCCAGGAGAAACAACGGCGCGATCGCCTGCGGCCGTTCGGCTCGCTTCTCGGTCGCGAGCGCCAACTGGCTCATCGCGGCGGCCCGCTGCTCGGCAGGCTGGAAATCAAGCGCCCGGAACAATCGCAGAATCTGAATCCCATCGAGGCCGGGATCCTGCAGGAGCTGGGCAATCAATTCACTCGTCTTGTCGCCGCGACTCCGCCAGACAATGTCTTGCCCCGCGGGGCTGGTCCACTCACTGCCCACCAGTTCCTGCCAGGCCGCGAGGCATTCATTCCAACGGCCCTCTGCAGCAATGCCGAGCGCCTCGAGATACCAGCGGTCACCGCGGCGATGTCGCGCGGCGAGCTCCGCCCAGATAATCGGCGCGTCTTCGCGGGGATAATCGCGGAGGGCGATCGCGGCTTCGCGCCGGACCATCGCCGAATCATCCTCCATCAGCATCGCCAGCCACTCGCCCAGCAGTTTCGGCTGACGCCGCGCCATCCGGGCCGTCATCGCGCGAACATTCTCATCGGCATCAGTCGCTGCCGCCGAGAGCGCTTCACTTGCTCGGCCCGGAATGAGCGAGAGCAGCCACAGGGCGCGGGCTCGATAACGCGGATTCGAATCATCCGACATCAGCGTCAGGGCGTCGGTCGCTTCTGCTCCAAACTTGTGCAGCGCTTGCCAAGCGAGATAGCGGACTGACTGGCAAGGATTGCGCAGTGCGGCGACCGCACCGGCAGGCGTACTCAAGTCATATGCGGGAACCTCGTACCGCAGACCGGGCGGAGCGATGCGGAATAAACGTCCGCGAGCCGTGTCACCCATGCCGTGTCCACCCACCCCCGGGTCATACCAGTCGGAGACAAACAGCGAGCCATCGGGAGCCACAGCAACGTCGGCCGGACGGAACCAGTTATCGCGGGCCCCCAGCAGGACGTTATTCACGCCCGTCACACGGAATCCGCCGCCCATGGGAGCGACAGCATACGAGCGGACCACATTCGGCCCGGCATCGCAGTGGATCATCTGATTGCGGAACGGTTCGGGAAGCAGTTCTCCTTCGTAAACGGTGATCCCGGTCGGCGATCCGCCCCCAGTCACCAAGAGGTTGGGAACAACCCCCGGGTCATCCTGATGCCAGTGGCGGCGCGGAATATCGCTTTCCATCCCGGTTCGCTTGCCCTGCCAACCGGCACCGGTCCGCTCCTCGAGGTAACCGTAGTTCCCGTACTCCATCACAAAATTGATGCGCACGCCCCGGTTGCCATCGTCGTCATTATCGGACTGCCAGACAGCTCCGAACGAATCGACCGCGGCCTCGTAGTTATTGCGAAAGTTGTGTCCAAGGACTTCCATCTCGGTCCCGTCGGGATTGCAGCGAAACACCATCCCGCCCCAGTAAGGTTTGCCGCGAGCAACGATTTCATTTCCGTGTTTGTCCTTGAGCAGGTTGCCCGCCGCATCATGCACTGCGTGACCTTCATTGCCGAAGTTCCAGTACAGCTTGCCGTCGGGGCCAAAGACAAAGGAGTGGGCTGCGTGGTCGTGCTGGGCACTGCCCGTGTTGCTGAAGAGCAATTCCTTTCGATCCGGAACGTCGTCTCCGTTTTCATCGGTGAAGACCCAGATATTGGGTGAGCAGGAGACAATCAGCTTGTTCCCGAGCACGCAGATTCCCATCGCCGAATCAATGTCGCGCCCCTGATAATAAACCTTGACTTCATCGCTGATTCCGTCGCCATCGGTGTCGGTACAGATCAGGATGCGATCGCCTGCGGGCCGCTCGCCATTGTGGCCGCGATAATTGACGACTTCACAAGCCCAAACCCGGCCGCGATGGTCAACATCGAGGTTGGTCAGGCTAAGCAATTGCGGCTCGGCCGCGAACAATCTCGCTTCCAGTCCTTCGGCCACGTCGAGACCGGATACCGCATCCTCCGGCTCGCGACTTCCGGCAACACCGGCACTGCTCCCTTTTGGCTTCTGGGAGTAGACGGCAAAGCGGACCGAAGCGTTGTCGCCGCCGGGCTGGGTGGTTCCACCCTCATCGAGTCCGGCGAGGGCTTCCAATTTCTCATAGCCTTCAGGGATCTCAAAACCGATAATCGAGTTGGCGTGCGTGCCGATCCCCGACTCGAAGGTCCGACCGTTCATCCGCAGCGGCCTCCCCTCGCAATTCTTGTTCATCTGCACACTGCCCCAGCCGGAAGTGAGCATCGTCGGCTGGAGCGACGACAGCGCGAGCTGGCCTTTTGGTCCCACCAGCCTGGCATCCGCCCAATCGGCCCAGTCATGACTGAAACCATTCCCCCCGTCATCGACGACGAGATAAAGTTGCTTGAGTCCGCGAATGTCGACCGAAAGTGGAACAGCGTGATTCGGTGTCGCTTTGGTGATGACCTCGCTGCGAAACAACGGCTTCGGTTCCTGAGCCGCGGCGGGCAAAGCTGAAAGAACAAGGATCGCGCCAACCAGAAAATTTCTGCAGAAGCAAGCTTGCATGGACAAGGATCCCCAACTCAAGACAGTCAATTTTTCGCTGAACAGCTCTCCAGGACCGTTGCATGATGACTGACGGCGCGGCAAAGCTCAAGCTCGCTGCAAGCTGCGGGCAACTTCCCTAAACAAAAAACGTCGCTCATGAGCACGACCTGAACGATACGCGTGGACAGTGCTGTCAGGCAGTCTGCAGAACGAATCGGGACATCGGCTTGTGGTTGGTGTAGAATGAGGATTCTTACTCGATCGTTTCAGCGAGTCTCGCATGCCTAACATCTGGACGACATCCGTTGCTTTATCGCGGGGCTTGATCTGCAGCCTCTGGATCCTGTGCGCCGCTTTGGCTGGCGCTTTAACGGCTCAGGAAGCAGAGCCGACTTACTCCCCCGAGCAGTTGGAGTTTTTCGAAAATCGGATTCGCCCGGTTTTGGTGGAGCACTGCTACAAGTGCCACTCGGCCGAAGCCGCCAAAGCGGGTGATTTGGAGGGTGGCCTGACACTCGACACGCGGGCGGGCTTGCTTTCTGGCGGTGACAGCGGCCCGGCGATTGTTCCCGGCAAACCGGCGGAAAGCCTCCTTCTGGAGGCCTTGCACTACGAGACTTACGAGATGCCGCCCGCGGGCAAACTGCCGGACGCGGTGATCGCCGACTTTGCCAAGTGGATCGAGAGCGGGGCCGCCGACCCGCGGCAGGGAACGTTGGCGACTCCTGCCCGAAAACTTGACATTGAGGCGGGAAAGCAATTTTGGTCCTTCCAGCCGCTGAGCGAAACTGCCCCACCCGACTTGGGCGGGGAACTCGACCAACTCGCGCCAATCGATCGCTTCATCCGCCAAAAGCTGCTGGCGAAGAAAATCGAGCCCACACCGCTCGCGCCACCGCGAATTCTGATCCGCCGCGTCTGGTTTGATTTGCTGGGCGTACCGCCGACTCCGGAAGAAGCACAGACGTGGACCGCCCGGCTGACCAAAGATCTGGCGCCGGGTCAGACGCTCAATCGCGACGCTTGGGGTGAGTTGGTGCAAGCCCTTCTCGCCCGGCCCGAGTATGGCGAGCGTTGGGCGAGGCACTGGATGGACGTGGCCCGCTTTGGCGAATCGCACGGTTACGAACAAGACTACGATCGCCCCACAGCCTATCACTATCGCGACTTTCTGATCAAAGCCTTCAATGCCGATCTCCCTTATGACAAGTTCGTGCAGTGGCAGATCGCGGGCGATGAGCTGCAACCGAACGAGCCCCTCGCCTGGATGGCAACCGGATTCCTTGGCGGCGGTGCGTTCCCGACTCAGCTGACGGAAACTGAATTTGAGTCGGCTCGCTACGACGAACTCGATGACATGACGGCGACTTCAGGCGTTGCGTTCCTCGGCCTGTCTCTCGGCTGCGCGCGTTGTCACGATCACAAGTTCGATCCGATTGGCGTCGATGACTACTACCGCTTCGCCGCTGCCTTCACGACCGCGATCCGCTCGGAAAAGGAGTTCGACCTGGATCCTGTCGGCAATCAGGAACGCCGAACGGCCTACGAGAAGCAACTGCGTGAAGCCCGTGAGGCGATCGCGGCTTACGAGCGGACGGAGCTGCCGCAGGAGTTGCGGAAGTGGCTGGCAGAGCAGTCCGCTCAAACCGCGAGACCAGCAACTTGGCAGGTATTGGCCGGTGAGTTGAGTTCCAGCGGGGGAACCAGGTTTGTCACTCAGGGTGACGGCTCCTACCTGGCAACCGACCAAGCTCCGAGCCAGGAAGTTTTGAGATTGACGGCTGCGGCCGAGGCGGGAACCGTCCGCTCTTTTCGCCTCGAGGCCCTCGCTGACCCGAGCCTCCCCCGCAGTGGCCCGGGTCGCGCCGACAACGGGAACTTCGCGCTCGGCAATGTTGAAGTCGAACGCGTCGCTCAGAATGGCGACACCAAGTCGCTCAAACTGCTTAATCCGCGAGCGACTCACCAGCAAAACGGCGACGTCCTTTCGATTGCAGCTTCGATCGATAGCGACCAGGTCTCGGGCTGGGCGGTCGATGGCCAGATTGGCAAGAGCCAAGCCGCCGTGTTTGATCTGGCCGAGCCGCTGGAATTGCAGGCTGGAGATCGCCTCCGCGTTACGCTCACTTTTAACCACCCCAATGCGCGGCACGCAATCGGACGGCCTCGTTTCTCCTGGAGTGAGCAGAGTGAGTTGATTGCGGAGGTCGGTGAAGCTGGACCGCCGAGCGAAGTCGTGGCGGCGATCAAGCGGATTGCTCCCGCTGCGGCGGACCAGCAACTTGAGCTAGCCCAGCTCACTCCAAACGCCGATTGGTCCGTGGTGCTCGCCTGGTATCGCCCGCAAGCAGCTCGGTATCAGCAACTTGCCGCGGCTGTCAGCGAAATCGAGCGAAAAGGTTCCGGCGCGAAAATGACTCGTGTCCTGGTCACTGCCGAAGGGCTGCCGCATCTCCCGCACCACGCCGATGATCGCGGCTTTCCTCACTTTTATCCGGAAACGCACCTGCTGCGTCGCGGCGACGTCGCCCAAAAAGTTGAAGTCGTCTCGGCCGGTTACCCGCGGGTGCTCCAGCGGGGACCTGCCGCCGAGACCGACTTGCAGATCGCCCCGCCTGAGGATCGCAACCCGGCAACCAGTTATCGTCGCGCGGCGCTCGCCCAGTGGCTGACCAATCTTGACTCCGGAGCCGGCCCACTGGTCGCTCGCGTCATGGTCAATCGACTCTGGCAACATCATTTCGGGCGTGGAATTGTGGCGACCCCCAACGACTTCGGAACGGTTGGCGAGCGACCAACGCATCCGGAATTGCTTGACTGGCTGGCGGGCGAACTGGTCCGCGGCGGGTGGCGACTCAAGCCAATTCATCAGGCGATCTGTACCAGCGAGACCTACCTGCAGGGAAACCGGCAGCCGGATGACCCTCGTTTGTCCATCGACCTGGACAACCAGCTTGTCTGGTATCGAGCTCCGCGGCGTTTGGAGGCGGAAGCGATTCGCGACGCCATGCTCACTGCCTCAGGTCAACTCGACCGAACGATGTATGGCCCTGGGACGCTGGACCAGAACATGCGTCGCCGCAGCGTCTACTTCTTCATCAAGCGGAGCGGGCTGATTCCCATGATGATGCTGTTCGATTGGCCAGAGCATCTGGTCAGTATTGGCCAGCGGCAAACGACCACCGTTGCGCCCCAGGCCCTGATGTTCATGAACAGCCCGCAGGGGCGGCAGTATGCCGAAGCGCTCGCCCGACAAATTGCCGGGGCGAGCGACGACACGACGGCCATCTGCCGAGCTTATTTGCTGGCTCTCTCGCGCGAGCCGAATGCCGATGAGTTGAGGGTTGCGCAGGAGTTTATCGAGTCGGCCCGAAAGCTCCGCCGCGAGGAAGGCGAAGCTCAGGTCGACACAGCCGCCCTGGCTGATTTCTGTCAGCTGCTGTTTGGGTTGAATGAGTTCATTTATATCGACTAGCGGGTCGAATCCCTGCGTCGCCGGAAGTTAAGACGAACAAGCCATAAGTTCACAAGTTGCCATCATGAAGACATCCGATTTGAACCAGAGCCAGTTGAATGGTCCCGACTCTTTGGGCACGCGCCGCAGTTGGCTGCAGCGAATGGGCTGCGGCTTTGGGCTGGTGGGCCTGACCGGACTATTGGCAGAGGAAGGCTTGGTCCGAGCCGCTACCGCGGATGATTCAACCCTGACCAGCGTCGATCCGCTGGCGCCGCGACAGCCACACTTCGCGCCGCGGGCCAAACGCGTGATCTGGATCTTCGTCAACGGCGGGCCGAGTCAAGTCGATACCTGGGACTACAAGCCGCAATTGGTAGCGGCCCATGGCAAATCGATAAAGGATTTCGACAGGAACTTTTCCAATACGACCGGCTTCTTCAAGGATGCCGTTGGGAACTTGATGAAGTCGCCGTTTGAGTTTCAGCCGCGCGGCAAGTGCGGGAAGATGGTCTCCTCGATCTTTCCCCGATTGGGTGAGCATGTCGACAAGATGGCCTTCATCCACTCCGGTTACACCGAATCAAACAACCACTCCCCTGCCCTGTTTGCAATGAATACCGGGATGGCCCGGATGGGCTTTCCCTGCGTCGGCTCATGGGTGACTTATGGACTGGGCAGCGAGAGCCGGGACCTGCCCGCCTTCGTAGTGATGAGCGATCCTCTGGGACGCGGTCTCCCCAAGGGTCATGCGGCCAACTGGAGCGCGGGCTTTCTGCCGGGAGTTTATCAGGGCACTCACCTGCGACCGACGGGCGACCCGATCGACAATCTCAAGCTGCCCACGCAATTGACAGCAACGACGCAGCGCCGCCAACTCGACGCGCTCAAGCAGCTCAATCAGCTGCACTTGTCCCGACACGCCGCCGAGACCGACCTCGCCGCTCGGATCGAGAGCTTTGAACTTGCCTATCGCATGCAGAGCACCGCGCCGGAAACCCTTAATCTGGGCGATGAACCGGAGCACATTCGGAACCTGTATGGAATCGATGACCCGAAGTGCGGTCATTTTGCCCGGCAGTGCCTGATGGCTCGGCGGTTTCTGGAGCGCGGCGTACGGTTCGTACAGATTTACTCGGGGGGAATGGAGAACCAACGCTCCTGGGATGGGCATGTCGACATCGAAGGCAACCACAGGGAGTTTGCCGGCGAGACAGACCAGCCAGTCGCCGCGCTGCTCAGCGACCTGGAACAGCGTGGACTGCTGGAGGACACGCTGGTGATCTGGTGCGGCGAGTTTGGTCGGCTGCCAATCGCTCAGTTAGGTGACAAGCCTGGCCGGGACCACAATCCCCACTGCTTCACCGCCTGGCTGGCCGGGGGTGGAGTGAAGGGAGGCATCAGCCATGGCGAATCGGATGAGATCGGCTACAAGGCCGCCGTCAATCGTGTCCATCTCAATGATCTGCACGCCACCATCCTGCACTTGCTGGGGCTGGATCACAAGCGGCTGACGTACCTTTACAACGGCCGCAACTTCCGGCTCACGGACGTCGCCGGTGAAGTAATCACACCGATTCTGGCCTGAGCGCCCGGCTAATCCGCCCAAAGCTCGCCGGGCGCGCCGAGTGCAAGTCGAGTGCGCGAGGGTAGGATTGGCCGAGTTCCCCGGAGTGTCCCGGGACAGACTGCGGGGCTAACTTTTTCCCCGCCAAACAACTTTGTGCCAATGCATCTTTCCGCAGTTTGGGCAAAGCAGTAATTTGCGGGGCTGGCCGGCGGCTTTCCAGCGGATTCCCCCCATTTCCCAAATCGAGCGGGCGTGTCCACAGGGGCACTCGGCCATCCACTGCCTCGACTCGGCCTCCATCGATTCGCCCCAACTCCGGGGTAAGATCCACTTAAACAGCCGCTGGGCTCGACTCAAAGGTTGCTCACGGTTCATGCAGCAAGTTGCCTGAAATATGATTGCCAGGTGGCCACCCGGTCGGCGGCGTTAGAGTTAGATTGTATCCCTCAACGGCGCGGCGGGGCACTCTTTACCGGCCCAATCAATCGGGGGAATTTTCAGGCTGCTGTACAGCCGGATCCAAGCCTCCCGATCAGGCCTTTGGTCGACTGAGTCTCGGTCCGTTTGGGCACCAGTCGCCGGTCCCCTATTCATTCCAAGTATCACTTTCCCGGGATTGGACTTTCATGACAGAGATTGCTTTGAGCGCTGCGGTGAGCGCACTGCAAGGAATTTACGGCGGACCGGAAGTGCAAGGGATGGGGAGCAGCGTGAAAGAGGTCGAAGTCCCCGCGGGCACATCCATGGAGGCCGTGGCGAAGCAGCGGTATCAGCAATTCTGCGGAGAGATCTGGGAACGCTTTGGACCAGAGAACTGGCTGGGGCAGTGGGCGGAAGTTTACCAACGCCCCAATGGCCTCAGCGGCGACATCGTTCGGGAGCTGCGCGAACTGAAAGACCACCCGGCGGAACTGGCTGGATCCATGTTGCTCGATAACATCGACGAGCCGGAGTCGGCGGTGGCTGCACTTCGGGGAGTTTTCGACCACCCTTCCATCGAGGAGCTGTCGATTTTTCGGCTGGGAGATGGCGAAGCCTACAGCGGCGTGCTGATCGCGGCTCAGTCAAAGGCAAGCAAACCGCTGGTGACGCTCACTTTTCTGATGGATTGACTTGGACTGGAGCGCGGCTCGGGAGCGGCTTGGGGCTCGAGCGCGATCCGGCGGCTATTCTGCAGCCCGAGCGGCGCCTTTGGAGCGCGTCCGAAAAGAAAGCTGCTGAAGCTCGGCAGCGACATCGACGTTGACGTACTCGCCTTCGCCGAGGGAAGTCGGCGCGAAGTTGAGAATGCCACTGACGCCGGCCGACCAGAGCTGCTTGGCTACCTCCAAGGCAACCTCAGCCGGAACCGCGAGCATGGCCAAGCTGACTTTTTGCGTTTTGACTACCGACTCGAGCTCTTCGAGGCTCTGCACGACTCGGTGGCCGACCCGGACTCCAATCTTCCGCGGATCCGTATCAAATGCGGCCACGATTTCGAATCCACGCGACTGGAATCCGGGATATGAAATCAGGGCTCTGCCGAGGTTGCCCATTCCGACGACAATCGTCCGCTGCACCAGCGACAAACCGAGCGAATCCTTGATTTGCTCGATCAGGTTGCGGACGTTATAGCCGCGGCCGCTGACGCCGCTGACCCCGATAAACTGAAAATCACTGCGGACGCTCGCCGAGGTGATGCCCAAGCGATCCGCGAGTCGACTGCTGGAGATCGTCTCTTCGCCTTTTTCGGCCAAATCGCCCAGCTCGCGCAGGTACAACGTCAACCGCGAGACTGTCGCGGCAGGAACCGGTCCGGAGCGGGAATTGCGGGGGCGGGAGGTTGGACTCATGGCGTCCAAGTTAACCCGAAGCCATCGGTTCGGCGAGTGGCTCAAGTTGGACAAACTGACGCGTCCTGTTATCGTTTTGGGTAGCTCACTCCGAGGAAAAGGTTGCGCGAGATGTTTCCCATGCCACTTCGAACCAGTGCCGAATTCGTTCTCCCATCCACAGTCACCCGGTTGGCGACATTGGCAATTTCCGTTGATCCTGCGGCGAACACCGCGCGGTTGATCAGGGCTCGATGGCGGCTATCGTTTTGGCAGCTGTTGCTGGGCCTGCTTCCCCTGATACCGGGATTGAACAGCCAACCTGTTCTCGGTCAGTCAGCTTCCCCAACCGGTTCCGAGGTTCCCGCTTACGGCCCCCTGGGAATCGAGTTGAGTCTCGTTCCGCAGACACTTCTCGGGTTGATTCACGCTCCAGAGGTTCAGCAGGAGATTCAGCTGAAGGAGGGCGAGGAGTCGGCTTTCCTCAAGGCACTCAGGGAAATCGATGGGCCTTGGTGGCGCGCCCGCAACCTCTCCGCAACCGAGCGCAGGACCGTCATTGCCCAACAGGAAGGCCTATTGATGGAACTGCTGAGTAAACAGCTCAACCCAACTCAACTGAACCGTTTGCGGCAAATCGAACTCCAGGCTCAAGGCGCGAGAATGCTGCTGAGACCCGAAGTCGGCGATTTTCTGCAACTCAGTCCAGCGCAGCGTTCAGAAGCGGAAGCCTTGTTCTCGGAAACTGAAAGGCAGTTGGCGGAAGCTAACCTTCCGGAGAATCGGGGTGAGCAAACGAAACTCAATGCCGCGCAGCAAACGAAGCGCGGCGAAGCAGCGGCGGCGCTGAAACTGCTATCGCCAGTTCAGCAGCAAAAACTCCCTGATCTGCTTGGGCCGAAATTCGACACAACCAGACTCAGTCGGATTTACCCCTTGGCCCCCGAACTGATCAATTCCGCGGCTTGGGTCGGCGATCGGCAGGTAAAACTGGAGGAATTACGCGGCCGGGTGGTGCTGCTGCATTTTTATGCCTTCCAGTGCCGCAACTGCCAAGCCAACTTCAAGCACTACAACCGCTGGCAGGAAACGTTGTCCTCGCGCGGAGTCGTCGTAGTGGGGATTCAGACTCCCGAACTGGAAGACGAACGCGACCCGGCTCAAGTGGCCGCTGCAGCAAAGGAGCATGGATTCCAGTTCCCAGTGCTCATCGATCTGGAGAACGCCAACTGGAATGCCTGGAGCAACACGATGTGGCCGACGGTCTACGTTATTGACCGCGAGGGCTATATCCGAATGTGGTGGCAAGGCGAACTCAACTGGCAAGGCGCCAAGGGAGACCAAGCCATCGAGGAACTGGTGGAAAAGCTGCTCGACTGAACCAGCCGGCAGCGATGCCCTCAGCGGGAAAACTACTGAGCGGGGGGTGCGGCCTGCTCATTTGCCGCGGTCAGTTTCGCGAGCAAGTCATCTTGCTGGTAGCGGAGCTTGGCCCCACCGGCATGGTGCCGAACCTGATTCCGTCCGCCGCGCTTGGATTCGTAGAGCGTTTCGTCGGCGCGCTCGAACAGTTGCTTGCAGTCAGAGGCATCCAATAGTGAGGTCGCCAGGCCGACGGAGACGGTGACTTTGAGCTCCTTGTCGAGATAGTTGAGCGGTGAGCTTTCCACTTTGGCCCGGTACCTCTCCAGCAGCTGCATCGCTTCCACGGGGGTGGTGTTCGGCAGCAGCATGCAGAATTCCTCACCGCCGTAGCGGAAGGCTGTATCTTCCGTATTGCCGCGAGCGCACGAGCCGAAAATCTTGGCGACGTGCTTGAGCACTTCGTCGCCGGCAGCATGTCCATGGACGTCGTTGAACTTTTTAAAGTGGTCGATGTCGGAGATGGCAATGGTCAGCGGTTTTCCGCTGGCCACCGCTTCCGCGAGCCGGTCGAAAAAGACCTGTTCAAAATAGCGGCTGTTGTACAAGCCGGTCATCCGGTCCGTGATCGACTGACTGTAGAGTCGGGTCTTGTTGAGGTTGACCGCTGCCTGGTCGGCGAGCCCCAGCAGGAGAGCAATGTCCTCTTCGGTGAACCGGCCGAGCGGGTCGAGTACCTTGTTGCCCTGGTCGTCCAGCATCACCTTGTTGGTCATGGTGATGACGCCTTCCAACTCGTTGCCGTAAAGAATCGGCACGCTGGCAATGCAATACACAGCATGTTGACCGACTTGGGGAATCTGCGTCCGGTCATTAACGCGAATCGGCTTCTTGGATTGGGCGCAGATGCCGGCCACTCCTTCGCCCAGTTCGAAGGACTTGGTTTCGACCAGTCCGTTGTTGATTTCGTCGCGGACATTTGCCGGGATATTTCCCCAGACGACCCGGATTTCGAGCTTCTGAGTGATCTTGTTGAAGATCATCAGGTTGCCCTTCTGGGTCATCAGGACATCGACGGCCTTGTTGAGCGTCTCGATACAGAGCTTCTTGAAATCGTTGACGTTCGCGATCTGTTGATTGATGTCGTACAACGTCTGAATGTTCTTGAGAATGCGTTCGTTCTTCTCGTATTTCAGCGTGGAGTCGATATTGGTGATTGCAATCGACGCAAGCTCCTGAATGAAAGCGTAATCGCTCTCGGGAATCTGCGAACCATCCTCCCGTTCGCCGATCGTCAGGATGCCGAGAACTTCACCGCTCTTGATCAGTGGACACCAGACGTCCGACTTGAGCACTTCGAGGTTCCAATGATGCCAGGCGTGGCGAAAGCGGGCGCCGCGCTGCATGTCCCGGACACTGAAGACGTTCCCCTGCTGAATCAGCTGCCAGAGCAAACCGGCATTTTTCGGGAACTTGAACATGTAAATGGACTCTTCCATCCCGGATTCATGGATGAACTTGTCATCCAGCCCGTAGTGGGCCTTGACCCGGTAAAAGTCCTGGGAGTTCTCAAGGTCGTCCTTGAGCAGCACTGCGGTGTTGATTGCGCTGTACTTTTCGCGCACCACCGCCATGAAAGTTTCGAGCAGTTGTTTGAGATTGAGAATGTTGCTCAAACCCTTACCGGATTGGAGCAGCGCCCGCATCTCGAAGATCTCAATATCCTGTTCAATCGCTTTGTTGCGATAATATTGGAGTTCGCGCTTGACGGTTGTCAGCGAGGTCGTCTCGCGCGGGCCAACGGTCGGATCGCCCGCCCCGGAAATGGCGGCACTGCACTCCGCCCGGGCTGCCTGGGCGAGTTGGCAAACCGGATTGACAATGGTCTCATTCCGCTGGACCGAGACTTCAGGGGCTGCCAAGACTGCAGCGGGCGGGGTCACCACGTTGAATGTCTCGGCTGCGGTAGATGACTGTTCCGTAAATGGGCTCATTTCTGAACTCTCGGGAAACGCGGGAGGCCCGGCGTTCCAAACAGTCGGATCGCAGGCCAATTAGCTGTCGCGAGAGTGTAGCCTGCGGTTCGGGGCCGGGCCCGAGTTTCGTTGAAAGTTTGCCGAAGATGACGGTTGTAGGGTCTCGTCAGGCGAAAACCGGGATGCCAGAAGCGCGACCAGTTCGCAAACCTGAACAAATCTGCGCTCGCTACTCATTCCAGGCTTCGACCAGCAATTCGTGCAGTTGCTCGAGAATCGACTTCAGCTGATCTTGCAGGTCGCGATTGGTTTGCTCATCCAGTGCGCCGGCACTGCGAAACCCGAAGACTCCACCTCGACAAAAGGCCAGGCCCTTCAGGGCGCGTTTTAATTGGACAATCACCGCCGCCCGACTGGCCCGGGACTCAATTTCCAAACCCGTCGCTTGAGCCAAACCGCCCAGCAGTTCCCCAACTCCATTCAGAGCAGTCAGGTAAAAACCGTTTTCAGACTTTAAGCCGGGACCGAGCGCCGTCAGCCGCAGGTAGAGCTGTTCGGCCGCACTCAGGGCCGGGTGCTTGTGGCGTCTCTCGCCTCGGTGCGGACCAGCCCGCCAGGTTGATTCCGGATCCGGCCAATCAAGGGCCTCTTCTTCGCAATTCCGGGACAAGTCCTCCGCGTCCGCTGCCCATTGCGCCAGGTCTTCAACTCCGGCGTCGTTATCCCACTTCCCCTGCTCCAGCGTGCCGGTATCCGTCTCCCCGGTCGGCTCGAAACCAGAGGTATCCGGACGTCCCGATCGCGATTCCTGCAGGGCGGCCAGCAAGGCTTCATCCGTGGAGAGGCCTTGCCCCCGCCCCTCTTCAATCCGCCGCATCAGCCGCTCCTGCCGAACCTCAGCTTCGCGCCGGGCCCTCGAATAGAGCCTGACGATGTCCTCCAGCGATGGTTCGCCCTCCGTAGACTCCGGGCTCAGCGCGCCCGCCGGGCTCAGCGCGCCCGCTTCAGACTCGGTTTCAGGGTCGGCCCTCATTTTGCGGGCGACCAATTCAGCAACTCGTGTGATTCGGGCAGCGAGGAGTTCCGGATCCTCAGCAGCCTCCGGTGAAAACGCCGAGCCCTCGAGACCCTCTCCCAGTCCACTGATGGCTGCCTCAAGAAACTTCAGCCTGCGGGTCAACTCATGTGCGTCGCGTTGCCGGTAGTATCCGGATTCATCTTCGACTTCCAGATTGCTGAAAAATTCGGTTCTCAACGCGTCAAACAGTGAGACGACGGCAACATGTCCTTGCAGGCTGCCAAACTGCGTTTTTACAAAACAACACGGCGACTCTGCCAAGGGCCGATCTTCGGCCTGTCTGATCTCAAACAGATTCAAGAGTTGCCCCTCGGGGGAGAGCAAGAGCGAGAGCGTATCCTGACCGGGGGCCATTTGCACCAGCAGACCGCGAACGACGCGCCGCGAATCCTGCTGGCCAAACGAGCGCCAGATCGTCGCTTGTCCGCCCAAGGCGGAAACCACATCGAGCACGCGATCCTCAAACTCCTCGACGCGAGCCAAATCGTCGAGTGTTCCGCGATAATGAATCGTGACTCCCATCCGAACAACCTCTCAGCTCAATGGCCTCACTGATTGAAAGGGGCAACCCTGATCAATACGTCAAAGCCATCACAGTGTATCGGTTCATCAATTCAGAAACAAAAGCTTTCGCTTGCTGACTGAGGAACCGGTTTCCATACCGACACGATCCCTCAGGACACGTTCCCTCAGGACAGCCAGCGATGCCGCCGCTGGCATGCCGACCAAACCCAAGCCAGACCAAAAATTGGTCCCTGCACCAGCGGTCGCCTGCCATCTGGTCCAACCCCACGGCAACGAGGTTCGAGGTTCCGGGCTGAGGGGCACCAAGCAAGGCTGAGGGGCTGAAATCGGTTCGCCCGATCTCAAGCAACCGGAAAATCCTCTGGCGGGCGAATGCAAGCCAAATCCCGCTTTCCCCCCATCAAGGGCATCATAACCGGCAGAAGCGAAGCAAAATGCGTCCCATTTGCCGAGAATGCGGGGAGGGTTGCAGGGTGAAAAAACCGCTCCTCAACTAAAATGGGGAACGAAAGGTGATGACTTTACTCCACCCCTCCTTCCTGTCCGCGGGTCCGGAAATGACGCTTTCGCAGCTCACATTCTCATTTGCCTTTGTACTGGCGCTGGGGAACCCTCTTGTTCTCGCGCAGGAAAAGGAAGAGTTGGTCAACAGCATTGGCATGAAGCTGGTGAGAATTCCGGCTGGCAAGTTTCTCCGCGGATCGCCCGTCGATGAGGTCGGCTCGCAGGATGATGAGAGTCAACACGAGGTGACTCTGACGCGGGAATACTACATCGGGGTGTTCGAAGTCACTCAGGCTGAGTATGAAACCGTAATGCGGGAGAATCCGAGTTACTTTCCGGAAGCTGTGATTCACCCGGCAGTTCGGCACCCTGAGACGGGACGTCTGATTACTCCGGAGCGGAAAGAGCGGACCGATGGCAGCCGTTATCCGGTCGATCGCGTCTCCTGGGATGATGCCGTACGATTCTGCGAGAAGCTGAGTGCGCGGCGGGAGGAAGTCAAGCGGAGCCGGGTTTATCGACTGCCGACCGAAGCCGAATGGGAGTATGCCTGTCGCGCAGGCTCCAAGACCGCTTTTTCGTTTGGCGGCGAAGCGAGTCGCCTGTCCCAGTTCGGCTGGTATTCGGAAAACTCCAATCAGTCAACTCACCCAGTCGGGGAGAAGCAACCCAACGCCTGGGGTCTGTACGACATGCACGGAAACGTCAGCGAATGGTGCCTCGACTATCACCTCAATTATCCTCAGGAAAACCTGATTGACCCAGCCGGTCCTGCAAATGGACGGCGACGAGTTTGCCGAGGTGGAAACTGGTCAGAGTTGACCGCCGCCAATTGCCGGTCGGCTCATCGCGAGGGGTTGGCCTCGGGAGTGAAGCTCCGGGCTGTCGGTTTGCGGGTGGTGATGACGATCGAAAAGTAATTTGGTGGAATGAATGAGCTGAAGCGTGCCGCAACGCGGTGGGGCTGCCGAGGGCCCGCGCCGCTTCTCGGGCAGCTTTGCTCTACTGCCGGTTGGACCACACCGCAAGTTTTGGGGCTGTCGGGGCGCTTAAATCTCCGGGCCTCTGCCCAGTCGGTCAAAAGCGGAAGACCGTTCCCACTCCGCTGAAGAAGTCGGTTGCTTGACTGCTCAAGCCCGTTCCAGCCCGCACATCCAGCTGCAGGTTGTGATTGACGCGAAAGATGAACCCTCCGTTGAAATAGTGCTCCGTGACTTCGGTTTCGGCACCGTTGGGCGCGAGCATGAACCACTCGGTATAGCTGCCGACTCGGGGATGCCAAGACTGTCCCAAGGTCACGCTCTGAGCTACCTCGCCATGCACTTTGGCGGTCAACTCATCGACGGAGATATTGTATTGGGAACTTCCGGCGAGTGACCAGAATTCGTTTAAATCCCAGCCGTAAAGCCAGTTCACTCCGGGAAGAACGCGCCCCGCGGAGAACTCGCCTCCTACAGGCACCAGCATCTGTGACACAAGGGCCATTTCCGGCAAGACACCCTGTTGGGGAGTCAGCCCGAACTTGGCTCCAAGGTAGAGGTCATCGGCCGCGTGAGCTGTCCCGGACGTTCCACTCAGAACCAAACGCTCGGAATTGAAGGACCAACCGACTCGGAGTTCGAGCCAATCAGCGAGCACGCCGTGGCGGTAGAGGATCTCGGGATACGAATGAGCCTGCAGAGAGGTCGTTCCTTCCCTGTCGCTGAAAAAAGTATAGCCCAGCTCCAATTGGCGAACGCCGAGTCCGACCGTGGAGGATGCTTCGGTAAAGTCTGGACGATCGCTGGCCAGTGGCTCATCCCAGCCGGGTGGTCCCCCTTCGGCTGGGGCTGTTGAGTTCCAGCGGAGCAGCGTCCCGGGCTGCTGCTCCTGTGCCGCAAGCGGAGCGCAACAGAGCGCACCGACCAACCAGGTCGCCAAGAGCTTTCCGCGCCGCAGGGACTCAGCCTCAAGCATGGCTTTTCTACTTCGCACGTTTGTGGACCGAAGCAATCCAATCGCGGAACGCCTCGACAGGATGAAGCCGACTCTCCTATTTTCGTCCTTTTTTTCGATTTTCTGCCTGTATTTGTTCAAATAAAATTTCGACTCCCTTGCTAGCGGCCCAGCTGGTGTGGTTGCGGCCTGAGGCTGAATCTCGAAAATCAGGGAAGGTCACGTTCACCCCGGCCGCAACATGCCTTGGCCCGTTCACCGCGGCCTTTTCGATGCCTTTCAGGAACCCCGCCGATGAAACGTCGCGACTTTCTTAAGACTACCGCAGCCACCGGCCTCACTCTGGCAGCACTGCCTCCCACTGCTTTTGCCGCCTGGGGGCAGGAACAGGAGGCGGCATGTTGCAACCGGACCTGGGCTACGGTGGCCGATGCGATCAAGTCGCCCCGGGAAACGCTACTTTACGTTCCCGCGATCTACTCGGGGACCGACATCCATCAGCCCGACTACTTGGCCACAATCGATGCCGAACCAGGATCCCAAACCTTTGGTCAAGTCATTCACCGCCTGCCGATGTTGCACGTGGGGGATGAGCTCCATCATTTTGGCTGGAACTCCTGCAGCAGCTGTCACGGTCAGCCCGGAGAGCATCGTCGCTTCATGATTCTGCCTGGAATCGCCTCCAGCCGGATTTACATCATCGATACGGCCGATCCCAAGGCGCCCAAAATTCATTTCGTCATCGAACCCAATGAACTGAAAGTCAAAGCAAATCTTTCGGCCCCGCATACGGTCCATTGTCTGGCGGATGGGCACATCATGATCTCGTGTCTCGGGGATGCGGCCGGTGACGGCCCGGGCGGGTTCGCATTGCTCAATCAGAAGTTCGAAGTACTCGGGCGTTGGGAACAAGACGCCACCGGAATGAAATACAATTACGACTTCTGGTACCAGCCTCGGCAGAACGTCATGGTCAGCAGCGAATGGGCCGCGCCGAACACCGTGGCTCAGGGTTTCAAAGTTCCTGATGTTCAGGCTGGCAAATACGGCCAGCAGATTCACTTCTGGAACTGGAAAGAGAAGAAGATCGAACAGACCATCGACCTTGGCGGTAACGGATTGATTCCCCTGGAGGTGCGGTTCCACCACAATCCCGAGAGCACGCAGGGCTTCGTCGGCGCGGCGCTCAGCAGCACGATGTGGCACTGGTACAAGGCGGGTAATACTTGGAAAGCTGAGCAGGTGATCTCCGTCGACCCGGTCAAGGATGTCCCCGGCTGGGAGATGCCGGTTCCCGGTTTGATCACCGACCTCGTTCTTTCCATGGACGATCGCTTCCTCTACTTCGCCAATTGGCTGCACGGTGACATCCGCCAGTATGATGTCAGCGATCCGTCCAAACCGAGATTGACTGGCCAAGTCTGGCTGGGCGGGCAACTGGGCCAGCCGAGTTCGCTAGGCCGGCCGCTGAGCGGTGGTCCCCAGATGCTCCAGTTGAGCCTCGACGGCAAGCGGCTGTACGCCACCAATTCGCTCTACAGCCCGTGGGACAACCAGTTCTATCCAGGCATCAAGGAACAAGGTTCGTGGCTGGTGCAGATTGACTGTGATACCGAGGCAGGTGGGATGCGGGTCAATCCGAAGTTCTTCGTCGACTTCGGGCGGGAACCGCACGGCCCGGCCCGAGCTCACGAAATGCGTTTCCCCGGAGGGGACAGCACTTCGGATATCTGGAGCTAAGGAAGGGGAAGCCATCTGGTTTGGGAAGGTGATTCGGCAACCCTAATCTTCCCGATCTTTTCCTCTTGAAGGGGATAGCTGTCGAACGGAAGGCAGTCAGCCAACGATTGACCGAACATGTGGCTCGACTGTTCAACGATCTCCCGATTTCGGACAAGCCCGTCGGCCACCAGCCCAACTTCGTTCCGTTGAGTTGATTGGAAAAGAGGCGCTTCGTCGTCAACGGCCCGACCAAACCGCTCCGCGGACGAAACCCTTCCGAGACTCCGGGTTCTCCTGAAAAAATTACCTCTCAATCGCCATTCTCCCGGGCCTCCCTTCCACTCCCACGGACTTTACTTTTTTGTCTTCGCGGAAATCAGCGGTTTGCTTTCTCTCTTCTCATTCATTGCGATTAGTGCTGATTAGTGGATCCCCTTCCCAGAGTAACGAATGCAGTTTAAGGCGCGTGCAGTGAGTTTGGATCGAGCGGTGCTGGGTGAAGGGCCGCTCTGGGATGCGAGTTACCAGTGTTACTGGTGGATCGATATTGAGCTGAAACGCTTGCACTGCTTTCGCGATGAGTGGAGACAGAGCCTCACCTGGCAACTTGATCAGATTCCCGGCGCAGTGGCCCTCCGACGAGGCGGCGGGCTGGTCATGGCACTTCAATTTGGATTCGCCCTACTGGAGCCACTCTCCACGGAGCGGTTCTCAAGTCGCTCGACCGCTCCCTCTTGCGGTCAAGCTGGAAACTTGGGCGAAGACTGGAAGCTCATCATGCTCCAGTCTCCTGAACCGGCGCGGCCGGAGAATCGCCTGAACGACGGCAAGGTTGACCCGGCGGGCCGCTTTTGGGCTGGCACGATGCGGATCGATGATCACATGACGCACTATACGGGAACGCTCTATTCGCTCGAACCGAATCATGCCATTCGCGCCCACTGGGGGGATGGAGTGATCGGTGTTTCTAACGGGATGGCCTGGTCGAGCGATGCCCGCAGGTTTTTTTACGTCGATTCACCCCGACGTGTGATTTACGCTTTTGACTATCAGCAGGACTCAGGCGAGATCTCCAACTGCAAGGTCGCTTTTCAGGTTCCCGCCGACCTTGGCTATCCGGACGGAATGACGATCGATGCCGAGGACAAACTCTGGGTGGCGCTCTGGGGGGCCGGCCGGGTGGCTCGGGTTTGCCCGTTGCAAGGAAGAATATTGGACGAAGTGATTTTGCCCGTCAGTATTCCAACTGCCTGTACCTTTGGCGGACCCAATCTCGACCAGCTTTTGATCACCACCGCCTCGATCGGCCTTTCGGATTCGCAGCGCGCGGAAGAACCACTGGCCGGGGCCCTGTTCCACGCCAACGTCGGTGTGCGCGGATTCGCGCCCCATGAATTCGGCGGCTAATTGGCCGGTCGACGGGCAACTGTCTGAAGTGCTCAAAGTGCCATTCGCCCCACTCTGGGCGAGCGTCCAGCGATCGCCCAGAATAAGCATTCACTTCACTTCCGACTGAAGCCTCATGCAGCATCCCATTGTTCAAATCTCGCTCGATCTGACCGATATCCGTGAAGCGATCGAAACAGCCCATCTGGCCATTCGCGCCGGGGTTGATTGGCTGGAGGCCGGGACACCTTTGATTCTTGCGGAGGGACTGCATGGTGTTCGGGCCTTGCGCCGGGAATTTCCTGAAGTTCCGATCATTGCCGACCTGAAGACCATGGACGGCGGCTATCTTGAGGCTGAAATGATGGCCCGGGCCGGAGCAACGCACGTCGTCGTCATGGCGAGAGCTCATGAGGAGACAATTCGTTGTGTGGTAAAGGCTGGCCGGGATTGCGGCGTCCAGGTCATGGGTGACAACATGATCGAGAGCGATCTGGTTGCTGCGGCCCGCAGGCTTGAAGACCTTGGTTGCGATATCGTGATTCACCATATCGGCTATGATGAGCGGCGGGGAATTGCGGCACGCGGCGGGCGCATGCCGAGCCCGCTGGACCAGCTTCGCGCCGTCTGCGAAGCCGTCCGCGTCCCGGTCCAGGCAGTCGGCGGGCTGAGTCTGGAACAGGCGATCCAATGCCCTGCCTACGGTGCCCCGCTCGTGGTCCTCGGGGCGCCTTTGACCATCGATGCGGATGCCTTCAAGACGGCCAGCGGTGACTTGGAGACCTCGCTGCGACTGATCTGCGACGCCATCCACACCCAACCTGTTCCCGCTCATTTGCGAGTCAAGCCATGAATGCAGCTGTCGTGAACTTCGCGCCGACTCGCGGTGCGGTCGAACTGCGCGATCTCCCCACGCCGGAGATCGGGCCGGATGATGTCCTGCTCGAAGTCGCCAACGTCGGCGTCTGCGGCAGCGACTTGCATCAGTGGACCGCCGACCACTCCTGGCCCGTGAATTATCCGGTCGTGCTCGGCCACGAGTTTGCTGGTCGCATCGCCCAACTCGGCACCGATGTCCAAGGCTGGAAGGTCGGCGATCGAGTCGCCAGCGAGACAGCAGCCGTCATCGACACGACGAATCCGATGAGCCGTCGTGGACTCTACAATCTCGATCCGACTCGCAAGGGCTTTGGCTACGGGGTTCATGGGGCCATGACTCGCTTTGTCCGCGTCCCCTCGAGAATCCTGCACGCGCTGCCCGACTCTCTGCCCTTTGAACACGCCTGCCTGACCGAGCCCTGTTGCGTCGCTTACAACGCCGTGGTCAAGAACGCGCGGATCGAGCCCGGCGATCGCGTTGTCGTACTCGGACCGGGGACGATCGGGATTCTCTGCGCGGCGATGGCCCGGCTCTGCGGGGCGGAAGTGGCGTTGGTCGGGCTCGAGGCCGATCGCCGCAGGTTGGAAATTGCAAGGGAATACGGCTGCGAACCGATCATCGGCAGCGCGACAGACTGGGCCAAAGCTCGCGACGGGCTCGGAGCTGATGGCGTGATCGATGCGGCCGGAGTGAGCGCCACGCTCAAAGTGGCGATCGACCTGGTCCGCCCTGCTGGCTGGATTTCCAAAGTCGGCTGGGGCCGCGACCCGCTGGGCTTCAGTCTCGATCCGCTCGTTCAGAAGAATGTCACGCTGCAGGGGAGCTTCAGTCACAACTGGCCGACCTGGGAGCGCGTGATCGCCCTGCTGGCCAGTCGTCAACTGAATGTCGCGCCGATTATTGGCGGAGTTTGGCCAATTGCCCGATGGCAGGAAGCTTTCGAGAAAATGCACCATGGCGAGGTAGTTAAGTCCGTACTTTCTCCAGTGTAAATGGAATGCAACGACTTGCAGAAAAAGTGATTATCGTCACCGGTAGTTGTACGGGGATTGGCAAGGCAATCGCCCGCCGGGCTGTGGCTGAAGGAGCGCGGGTCGTCATCCACGGCCTGCACCCCGAACTGGGTGCCGCGCTCTGCGCGGAGCTCGGCCCCGACCGGACGTTGCTGCGAATCGAGGATCTGACGCTGGACGGGAGCCCAGAGCGCCTGGTGGCCCTGACCATCGATCGCTTCGGCCGGGTCGACGGGTTGGTCAACAATGCGGCCTTGATCGCCCCCGGCAACATTCACACTACAGACGCCAACCGCTTTCTGGAATTCCTTGCGATCAACACGCTCGCACCCTATCTGCTGATCCGAGCCGCGCTTCCCTGGCTGCAGAAGACAGGAGGAAGTGTGTTGAATATCGGCAGCGTCAACGCGCACTGCGGCGAGCCCGACCTGCTGCCGTACAGCGTCTCCAAGGGTGCGCTGCAGACCATGACTCGAAATCTTGGCGACACGCTCTTCCGCGAAAATGGCGTCCGGGTCAATCAGATCAATCCAGGCTGGGTGTTGACCGAGGCGGAGGCGCAGCGCAAACGCGACCTCGGCCTTCGCGAGGACTGGTATGCGGATTTACCTGCAGTTTATGCCCCTGCGCGAAGATTGATTCGTCCAGAGGAAATCGCCGCGGCGGCGATCTACTGGCTGGCCAACGAGTGCGGACCGATCAGCGGCCAAGTTGTCGATCTCGAGCAGCACCCCTTCATCGGCCGCAACCCGCCCAAAGATACGACCACGCTGCCGGCCCGCTGAATTCGCATCGCTCTCGGCAAACTCGCTTCCATTCTCGACGGAGTCTCACGCATGCCCAAGCTTGCGGCTTTTCCCAAGGCCTTCATGCAGCAGCTCTGCAAAACGGGAACGATGCAGCTGGCGGAGTGGATCGAGCTGGCCGCGCCGTTGGAGCTGGACGGACTGGAATGGTACGCCGGTTTTCTCGAAATGACTGACCGCAGCCAGTGGCCACGGTTTCGCCTGGCGGTGGAAGGACGCGGAATGGTCATCCCGATGCTCTGCTGCAGCCCCGACTTTACCCATCCCGATGCCAACTTTCGCCAGCTGCAGATCGCCCGCCAACTCAGCTGGATCGAAATGGCTGCAGAACTCGGCGCCAGCTACTGCCGCGTCCTCAGCGGCCAGCGGCGCCCGGAATTGTCGCGCGAGGCGGGCGTCGGACTCGCAGCGCAATGCATTACTGCCTGCCTGCCGCGGGCGGAACAACTGAATGTCACATTGATTATCGAAAATCACTACAAGGACGATTTCTGGGAGTATCCCGAGTTCGCCCAGAAGATGGACGTCTTCTGCCAATTGGTCGAGAGAATTCAACATCCCCATTTTGGAGTCAATTACGATCCAAGCAATGCCTTCCTCGCAGGGGACGATCCGCTGGAGCTTCTGCGACGCGTCGCTCATCGCGTCGTGACCATGCATGCCAGCGATCGCTATCTCAAGAGCGGGACGCTTGAGGACCTGCGGCAGGAAGAGGCTGGCACGGTCGGTTACGCCAGCCGCCTGAGCCATGGTGAAATCGGCAAGGGGCTGAATGACTACGATGCGATTTTCAGCGAGCTGCGCCGCGTCGGGTTCGATGGCTGGATCAGCATCGAGGATGGCGTCGAGGGGATGGAACAGTTGCGGCGAAGTGCGGATTTCCTGCGCGGAAAAATCTCTCACTACTGGGGGGAAGCAGGGGTAGATAAAGAGGCTCCAGACCGATGATGAAACTGGACCTGACCCCGTTTTGGAGCTGCAAACTATCCATTGCCTGGCCAGGCGTCCTCGGCATGCTTGGCTTCGTGCGGTGAGCGGGCTTCCTTGAGCAGCATCACCAAATGGCTCAGGGAACTCGCGCTCATGTGCCCCAATTGCTCGCGACCGCAACTGCGGACATCGGCAGCGATTTTTTTCAGCAAAGCGATCCCTGCCGGGGTGATGGAGACCTCGACGACACGGCGGTTGGCTCGATTCCGCTGCCGAACCACCAGTTTCCGATCTTCCAGCTTGTCGAGCATCCGGGTCATATCGGGGGCACGGGAAACGAGCCTCGCCCCCAGCGACGAGGTCGGCATTGCCTCGCCCTTGAGTGACTTGAGCACGCGCAGGGCGTTGTACTGCTGGGCTGTCAGCTGATGTCGCGCGAACAGTTGCTCTTCAATTTCGCGCAGGCGATCGTACGTTCGCCAGAGTTGCAGGTACGCCTCCTGCTCGGGCGAGTCAAACAAGCTGGCAGCGGGTGGCTTGGGAGGTGGTCGACTCATTCCCCGAGATTACCAGCGCCACGCCAAGCGAACAACCTGCGGCCCCGGGAAACTACGGTGCCGAGGCAGCCAACTCCTGCTCGCGGCGGAGTTCATTCATCAGCGGCCAGAGCGCATCAAGTTCCGGCTTGTCGAGATCACCGATCAGGATGTCAGTGATCAAACCCTTGTGATGCTCGCCATGCTTCCGCACGAACTGGCCGAAGTTCAGCCCGTCGTAAAACTGGCAGACGAGGTTCCGCATCCGCTCAACGCCTGCTGAGTAATCCGGTCCCCATTTACCAAGTTGGGTGCTCGAAGTGTCTCCCTTGGAGAGCCCTTCGTTGATCGCATCCGCCGCCAGAGCGCCCGACTTGAGCGCCAGCAGGATGCCAGACGAATAGAGAGGGTCGAGGAAGCCATAGGCATCGCCAACGAGTACCCAGCCATCACCGGCGACTTGTCGCGATTTGTACGAGTACTCTTTCGCCGCGCGGTAGGGAGCAACGCACTCGGCACCTTCTATTCGTGGCTGAACGCCCGGACAACGGGCGACTTCTTCCCAGAAAATCTTCTCCAGGTCTTTCGATGCCCGGCCCTTGAACAGGTAATCGAACGGGGCGACCACGCCGACACTGACCGTGTTGTCTTGCAGCGGGATATACCAGAACCAGCCGACCTTGCCCTGCAACTGCATGACAATCGTCGCTCCCTCATCCCGCCCGGTGGACCGCTGGGCACCGCGGAAGTACGTCCAGACGGCGGCCTTTTTGAGGACGGGGTCCCACTCCCGCAGCCCCAATCGATCCTGAATGAGGCAGCTCTGTCCGGCCGCATCAACGACAACCTGGGATCGCAACTCCACCTTCGTTCCGTCTTCATCGACGGCAACAACCCCCACGGCCCGCTCGCCTTCGAAAAGAACTTCCAGTACGCGAATTCCTTCGAATGCTTCCACTCCCTGTTCGCGGGCGTTGTCCAGCATCACCTTATCGAATTCGGCGCGAGTTACTTGCCACGTCTGCGACGACTCGTGCGGCTTGTGTTCCACAAAATAGAACGGGGCCGAGAGTTTGCCCTGTTCGGTGATGAACTGCACGCTGTGCTTTTCAACGAAGCGGCTGCCGCGAAGTTTGGGGAGCATCCCCAGCCGCTCCAGCACCCAAAACGTCTCGGGAATGAGCGACTCGCCGATGTGGTAGCGGGGAAACCGCTCGCGTTCCAGCAGCACGACCCGGTGCCCCTTTTGAGCCACCAAGGTCGCAGTGGTTGCTCCCGACGGCCCACCGCCGATTACGATCACGTCGGGAGGATTGGCGACGAGCGCTTTCAGTCCGGCAGCGGCTTGAATCATGACTTTTCCAACCTTGTTTTCGGGGAACTCTGCGTGATCAACCGAACGCACGCCTTGCTCTTCACCAGATTATCGCCTGAAAAGCGTCAAAACAATAGTTGTTTGAACGACTATCAGGGCCAATTCGTCCAGTTTGCCCGGTTTTTCGGCTTTCAACGCGGGCTATTCGGGGCGTTAAAATGGCCGGACACGCCGCCGCACCGATCCCGGAAGCTTACCGATGCGATATTTCCCAAACCTTCTTCCCCCATCCAGCCGGCTGTTGCTCTGGGGGATCGCCTTGCTGGGCTCGATCAGCCTGCACTGCCCTCCGGCAGTCACACAGTCGCCCGCCGAGAACCCCGCGACTGACTCCCCATCGGAAAAGCGGCTGACTCGCGGCCACGCGCACAACGATTATCTGCACGAGCGGCCGCTGCTGGAGGCGCTCGAACTCGGCTTTGCCAGTATCGAAGCCGACATCTTTCTCCGCGAGGGACAACTGCTGATTGGCCATACCCAAGCCGATCTCCGCCCAGAGCGAACTCTCGAGGGGATGTACCTCGCGCCACTCGCCGAGCGGCTCGGAAAACAAAATGGGTCCGGGCCGGCTTCCGACCGGCCGCTGATTCTGCTGATCGATATCAAGACTGAAGCCGGCAGCACTTGGGAGTCCCTGCATCCCCTGCTGCTGAAGTACCGGGAAATTCTCTCTGAGACGGTCGATGGGAAATTCCAGCCGCGAGCGGTGACCGTGATTATCAGCGGCAACCGGGCGACGGAAAGGATTCTCGCGACGCGGCCGCGGCTCGCGGGAGTGGATGGCAGACTCAGCGATTTGGAGAGTTCACTGCGTCCCGACGAAATGCCGCTGCTGAGCGATGCCTGGGCGAAACATTTTCAGTGGCGCGGGAGGGGCCCGATGCCGGACGCAGAAGCGAAGAAACTGCGCGACCTTGTCGCCAGAGCGCACTCGACCGGGCGCATGGTTCGCTTTTGGGCAACGCCAGAGACAGCGCCGCTCTGGCGGGAGCTCCAGACTGCGGAAGTCGACTTGATCGGCACCGATCAACTCGAGCGCGTGGCGGAATTTCTCAGGCAATCCGCGGACAAGAAATGATCAGTCGCACAACCAGCGCATCCACTTCTCGGCTCCATCCCGCCCGGTGCGTTCCATCCACCGCAGAAGGAAGTAACTGAGCAGGAGAAACAGACCCGCCAGTGGGACCGAAACGCTTCCCGGCATCGCCACTCGCCAGAACGCGGTCGGCTCGCTCCCAGCATAAGTTCCATAAATCCAAAGCGGCCAGATGTGTATCACATGATGCAACAGATAGATCGTCAGCGAGTGCCGACTGAAGGTCGTCGCAACCGACTGCCACCAGCTTTCCTTCGGGACTGCCGGGTTCAGATCGATCCAGCGATGCCCCAGTGAAATCGTCAGCAGTCCTGTGCCCACCGTGGTCAGCAGATACTCACTGGACGGTGGAAACATCGTCCAGCCGGTAAAAAATCCCTTTCCAATCGCCTCGGGCAGGTAGCCTCGAAAACAGATGGCCAGCAGCCCCGTCGCTATCAACACCGCCCCAAGGACCGCTAACTGCTTCCAGGGACGTCGTGAAATTTCGGGCTGGTCATACAGCAGTCCACCCAGCAGGAAACCGACAAACGGATAGGTCAGCCAGGGGATCAAGGGAAAATAACCGACGACCAGAAAGCCAATCAAAAGGTCGGACAGAGTCATGTCCGGTTCGAAAAAGCTATCGGGCCAATATGCGGGGTAATCTGCCAGCGTACGCAGCGCTGGGCTGAGCCCAAACATCAGCAGACAAGCCGCAACGAGGACTACCGCTGGTACGCGTCTCGCCCAGTTGAGCAGCAAGAGGGATGTTCCGATCAGCGTCAACACGTCCCAGTTAAAGACGTCTTCAGGCAACCAGACGAGAACGTTGAAAGCGAGTCCGAGCCCAAACAGAAACAACCCCCGCCGGGTGGTCACTTTGGAGATCTCATCCTCGCTCCGTCCCTTTCGCTCCTGCGCGGAAAGCCAGATGCGATAACTCAACCCTGTGAGCAACGCAAAATGCGGAGCGCCAAACCCGGCAAACCGCCAGACAAGTCCGGAGAGGTTTTCTGAAAAGTGCACCAGCACCATCAGAAAAATTGCCAGCGTCCGCAGGATATCGATCGTCGGGTAGCGCATGGATTAGTTGACTCCTTGCCCACCCAGCATCTCAACGAGCACAAGCACGATCTGGGCGAGAAGCAGTAGAATAATGATCCACTCCAGCTGGTTGCTGGACCGTTGGAGCAGAAACTCGTTCCGCCGCTGACCGGCTTGTTCATAGACGCGCTCGTAAACCTCCAATTGCTGGCTGGCGAATTCGGCTCGCTCGACCAGCCGCGTCCGCTCGCGAACCCGCTCGCCAATCTGACTTGCGAGGGTCGGCGGATAGATCGGCGGAAATTGCAGTCGGGGGACCAGCCGCACCAGCTCCGCCCGTTTGCCAATCACCGACTGATATCGCTCGCGGAGATCGGTGCGCCGCCGCAACTGACGCTCGTCGAATTCAAAGGCGGGGTTGAGGTCGGACTGTAATTGCAGCCAGCCCTGTTCGATCCAGGCTTCGATTTCGCGCAATTGGGTCTCCAGGCCAATCGCTTCGACCAGTGCCGCGCGCGCCGATTCCTGGCGGTGTGCCGGCGTCGCCAGCACTGCCCGCCCCGGCCCCCAGAAAATGCGGCAACCCTGCAGCTGCAACAGGCCGCAGCGCCGCTCCAGAGGATCGCTTCCCTGCTCGGTCCAAGCCTGCAGCCCACTCAGCAACCCTGCATCCAGCTCTTGCTCCACTGGCGATTCGAGCAGCGCCAGGCTGGCGGTTTGGGGAATGGCCCCGGCATCCGACAGAAATTGCACAACTGTCCTGTGCTGCATGCGGAGTCCCACGCCCGGAGAAAAATCATAGGCGCTCAGGCTACTGCCCGGGGGAAGCTCGAGCGGTTTGCGTTCGTTGGTCTTGGGAGCATTCATGAAACTGGATTCCTCGACGAGGCCCGGCTGGTTTGCGCCGGAAGTGAATTGATTTCGCTGGCCAACCACTCGGCGACGTAGCTTGCCGAGTCAAGCACTCCATTGAGTGTCGAATCGAACAGATAGTCGCCGACGACAAACAGCCCCGGAAACCGCTCCTGACAAGGTTGGTGCCGGGCATCCAGCGGCAAACTCGGCACGCCTCCGGGCCAGGCGCTGACTTCGCCAATCCAGCGATGGACACGCCCCTCAAGCAGCAACTGCCTTCCGGCTGAGAGTGACTGGGGGAGCGATCCGAGCGCGAGCTCGATGAGAGCTTGGTCACTTAATTCGCTGTGCTGGATCGCTGCTTCACCCCCCAGCAGCCAGCCAAGAATTCCCTGCTCAACCCCCGGGCTGCGCGTCGATTCATCGTACAGGCAGCAGCCGCCCATTGCTTCGAGCATGCAAAACGAATCCCGCAGCAGCTCGCGCCAAAACGGACGGGAAAACAGGAGCGTGATTCGCAGGTAGTGCGCCGGATGATGAAACCGCCGCAGATGCGCGCTGAACGCTTCGGCCAGCTGAGGTGGACCAAACCGCAACGACCCGAGCGATCCACTGGGCAGGGCCAATACCAAATAGTCGAAAACATCGTCGCCTGCGGTAGCGTGCTGGCTCGAGCAGGTCGCCCGCGGGGAAACAACGAAGTTGCCCTCGTCGTTGACATCAATTCCCAAAACGCGGTGCCGCAGCTGAATCTTCGCCTCAATCCGCCGAGCAAGCTCTTGCACCAACTGGTCGTTGCCACCCTCAATGCTGTACAGCCGCATGTAGGCGGGATGATTCATCAGGTAGTTCTGAAGCCCATAGCCCAACCCGGTCTGCTGTGGTTCGGTCGCCAAGTCGCTGTGAATCAAGTTTTCGATCAGCCTGCGGACTTCGGGGGGAGCATTCTTCGCGAGCCACCATCCAAATCGCTCGCGGGGTCCACCTTTGTCCTGAGCCCACCTCGGATCGTCCTCGTAAAATTCCTTCGGAGTCATGAGGTCGCGGGCGAGTCGATCAAAATCGCGGAGTCCCCGGGCGCAGTCGTCGCCGAGCGACTCGCCGATTTCCTCCAGCCGTTCGAGCAGCCTTCCCTGATACAGCAGCCCGCCCCCTTCCATGCTTCTTATGGAGAGGCCCAGTTCGCCAATCAATTCCTTGAGGGGGTCTTCGCCGACAGGCGAGTAGTCGTAGAACTCGGCCGCTCCGGCTTCGTAAGTGACCGGGCATTTGCCAAAGCGCGAGGTGAGAACCTTCCCGCCCAAGCGTTCACTGGCTTCCATGATTGTCAGCTGATACGGCGCCGCCGCGGCGTGCTGCAGGCAGTACGCGGTCATCAGCCCGCCCGGGCCGCCCCCAATTATTCCAATCCTCGGAATCACCATCGCCGCATTATGGACGATATCACCTTAAGGCAGGATTAAGACTTGCCAGGCAAGCCAGCAAACTTGCCTTAAATTTCCGGAAAATCCGAACGGCTTTTTGGCTCCCAAATCGCGGCGCTGGACCACCAGAACATCCGCCGACTTGAGGGCCTGCGGACCGCCTTAGCCGATCAACTTACCTCGAACTTTTTTTACAGAACCAGAACAGGGCAAGCGCTGAGCAGGCGATCAATCCGCTCGAGGCCAAGGCCCAGGCAGGACCGGATTGCTCCCAGAGGAATCCGACGAGCAAGCTGGCCAGCAGCGTGGCGACACCACTGGTGGCGTGAAAAATCCCCATGGCCCGGCCCCGCAGTTCAACGGGGGCGCAATCGGCGATGAGCGCCTTGCCGACCCCCTCGGTCAAGGCCATGTAGAAGCCATAGATCGCCATCAGCGGCCAGACCCACCACGCGCCCGGTTGCTCCAGCGATGCAAAGGCAAAATAGACTCCCGCGTAGAGCACCCAGCCCACTGAAATCATGCTCCATCTACCCCAACGATCGCTGAGATTTCCGGCGGGGTAAGAACCGAGCGCGTAGGTCGCATTGAACAAGGCGTAAACCAGAACCACTTCCCAAGGAGAATATCCCAGCTCACTGGCCCGCAGCAGCAGGAACGTATCGCTGCTGTTGGCGAGGCTGAACAGAGCAAGTACGCACAGGGTGAGCCAGTACTTTCGTCCAAGGGACGACCGCAGGCCGGGTTCTCCGGCACTGGCAGGAGCCGTCTGACCCGAAGTGCGTTCAGACGCATCTTCCGGCCGGTCCGCCTGTGGCAACCCATTCCCCTGCGGCTCTTGAATGATGAACGTCAGCAGCCAGGAGCCGAGCCCCAGTAAAGCAGCCGTGGCAAAGACAGCGCGGTAAGCCCAGATATCAACCGCTGGACCAGAGGCCGATTCCGCTGGCAAGCCAATGGCGCCTTCGGGGGAACCGGACCACCACCAGAACAACAGTGCCGCCAGCAGCACGCCGAGCAGAGCGCCAATCGTGTCGAGAGCGCGGTGCAGCCCAAAGGCCTGACCGCGCTGGGACTCATCAACGGCGTCGGCCAGAAGGGCGTCGCGAGGAGCTCCGCGCAGCCCCTTGCCGAGGCGGTCGAGCAATCTGCCGGCGAGGACCAGCGGCCAAATCGCGGCAACCGCAATCAGCCCTTTGCCGAGCACCGGCAGGCCATAGCCCCAGCGGATCCAGGGAACGCGGCTTGGGCCAAACATTCCCAACCGGTCGCTCTTCCAGCCTGCATAGGCCGACATCAGGGCGACCATCAGAAGAGCCAAACCTTCAATCGCTCCGACTTGAATCTTGCTCGCTCCCAAGACGCCGACAAGAAACAGAGGCAGCAACGGGTACATCATCTCACCGGAGATGTCCGCCAGCAGCGAAACCCAGCTCAGCAGCCAAACGGTCGCGGGCAGACGACGAGATCCGTCAGGCTTGGTTGGTTCACGCGTCATGGCTGGGCTTTCGGCTAGGCTGCGGGACCGAGGTCACTCCCCGAGAAAAAGGCTGGAGACACGGGGGTAGAAGTCGAGAGTTTAGAAACAGAGCCTTCAGCAAGCAAAACCTCGACTGCTTGAATTTTTGTCAATTCAATTTCCTCCTTTTGCCAGAGTGCAGCCACTGCGAACACTGACTTCTTCCGGGTTCAACTTCTTTCGCCGCTTCAATCCGGCTTGATTATGATACGCTGTTCGTTCGCCGGGGACCTCATCCTCTGGCGGATCCGATTCCAGTCCTCGCCTCGCCCGCATTATGCCGCTGCACCTGCTCTTTCCGCTCGCTTCCAGCTTCGGCTTTGTGCTGGCGATGCTGCTGACCAAGCAGGCCACCAGCCGCGGAGCGAGCCCTTGGACGGGAACGTTTCTCGCCAATCTCTGGCTGGCCATTGGCTGGGGCTTCGTCTTCGGGCTGCAGGAAGAGCGGCTCCCGGCCGAGGGTTGGTGGCAGGCAGGGCTGATTGGCGGAGCCTTCGTGGTTGGCCAATTGCTGACTTATCTCGCCTTCTCGCTGGGGGATGTTTCCGTCGCTGCTCCGGTGCTGGGCGTGAAGGTCATCATCGTCGCCTTGCTGTTGGCTCTGCTCGTTGGGGAACCAGTTTCAGGACAGGTTTGGCTGGGAGCGGTTCTCGCTGCAGCGGGAGTAAGCGTGATCCAACTGGGTGCAAGTTCCGCTGCGCGGACCCGGCTGACAGCAACCCGGGCCGTGCTCACCGTGGTGCTTGCCATCCTCTCAGCAACCTGCTTTTCCCTGTTCGACGTCGGCTTGCAAACCTGGGGCCGTCACTGGGGAGCCGACCGCTTTCTCCCGCCAATGTTTGTCTCGACGGGACTGATCTCACTGGTCTTTCTCCCGAAATGTGACTCACCCTTTCGCCTCCGACAACTCGGAGTCGTCCTCCCCCTGCTCGGTGGAACCGTCGTCATGGCCCTGCAATCGATGAGCATGGCCTATGTCCTGAACCATTTTGGCGACGCGACGCGAATCAATATCATTTACGCACTCCGGGGACTCTGGGCAGTCCTGTTCGCCTGGTGGTTGGCCCGGCAGTTCGGTGGCGCGGAAGCCCAACTCTCGCGCGGGATCATGCTCGTCCGCCTGACCGGAGCCGTGTTGCTGATGCTTGGTATTTTGATTGCCCTGTGGCCAAACTAACCTATAGTTCCCTGTGGAGTCGGTTCCGGAACACGAACAAGGAGAGGCTGGAGATGTCTTTTCGACCGGGCGATCGCGTGATCAAGAATTCCGCCAGCTGGGAACCGAACGAATTTGATTCCTGGGGCCGGGGAATCGGCGTCGGGATCGTGGTCGAGCCCCCCTTTCCTGTCGACGACTTGGATCAAGTCGATGTCCGCTGGCCGAATGGCCGCTGCTTTGAACCGATTGCCGGTTTGCTTGCCGCGCCGGAGGAAGAGGGAAGAGAGGCTCTCACGGAGGCACAGAGGCACGGAGGAAGACATGGAAGTGGTAAGGAGTAAATGGCGGCTCGGATGATGGAAGTGGTAGTAGAGACTAATTGAAAAAGGAAGTACTGGCTGGAACTGAGCCGACAACCCTGAACATCACTTATCCACTCCGCACCGCACCGCACATTCCACATTCCCAATCCTCCTCTTCTTCCCCTGTGCCAAGGACCTCTCACGGAGGCACAGAGGCACGGAGGAAGGCATGGAAGAGGTAAGGAGTAAATGGCGGCTCGGATGATGGAAGTGGTTGTAGAGACTAGTTGAAAGAGGAAGTACTGGCTGGAACTGAGCCGACAACTCTTCTTCCCCTGTGCCTCTGTGCCTCCGTGAGAGCCCCTCTTCCGCCTCTCTCAACGCCCCCCACTGAACAGCACGGCGGCTTGCTGGAGCGTCACCCACACACCCCAACCGAGCGGAACCAGCACCAGCAGCCAGAAGGGGATGAGCCAAACATTACCGCTCGCCGCTAACTTCGCCTCGACACGGTTCACATCGGCACTCCCATCGCCTTCGCCTACCGGCGGTTTCTTCACCGGATCGCGGAACCAGCGTTCCGCCACGGGCCGGACCAGCAAGTTGCAAATGAAACCCACAACGAGCAGCCCGGCAAGGATGTACATCGTTTGATCGTAAGCCCGTTGAGGCGGCGTGCCCGACCTGATTTGGTACATGTTCCAGTAATTCACCAGCACCGGCCCCAGCACTCCGGCGACGCTCCAGGCGGTCAATAGACGTCCGTGAATCGCCCCGACCATTTGCGTCCCGAAAAGGTCGGCGAGATAGGCTGGGATAGAAGCAAACCCCCCACCATACATTGTCAGAATCAGACAAAAGACCGCCACAAATAAAGTGATGCTGCCGATCTGGCCAAGCGAGGGAATGGAGGCATAAGCCAAAAAACCTAACAGGAAAAAAATCGCGTAAGTCAGTTTTCGACCGAGGTAGTCCGAGAGCGAAGCCCAAAAGAATCGCCCGGCGATATTGAATAGGCTCAGCAGCCCAGTGAACCCCGCGGCGACCGTTGCAACCTGCTTGAGCTGGTCCGCGTTGAGCTGATCAAACTCCAGCGACGAACCGATCAGGCGGCCGCCGAAAATCTCTTGCAGCAGCGGCGAAGCCATCCCGAGTACGCCGATCCCAGCCGAAACATTCAGGCAGAGCACCAGCCAGAGCAGCCAGAATTGCGGGGTCTTCCAGGCGTCGCTGACTGGGACATAGCGTTTTGACTTCTCGGGATCACCGGCCGAAACAGGTGGCTGCCAGCCCACAGGTCGCCAACCCTCCGCCGGAACCCGGTAGGCGAAGGCTCCCAGCAGCATGTAGACCAGATAAATCAGGGCCAGCACGACAAAGGTTTCCCAGACGCCTACCGAACGGTCGGTCGCAAAGAACTTCATCAGCCGATCGGCCAGCGGCGATCCGATCATGGCGCCACCGCCAAAGCCCATGATCGCCAGACCGGTCGCCATCCCGCGGCGATCGGGGAACCATTTGATCAAAGTCGAAACGGGAGAGATGTAACCCAGTCCCAAGCCAATCCCGCCGATTACTCCCGCCCCCAGCCAGACGAGCCAGAGTTGATGCAGTTTGATACCGAGCGCCGCGACCAGTAATCCGCCGCACCAGCAACACGCCGCTGCGAAGCCCGCCGCGCGGGGACCAACCTTTTCCAGCCAGCGACCAAAACAAGCTGCGCTGCCACCGAGGAACACAAAAAAGAGCGTGTAGATCCAACCGAGGATCGGCTTGTCCCAATCGTACTGCGTCGTGAAGAGCTTGCTCCACCAGGTCAACTCAGAGGGCGCGACGACCGATTCGGTAATTCCAATCGCTTTCGTCAAAGGCAGCCAGAAAACCGAAAAGCCGTAGGCCATCCCGATACAGAGGTGGATGCAGAGCGCAGCGGGCGGAACCAGCCAACGATTAAACTCCGGCCGGGCAATGGTTCGCTCTCGTTCCAGAATTCGCCACATGCCAGCCCACTCGCTCGGTAAGGTAACCCGCCCTTGTCCGCTGTCGACGGGCGCAGCTAACTCCATCTTATCCGATCGACTTGGGCAACTGGGAAACCACGCCCGTGGCTCATCCGCCGCAGCAGTGTTCAAGCTGCTGAGGTCGGGGTAGGCTTACGCACTGAGCCGCACCAACTTGGCATGCCTGCTTTTTCTGGAGAACTTGCTCGGGCGGGAAGGTTGCAGGCTGGCTCGAACGGCAGATTCAGTATTCGATTCGTCTCTACCTCGCATGCATTCGCGGAGCGAATGTCCAAAAACATGGTCGTCGAAAGTGTCTTGACGCTGAACGAACAAAGCCTGAATGAGCAATGGGCCTGGATCCTGCGGTCCTTGGCGCAAGTCCTCCAGGAGTCCGGGTCTCCCGAGCTGGCTGCTTGCCTGCCCCTGTCCGATGGAAAACTCCCCAGTGTCGACCCAACGCTGGAGAATGTGCACCTGACCCAAGCCTACTCGATTGCTTTCCAGCTGCTGGGAATGGCCGAGCAGAACGCGGCTGACGAGTTTCGCAGGGGAATCGAAGCCCAGTCCGGAGCCGATGCGCTTCCGGCACTTTGGGGTGACGCTCTGCGCCAACTGAAAGATCGCGGCTGGAACTCGGAGCAGATCGCCGCGGCCCTTCCGCAAATGCAGATCGAGCTGGTGCTGACCGCCCATCCGACGGAAGCCAAACGGGCGACCGTGCTCGCTCACCATCGCCGGCTTTACGAGCGCTTTCAGCGGCATAGCGAAATCTCCGGTAAGCAGCCGGGTCCGCGCAGCTGCGATCGGCAGCAAAATGATGAAGCGGTCCAGGCCTTGCTTGCGATTCTTTGGAAAACGGGCGAGATCTATCTCGACAAGCCCGATGTCCAGTCCGAGCGGCGGAATGTGCTCGATTACCTGACCAATGTCTTTCCCGGAGTGCTCCGGCCGCTCGACCAGCGACTGCGGCACGCTTGGGCTGACGTGGGGCTCGACCCCTCCGTGTTTCATGATCCGCTCTGCTATCCGAGATTAACCTTTGGAACCTGGGTCGGCGGCGACCGGGATGGCCATCCGCTGGTAACCGCTGAGGTGACTCGCGAAACGTTGCAGGAGCTGCGGCAGAGCGCCTTGCGGTTGATTCGCCAGGAACTGGTGCAGCTGGTCAAACTGCTCAGCGTTTCGGCATACTGGCAGCAGCCGGACGAGGCGTTTCAGCTTGAGCTGGAGCGGGTTGCTGCCGCGCTCGGGCCGCGGGGTAGATGGTGTCTGGCGCGGAATCCGAATGAACCTTGGCGGCAGTACCTCAATACCATTCTGGCCCGCTTGCCGGATGCGGCCAGCAGCAGTGGAACGACGACGATTGTCCCGCCGGAGCTGGTCTACCGTTCGGCCGGCGAACTGCTGGCTGATCTGCGCCGCCTGTACGACAGCCTCGTGGCCAGTGGCCAGCAGCGGACCGCCGAGTTCGCCGTCCAGCCGCTACTCCGGA